>Ga0208044_1001054_pt1 | contig 16369 bp, 14 predicted proteins | sample Sb_taG_8_FD_187712 | JGI IMG/M metagenome (GOLD analysis project Ga0208044, IMG submission 187712) | Peat soil microbial communities from Weissenstadt, Germany - Sb_50d_c_BC metaG (SPAdes) (version 2) | ecosystem: Environmental > Terrestrial > Soil > Wetlands > Peat | place: Germany... | reverse complement strand
CGCCGCCACGATCATCTCGATCGGCCATCGTTCGACGCTTGGCGCATTCCATCGCCGTCGCGTCGCCTTCATCCGCGAGCAGAACCGCTACGACGTGCGCGATGTGCCGCTGGTCTCGGCGGCCGAGTAAGCTTTGAATTTGAGCGCTTGGTTCTACGCCGGGCGGCGCCCGGCCCGGCGGGCCGGATCGGCGCCTTCGCGGCAATGAGCGGAGAAGGCAAAAGAAAAGGCCGGCGGCGTTTCCGCCACCGGCCGGTCAGTTGCGAGTTCAGCCGCTTACTTCAGGTTGGAAGCGAAGTCGACCGAAGCCGAGAGTTTCGCGACGAAGGCCGCGCTGCACCAGTTGGTGCCGAGACCGTTCGGGTTCTGCGCCGTGACGTTACCCGGCGAGAACGTCGCGTTCTGCGCGCTGGTGAACACGTTGCACTGCGCCTTGGTCAGGTTGGTGTCGTAGTAGCGCAGATCGAGCGTGAGCACTTTGTAGGTGAAGCCGAGGCCCAGGTCCCAGGTGGTGTAGCTGGTGTACTTCACACCGTTAGCAAACGGGGCAACGCCCGTCGCGTAGAAGACATTGCTGGTGCCGAGATCCCAGTAACCAAGGTCGGCGGAGGCGTACATGCCGAGACCGTTGGTGAACCAGGTGGTGGGAGCGGTGAAGGTGACGTTGCCGGTGGTGAAGAAGCCCCAGGCGCCGGTGTTGACGACTGACGGCGAGTACCATTCCTGGATGCCGGCGGCCCACTGATCGTTGAACGTATAAGTCGCCTTACCGTAGACTTCCCAGAAGCTTTCGTTCTTGAGCACCTCGTTGCCGCCGAGCGGCTGGGCGTTCGGGTTCGGCACAAAGGCGCCAGCGGGGAACACGATCGGGCCGCCGCCTTTATCCGCGCAACCGCTCGGGCCGACGCCGGCGAAGCCGAAGCACTGGCCGCCGGGGTACCAGTAGTACCAGGCGCCGAAGTCGAGCGCGAGCTTGTCGAAGGTCGGCCGGACGCCGGCGTAGAAGTCGATTTCGGCCGCCGCGTCGTTCGGGAAGTCGATGCTCTCACCGGAGATGCCGCTGTACCACTGCAGGCTCGGAGAGGAGTTGTAGCGCAGCTCGAAGCCGGCTTGCGTCGACGGCTTATGGTTCGACTGGCTGATGCCGCGGAAGTTGTAGTCGTTCATCAAAGCCGCCGTGACCACGACGTCCCATGGCGAGGGTGGAGGAGCCGCCGGGGGCGGTGCCTTCACGGCCATATCGGCCGCCATGACGGAAGAGGACGCCAACCCCGCCGCCAGAACTAATGAGTAAGCTACCTTTTTCATTGTAAGCCCCTGTTTGTCCCCTGTACCGGACGACGATGTCCCCGAAGGCCGGCCACAGCACCATTTTTGTCAAAGCGAAATCGCAACTGACAGGATCGGAGTTTTCAATGTAGAGGCGGAACAGCCAAGTCTAAAACTGAAGCAAATGCCGCCTTTTTATGCGTTTTCAGCCAGATTTCGTATTATGTTAATGAGTGTGGCGCGAACGCTACACTTTTGCGGTCCTAAGCTGACTTGGTGTCGATATTTTCATTGCAGCGCGGGCTGGAATCGCCCCTGCCGCCGGCCTTGGCTGCCCTATTTTGGATAACCGCGCCCGCTTCGGGCCTTGATCGGTCGGTCACGGCGCTTAGCTTTGCGTAATCGGCCATGCTGGAAAGTCTTGCAGTGCAGGAGATTCGGTCATGAAGGCAGTTGTCGACGGCCAAGTGGTTGCCCAGAGCAACGATGTCATCGATTGCAAGGGCTATCAGTACTTTCCGCCCGGCGCGGTGCGCATGGATTGGCTGCAAAAAACCGCGAAGACCGCGGATGACCTCAAATGCCCCCATGGCGTGCAGTTCTACGACGTCGTCGTCGCCGGCAAGCGCCACGCCCGCGCCGCGTGGTCCTACGAGGCGCCGCGGCCGGAGATGAGCGCGGTCGGCGGCCGATTCGGCTTCTGGCAGGACGTCGAAGTCGCGTAGCCCGAGATCCGGGCTGCCTAAGCCGCCTTCTTGCGATTGGCCTCGAGCCGGGCATCGACCAGCGCCACCTGGGCGTCGATCGCTGGATGGCTCAGGCCCTTCTGCCGAGCGATGAGCTGAACCAGCTTGTCGGCGCGTTCGATATAGGGCGCGCCGTTTTGCAGCGCGCGCGCCGCCGAAGCCGGACGAACCAGCGATTGCGCCGCGGCGGCGTATTTCTCGAACGGCACCAGGTCTTCCGGCTTGGCGCCGAGCTTGACGCAAAGATCGAACACGAAATTGTAGACCGAGCGCGAGGTTTCCAGGTCGCTCCACACCGCTTCTTGCGCGGTGCGCATGCCGTCCTCGGTGACGCAGCGGTAGTTGCCGGCGAGCAGCATCGACCATTTGGCCAGCGGCACGAAGATCGAATCGTAGACCTTGAGCTTCACTGGCAGCTCGATCTTGTTGCCGTCGCCCGGATCAAAACGGATCGCCTCGATCTCGTCCTGCAGCTGGCGCAGGATGGCAGTCGATTTTTCATCGTCGAACCGCGCGCATTTGAAGTTGGTCGGCAGCGTCACCATCAGCACGTTGACTTTCTCGTCCGGCGGGCGAATCGCCTGCGGATCGGGGCTGTTCAGCGTGATGGTCTTGGGATCGAACGAGTCCCAGACGGTCGGATCGGTATAGGCGGGCTTGAGCGCCTCGTAGTCCAGGCCGGGGATGCGCTTCACATAGGGCAGCGGCGGCATGTTCATGATCGACATGCACGGCACGCGCGATTTGGCGACCGCGTCGAGCAGCTCGCGCACGCCGGCCGAGCGGTATTGCGGCTCCTGCATGCACAGGCCGACGAGATCGTAGTCTTTGGGATTGACGCCCGCGGCCGGCCCGGCGGTGACGGCGCCGGGAAGCTTTCGCGAGTCGAGCACGACCGGATCCTTGCGGCCGCGCACCGGCAGGCGCACGCGAAAGCCCTCGGCGTTGATCAAATCGGCTTCCGCCGGCAGGCAGACCAGATGCAGCTTATGGCCGCCGAACAAGAGCTTCGAGGCGAGCAGCGAGCCGTAGGACGCGCCCATGAGCAAAATGTTGTAGGTCGGCATTACGCACCTCCCGGAAAGCGAAACGGCCGGTCATCACCGGTCTTGGACCAGCGCCAATGCGCCGTCCATCTATGCCGCCAATGCTATTGGCCTCGCCCGGCCGTTGCAATGCAGGCCGGCGCGCCAAGGCGCGGCGCAAGGCAATACCTAAACGCCGCGCCTTCCGATTGCGCGAAGTCGGCTAACCGCCGGTGCCGCCACCGCCGGAACTCGGGAACGGCGGCGGAGTCGGGGGCCCCGGAGGGGGCGCTGCTGGCGGAAGCGGCTGCGGGTTCAAGGCCGGCTTTTTCGGCTTGGGCGCGGGCTTTTTCGGCTTCGGCGCAGGCTTTTTCTTCTTCGCGGGCTTTTTCGGCGCCGGCTTCTTGGCGTGCTTCACGACTCTCTTTTTACGCGCCGGAGCCGCCTTTTTCTTCTTGCCCGGTTTCTTCTTTGCCTTCGCTCTCTTTGCCATGATCGACCTCCCGATCGTTGCTACCGATATGAAATCAGCTCGCCCGGAGTGCGGGTGGACATGCCCCCCCGGTAGCCCAATCGATCAACTCGACCGTATGGACGGCTGGAAGTTTAGTGCCCGCCGCGATCTGCGTGATGCAGCCGATGTTGCCTGCTGCAATAACATCAGGTCGCAATCTCTCGATAGTCCCGACTTTGCGCTCGCGCAACCGTCTTGCAAAGTCGGGCTGCAAAATATTGTAGATGCCGGCGGAGCCGCAGCACAGATGACCGTCCGGCACGTCCAACACCTTGAAGCCGAGCTTTAAGAGCAACTCCTTCGGCTGGCGATTGACGCGCTGGCCGTGCTGCAATGAGCACGCGGCATGGTACGCCACGACAAGTTGCGGAACGTCGTCGGCGGGCTTGAGCGACAGCGCGGTGAGATATTCCGAAATGTCTTTGGCCAAGCCTGAAATGCGGGCAGCACGCGCGGCATAGGCCGGATCGGTCCGCAGCATAAAACCGTAATCCTTCACCGTGGTGCCACAACCCGAGGTGTTGATGACGATGGCATCGAGGTTTTCGAGCGCAGTCCAGGCGTCGATATTGGCGCGCGCCTGCGCAAGCGCAGCGTCGTCGCGGCCCATATGGTGGACCAGCGAGCCGCAACAGCCGGCGCCCTTGGCCAGCACCACTTCAATGCCGTGGCGCGTCAGCACGGCGATGGTGGCGGCGTTGATTTGGGGCGCCAGCACGTCATTGACGCAGCCGGCGAGCAAGGCGACGCGGCCCTGGCGCGCACCCACGGCTGCAAAAGTCTGCGGCCCGAGGCAACGCTGCGGCCCCCGCCAGGGCGCCAAGCGGAGCATGGCGGCGAGCCGCTCAAGCCCGATCGCATCGAGGAGCGGCGCCAACGGTTTTGCCGGCAGCGCCGCAAGGAGTGCCAGCCGGAACCGCCGCGGATAGGGCAAGAGCCAAGCCAGCACCGCGCGCAGCAGGCGCTCGAGCGGCGGGCGCTCATAGGTGTTTTTGATATGGACGCGGGCGTGGTCGACCAGATGCATGTAGTGCACGCCCGACGGACAGGTGGTCATGCAGGCAAGACACGACAGGCAGCGGTCGATATGCACGACGACGTCGGCCGTCGCCGGCCGGTCGTGCTCCAGCATGTCCTTGATCAGGTAGATGCGGCCGCGCGGCGAATCGAGCTCGTTGCCGTCGAGCACATAGGTCGGGCAGGTGGCAGTGCAGAAGCCGCAATGCACGCAGGCGCGCAGGATTTTTTCCGATTCCGCGGTATCCGGATCGGCGAGTTGCGCCAGCGTGAAATTGGTCTGCATGGCTACACGCCCGCCCACATGCGCCCGGCATTGAGCACGCCTTGCGGATCGAAACCTCGCCGCACCCGCGCCGTCAGCGCCGCAAGCGCCGGCTCCTCCGGGGTAAAGACGTCGACTGCGGCGCGCACGGCGGCCGGCGCCCGGATCAGCGTGGCGTGGCCGCCGGCTGACGCGACGGCGGCGCGGACCAGCGGCGCGTGCGCGTCGTTCGCAGCCGGCAAAGCCGCCCAGATGAGGCCGCCGGCCCAGTCGTAAAAAAGTTCGGCGGCGGCTTTTTCCGTAAGCGCAAGGCCGACGTCGGTGCCGTGGGTCGGCGCCGTCGAGATGCGCCAGAGGTCGCGCGTCCCCGCCGGACCTGCCGCCGCGAACGGCGTCACGTCGCGGACCGCGCGCCACAGCGCGCGCGATGCCGCCTCGCCGAGCGAACCGAGCGTGCCGAACGGCGCCAGGAGTTTTTCCAGCACGGCCTTGCGCTCCGCCACCGAAGGCGCGACGCCTTCGAGGCGGAACGCGGTCACGGCGGTTTGTGCGGAAGCGAGCTCGGCAATGCGCGCTGCGGCAATGGCCGGCAGATGCGCCACGGCCGAAACGTCGGCGAAGGAAGCCGTGGCCGCCGTCATGACCTTCCTGGCCGTTGCGTCGTCGAGCTTGAGCACCAGCACCGTCGCCTCGGTTTCGGCGCGCGGCAGCGTCTTGATGGTCACGTCGGTCATGGCGGCGAGCGTGCCCCACGCGCCGGCGATGAGCTTGCAAAGGTCGTAGCCGGTAACGTTCTTGACCACGCGGCCGCCGGACTTGAACGTTTCGCCGCGACCGGACACGGCAGTGAAGCCGAGGAAATGATCGCGCGCGGCGCCGGCCTTGATGCGCCGCGGGCCCGACAAGTTCGCCGCCAGCACGCCGCCGATGGTGGCGGCGCCGGGCATGGTTCCAAGCAGCGGCCCATAATCCATCGGCTCGAAGGCGAGCTCTTGTTTGCTTGCCGCGACGAGTGCCTCTATTTCGGCGAGCGGCGTGCCGGCTTTCGCCGACAACACCAGCTCTTCGGGCTCATAGAGCGTGACGCCGGCGAGCGCGGAGAGATCGAGGGTGGCGTCCCATTGCGCGGCGCGGCCGATGGCCCGTTTGGTGCCGTGACCGACGACTTCGAGCGCTTTGCCGTCGGCGAGCGCCGCACGGATCGCCTGCTCGACCTCGGCGGCATCGCGCGGTTTGAGAGGATCGGCCATGGCGCGATCACTCCGCCGCGTCGGCGGCGGGCGTGGCACCGGCGAAGGCCGGCACGATGTCGCGCGCGAAACGCCGCAGCTGCGCGCTACCGCCGGCGACGGTGAGCAGAACATAGGCCACGCCGGCTTTCTGCAAGGCGGCAAGGTTTTCGTAGATCTCATCCGGCGTGCCGAAAAGCGCATTCTCCTCGGTGCCGCCGGCCTTGTCGGCATAGGCGAGCACATGCGAGCCGCCTTTGGCTTCCGGCTTGCGCGATACATCGACTGTGCGCTGGGTATACACGGCCTGACGCTTGAGCGCGGCTTGCTTGTCGGCTTCATCCTTGGCGACATAAAGCTGGCGCGCCACCGCCACCTGCATCGGGTCGAAGCCAAATCCTTGCGCCTTACGCTCGGTTTTGTAGAAGCCGATGCGCTCGGCAATCTGCCCGGCACTGGCATATTGATCGAGGATCAGGTTGAAGCCGCGCGCGGCGGCGCGGCGAATAGACTGTTCGCTGCCGGCCGCCACCCACAATGGCGGATGCGGCTGCTGCGCCGGCGGCGGCTCGACCACGATGTCCTCGAAATGCCAGAAGCGGCCGCGATGGGAGAAGCGCTGGCGCGTCGTCCACGCCCGCGTCATCACTTCGACAGCCTCGTCGAAGCGCGCCTCGGCCTCGTCCGGCGCGATCGCAAAACCCTTGAACTCGCTGTGCCGGTAGCCCTTGCCGATGCCGAAATCGAAGCGGCCGCCGGAGATCAGATCGAGGGTGGCCGCCTCTTCGGCGAGCAGCACCGGATTGTGCCAGGGCAGCACGATCACGGCGGAGCCGAGCCGCAGCGTCTTGGTGCGCATGGCGGCCGCCATCAACAGCATCAAGGTCGCCGACACCTGGTTCCAGCCGGTAAAATGATGCTCGACCAGAAAACTCGACTGAAAACCGAGCGCCTCGGCCTCGACGTTGAAGTCGAGATAGTCGCGAAAGCCCTGCCCGGTCTCCGGGGGAAGATCGTTGCTGTTGGCTTGCGCCGAACCGAACAGGCCGAATTTCATGACACGTGCTTTTTGGCGCGGGCTAAAACCGCGGAATATCGGGAAACGCCAGCCGCCCGGCATGCACGTGCATACGGCCGAGCTCGGCACAGCGATGCAGCGTCGGGAACACTTTGCCGGGATTGAGCAGGCTCTTGTCGTCGAAGGCGCATTTGAGGCGCTGCTGCTGGTTGAGATCGATCTCGGAAAACATCACCGGCATCAGATCGCGCTTTTCGACGCCGACGCCGTGCTCGCCGGTGAGCACGCCGCCGACTTCGACGCACAGCCGCAGAATATCGGCGCCGAATTGCTCGGCGCGTTCGAGCTCGCCCGGTTTGTTGGCGTCGTACAGGATCAGCGGATGCAGATTGCCGTCGCCGGCGTGAAACACGTTGGCGCAGCGCAAGCCGTATTTCGCCGACATCTCCTGCGTGCGGCGCAGCACGAGCGGCAGCTTGGCGCGCGGGATGGTGCCGTCCATGCAGTAATAGTCCGGCGAGATGCGGCCGACCGCCGGGAATGCCGCCTTGCGGCCGGCCCAGAACAGCAGGCGCTCTTCTTCCGAATTGGACACGCGGCAGTTCACGGCGCGGCAGGCATTGGCGATCTCCTGCACGCGCTCGAGCAGATGATCGACTTCGGCGCGCGGGCCATCGAGCTCGACGATCAAGAGCGCCTCGACATCGAGCGGATAGCCGGCGTGGACGAATTCCTCGACCGCATGGATCGCCGGCCGGTCCATCATCTCCATGCCGCCGGGAATGATGCCTGAGCCGATGATGCGGGCGACGCATTCGCCGCCGTCCTCGGATTTGTTAAAACCGATCAGCGCCGCGCGCGCGCTCTGCGGCTTTTTCAGGATACGCACGGTGATTTCGGTGATGACCCCGAGCAGACCCTCGGAGCCGGTGACGATGCCGAGCAGATCGTAGCCGCCTGAATCCAGGTGCTTGCCGCCGAGCCGCACCACCTCGCCGGTCATCAGGACCAATTCGCAGCCGAGTACGTTGTTGACGGTCATGCCGTATTTGAGGCAATGCACGCCGCCGGAATTCTCCGCCATATTGCCGCCGATGGTGCAGGCGATCTGCGACGACGGATCGGGTGCGTAATAGAAGCCGGCCTGCTCGACCGCCTGCGTCACCGCCAGATTGGTGACGCCGGGCTCGACCACGGCGACGCGGTTGTCGAAGTCGATCTCGCGGATGCGCTTGAACTTGGCCATGCCGAGCAGCACGCCGTCGCCGAGCGGCAGCGCGCCGCCCGACAGCGAGGTGCCCGCCCCGCGCGGCACCACTTTGATGCCTTCGCGGTGGCAGTAGGCGAGCACGGCGGAGACCTGCGCCGTGGTCTCCGGCAGCACCACCACCATGGGCAGCTGGCGATAGGCGGTCAGCCCGTCGCTCTCGTAGGGCCGCATCGCCTCTTGCGAAGCGATCACGCCCTCGCCCGGCACGATGCGCTTAAGCGCAGCGACGATCTCGGCGCGCCGCTTCATCACCGCGTCGTCAAACAGCGGCATCAAAACCGGCATCGAACCACTCCGGCGTTTCCTTAAGTTGGCATTATAGCCGGAAAAGGCCGGCCGTACCGTACAACAGCGCCTCACGAACCTAGCGGACTTGCGGGCGAAGTGCGCGGCAGGGCGGCAATTTTGGCCGTTGACACATGCCGCTCCGGCCGCTTGAACGGCTGCGGCGCAAATTCGCAGCCGCCTGGGGCGCGACCGGCACGAGAGGCGAAAGGGAGAATTGATAATGAGGACGGTGATTGTAGCGGCCGCGCTGATTGCCGCGTCGGCCTGTACGGCGTCGGCGCAGGACGTCGCCAAGGGCGAGATTTCGTTCCACAAATGCCTGCCCTGCCACGCAATCGGCGACGACGCCCAGAATAAGATCGGCCCGGAGCTCAACGGCATCGACGGCCGGCATTCCGGCAGCGTCCCCGATTTCGCCTATTCCGACGCCAACAAGAATTCCGGCATCGTCTGGAACGAAGCGCAATTCAAGGACTACATCAAGGATCCGCGGGCCAAGGTGCCCGGCACCAAGATGATCTTCGCCGGCATCAAGAACGAGCAGGAGATCAACGACCTGTGGGCCTATGTCAGCCAGTTCAACGCCGACGGCAGCATCAAGAAAAAGTAGCCGGACGCATGGCGGCCGGCGGTTTGATTTGGCGCAAAAGCCATCGACAGCGGGCATGACATAAACGCGCTATAATAAGCATGGGCTGCGCTTCGGCAGCGAGGAGACGCCGTCATGATCAAGGACATTGTCGTCAATCTCAGCATCCGCGAGGACGGTGGTGTCGTCGGCGACTATGCGGTTTCCGTAGCCGACACGCTGGGCGCCCACATCGCCGGGATCGCATTCGTATTCGATCCGATCGTGCCGATTTCAGGCACCGGCTATATCCCGGCCGAAGTCATCGAAACGCAGCTCGCCGACAACCAGGCCGCGGCGAAAGCCGCCATCGACCGGTTCGCTGCGGCGACCGCGCGCACCGGCGTCTCGGCCGAGCCGATCACGCTCAGCGCGAGCGCCGCCGGCGCCGGCGACCAGTTCGCCCGCATCGCGCGGCGCTTCGATCTCGCCATCGTCCCCCAGGCCGAACCGCAGGCTAACGAGGTCGAAGAGCTGATCGCCGAAAGCACGCTGTTCCAATCCGGCCGGCCGATGATCGTGGTGCCCTATATTCAGAAAGCGCCGCTCAAGCTCGACCGCGTCATGGTGTGCTGGGACGGCGGCCGTCAGGCGGCGCGCGCCATCGCCGACGCCATGCCGCTGCTCACCAAGGCCGGCAAGATCGAAGTCGTCATCATCGCCAACGAGCGCGGCAAAGAGGACGAGATCGAAGGCGCCGACATGGGTCAGCACCTGGCGCGTCACGGGCTCAAGGTCGACGTCAAACGCATCAGCCGCGGCAATATCGACGTCGCCGATGTGCTGTTGTCCCACGTCTCCGACAGCGGCACGGATTTCATCGTCATGGGCGGCTATGGGCACTCGCGGTTACGCGAGTTCGTGCTGGGCGGCGTGACGCACTCGATCCTGCGCTCGATGACGGCGCCGGTGCTATTGTCGCACTGAGATCGGAGGACGGAGGACGGACGACGGAGGACAGAAATAGAAGAGAGCGCTGCTTGTTTGCCGATTTCCGACCCTGCCATCCGTCGTCCGTCATCTGTTGTCTGTCATCACCACCAGCCCCCTCGCCCGCGCATCGGCGACGCCGAGCGCGCGTAGCGCGACAAGTGTCAGTGACTGCACAATCGCGCGCTCGCGGCCGGTCGCGTCAGGTGCCAGCGGCCCGATCAAGCCTTCGATGAGCAATCCGACCAACGCGGCGGCGCTGAGCGCCGCGTCCTGTTCCGGCAGATGCGCGACGGCTGCCGCGATGAGCGTCGCGAATTCGGCCGCCAACGCTTTGCGAAAACCAAGCCGCGCCGCGTCGAGCTCGGCCTCGACCGGCTCGGCAATTGCCGCATAGGCAAGACGCCGGTGGCGCAGCGCCCTGGTCGCAAACGTCATGATCGCCGCTGACAGCGCCGACAGCGGGCCGGGCGCGACGTCGGCTGAGCGGCGCAGCGCCCCAGTTTCGCGTTCCGAGATTTCCGCAAGCACGGCCGCGACCAGATCGGTCTTGCCGGGAAAATAGCGATAGACCGTGCCGGCGGCGATGCCGGCGCGTTGCGCCACGGCTGCGATCTGCACCGCCGCCATGCCGCCTTCGCTCGCCGCGTCCCGCGCCGCGGCGATGATCGCGGCATGGCGGGCGGCGAGCCGGCGCGCGACGTTTTCGGTGCGACGGTAGGGCATCGGTTCTTCGCAACATGGAATCGGCAACGCTTGCCGTAACAAGTGAACCACGATTCAAAATCACCGGCAACGCTCGGCTATACCGTCGCAGCGCGCGCTTTGTCCTTTGGAGCGGAAAAATCCTCTGGCATAGGAAGCCCTGCGCTCGCGCTGGGAGGAAAACATGAGATGCATATTCGCCGCGGCCGTCACCGCTTTGAGCTTTGCCGCCGCTATGCCCGCCGGCGCGGAAAATTATCCGGACCGGCCGATCACCATGATTGTGCCGCTCGCACCCGGCGGCTCGACCGATACGCTCGGCCGCATCATGGCCAGGGCCATGAGCGCCACCCTCGGCCAGACCGTGGTGGTGGAAAACGTCAGCGGTGCCGCCGGCACCATCGGCGTCACCCGCGCCGAGCGCTCGGCGCCAGACGGCTACACGGTGCTGTGGGGCATGTGGGGCACCAATGTCGCCAACGGCGCCATCTACAATCTCGGCTTCGATTTTCTGACCGATTTCGAGCCGGTGGCGCTCGCGGTGACGCAGCCGTTCCTGATCGACGCCCGCAAAACCATGCCGGCGAACAACCTGAAGGAACTGGTCGCCTGGATCAAAGCCAACCCCGACAAGGTGACCATGGGCACGTCCGGCGTCGGCTCGCCGAGCCACGTCGCCGGCGTGCTGATGGAGAATCTGATCGGCGTGAAGTGGCAGATGGTGTCGTATCGCAGCGCCGGGCTGGCCACGCAAGATTTGCTCGCCGGCATCACCGACATCCAGCTGGACACGCCCGCGGTATCGCTGCCGCACGTGAAGTCCGGCGATCTGAAAGCTTATGCCGTCACCGCCAAGGAGCGCATCGCGGTGGCGCCCGATATTCCGACCACCGACGAAGCGGGCCTGCCCGGTTATTACTTTTCATTCTGGCACGCGCTGTGGGCGCCCAAGGGCACGCCGGCGCCGATCATCTCAAAGCTCAACGCCGCCATGGTCGCCGCTTTGGCCGATCCCGATACGCGGCAAAAACTCCTCGATCTGGCGCAGGTCATCTACCCGCCCGAGCAGCAGACGCCGCAAGCGTTGCACGCCTTCCAGAAAGCCGAGATCGAGAAATGGTGGCCGATCATCAAGGCGGCCGGCATCAAGGCGGAGTGAGGAACCTGCCGGCGTCGGCGCCTGTGCACCGAAACCGCTAACTCCTCAATCCGGCAGCGCCCGCCACTGCGGTCCACCGCGCGGTTTCGCTGCGGATGTAGTCGGCGAATTTATCCGGCCCGCCCTCGAGCGGGACAAAGCCCTGCTTGGCCAGCGTTTCCACTGTGTGAGGCGCATGGATCGCCTTTTGTGCGGCATCGGCGAGTTTGTCGATCACCGGCCGCGGCGTGCCTATGGGCGCCAACAGACCGAACCAGAGACTGGTGTCGAAATCGGGTATGCCGGCTTCCGCCATGGTCGGCACGTCCGGCAGCGCGCTGGAGCGTTTGTTGGCTGCGACCGCCAGCGGCCTGAGCTTGCCCGCCGCGATCTGGCCGACCACGGTCGAGGCCGGCGAGAACGTGCACAAAGCGCGGCCGGCGATGACGTCGGTGACGGTCTGCGGGCTGCCCTGATAGGGAACTTGCGTGAATTTGATGCCGGCGCGCTGGGCGAACAGCTCGCTGGCAAGATGCGGCAGGCTACCGACCACCGTGGCATGGAGCACTTGGCCGGGCTTCGCCTTGGCCAGAGCAATGAGGTCGGCGACGTTGTGTATGTCGCTGTCGGGATTGACGACCAGCACTACGGCCCCTTGCGAGAGCAGCGCGATCGGCGCCAGATCCCGCTCCATATCGAAGGCCGGATTGGGATTGATGATCTGGTTGATGATGATGGACAAGGTTGCCAGGAACAGCGTGTAGCCATCCTTGGCGGCGTGGGCGACATAGTCGGCGGCGATGCTCGATCCACCGCCCGGCTTGTTCTCGACCGCGATTTGCTGGCCGATGAGCGGTCCCATGCTCTCGCCCAGCAGGCGCGCGGTGACGTCGGCCGCCGCCCCCGGCGTGAAGCCCACGATGAGATGGATCGGACGTGTCGGATAGGTTTCAGCCCAAGCGAAGCGCGAGACCGCCGGCAGCGCCCCTGCGCCGGCCGCCAAATGCAAAAATCTGCGGCGGGGAAGCTTCATCGTGATCTCCCACGAGCTTTGGCGCCTTCCGCGAACGCAGAAAATGCCCCGAGAACCGAATGTCGAAGTATTTCAGAGTTGCTCGCCTGCCGCGGCCAAAATCGCTGCCTTTGATTGCACGGAAGCCGGCGTGTTCCGCTGGCAGCTCTGGGACCAGCCTAACCCAATCGTCCGGCCGCGTATTGCGGCGCGATGTCGCCTCTCGACCCTCGGTGGACGTTGCGACCGCCGACGCAGCCGACCCTCCCGATTGGTTCAGCGCTTCTTCTCCGCCACCGGCAGGCGAATGGCTTGGACGTGAAGCGGCAGGGCCGATCGCGCGGCGACCAGCATCGCACCCGCCATCAGGCCGAGCCCAAACAGGCAATAAAGCAAAAGATCACCGGCAGTGGGCGGCGATGCCCAGACCGCGAAATAAGTCGGTAACGTGAACGCCACCAGCGAAAGCGTGACGCCCCCGACCCGCCACAGCTCTGCCGTCGACATCGCGCCAAGGCCGAAATGAACCAGCGCGACGGCAAGCGAAACGAACAGCAGGCCGATCGCCAGTGGCGGATATGGAACGACCGGCGCTCCCGCCGGATCCCGCGCCCGCGACTGATCGCCGCCGAAATTGAACCTCATGCTTCTGCGGATCGCCGAGACGATGTACTGCGGTTTGTAATAAACGAATGTCTTCAGCACCTCGGTCGGATAGCAGGCCGCGATTGTGAAAAATGCTTCGCGCATCGCAGTTTCGTAGCTGCTGCCGAGGACCTTGTCGGCGGCTGTCTCGATCGGAATGTTGTGCTTCAAGACATAGTCGAACCAGATGCAATGGCCGTTCTCGTCGAGCATGCCGGGCTGAAGGCCTTGCGGCATGAATTTTTTGCAGTCGAACATGTTGGTCACGCCGGGAAACGGCCACGCCGGGTTGGTACCCAGGCCCTGGGTCACGCGTTCCCAGATGGCCGGTCCAAACCGGCCTTCAGTCAGGTAATCCCGCGGCACCGCGGCCGCGATCACGCTCCAGCTGGCAACGCTGGCGAGCCCGATCACCGCAACTTTGCCAAAGAGCGCCCGCAACCGTTCCGTCTCGCGGCGATGTCTAAACGCAAGCACCGCGCAGACGAGCGCGATGCCGGCGACCTGGGGCAGCGTGCTGCCACGAACCAGGACAGTCAAAAGGAAAATCGCCGCCTGCAGCGCGAGCAGCACGGCGTCGCGCGTCTGGCGCTGCATCGGACGCGGATCGAGCAGCGTGAGCAGGATGTGAAAAAGCGGCAGCACGCTGACCAGCGAGAAATAGCGGACGCCGCCGACAGCAATCTGCGGGCCCCATCGCGGCTCCCACACCACGCTGGTGAACAGCATGACGGTCAGCGCGGTAAAATACAGCGTCACAATGCCGGCGCCGGCCGCGCTGTGAAACCGCCACAGGAACGCTGCCGCCGAGAACGCCATCAACAGCAGCATCGTCAGTGGCAACGCCCAGGCATGGATCCCGAACACTCGAAATGCCGCGGTGACAAGCAACGGATAGCCGATGCCGTTACCGTCGCGGGTGGTCGCGTAGAACGTTCCGGATGGTGTCGCGGGCAGTCCGGTACCGGGTGCTTGCGCTTGCTCCAGCGTCTGCCAGAGCGGCTGATCGATGCGGTCCATGAAGAAAGCATAAGTGCCCGAATGGACGCTGCCGATCGGTGTCCCATACAAAATATTGGACATAGCCGCCGCAACGCCGCTGCGTTCGCAGAAGGCCGGAGAGTTTCGCACCTGCGGAAGGATGAAGACGGTGCAAGCGTAAATCACGAAAGCGAGAACGGCCAGAGCGACAACGTACCGCGAGTCGCGGCCGGCTTGATTGCCGGACGAGCCGTTTGTCGTGTGCAGGACGGAGACGTCTTTCGGAAACGCGACGTCAAACATGAATCACCAACTCGGCCTGCCAATGTTTGTTTGTAGATTTCCAATGGAGCTAAGGATGTCAGTATTCAGGACCGCCAGCAATATAAAAATCGGCGGGCGGCGGAGCGGGCGATCGGCCTCCGGCGGCAATTCGGTGATTTCAATTTGTCGGTACGCGCCCCAGTTCAGCGCTTCTTTTCCGCCAGCGATCTGGCGCGAATCTTTGCGATCGTCGTCGTCGGCGTGATGGCTTCGCCATCGATGGCCAAGCGGATGATCGCCGGCTTGCCGGAAGCTTGCGCCTGCTTGAACGCTTCGGGGAAATCCTCGGTGCGTTCGACCGAGACGCCGAAGCCGCCGAAGGCGCGCGCATAGGCCGGAAAATCCGGATTGCGCAATTCGGTCGCCGAGACGCGGCCGGGATATTCGCGCTCCTGATGCATGCGGATGGTGCCGTACATGCCGTTATCGGCGATGATGGTGACGAACGGCGCGCCGTATTGCACGGCGGTGGCGAATTCCTGGCCGTTCATCAGAAAATCGCCGTCGCCAGCGAGGCACACCACCGGCCGGTCGGGATGCAGCCGCTTCATCGCCAGCGCGGCGGGCACGCCATAGCCCATGGAGCCCGAGGCGGGCGCGACATGCGAGCCGAAGCGGCGGAAGCGGAAGAAGCGGTGAATCCACGCCGCATAATTGCCGGCGCCGTTGCACAGGATGGCGTTGGGCGGCAGATATTCGCGCAGCCACACCATGACGGCGCCGAAATTGACGCCACCCGGCTGCTCGGTCGGTTTTTCGGTCCATTCCAAATAATCGGCGTGGGCGGCCTCCGCCTCCCCGCGCGCTTCTTTCAGATCGAGATTGTCGAGCGCCGCGGCGAACGCGGTCGGCGTTGCGTGAATAGCGAGATGCGGGCTGTAGACGCGGCCGAGTTCTTCGGCGCCGGGATGCACGTGGACGAACGGCATCTGCGGGCGGGGAATGTCGAATAGCGTATAGCTCTGTGACGGCAATTCGCCGAGCCGGCCGCCGACCATGATGACGAGATCGGCCGCCTTGATGCGCTCGAGCAGTTTTGGATTGGGACCAATGCCGAGATCGCCGGCGTAGCAGGGATGCAGCGCGTCGAACAAATGGCCGCGGCGGAACGTCGTGCACACCGGCAGCGCATATTTCTGCGCAAAGCGGCCGATGCCGTCGCTTGCCGCTTGCGACCAGCGGCTGCCGCCGAGCAGCATGATCGGCGCGCGAGCGCCGGCAAGCATCTGCGCGAATTTTGCCATCTCGGTATCGCCGGGCGAGGTCTCGATCAGCGCGAACGGCGGCGCGTCGGACACGGCGATGCGCTCGACCAGCATGTCCTCGGGGATGCCGACCACGACCGGCCCCGGCCGGCCGTTGGCC
>Ga0208044_1001050_pt1 | contig 16429 bp, 14 predicted proteins | sample Sb_taG_8_FD_187712 | JGI IMG/M metagenome (GOLD analysis project Ga0208044, IMG submission 187712) | Peat soil microbial communities from Weissenstadt, Germany - Sb_50d_c_BC metaG (SPAdes) (version 2) | ecosystem: Environmental > Terrestrial > Soil > Wetlands > Peat | place: Germany... | reverse complement strand
CGTTGGGCACGAAATCGCCGGGGGGCAAGAGCGCGTCGAGGACAGGATGGCGGCCGGCCTCGACGTCGCAGAGTGGCTCATCGGTCAGCTCGGGCCGGCTGTAGCCGTGGCGTGCCGCGAGCTCTCCCAGCGCGGCCAGGACGTCGAGCTGGGCGAGCACCGAGCCGGCCTGGATCAGCCGGGGAGCATCGGCCGAGACCCGGTCGCGCAGCGTCGTGAACAGCTCGTACTCCAGGGCGCTTGCCCGCTCGTCGGCGGTCCGGACCTCGTTCTCAAACTCCTTGAGCTCGGGGGTGAAATACCGCTCGGCGTTCTTGACCGTCTGCTTGCGAATGTAGTCCGAGGGAATCTCAACGCGCTGCGCCTGGGCGTGGGTGATCTCGATGTAATAGCCAAAGACCTGGTTGAAGCCAACCTTGAGACCCGGAATGCCGGTGCGGCGGATCTGCTCGGCCTGGTACCGGGCAATCCAGCTCTTGCCATCCTTCGAGACCGACCGCAAGCGATCGAGCTCGGAGTGGTAACCCGGTCGGATCAGGCCTCCTTCCTTGGTGGCCAGCGGCGGATCCTCGACCAGGGCGGCCTCGATGGCCGACCTGACCTCGGGGCAGAGCTCCAGCGCCGCTTCAAGCTGTGCCAGACGGGCCGATCGGCGGGCCGTGAGCCGGGCTTTCACCTTCGGCAACAGGGCCAGCGTCCGGGCCAGGGCCGCCAGGTCGCGGGGCGTGGCACGGGCGGTGGCCACCCGCGCGGCCAGCCGCTCCAGGTCGTAGCCTGCACCCAGCAGCTCGCGGAGCTCGCTCCGCAGGCCGGAATCACGCACCAGCTCTTCGACTGCGCCGGACCGCTCGGCGATCAGCTCGACCGACGTCAGTGGCGAGGTCAGGTAATCGGCAAGCAAGCGAGCGCCCATCGGGGTGACCGTGCGATCGATGACCTGCAGCAACGAGCCTTCACGCTTACCCTCGCGCAGAGTGCGAGTCAGCTCCAGGCTGCGGCGCGTCATCTCGTCGAGGCCGAGCGTATCGGCCTTGCGGTACGGAGTCAGGCGGATGATATGCCCGAGCGACGATTTCTGGGTCTCCCTCAGATAAGCCACCAGGGCGCCCGCGGCCTGGACCTCCAGGGCACGGTCGTCAATGCCGAAGCCGTCGAGCGTGGTCGTGCCAAACTGCTCGTAGAGGGTCTTGCGCGCCTGCTCGGGCTGGAAGTCCCACGAGGGGCGGATCGTGACGGCCAGGGCCGACGAGGCCCGGAGCGCACGCAGCCAGGGGGCGTCGATGGCCAGCTCGGAGACCAAGGTCTCCGCCGCGTTCAACCGGGCCATCTCGTCGGCCAGCTCATGACGCAAGAGGCCGGTCAGGGAAAAGCGGCCGGTGGACAGCTCGACCCAGGCCAGACCAAGCTTCGTCCCGGATTCCACGATCGCGGCCAGATAATTGGACGTCCTGGGATCGAGCAGGGCCTCATCGGTCAACGTTCCCGGGGTCACGATCCGGACGACGTCTCGCTTGACCAGACCCTTGGCCAGGCGCGGGTCTTCCAGTTGCTCGCAGACCGCGGCCCTCAAGCCGGCCTGGACGATCCTGGCCAGGTACGATTCGAGCGCCGGGTGGGGGAAGCCGGCCATGGGAACGGCTTGCTCTCCCTTGTCTCGGTCGCGCGTCGTCAGTGCGATCCCCAGCAAGGCGGAAGCACGCTCGGCATCCTCGCCGAAAAGTTCGTAGAAATCGCCCATCCGAAAGAGCAAGAGCGCGTCCGGGTCGCGGGCCTTGAGCTCGCGATACTGCTGCATCATCGGTGTCAGTGAAGGCTCGCTCATGAGAGATGAGAAGGGCGGGCAATCCATGTCCGGGAAGCGGGAGCGCCTGGTCGTCGCCTCTGGACCGGCTCGACGTGCATGACCGGTCCACTCCCTCCGTCGCCCTCAAAAAACGAAGCACGGTCCACTCCCGCACCGGGTGCGGACCGTCAGGTTTGGGCGGGTGCCGATGATCGCTACGCGGACCAAGCGGGAGAAGGTCATTCCGGGAGGCGATCAGAACTTGTCGAGCGCGGTCTGCTCTTCGGGATAGATCTCGAAGACCTGATCAAGCCGGGTGATCCGGAAAACCTCCAGCAGATCGGGATGAATGCAGCAAAGCTTGAGCTTGCCCTTGACCGCGGCGATTTTCTTCTTGAGGTTGATCAGCTTGCCGAGCGCGGCGCTGGAGAGATATTGCACGTTACCGAAGTTCAACAAGACGTTCTTGTGACCCTCATCCTCGACCAAGCTGTAGAGCTGCTCGCCCACTTCCTGGATCTGTTCTTCGGACACGATCTTGGTATCAACGAAACTGACAACCGTCACTCCATCAACGTTTTCCAGGCGGAGGAGACGGCGAGGGCCTTGCGACATCGGGAAACTCCTGTCGGGGACGCGAACCGCACCGGACCCAGGCAACTCATGTTTGTACAGGCCGGTCCCGCACGCGGGCCTCTCAGGCACAGCACCGGAAAGCACGGAAGAACCCACCGAGGCGAGAACCCTGCGTTACCACCACACTTACCAGAAAGTGCCAAGGAATCAAGGGTCCACCGAGAAAAGATGTTCGGGCAAAGCAGACGCGGGGCGTGCTCGAGCTGACGGTAGCTGCTCAGTACTTATTGAGAGCGGCCTCGGGGGTAACGGAACGAAGCGTTGGTTCGCCAACCGGTCCGTTCCACCAGCGAATCGGACAAGTAATCGATGATAACCCAAACGATATTACGCCGTCCGCCTTCTTCCATGACATTGACGTCGCGTTATGCATCGGGCTTTCTCGCCCGGACGGTGGGAGCGAGGAACTTCAGACCTGCGGGAATCGGGGATAGAATGAGAGTTGGAGCCTGAACGAGCGGACTCCAGTCCTGGAGCTCCAGGCGAAGTGCGCGCTCGATTGACCAGAGACGTTGAGGGCTCGATATGCTTGCCGCAGTGGAATCGTTTCCAAATCAGTTTCCCGGTCGAGAGTACGAGATCGAGATCACCTGTCCGGAGTTCACCGCGGTCTGCCCCAGGACCGGGCAACCCGATTTCGGCACGATCGTGATCACGTATGTACCGGCGAGGACGTGTCTGGAGTTGAAAAGCTTGAAGCTTTATCTCTTCGGCTATCGTGATCGCGGCATCTTTTACGAGCATTCGGTCAATGCCATCCTGGACGACCTGGTCGCCTCGTGCCATCCGATCCGGATGAAAGTCGTCGGCCAGTTCAATCCTCGGGGGGGAATCAGCTCGCGGATCACGGCGACTTACGAGGCGGCACGGGGTTGACCTCGCACCGCAGGTCAGCTCCCAGGCCGGGAACCGTGACCGATCCCAGCGGGGTGCGAGAAACGAGGCAGTTCCATGAAACCTGGAATACTGACCCTGACCACGGACTTCGGCATCGGCGGCCCTTACGTGGCGGCCATGAAGGGCGTGTTGCTGGGCCTGGCCCCGGAAACGCAGATTGTCGATGTCTGTCACACGATCTCGCCGCAGAACATCCTCGAGGGGGCGTTCGTGCTTGCCGGGATCGTTGATTCGTTTCCTCACGGGACGGTTCACCTGGCGGTGGTGGATCCGGGGGTGGGAATCGATCGCAGGCTGGTCGCCGCCAGGTTGGCCGAACAGTGGTTCGTACTGCCCGATAATGGGCTGATCACCGGCGTCGCTCGGAACCAGCCTTTCCAGGGAATCTGGGAGATCACCAATCCCTCGCTCCGCCGACGCGTGGTGTCCAACACGTTCCAAGGCCGTGACATCCTCTCACCGGCCGCGGCACATCTGGTTCGCGGCGGCGACCCCGCCGAGCTCGGTGCCCCGCTTTCCGGGTTGATCACGTTGCGCAACTTCGAGCCAATGGCCGACGACACGAGCTATGTGGGAGAGGTCATCTTTCGTGACACCTTCGGCAACCTGATCACGAACGTCAATGCAACCCACCTGGCAGGTCATCCGGCCGACGACTGGGTCGTCGAGATCGCCGGGGAACGAATCGAAGGCCTGTCGCGCACCTACGGCGAAAAGCCCACGGGTTCGTTGATGGCGCTGCCGGGCAGCTCCGGCTGGGTCGAGGTCGCCGTCGTCAACGGTGACGCGGCCAGGCACCTCACCGCCGGCGCGGGGACGACGGTCTGGCTGAGGCGCAAGAGTCAAACAACGGGCTCGTGATGGAACTGGCGACAGCGGTAAACTGATTGCAGCCAACACCAACTCCGCGAGCCGCCGCAACTTCGACGCGGCGGCCCGAAAGTCGAACGAGGCGCACTCTCTGATGTCCCCGAATTCGCTGAACTCGACGCCCATCACTCCGTTCCCTGACCCGCCAAGCCATTCCGGCGAAGAACCAGTGCCAGTGACCGGACAGCCGGTCCGTTGCCCGGCGCCTGGGGACGTCACGAAGCCCACGACCTCCAGCGCCGACGACTTGAACCTGCTGCTTGCCCAGTCCGCCCCTGATCCGTACCTGGCCGAAGGCGTGGGGACGAGCGACCCTGCTGACCCAGGCAAGCCGCTCGACGACATCGAAGGCGGCGAGCCGGTTTCCTCCCTCGACTCGCTCTCCTTGTCCGAGAACGAGCTTGACATCACCTTCTCGCCGTCACCGGATACGCAGCCCGCATCGCATCAGCCTGCGGCCAGCTCGGCGGGACCTGCGGGAAAAATGCAGGACGAAGCGGTGGCGCCCCGGATTTCCTGGCCGCTTCTGCTCGTGTCGAGCTACGCCAGCGCCCTGACTCTGGCGCTCGGCTTCATCCTCTGGACCGGACGGGGGCTGTCGCGGCTGGACTTCAGCCCTTCATCAGAGCCTGTCCCCGGTAGCACCGGCGCATCGCCGAGCCGAGGTGCAAGCCTGACCGGCGACGTCCTCTTGCCGTTGCCCGCACCGAATGTGACCGATCTGGGAAGGCCGGTGCGCCTGGGTGAGCTCGAGGTGACCCCCCGTTCCATCGCCCGGCGCCCCGTCGAGCTCTTGCGCCTCCAGGGGACGGCCGAGGGGGAGCGTGAAAGTTCCCCCCACGCTGGTGATGACCCTCGAGCTGGCCAACCGCTCCACGGGGAGCACGCTGGCTCCCCTTGACCCGGCCATCGTGCGCGACGCTGTCCCGGCGGTCGATCAATCCTTTATCGAAGTGCTCGGCGGCCGGCGAATCGCCATGTTCCGGCTGGCGATAGAGAGCGAATGGTCGATCCAGGACCAGCTTTTTCCGGCCCTCCAGCCGGGTGAAACGGTCGAGACGATCCTGGTCAGCGAGCCGGTCGCATTGGCCGATTTGAAAGGCACCATGACCTGGCATGTGAAGCTCAGGACCGCACCCTATCGGACCGATGTGCTGGGGGTTCGATTTTCGGTGGAAGACGTGATCGACAGGAGTTTCTAGCCGCGCTGGTTGGATGGCCTTGGGATGGACGAGCCCGCTGGCTGTAGGGGCCGTCACTCCACACGTGAAGCACTAGACAGGATGCTCGAGCCCGGGTCTGGGCACGCGCGAACCAATCTGGCGGTGACCGCAGCCAGGCCGCGTACGAGGAGGACACATGAGTCTTCCGCCCCGGATGGCATCTTATCCAGCCTTCCCGGTCCACGTCACGAATGAGGAGTATTCCCCTCCGACCCCGAATCGACTCCAGAACCCTTTTCTTCGCCCCGGCTTCCGGCATCGCCAGCCCTCCGGTGTCGTGTCCTCGACGACCCGGAATTGGCTTCGTTTTTCGCCTCAATTCCGCCGTCGTTCGCCGTAAGTCACAGTCCACCAGCGATTAGCACCCCAAGCAATTGGCTTCGTTTCGTCGCGTTTCTGGCACCGTCAACGCCCTCCTACTGGCTTCACAGACCACAGGCCACTCGCCACTATTCCGAGCCACTCATCCGCCGGCACCTGGTGGGCACCCGCTCTCAAGTAACCAGTTCTGCCCGTCCCATTCGGCGCCGATGTGGCACTTGCCACCTGCCATCCGCCATTCCCGACTCCGAGTTCGGCGACCCGGAATTGGGTCCGCTTTGCATGCATGATATGCTACGAAATGCACGTTTTCCGGGGGTTTCTCGAGATTCTGGCGAGCCGTCGTTTTCCACGCAAGTTTCGGCTACGTTTCCTGCTACGTATCAGCTACGTGTCGGCTATAAAGCGGCCGGGCCAGCCACTTTCTGGCATCAGGGAATGAGGCTGGCCGGCACGGTTCAATGACGGGCGTTTCCGGGTGACAACCGAGGCGAAGCTCCGACCACTTGCTCGCTTCGGCTGCTCAATGGTCTCGCGTTTGATTTCCGCCTTTAGGGCGGTCCGTCAGCCGGCTGAAGGCGGAGCTCCAACGAATCGCGACCTCAAGGATTGCTGAATCCGCCAATCGATCCATGCAACGGATTGTCTCTGTGATTCTCCCCATCTGCGTTCATCTGCGAAATCTGCGGACAAGAAATCTGAGGTTGATTCATCCTGCTCCGAAAATAAACCGTCCAGTGCGGACAATTCTCCTTCCGCCTGGCCTTTTCTCCGCCCACCTTACAGTTCCGGGGAGGTTTTCGTGCGCTGGTCTCATGATCAATGAAGCTGCGGGTCCGTAAGCCAGAAGCGGTCAGTTGGCCAACACCGCAGGTCCCATATCCGATTGGAGATGAAGTCCCGAATTCTTGTCCGCAGATTTCGCAGATGAACGCAGATAAGAGAAGCGGGCGGAAGACCCAGTAGGCGATCACCTGCAGGTCATGGGTTCATCAAGATCGTCGTTTGGGAATCATGACAGATCAGGCATCGTTCAATGACGGCGGTTCCCGGGTGGATCATCAATGTGAACTTCCGACCATCTTGTCGCTTCAGGTACTCGATGGTCTCTCTGCGCCGGAATCCCGCATCCAGGCGGTCCGTGAAACGGCTGAAGCCGGAGCTCCAATGAATCGCGACCTCAGGAATTGTTGTGACCCGTAATTGAACCATGCCAATTTTCGATCTTAGTTTTCGGCGCAAGTTAATATCGAATACGAATTTACGTCCATTTCTCTCTTGACTCTCGTGGGACGCAACTTTAGGCTTAACTGTATCCTGAGCCGAGTAGGGAAGGGGCGCCCGGCGGGCTCGATCGAGCTTCGGGTTTCCCCTTCCCCCTCTAAAATTCCGTACGGCGGGTTTTCCCCAGTACGGCTTCAAATGGACCGTCAGTGGCGACCTTCGACGACATCCCAGGGTCTTGGCCAGGAATTCCGCCAGCTTTTCACGGCCTGTCGTTCTGAACAAACCTGTTCCGAAAGGAGTCAGGAAGCAATGCGATCGGTTTCCGACACTCTCTCTCGACCGTTTCCCGACACCATTTCCGTGCCGGCAGAGCCTGACTCGCTTGGCCCCTGAGGTTCTGAATTATTCCAAAAGCGCTGGCGTTTCCCTCCAAAAGCGCTGGCAGCGCTTCGGAGGGGAACAAGAAATCGGTTGAGCGCGAAACTCCGGACCAGTCGTCCCTTGCTGTCGCTTATTTAATTTTGTATTTAGAGAGTGTGCGTACTGCACGGGGAGTTGTTCCGCCAGGAAACTGACGGTTGAAGTGGATTGGCCTCTGGCTGGGGTGTTTGGGTTGCACGCGTTTGCCGCCAGGCTCTGAATTCAAATGGTCAGTAACGTCCAGGCATCGCGCCTCGCCTGGTGCGATGGACGTGAACGCCTATCCGATCGCTTGTAGCAAACCGTGAGCAAATGAGCGCTAAAAGTCTGTCGCCCAGAGTGCGGGTACGGCGATTCAGGAAGTAACAAGGTCGGACGCAGGGAAGGCTGATCCACGACGTGCCCGCGCGGTCCTTCCGCGCGTGCGTCTGTGGTTGCGGCGTTCGTGGGATCGGATCGTCGCTCGATGTGTTCTGGTGGGGCAATGATTCGGATCGCTTCAGGACGAAGGCGTGAGCCGCGGCTTTGGCCGAAGTTGCCCGAACCTAGACTTCATGAGGTTTTCCATGACAGTGATCTTGATTCGCTCTCGTGCTCTCGTGCTCTCCGTGGTCATGCTCTCCCTGGGCCTGGTTGCCGGTTGCCAGTCGGAGACATCCACGACCCCGCCACCCCCACCGATCGGGACGCCACCACCCGCGGCGGCTGTCGCAAAGAAGGACAATACGGCGAAACGTGTTGCTCCGATCTCTGACGCGTCCAAGGATACCGCTCGGGGCTACAGGCCGCCCAAGTGACTTGCTCGCGTCTTGTGCGGGCCCAGGCGGACCGGGCTGCCGCCACTTGATCAACGGGTGGTTTGCGTCGACAACGTCGACAAACACCACGTCGCACTGGCCGTTCCGTGTTCCCTATTGATCGTTGTCATTCCTGTTTTTCCAGTCCGTTGCAATCTTGACCAATCGAGTCTCTTCAAGAGAGGGACATTCGTATGCGTTCCAAGACGACTCGCGCGGCTTCGACGGCGCGCCGTGGCTTCACGCTCGTCGAACTTCTTGTGGTCATCGCAATCATTGCCGTGTTGATCGCCCTCTTGTTGCCGGCGGTCCAGGCGGCACGGGAGGCCGCGCGGCGTGCCCAGTGCACGAACAACATGAAGCAGCTCGGCCTCGCGCTGCAGAACTACCACACAGGTCAAAACGCCTTCCCGTCGGGAGGATTCCCGGCCCCGACCAACTCTAATTACGTCTGCTGTCCGCAAGGGGGCTGGGGCTCCTGGAGCGCCCAGTCGATGCTCCTGCCGTACCTCGAGGAGACAGCGGTTTACAACGCCCAGAACTTCGCGTTTGTCATGCGTGGCGACTACTATTCCGAGGTCATCAACACCACGGCGACGCAGTCCCGGATCCAAGCATTCCTCTGCCCGTCGTCCCCCCTTCCCAAGGGAACGTGGTACAACAATGTGACATGGCCCGGCAACAATTACTACGTTAGCACGGGCTCAAGCATCTCGTGGTACGGGAATGACCCCAGGCTGGGCTACCAGCTGGTCAACCAGATCGTCCCCTACCAGTACACCCCCAACGGCCCGTTCATGGTCGGCGGCAGCGCCATCGGAATCCGGGATGTCACCGACGGCAGCAGCAACACGGTGGGCTTCGGCGAGTGGAAGACCGGCGATTACGACGACTCGAAAATCTCGATGCAGGACGTCGCCGGCCTCACGGCCCCAGGTACCTTCCCGCCGGGGGCGAATGGGTATATAGATCAGAATATGTCCTCCCCGTATACGAGCTTCCCCTGGGGCGCGATGTACCTCACGGCCAACCTCCAGGCTTGCGCTCAGTGCCTCCAGTTGAATAACTGCCCGAGCCATTGGGGGTCGAACCCGCCGGGGAACTACTATACGCAGTTCAGCTTCGTCGGCCGGCTCTGGGCCGAGGGGATCTACGGTCACGCTTTGGGCAACATGATCGTCCCCCCCAATTCGCCGTATCCCTATTGCCAGTTCGAAAACGGCGAATCCGACATGAACACCGGCACGATCATCGGCCTGACCAGCTACCACCCTGGCGGCGCCAACGTCGCCATGCTGGACGGCTCGGTTCGTTTCCTCAAGAATTCGATTTCCTATACCACGATCTGGGCGCTCGGATCGATGGCCCAGGGCGAAATTATCAACAACGAAGGGTACTGAACCGTTCCCAATCTTGCGGTGGACCCAAAACGTCCTCCCCGCCCCGCCTCGCCCTGGTGCGGGGAGGACGTCGGATTCGTGGAGCGCTTTGACCTTCTCGGCAATCCACCTTCGTGCAGCCTGGGGCATCGTCGCCCTCCTTGCCGGAGACGGCTTGGGTCGTGTAGTCCGATCCTTGCCGCCTGCTGGACTCGATCCTCCACCCGGTCGAAGTACCGGCGCAATCCCACCCAGAGGTCCGAGCTGCAATGAACATTCGCATAGGGACCAGCTCCACAAGGGGGCAAACCTGTCGGCAACACTTCCCGAGCAGGCGCCCGACGGCCTGTTCCTGGTCTGGGCCAGGAATTCCGCCGGCTTTTCACAACCCGTCGTTCTGAACAAACCCGAGCCCTGGTGGTGCGGACCGGACACGGTCCGGCCAGGTGAGATAATACGTGCGTTTAGCACGGCTCACGGCAAGACATGATCGGAGATTCCACGCGGCCATGGGCAGCCATGGGCAAGGGTTTGGAGTCCTTGGCCTGACATTTCGCCGTGACCTTTGCCACCGACTTCGAGGTCCAGTTGAACGGATTCGCGGATTCATTCCACTGGTCGATGAAGGCCATCAGCCGCTCGGCCAACTTCGGCGAGGTTTTTCGGCCATGCATCGGATCCTCCTTGCTCAGGCGACAAGATGATGAACGGGGCCCGTATCGTGACCGAAGCCGAAAGATCAGGGAATTCCAATCCCTGATTGCTGTGAGCGGTGCGGAGTCTCGATATGCAGAGTAATCTCTGAGCTTCTACGACATGGATCCGACGTATGGCACAAGAACAAGAGGAGTTGATACCCCCGCCGGAGCTGAACTTCGTGGGCAAGGGCGACTTCGAGAGAGTTGGCGAGGGAATCCTTCGCCAACTCATCGAACCCGGCGGCTTGAAACCCGACGATAATGTGCTCGATGTCGGTTGCGGTATCGGCCGCGCGGCGGTACCGTTGACTCGGTTCCTGAGCGAGAAGGGGCGCTACGAGGGGTTCGACATCGTGCCAGCCGGGATTGATTGGTGCAAAGATAAAATATCAAAAAGATATAATAATTTCAACTTTCAATTGTCTAATGTACATAATAAAATATATCATCCCTCTGGTTGGCTCCAGTCCGACGAGTACACCTTCCCCTATGCAGACGAATCGTTCGATTTTGTCTTCCTCATCTCGGTCTTCACCCACATCCTGCCTCCCGGGATGGAGAACTATCTCTCGGAAATCAGCCGCGTCATGAAGACGGGGGGGCGCTGCTTCATCACGTATTTCCTGTTCGATGATGAAACCGAGAAGCTCATGAGAGCGGGGAGGTCGCACGACGTGAGCTTCGCGCACAAGGTGGACGAGAAGTACTACGTCATGAATCCCCAACAACCCGAGATGGCGGTCTGTTACAAAGAAGACTATATACGCACGCTGTATCGCGAGAACGGATTGGAGATCGATGGTCCCCTCCATTTCGGAAACTGGTGCGAGCGATCAGGCGATTTGAAAGAGTTCCAGGACACCGTCGTCGCCAGGAAAGAGAGGCACGATAACGCACGGAATCGCGTCCTTCGATTCCGGCGTCGTGCACGTTTACTACGACCATCCTCGATTCAGAGGGCGGGCGTCTCCCTGGCGTGGCGACTGCTTCCCAGCCCGGTCAAGTCGATGGTCCGAAGGAGATTCGCGGCAGGCTGGGCGGGCTCTCGGTGACATACCTGGCCTTCGCCATAGCTCAGCAAAGCTTCAGCCACGCACCAGCGACCGGGGAAGACTGGTGGTCTGAGATATCTGTAGGCGCCTTGGCGGCGTGATGCGGAAGAGCGAGCTGGCATCCCAACCCTCCTATATATCCCGGGCGAAGGTGCATGGCCACTATTGGAGTATTGGTATTGGAATATTGGTATCGTGACCATCGCGGTTGCCTGGGTCTGACGCCGCCAGGCTACGACATGCCGGCGCTTCGCGGTTGAAACGCCTGCATGGCAGGAAGAGACATACACGGACCATGCCGTGGGGGTCATCGTTCGTGGTCGAGGATCACAGCGAAGTCCCGGCGTCAGTCCACCGTCCACCGCCTTGGCGGGGTGACCTCGAACCTGCCGGTGGGGGGGCTGAAGCGGATGCCGATTTGCCAGAGCAGGTCGGGCTGGTGCTTGGCCAGGAGGTACTTCATGACGACCTCGTCGGTAGGGGGCATGCCCGGGTCTTCGAAGACGACGCAGAGCCGGGCGTGGGGGCGGCGGGTCGAGGCGTCCCAGACTTCGATCAGGCTGTGCGGCCGGCGTGGGATGCGGTAGTACTTGTCGCCGTTCTTGACGGTCACGCAGTCGAACTGGCAGAACTCGTGAAACTCCTTGGGGTCGACGACGTTGCGGACAAGCTCCGCGGCGACCAGCTCGGGCACTCCTTGCTGGTAGGCGGCCGCATCCAGGGTGATCGGCTCGTCGGAAGTTGGTTGCGGCGTGCTCTTGCCCTCGATGACCCGGAAGATTTCGGTCTCGACGAGCCGGGCATAGCCGGCCCGCAGCGCGGGGCTGGTGATGACGAGCTGGGGGAACGACGAGGCCACCCGCACCACCTCGTGGGCGAACGCGCTGGCCTCGCGCTGGAGCTTTTCCATCCAGTAGCGAACCATACGCGCCCGGTCGGTTTCCGCGTAGCGAAACTGTTGCGGACCGACGTCGGGGATGGCCAGCTCGACCTCGCCTCCGCTGCGGTCGAGTGTCCGGAGGACCGAATCATACGAGGTGTCGCCCCGGACGAATTGCTCGGCGGCCTCGACATGCCCGGTTCGCTTGACCCGGACAATCCGGTGCGTGGGGCGAGCCAGGAAAACGACTTCGCGCGCCTGGGCATCCACCTGGCTGCGGACGTCGTCGACCTCGATCTCCCAGCGCAAGTATCCGGTCCGGATCATGATCTGGCCGCTCGATGCGAGTATTCGTGGCCTGGTACCTCGCGAGAACCAATTGAGCGCTCCCGGGCGATTCAGCCTCCCTGGATGGCCGGCACGATCAGGATCTCCTGCGCGGTGGCGTCGAACTGGCGGATCGCGCGGGTCTGTCCGGGCCCGTCGAGCCTGAAGGCAAGCCGCCCGGCTGTGAAGTGTTCGGTGAAGAGCGCATGGGCGCTGGCAACGGTCTCCGGCCGGTTCTTGTCCCATTCGGCGAGCGTCAGGTCGCCGTGTCCCGTCTTGAGCAGTCGCAGCTTGGCCATGGCCTGAGCTCTCCTTTACTCTCGGTTCACAGTCCGGTTTGCGCTAGTTCCTCTGGAGACAGACAGGGCAGCCACTCTCAGGATACGATGCAAAACCATCTCATGGAAAAAGAACGCCGGTGCCAGACAACACCGGCGGTTCTGATCATCACTCTATTGTAATCGACGGGGCAAAGACCAGCCAGACGACTACGGAGCCACGCTCGAGGTCTCCTGACCCAGTTCCGCGGTCGTGTCTCATCTCAGGCCCCGGAGGCAGCCGCGTCGCGGATCTTCTTCGCCGCCTTCTGAGGCTTGACCCGCCGTTTGCCGAAGGTGCCTTTGAACAACTTGCCGCGCTTGGTCCGCTTGTCACCCTTGCCCATGATCCAGTTTCTCCCAGGAATACCCGACGAATCGTGCCTGAGTGTCCATGGCCTTGCACCAATGCGGGCGGACCATGAAGCGCCACTCAATTATCATTCGGTCGGAGATTGATCATTGTCCTTGAGTTTCTTGGTGTCGCTGATTAGGATTGGTACAGTCCGACGTTTGTCGTGAGCCCCATCTATCTTTCCCGGTTCTCGGCGGGAGGAGACCCCTCGATGCCCCGGCGCCGTCTGATCGGTGAAGCCGGCGCCTTGCTGGCATGGCTCGTGGCGGCCGGATGCGGCTCCAGTTCCACGCCGGCGGCGAAGCCCACGGCCGGGTTCTCCTCGCCGGCCAGTGCCGCCCTTGCCGGCCCCGCAATCGAAGGCGTTGCGAGCCCGAAGCCCATCCAGGCCGAGGCCCCCACGGTCCCTTCACGAGCGCCGGTGCTCACGATCAGTCACGAGGCTGCTACGATAACGGCGGACGACCCCGGTGTGCAACTGCTGCTGCGCCGGCAATCTGCCGACGGCACGTTCAGGGACCTGACCGGGTTGGCAGGCTGGAGGGTCGATCCGCCGGGGTCCGCGGCGATCGAGGCGGGCGGCTATCTTCGTCCACTCGCCGCCGGCAAGGTCGTGGTCAAGGCTGCGATCGAAGGCCAGGAGGTCGTGGCCCTGATCAACGTGGAGCCGCGCGAGAATCGTTCCTGGGATTTTGCCAGCGATGTCGTTCCCATCCTGACGCGCCTGGGTTGCAACACAGGAAGTTGCCATGGAAGAGCGGACGGTCAGAACGGCTTTCATCTTTCCCTTTCCGGATACGATCCCGATGGCGATTACCAGAGACTGGTCCGGGAGGGAGGCCAGCGCAGGGTTGCGCTGCTCGATCCGGAACAAAGCCTCTTCCTGACCAAGGCAACCGGGAGGACGCCGCATGGAGGAGGGCCCCGAATCGCGGCTGCGGCGCCCGAGTCTGGCGGCCTTCTTCGCCAAGGTCCAGCGGGGGGGGATGGGTTCCGGGTCGATGATGGGCCGGCCCTCGCTCACGATCAACCCCAAGGGACAGGTCATTCACTTGCGGACGAAGCAGGCTGCCCAGCCGCGTTTGCCGGGAGGCGAAGTTGTGACAGTCGCCGCGGCCGACGATCCCCGCCGGGCCCTGGCTCGGTGGATGTCGGCCCCCGGCAACCCCTACTTCGCGCGAGCGACCGCCAACTGGGTCTGGGCCCAGCTTTTCGGTAAGGGGCTCGTCGATCCCCCCGACGGCCTCAGCCGGTCCGATCCCCCCGTCCATCCCGAATTACTCGACGCCCTGGCTCGCCACTTCGTGGCCAGGAAGTTCGACCTTCGGCACCTGATTCGGACGATCGCCACATCGCAGACTTACGGGTCCGCAACCTGACGCCGCCCAACCGGCTCACTCTGGAGCGCCTGCTCCGCCGCCGGGCCATGGTCAAGTCTCTCGACGAGTTTGCCCGCGACGTTCCTCCCACGCCGCTGACGACCAGCCGCGATCAGTTCGCCGACCGGGCCTATTCGCTGATGACCTCCAGCGCGACCCAGGCCGCCTTCCGACTTGGTGACGAGTCGCCGTCGGTCCGCGACAAGTGTGGGCGGACAACCTTCGGACAGTCTTGCTTGTTAGCTCGGTGCCTCATCGAAGCGGGCGTGTCGTTTGTCACGCTCAACGATCGGGGCACCGGACCGCTCGGTTGGGACACCCACGCCCAGAACTTGCCGACGATCAAGAACACTCTGGCCCCGCCGCTGGATCAGGGCCTTGCTGCCTTGCTCGGCGACCTGGCCGACCGGAGGCTGCTCGAGAACACGCTCGTGGTCATGATGGGCGAATTCGGCCGGACGCCGAAGAACTTGCTCCATGACCGCCGTCGAGTTTCGACGAGTTGTCCGGGTTCGCTGAGAGGCCACGGGGCTAGCTCCGTTCATCTGGCCGGCAAGGCCCTGGAATGTGATTCGATTCGTCGAAAACCGCGAAGTCAGGATCGCGCAGGTCTTGATTGGCATGGCGTGCCCACGCGATCCCTCAATGATCAATGATCAGGCGGGCAGATGCAACTCCATGGCTCAACACAGCGTTGCCGTCTTCTCTTGCGAGCCGCCGCTCTTGGACATGCTCCGGCATGCCTGCTCGCATTCACGGCACCTGGTTGCGCAGTCTTTCATGATCTCGCCGTGTCCCTTCGCGCGCTCGTCGGCGCAACAGCGGCATGCCTCGGCGCAGGCTTGGTGTGCGTGAAGGGCCAGGGGGCTGGAGCGGGCCGTCAAGGTCGCGGCAAGGACGCAGAATGCCTGGCAATCCATGGTCAATTCGTGGGCTTGGGCATGGTGCTCTCGATTTTCGCCGCCTTCCTTGTTGAGGTGCTCGAGGCAGTGATGGGCCGCCTCGTTACACGCCCTGATACACTCTCCCAGGATCTTCAGGTGCTCGTCGTGCTTGTGGCCCTCGTGCTCGTGCTCGTGCTCCTGTGCCTGGGCCTCGTTGCTGCTGGCCACGAATAATCCGGCCGCGCCCATCCCCATCCAGCCCAAGAGTTCTCGACGGTCCATGCTGGTCTCCTGGTGCACGACACCAGAGTGTCATTTCGTCCAGCACATGGGAATTCGCATGCCCAGCACCCGGCGATGGGCTGCCTGATCCGCGCAGGCCGATCTCGGTGCGATCCACTCGTACAGAGGACTGAAGGCCTCGACATTAAACGTGCCGGAGTCATGAGCGCCTGTTCCCGACCGACAAAGCCCGCAACCGGCGCGCCAACTGGAGTGGGGCAGGGCCTTTCTCGAGACACCGTAGTATTCGGAAGGAAAGAGGGGTACGATGCCTTGGCCGAATCATCTGTCATTGATGCAGGTCACGGAGGGCAGAGTCGAGATGTTTTCTTGGTCGCCAGAACTGAAGCATCTGGGAATTCGACTGGCATGCTGGGCGCTTTTGATCGCGCTGTCGGTGTTGCTAACCCAGAACGCCATGAAGCGCACGAACATGCTGATCGAGGATCGCGTGCAGCTGCCGCGGTATCTGGACGGAACCGCGCATCGGCCGTTCATCTACCGGGTGCTGGTGCCCGGGATGATCCACGTGCTGACGGCCACGATCCCTGACTCGGTCGTAAGGCCGATCGCCGATCGTGTGATGGGCCCCCTGCTTCCGCAGTCGATGGACAGTTCAGCCGACAGGGTCGCGCACTTCTACCTTGCCGCAATCCTAGTCCTGTCCCTGGTCGGGTATGCCTTGATGGCCGGGCGGCTCTA
>Ga0208044_1001040_pt1 | contig 16551 bp, 10 predicted proteins | sample Sb_taG_8_FD_187712 | JGI IMG/M metagenome (GOLD analysis project Ga0208044, IMG submission 187712) | Peat soil microbial communities from Weissenstadt, Germany - Sb_50d_c_BC metaG (SPAdes) (version 2) | ecosystem: Environmental > Terrestrial > Soil > Wetlands > Peat | place: Germany... | reverse complement strand
CAGCGGTGCGGGGGCCTGGGGCACGTCGGCCAGGGATCCGCGCAGCGCCAGCGTGGCCGGCAGTTTGAAGGTTTTCGGCCCGCCGGGCGCCGGGCGGCGGCGCAGCTGCGGGATCCAGACCGCTCCATCCGCGGTGGCGCGGCAGATGGCGCCGTCTCTCCAGGCCAGGATCGTCCCGGGCTCACCGCGCAAGTCGTCTTCCTCGTAGCCGCCGAACAGGTAGTACTCGGCGCAGCCGATCACATCCAGGACGCCGGGGCTGGAATCGGCCGCCCGCAGCTTGGCCAGCACCGCGCCGGTGGGCTCGGCTGACCAGTCGATCCTGCGGTCGGCCTGCCGGCACGGCGGACGGCACTGCCCGGCGACACCGCGGCGGCTATAGTCCAGCGGCTCGGGCCGGAACCGGCCTCCCGCGAACCGGGCTACGGCCAGCAGCACCGCCGCCACCGCGGCGTCGGCCACCTCGGTGTGGTACGCAGAACTCTTCGAGCAGGCGGGCATCGTGAACTCCGCGCTGGCCCAGATGTCGCCGGCGTCCATCTCGGCGTTCGCCTGCAGCACGGTGACGCCCCAGCGCCCGGCACCGCCCATGATCGCCCAGTCCAGCGAGGACGGGCCGCGGTCACCCACCGGTCCCGGGTGGACGATAAAGCACGGCCGAGCCGACCAGATGTCCGCGGGAATCGCCGTGGTCAGCATCGGCGCGATGACCAGATCCGGGTCGAAGCTACGGACGCCGTCTCGTAGCACCTCATCCCCGAGCGCCAGCTCGACCGACACCTCGTGCCCCTGGTCGGCCAGCTCAGCATGCACCCGCTGCGCCATGCTGTTGTAGCCGCTGGCAACCAGCAAGATCCGCATTGACGTCACCCCCGCTCCGGCCGAGCCGGAAGATCCCCGCTGCCGCGCCGCCATCCCTATTCCCCGAGGCATGGCTTCTCCAAGGCGGAGGCTGCCAGCGCGGCCTTGATACACCAGTGAGGCGTGATTGCCCGGGACGCCGTGATCAGGACGCGCGGAGCACCCCGCAGGCCCCGCAGAGCTGGCGTGGCCGCCAGCGAGCCGCGGGCGGCTGGTGAACCAGGCGAGCACGCTTACCGCCGCCACCCCCAGTTCTGTACGCGCCGGACGGACCCGGGCGTTAGTCTTCGCCGCACTGCTATGATTACCGCAAATTGAGCGCTTGGCCAGTTGCGGGTTTTACGCCGTGCCAGCGAGGGAAAATCACTAGCGGCCCGCGAAGGGGTCTGATGTCAAACGCTCGCCGTTTCCTCGAGAAACTTGTTTTGGCAGAGGAAGCGGCCCGCCCGCTGCCCGAGATGACACCGCAATGCGAACACCGCCGCCTATGTGTCGGAATGGCGACCTTCGACGATTTTGATGGCGTTTGGTTCACAATCCAGGCCATCCGGCTGTTTCATCCGGAGATAGCCGACAAACTCTCGTTTGTGATTATTGATAACCACCCGGAGGGCGCGGCGGCGGCCAGCCTGAAGGGCCTGGAAGATTGGATCCCGTTTCTCAGGTATATACCATTTCGGGGCTACCGCGGCACGAGCGTGCGTGATCTCGTCTTCCGCGAGGCGAACGCGGACATCGTATGCTGCGTTGACAGTCACGTGCTCATCCGGCCCGGCGCACTGGCCGCCCTGGTCCGCTGGTTTGACGAACACCCCGGCAGCATGGACCTGATCCAGGGCCCACTGCTGGACGACAGGCTCGAGCCGATCGCGAGTCACTTCGATCCGGCCTGGGGCGCGGGCATGTACGGGCAGTGGGCGCGTGACGAGCGCATCGCGGATCCCGGCGGGGCGCCGTTTGAGATCGCGATGCAGGGTCTCGGGCTGTTTGCCTGCCGCCGCGAGGCATGGCCAGGCTTCAACCCTCGTTTCCGCGGATTTGGTGGTGAGGAGGGCTATCTTCACGAGAAGGCACGCAGGGCGGGCGGACGAGTTCTGTGCCATCCGGCCGTGGGGTGGGCGCATCGATTTGGCCGCCCTGGCGGGGCTCCGTACCACCCCTCATGGGAGGACCGGCTCCGCAATTACCTCATCGGCTGGAGCGAGATCGGATGGGACACCGCCAGCGTTGAGGCTCATTTCCGGGAGGAGTTCGAGAGGATGGGAGCCGCCTCGAACTTCGAAGCCGTTCTTCAGAAGACGGCTAGCGAAGCCGCCAGCCCGCTCAGCTTGTTCGACGGGATTTTCTGCCTGAACCTGGACAGCGAGACGGCACGCTGGGCGGAGGCCAGGCGCCGGCATGAACAGCTCGGCATCGCGTGGCAGGTTGAGCGGTTCCCGGCGGTGGCGACTCCTGAAAACCGCCACCGCGGAAATGCCATCTCATTCCGACAGATGGTGGCCGAGGCGCAACGACGCGGCTACGAGCACGTGCTCATACTCGAAGATGACGCGGTATTCATTGACAACACGGTAGCCGTGATGCAGTCCGTCCGAAGCGAGCTTGCGAGCCTCAAATGGGATGTATGTTTCCTCGGGGCATGTGTATGGTCGCAGAAGTTTCCCTACCTGGACGGCAGCGAGGTGCTGCAAGAGTGCGGCCCGGTCACTTGCACCCATGCGGTCGCGGTGCACCGCCAAGCGTACGACCGCATCCTCGCGGACATCCCGGCTGCCGGTGAGGAGTTCGGCCGGTGGCTTAGCGAGTGGCTGGCATGTGATCAGTACCTCAGTCGGCGCATCGCGGACGGCACTTTCCGGGCTCTCATCACCTCACCGCGGGTAGCGTCACAGCCAAACTTGCTTGAGTACGATGACGCGGATCGTGAACTCGCGGAACGTTACGTAATCTGACGTGGCGGAGGCCACGCGCGCTGCTGCACCCTTCACCGGCCGGATAGTGCGCTCGGCTTCGTTGCTGGAGAAGATGTCCAGGTCAGGGCGGGTGGCGAAGCGCTGCTACTACTGGCGAAGCTGACCGATCAGCTCGCGCAGCGATCCGGCGACCCGGCCGGGCTCTGTCAGCAGCGCGAGATGGTGGCTCATCTGCTCTGTCACCGGCCAGCCCAGTTCCCGCGCCCTGGCCGCCTGGTCCTGGTATGCCTCGCTCAGCAGCAGGTAAGCAGCGGGGGCATCCGGCCACAGCGGCGCCGGCGGGTGGATTTCCTCGAACATGGCCAGCGGCAGCCGGGGACAGCCGGCCGCGAAGTACTGCCGCGCCTCTGGATCAGGAATGAGCTCGGCCAGGGCCTCATCGCCCCACCATTGCGGCCAGGGCGGCAGCCAGCCCCCGGCATCAGCCATCCCCCGCACCTGGGCCGCCAGATCGGGCGGCACGGTTTCCATCCAGGCCTGCCCCGGCATCGGCAGGCCAGCATCGACGAAGATGTAACCCCGAACCCGGCCGATGATGGCGCCCGCCGCGGCCAGCAGCGGCCCCGCCCCGCTATGACCGATGAGGATCGCGGGCTGGCCGGATGCGCTGCGGGCTATCACCTGGGCCTGGCGCACGCAATACGGCGGCCCTGCCATGACAGTGCCGGTAAGGTCCGGAACGCCCACCTCGTAGCCCCCCCGGGCCAGGTCGGCCGCGACCAGATCCCAGGTTGCGCACCCGACCAGCGGGCTATGAACGAGCAGCAGCCGGGCAGCCATGCCCTATTCGTATCAGCAACGCCGGCCACGCTGGTGTCCCCGCCGAGCGGCACCCTTAGGCCCAAGCACAGTCCTGCCTACGGCGCGGCCGTGGTAGTTGGCGGGGGCGTCGTTGTCGACGGTGCCGGCGCGCCCGTCGTCGTTGGCGCAGCCGTCGTCGTTGGCGCAGCCGTCGTGGTTGGCGCGGCTGTCGTCGTTGGCGGGTGCGTGGTCGTCGGATGGCAATGAGGCGTCGTTGTTGGCGGGTGCGTGGTTTTCGGATTACAAGCGGCAGCAGCAGCGGCCGGGTCCACCAAGGTCACGATCGCGGGAAATGCGAACCCTGCCACTGCCATTCTCTGGATGAAGGCCCGACGGCCTAGGCCAGATCCACCTTGCGAGTCGCCGATCCGCTCATCGCTCATCTGTATACCCTTTCAGGCCCTCTCCGTAAAAGGATCCCCGCCGGAAAGGGGAAATCCAGAAGATAGCGACTCAAAATTTAGCAAGACAGGATACTGCCGCGCAACATGCTGCCTGCTCTAAACTCAGGCCTCCTGGCCGGGCATATCCGCCTGCTTCACAGAACGACGCCCTTCGACCACAGATCAGCGACACACCTCTCAGCCACGCCTGCAGGCACGCTGGTAAGTCCGAAAACCGCTGCTAGTTGCTCGCTGATTTCACGCATCGTGTTGTTGCCGTCGCATAGTTCAAACACGATTGCCGCCGTGTTGTTCAGGTGATGAACGCACTCCGGCTCAGCCTGGTAAACCATGAGCCCGTCGGCAACCTCATGGACCTCGACGCCTTCCGCCCGGACCGGGCGTTCCGGTAGCCCACCTTCGGCGGGTGACAATACGCCAGGCTCTGGGCCGATCCCGGCCGGTGACTGAGACGCCTTGACATCCGGCTGCTGGTGGCCACCGGCTGCCTGCGCGTCCGCACCGGTATCCAGGTCCGGCGGCTGCAGTGTCACCTTGATCCGCTGCGCGGTCGCCCGTGCCGGGGCGCTCTGGCTGCCCAACGTAAGCACCGACAGATGCACGCCCGCCTGCCCGCCGCCGGTGCAGGTCACGGCGATCTCGAACTCCAGCTCCACCGGCCCGGCCCGGAACTGGACCAGCTGTCCCTGACCGACCGCCAGCGCCGAGCTCAGCTCACGGCGCACCGCCGCGATCGTGTCCGCGAGGCTTGGCCGCATGCCCGCTCCGTCACCCACGTCACCACACCCCATCCACCTGGCCTCGGGCCTGGTACCGCACTGTAATGCCATCAGGGGCCCGAACGCCGCAAATCACAACGGCCGCGGAACGGCGGAGGTCCTCAGCTCCTTCTCGCATCCGGCTGGCCCGCCGGGTGATCGCGCCTGCCTGGCCTAGACGAAATGCACTTCGGCCTGGTCCGGCTCGTGGTCAACGAGATGGTCGCAGGTCGGGCAGTACCAGCGGGCCTCGATCGGGGTGCCGCACGCGGGGTGCCGGGGCGTTTGCGCCGGGTCGGCGTGCCTAGACCCCCAGTACGCCAGCAGGCGGAGCGCCCCCGCGAGTTCCTTGCCCTCGGCGGTCAGCTCGTAGGCGGCGCGGGGCGGCCGCTCGGAGTAAGGCCGGGCCACGAGCAGGGCTTCGCGTTCGAGCCGCTTGAGGCGCTCGGACAAGATGTTCGCCGCGATACCGGGGATCTGGTCGAGCAGATCGTTGAACCGGCGCGGCCCGGTGAGCAGCGCCTCCACCACCAGCAGGGTCCACCGGTCGCCGACCCTGGCCAGCGCCTCGGCCAGCGGTGAGGAGGCAATTTCGCTCTGGGCCATAAAAGGATCGTAGCCGTTGCGTTGACATCCCCATATCAGTTAGTAGTAACTTGCAAGTTACTACTAACTGGAAGGACGAGCATCGATGACGATCTTCGACGAGATTCAGGCCAGCATCGCGCGGCTGGCGCAGGACGCCGGCTCCTCGGTGGTGGGCATCGGGCAGCGGTGGGGCGTCGGCTCGGGCGTCGTGCTCGGCGCGGGGCGGGTGCTCACCAACGCGCACAACGTACGCGGCAGTAAGGTGACGGTCACCTTCGCCGACGGGCGCACGGCCGAGGGGAACGTGGCGGGGCACGACATCGACGGCGACCTCGCCGTCATCGAGACCGACACCGGGCAGGCTCCGGCGCTGCCGTGGTCCACCGCAGCGCCCGCCATCGGGATGCCCGTCTTCGCGCTGGCTGACCCGGGCGGGCGCGGGCTGCGGGTGACGTTCGGCTTCATCTCCGGCATCGACCGGACCTTCCGCGGCCCCCGTGGCCTGCGCATCACCGGCAGCCTCGAGCACACCGCACCGCTGCTGCCCGGCTCCTCGGGCGGGCCGGTCCTTGATGCGGCCGGGCAGCTGCTCGGGATCAACACGAACCGCCTCGGTGAAGGCTTCTACCTGGCCATACCCGCCGACGAGGCATTGCGCCGCCGGGTCGACGCGCTCGCCAGCGGAGAATCGGTCAGGCCGCGGCAGCTTGGCATCACGATCACTCCCGGCCACGTGGCCAGGCGGCTGCGACGCGCCGTCGGCCTCCCCGACGCCGAGGGCCTGCTCGTCCACGGGGTAGACGAGAGCGGCCCAGCGGGGCGCGCTGGCCTGGCCGCCGGCGACCTGATCGTGACGGCCGCCGGCCAGCCGGTCCGCACCATCGACGACCTGTCCGGCGCGCTCCAGGCGGCCGGCGACACCATCGAGCTGACCGTCCTGCGCGGCACCGAGGAACGCAGTATCCAGGTGGCATTCGGCCAGGAAAGCCAGCCGGAAGGGGACGCATAGGTCCGGCCGCGGCCAGAAGCCGGAGGGGTGATTGGCCGCAGGCTAAGGACATGTTTTTTGATATGGCGCAGATTGGATATAAGAACGCCATTGCTCGGGTGTCAGGGAAGTGCCAGCTATGCTGCACACCGCGCGCAGAAGATTCCTTGGGAATCCGACATCCCACAGGCGTTCGGTGCCATCTGCCCCGGCGGTGGCGAGAATGCTGCCGTCCGGGCTGAACGCCACCCCAAGGATCTGGCTCAAGCTGCCGGCGGGGGTGATATCCGGCCCGATCTGCTGGTGCGTGGCCACGTCCCACAGCCGCGCCGTCCCGTCCGACCCGGCGGTGGCCAGGATGCTGCCGTCCGGGCTGAACGCCACCCCGTTCACTGCCTCGCCGGTTAGGTTGTTGAACAGGCTGAAGGCGGTGATCGGTGCGCCGATCTGCTGGTGCGTGGCCATGTTCCACAGCCGCGCCGTCCCGTCCGACCCGGCGGTGGCCAGGATCGTGCCGTCCGGGCTGAACGCCACCACAGTCACGCCGCCGTAGGTGGAGTTACTCTCGGCGGTGATGGGCGTGCCGATCTGCCGGTGCGTGGCCACGTCCCACAGCCGCGCTATCCCGTCCGAATCGGCTGTGGCCAGGATCGTGCCGTCCGGGCTGAACGCCACCGCACTCACGCTGGTGTTGCTGGGGTTGCTGACGGCGGTGATCGGCGTGCCGATCTGCCGCTGCGTGGCCACATCCCACAGCCGCGCCCTCCCGTCCGACCCGGCGGTGGCCAGGATCGTGCCGTCCGGGCTGAACGCCACCGCATCCACGCCGCCGCCGGCGGTGATGGGCGTGCCGATCTGCCGGTGCGTGGCCACATCCCACAGCCGCGCTTTCCCGTTCGACCCGGCGGTGGCGAGGATACGGCCGTCCGGGCTGAACGCAACCCCACTCACGCTGTCGCTGCTGGGGTTGCTGACGGCGATGATCGGCGTCCCGATCTGCCGGTGCGTGGCCACGTCCCACAGCCGCGCCCTCCCGTCCGACCCGGCGGTGGCGAGGATCGTGCCGTCCGGGCTGAACGCCGCGTCATACACGCCGCTGGGGGGACCGGGGCTGCTGGCTGGCCTGACGGCGGCGATGGGCGCGCCGATCTGGCCGTAGAAATCCATGTTCCATAGCCGCGCCGTCCCGTCCGACCCGGCGGTGGCGAGCATGCTGCCGTCGCGGCTGAACGCCACCGCCGTCGCGGGCGTGTTGAAGGGGTCGGTGTCGGCGGCGATGGGTGTTCCGATCTGCTGCCGCGTGGCCACGTCCCACAGCCGCGCCGTCCCGTCGTTCTCGGCGGTGGCCAGGACGTTCCCGTCGGGGCTGAAGGCTACCGCATTCACGCCGGTTGCCCCTTGGTCACTCCCTTGGTCACCGGATACGCCGACGGGAATGATGGACGATCCGATCTGCTGGTGCGTGGCCACGTCCCATAGCCGCGCCGTCCCGTCCGACCCGGCGGTGGCGAGGATACGGCCGTCCGGGCTGAACGCCACCCCACTCACGCTGTCGCTGCCGGGGTCGCTGACGGCGATGATCGGCGTCCCGATCTGCCGGTGCATGGCCACGTCCCACAGCCGCGCCTTCCCGTCCGACCCGGCGGTGGCGAGGATACGGCCGTCCGGGCTGAACGCCACCGCATCCACGCTGTCGCTGCCGGGGTCGCTGACGGCGATGATCGGCGTCCCGATCTGCCGGTGCATGGCCACGTCCCATAGCTGCACTATCCCGTCGCCCACCGCGGCGGCCAGGATGTTGCCGTGGGGGCTGAACGCCAATCCGTTGATGGAGTTGGAGACGGCCTTTGAGGTCGGTGGCGGGGCGGTGAACGGCGTTCCGATCGGCCGGCCCGTGGCCACGTCCCACAGCCGCGCCGTCCCGTCCGACCCGGCGGTGGCGAGGATACGGCCGTCCGGGCTGAACGCCACCGCATCCACGCTGTCGCTGCCGGGGTCGCTGACGGCGGCGATGGGCGTTCCGATCGGCCGGCCCGTGGCCACGTCCCACAGCCGCGCCGTCCCGTCGGCCCCGGCGGTGGCGAGAATGCTGCCGTCCGGGCTGAACGCCACCCCATCCACGGGCTGATGGTTGGGATTGGTATCGGCGGCGATGGTAGCGATCCCTTTTTGCGCCAGGACATCCAGCATGCTCACGCGCGCCTGTTCCGTGGGCATGACTTCCCAGGCGGCCGCGGCAAGCTGCGATGCCGTAACGGGGTCTGTTGCATCGAGTTGCTCACTCTCCGCAGCGAGTTCGTCAGAGACCGCGAATTTGCGCTGATAGTTGGCGTTTCGTGCCGCTGTGATGGCCAAGCCTGCGCCGGTAACGGACGCGACGAGCAAGATGAGCAGGGCGGCTAGAGCAGTCCGCTGCAGACGGATCCGGCGGCTGTTGGCGCGCTCGCTGGCTTGCAGGAAGTCCCGCTCGGTGGTGGTGAGGGCGGGGTAGCGGTCCGGGTTGGCAGCCCACGCGCTGGTCACTCGCTGAACGCCGGCTAGCTGGGTCCCGCGGTACAGGAAATCGGCCTGCTGGCTGCGGCTCCATTCCTCGGCATCGTCGGCCAGCTGACTGTGCAGGCTCCAGCTGGCCTGGTCGTCTTCAAGCCAGCTGTGCAGCCTGGGCCATGCGGTCAGCAGGGCATCGTGAGCGATTTGGGCGGTGCCCTCGTCGAGAACGATCAGGCGCTTGGCGGCGAACTTTTCCAGGACCAGATCAGCTTCCGGTTGCCCCGCGCCCGGCAGCCGGTAGAGGGCAGCCCTGCTGACCGGACGGCTGGCGAGCCGGGCGTCGCGGCTGGCCGTCGTCATGTTGCGCAGGATTTCCCTGGCCAGTACCTGATCGGCGGCCGGAAGGTCGTCGTAGACGGCGTCCGCGCTTATCTCGACCGCGCGGCTCACTCCGCCGGACTTGCCGTAGCCGTGGCTGGTCAGGCGGTCGCCGTCGCGGTTTTCCCAGGTAAGTAGCATTGCCTGGGATAGCAGCGGCAAGACCCCTGCGGCGGTGTCGGTACCCGCGGTGCGCAAGTCAGCCAGGATGGTTTCGGCCAGGGTCGGCTCGAGGCGAAGCCCGGCCGCGTCGGCCGGCCCGGTAATTGCCAGCCGGAGATCCGAGTCGGTCATGGGCCGCACCACGAACTGGCGTTCCTGCATCGCCACGGCAAGCTCGGCGTAGGCAGCGCACCGGTCCAGGAAATCTCCCCGGACTGCGATCACCACCAGCGCCGGGGGCTCCTCCTCGGTACCCGCGGGATTCGTGGTCATCGCGCACAGGGCGGTGATGAACCGCTGCCTGTCTGCCTCCCGGTCGGGACCGGCGTTCAAGGTGAAAACCTGCTCGAACTGGTCGACGATCAGGACGAGTCGCGTGGGGCGGGAGGACGCGGTGCCAGCCAGGACCGCCTGGCGGGCAGCCAGGTAGGCCTGGCCCGGATCCCTGGCGAGACCGTCCCGGATCGTGAGCGCGTCGCCGCCGCCGAGGGCGGCCAGTTGCGTGGCCAGCTCGGCCAGCGGCTCCTTCGTCGGCGTCATCACCCGGCACGGCCAGCGCTCAGAACCGTGAACCTGCAGTCCCCGGGCCAGCGCAGGCAGCAGGCCCGCGTGCAGCAACGATGATTTACCCGCACCTGAGGCGCCGGTGACGACGATCAAGCCGCCGCCGCCCGCCTGCTCGGCGACCTTGACCGCCAGCTCCGTGGTCAGTCGCTCCCTGCCGTAAAAGATCTCCGCGTCGGCTTCGCTGAACGGCAGCAATCCCCGGTAAGGACAGCCCTCCCAGTGCATTTCCGCGTCATTATCCGCCGGTGTCCCGGGGCGGGTGCGCCGCTCGATTATCGCCAGGTCCTCCCGGGCCCGGCGGATCTCCGCTGACTGTCCGGCGTTCTGCTCGATGATTACCCGGGTACTCGCGCGCTGCTCATCAAGATCGTGCTGGATCCTGGCGGCCGCGGCGACCACATCGCTGACCAGGAAACTGAGCTCGGCGAAGTCGGACCCGAGCACGCTGATGGCGGTAATCAGGTCGCTGCGGAGCTGCTCGTTGCCCGAGTCGATAGCCTCTCGCAGCATGTCGCCGCCCAGGTCAATTTGTTTAAGCACAGCGCCGATTTCGGCCCGCAGGGCAGAGGCGTCCGCGGCGCCAGCGGTCAGCACCTTGCCGATTTCGCTGGCGAGCGCCCTCTCAATCTCGGGTGGCGAGGGGGAACTCTCCGCGTTATGGCCGCGCAATCGGTCTATCGCGTCGGTGATGACACCCGTCAGGACGCCACCGCCGACCGAGGACAGTACCCCGATGCCGGCCACGGCCGCCGCACCGGTGATTCCCGCCCCGACGGCGGTCACCGGACAAAACGCTGCCGCGCACAACAGGGAGAGCAAGGCGGTCGGGGAAATCTCACGCAAGTCGTGTCCGGCCCGGAGAATCCACTTCTGCGCGCCGTCCCGCATCAGCCCGGCTTGGACATTATTTTCGTGCTGTCCAGCGCCAGGCCCGCCCATGTTCTTCATTGTCGCCTGCGGTCGGCTGGCATGTAAGCTCTGTTTCGCGCGTAACGGGCTGGGCGTGGTCATGCTGTTCGCGGCGTGAGCAAAGAGCCGGTTGCCGCATCAGGCTTACCGGAAGGCTTTGAGCGTACCGTAGATTAAACGATTCCACAGGCGGCGCAGCGGCCACTCTCCCCTGGTACGTCGCCGCCGTCCTCGGGCCGGGCGACAATGCAGTACTCTGCGCTCGCGTGATCCGTACACGGAGCAACGGCTGAGCGGGACCACCGGATAATGAGCCGCACCTGTGCTGCGGGTTTATAGCCGTGGCTGTAGCTGGGTCCCGCGTTGTTGAGTTCGTTCGCATCCGGGAGGCGAGATCGACCGACGGGACACGGAGCGATGGGGTTATCGCTTGTTCCCCTCGGCCGCCCGTGCCGGTAGCGGAGGCAGCAAGCCTTCCCAGATCATTGATTTCAGCCTGCGGAAGGCCGCGGCCGGCCTCATCGGGGCCGCGTGCCTGCAGGTAGCCGTGGCTCTCGCCGTCGCGAGATCGGGTTATCCCGCCTGGTTTATCGCGGGCTTTCCCGTGTTCCTCGGGCTGACGGCGGCTGGGGTCATCCGGCTCTTGTACGCTGAGCGGCCGACCATCTGGGTCGTAGCCTTGTGCAGCCTGTTCGCGGTCTTCAGCCTGACTGCCACCTGGGCGGTGCGAGGACACTACACCGGTGCCCTGAACGTGGCGGAGCCGCTCATCGGGCTGGGCGCGTTCGGTGCGGGCCTGTCGGCCGGCACATGGTCGCGGTCGGCCGCGGTGGGCCTGATCGCGGTTCACCGCGGAGCGCTGGCGCTGGCCGGAACTGGCTACCTGGGCGAGTACCTGATCCTCGCCATGATCGAGTGCGGTTCGCTGTGCGCGGCGATCCTCGGCTCGACCGTGGTCCGGGCGATCGCGGCGCGACTGGACGCCGATGCCGACGCGCTGCAGCGGGACGCGGTGGCCGACGCCGCGGCGAGAACCGAGAACCAGGCCATGCGGGAGCACCCGCGCATGGTGCATGACGCGCCGGTGGACAGGCTGTCGATGGCCGGGCACGGCGATGCCCGCGACTCCGCGGAGTTCCGCCGCGCGTGCGCGCGGGGCGCCGAAGTGCTCCGCGGGTACGTCATCGTGTCCGAGCCCGCGTGGACGCTGGCCAAGATCCTGGATGACCTCGTTCCCGACTATGAGAAGCGAGGACTGCGGGTCCATCTGACCCACGGCGACGTGACGGCTTACCCGGAAGAGCCGGTGGTCGTCACCGGGCTGGCGCGCGCCGTGCATCAGTGCCTGGTCAACGTCTGCCTGCACAGCGGGCAGCAGGATGCCTACGTCGTCGTCACCGCGGACTCGGGCCGCATCAGCATCCAGGTACGGGATCATGGTCATGGTTTCATCCGCGCGACCAGCCACGGCTTCGGTTCCCGCATGTCGATCGAGCAGCGCATGCGGGACATCGGCGGGGAGGCGCGGATAGACAGCGAGGTAGGGGCCGGAACGACCGTGACCCTCACGTGGCCCACGGCGCAGGCGCCGGGCATCGTGCCCGCCAGCCGCCTGCACAGGCTGTGGCAGTGGGCCCGGACCAGCCGTTGGAGCAGGCAGCGGGCGCGCGAGCGGTGCGAGCCGCTTAGCCACTTCATGTGGCAGGCCATCCCTTACGGTCTGGCGGTTTTCGCGGTCTTCAACGCGGTGCAGCTCGCGGTCGGCTGGCCGGCCTACCGGCACGGCTGGGTCCCGGTGGTCTTGCTGGTGGTCTTGGTCTCGGTCTTCATGCTCATCTGGCAGAGGTCACCGGGCGGCGTGGGGCCGCTGCTTTCCGCCCTCGCCCTGGTGACCGGTCCCCTCGCGTGCCTGGCGATCGCCACGCAGCTCAGCGAGACGGCCCTGACCGGGCCGGCCAACTGGGTCTCCGGCTTCTGCGTCGTGCCGCTCTGCCTGCTGCCGTTCAGCCGCCCCGCCGAGGAGATGCTGCTGGGCGTGGCCGCCCTGGCCGCGATTCAGGCCTTCGTCATGGCGGACGCGGGGCGCACCCTGCGCGATCTGCACACGATAGTCATGTCCGGCGGGGCCGGGGCCGCCATCGGGATCGGCGTCTTCTTCCTCGTCGCGGTGATCCGCCGGATGGACACGGTCAACCAGGACCTGAAGCGGCAGGGTCTCAGCGTGATCCAGTCGCGGATCCTCCAGGAGGGCAGCCGCGCCTCGCTGCAGGTGAAGCTGAACAACACCGAGACGGCGGCGGCGGCGATGCTCGACGGGCTCGCCAACGGCACCGCCGACGTGACAGATCCCGGCGTCCAGCGCAGGTGCGCCGAACTGGCCGACGACCTGAGACGCGAACTCCGCAGCCTGGACGAACCGTCGCTGCTGCTGGCCGAGCTGCTGCCCGGCAGTGGCGATCTGCGCTGGGTGATCGACGACGAACTCAACCTGTCCCAGCGCTTCGGATTCCAGGACCGGATCCTGCTCGTCCGGGCCTTGCGCAGTGTCCTCGAACTCGTACCGGAGGGGGTCGCGGTCAGGGTGCTGCCGCTTACCGGCGAGGTGGCCAGGGTGACAGTCACCAGCGAGTTCGCGGAGTTGCCTGCCACACCGGAGTGGCGGGTGGTCCGCCAGCGGTTCGCCATGAGGGTGAGACCGGGTACGGCAGCGGGATCCCGGCCTGGTTCGACGCCGGGCAAGCGCTGGATTTACCAGTGGGATACGCCAGTGACATCGATCTCAGGGGAGACGCAATGATCAAGGTGGCGATTGTCGACGACGACCCGATCACGCTGGAATGGCTGCAGGGCATGGCCGGCGGCGACGACGAGATGACCCCCGTCGGGGCAGCCGCATCGGTAGACGACCTGATCGCCAGCCTGGCCGAAGTGCCCGACGTCGTGCTGCTCGACGTGTTCCTGCACAACGGCACGAAGCTGGCGGACAACATCAGCCGATTGCGCGCCTGGGGTGCTCAGGTCGTCGTGCTCTCCAACGACGACCGATCCCACTGGATGCGCCGGGTGGCCCTGGGGAAAGGGGCGCTGGCCTTCGTGAACAAGAAGGCACGGTTCGCCGGAGCCCGGTCGGCCATCGTGTCCGCATCGGCGGGCGAGCTCGTGCTGGACGCTCAGACCTCGAAGTTCATCCTCATGGAGCAGGTGCCGCTGACCCAGCGCCAGCGAGAGATCGCGGCGCACATCGCAGCCGGGCTGTCCAACGTCGAGATCGCGGAATTGGAGCACCTTTCCAAGGAAACCGTCAAAGAGCATGTCCAGGCCATCAAGAAGGCATACCTCGAGGCGGACCGGCAGGCGGGAACACGGGCTGATCTCGAAGTAAGCCTCCGCGATGACGGCTACCAAGACGAATGGTGAGAAAGACAGCGCCGATGACCGCCAGCCACGGCAGCGGTGAGCCAGGGCCGTGCGCCGCGGTGCCGCGGTGCCGCCGAATATCGCCAACTCGCCGGCGCCCTGCCTGCGGGGTGGGTTTTTTCCACCCCGCAGGGGCATAGCCGCGGCGGGCGGGGACGTCACATCCTGGCAGCGTGCACAAGATTCTCCGAAGGCTCGCCAAACGGATCCACGACCTTATCCATTCCGGCCTGCCTTCGCGCTATCTCAACCGGAGATAGGAATGCTCACCTTCATTAACGAACCCCTCAGGGAAATTCGTCACGGTGCCGCGGCGGCGGCCGATGAGAACGAGTGGGCCTTCCGGTACCCCTGCGTTGACCTTGTAAGCGGCGCGTGAGGGGGTGCGCCCGGGAGGTTACGCAGGCCGTCGTGAGCCCGGAACCAAGTCAGGCTCGGTTCCGGGCTCACGGCTTGTTCCGGGCTCACGGCTTGTTCCGGGCTCACGGCTTCCGGTCATGGTCGCGGCGGCATGCCTGCTGACCGGATTCATGACGATGGGCGCCATGGCCCTGGTGACGACCCCGCCGAACGGGGTACGCCCGCTCTGGACGTACTGGAGCGGCACCATCGGCGACCTCCTGCTCCCGGTCATCGTCTACGGCTTCACCCAAGCCTGCGCCGTACTGACGCCGACCGGCCGGCCGGAAGTTTCCGCAGGCAGCTACGTGGCTGCCGGCATCGGGGCCACGATCGGCGCGCTGTCTCAGGCCGCCTGGCTGCTGGACCCCGCCCCCCGGCTCAACTGGCTGCTGATCGCGCCGCACACGTTCTCCTTCCCGGGCTGGTACCACGCTGTCTACTTGATCATCACCTCGGCTTACGTCGCCGGCGTCAGCTGGGAGTTGCTGCGCCGGGCGAGGCTGGCGATGCTGGCCTCCCCGGACCAGGTCCGCGCCGTTCTCGGCGGCTGGGGAGCGATGGCAACGCTGACCGCCGTCGGGATCTTCGTGCTCACCGTCGTCGCCGACTCCCTCCCGTCCCAGGGCACGTCGTCATCCCGGGCCACCATCGCGATCGTCGTGTCCGCCCCCGTCGCGCTGCTGGCGCTGGCCGCCTGGCGGCTGCGAGGCGCGGCCAGCGCGCTTGGCCGGCCCCTGCTCCTCTCGCTAGCCGTCACCGCCGTGGGCGCGCTCATCCTGAGCATCACCCGGTAGCGGCGCGCCCGGGACACGCGACGGCCCTTCCGGGGAAACGACCGTAATCTCGCCCGGTTTCCGGGCGAGAGGCACCGGCGCCTAGCGCCGCGGCAGATTAGGTTTGCCCCGGCCTCTTCCGCGCCAGTTCGCTCACTGGCATCACCACCCGGCGGCGGGGCCGGCCGGACCGGGGTGCACCACCCGTACCATCAGCACCTGCAGGCCTGCACGTCCCACCGCGTGCCGCCGCATCCCGCGCCGCCAGCCAGTGAATGTGACTGTGTACCCGGTAGAGCGATCTTTGATAAATCCCACAACCGTTTGGCTGACTCAGCACGTCGGCTCAAGATCGAGGCCATGTTCACGTTCTTATCGCCGGGTGGGATACGTGTGCGTGAGGTGGATTCGTGGAGGTCAGCCATCGAGGCCGTCGATCTTCCGCCGCATCGCTTCCCGCTCGCGCTGCCACCCGGTGTTGGCCGGGTCGGCAGCGGCCAGCCGGACCGCGATGTCCAGGGACGCCTGGTAAGCGGCGCGGGCCGCAGCCAGGTCCCCGGCCGCCACCGCCACGTCTCCCAGCCGTTCGTGGCTGATGGACAGGTCGCGCTGCCACCCGGTGTTGGCCGGGTCGGCGGCGGCCAGCCGGACCATGACGTCCTGGTAGGCCTGGTAGGCGGCCCTGGCCGCGGCCAGGTCCCCGGCCGCCACCGCCACGTCCCCCAGCTTGTTGTGGCTGACGGACAGGTCGCGCTGCCAGCCGGTGTTGGCCGGGTCGGCGGCGGCCAGCCGGGCCGCGATGTCCTGGTAGGCCTGGTAGGCGGCGCGGGCGGCGGCCAGGTCCCCGGCCGCGATCGCCACGTCTCCCAGCCGTTCGTGGCTGACGGACAGGTCGCGCTGCCAGCCGGTGTTGGCCGGGTCGGCGGCGGCCAGCCGGACCCGGATGTCCAGGGATGCCTGGTAGGCGGCGCGGGCGGCGGCCAGGTCCCCGGCCGCGATCGCCACGTCTCCCAGCTTGTTGTGGCTGATGGACAGGTCGCGCTGCCATTCGGTGTTGGCCGGGTCGGCGGCGGCCAGCCG
>Ga0208044_1001039_pt1 | contig 16553 bp, 14 predicted proteins | sample Sb_taG_8_FD_187712 | JGI IMG/M metagenome (GOLD analysis project Ga0208044, IMG submission 187712) | Peat soil microbial communities from Weissenstadt, Germany - Sb_50d_c_BC metaG (SPAdes) (version 2) | ecosystem: Environmental > Terrestrial > Soil > Wetlands > Peat | place: Germany... | reverse complement strand
ACGATCTGAACAAAGCCGCCGAACTCAAATACGGCAAGCTGACGGGCCTGGAGAAACAACTGGAACAGGCCGCGCAGGCGCCTACTCTGCTGAAGGAAGAAGTCGACGAAGAAGACATCGCGCAGGTGGTGAGCCGCTGGACCGGCATTCCGCTCTCAAAGCTGCTGGAAGGCGAAATGCAGAAACTGCTGCACCTTTCCGATGAATTGCACAAGCGGGTGGTGGGTCAGGAAGAAGCGGTGGATGCGGTGGCCGATGCGGTGATGCGCGCTCGCGGCGGGTTGAAAGATCCCAAGCGGCCGGTGGGAAGCTTCTTGTTTCTGGGACCTACTGGAGTCGGAAAGACAGAACTGGCGCGGGCGCTGGCGCAATTCCTGTTCGACGATGAAAAGGCGATGATCCGCGTCGATATGTCCGAATATCAGGAAAAACACACCGTGTCGCGGCTGGTCGGCGCGCCTCCGGGATACATCGGGTTCGACGAAGGCGGGCAATTGACCGAAGCTGTGCGGCGGAGGCCCTACTCGGTGGTCTTGCTGGATGAGATTGAAAAAGCGCACGCGGATGTGTTCCATGTGCTGCTGCAGGTGCTCGATGACGGGCGGCTGACGGATGGGCAGGGGCGCACGGTGGACTTCAAGAACACCATCGTCATCATGACTTCCAATGCGCAGAAGGATGAGCTGCCACGGCTGTTCCGGCCGGAGTTCCTGAACCGTGTGGACGAGATCATCACCTTCCACCGGCTGAACGAGGGGCATTTGAAGAAGATCGTCGATATACAGCTGGAGGGCTTGAAAGCTCGGTTGGCTGAGCGGCGGATTGAGATCGAGTTGACCGAGGCGGCGCGGGAACGGCTGATCCATGTGGGGTACGATCCGGCGTATGGTGCGCGGCCGCTGAAGCGGGCGATTCAGAAAGAAGTGGAGACTCCGCTGGCGCGGAAGATCGTGGCGGGCGAGATTCGGGATGGGTCGAAGGTGCGGGTGGATGAAGGTAGGGATGGGTTGACGTTTGAAACTGAATCGTCCGTGGCGGTTCGAGCGTCTTAAGGCTAGGCGTCGAGATGAGTCTCGACGTGGCACGCACGAGTGCGTGCTCCACGGCGGCATCGAGAGAGAGCACGGCCGGTCTTGAGTGAGCAACAGACAGACAGACAGACAGAAGACAGGACAGAGCAACAGACATACAGGAAGAGACAGCGGGAGCAAGGATATAGGGAGAAAGAGGGACGCATATGGCAGAAGAACTTCGAACGCTTCCGGTATTGGCGCTGAAGAATTCGGTGCTGTTTCCGGGTTTGTTGATGCCGCTCTCGGTGGGGCGGCCCGCGTCGGTGGCCGCTGTCGAGGCCGCGCTCGGTTCCGAGGACAAGGAACTGGTGGTGGTGGGCCAGCCCAATCCCACCGTCGAGGTGCCCAAGGCGGGCGATCTCTACACAGTCGGCACGCGGGCGGTGATCCGGCGCACGCAACGGCCGCGTCCGGACCACATCGAGGTCATGGTGCTGGGCGTGGAGCGCGTCGTATTGGTGAAGGTGGAGGAAAACGGCCATCTGAAGGCTAAAATCCGGCCGCTCCCCTTGCCCGACGATGCCAGCCACGAGATTGAGGCGCTGACGCTGTCGGTGACCGAGATGGCTTCGAAGTTCGTAAGCCTGGTCCAGGGGCAGCCGGAACAGGACGTGGCGCGCATGTTCGCGGCGCAGCAGTCCGATCCTTTGCAACTGGCGTTCATGGTGGCGTCGCTGATGAACGTGGACGGCGTGCGGGAGCAGGCGCTACTCGAAACCACGTCAAGACTAGACGGGCTACGGCTGGTAATGGGGTGGCTGTCGCACGAGGTGAACGTCGCCGAGCTGCGCAACAAGATCACCGAAGACGCGCGCACGGAGATGTCGAAGGATCAGCGCGAATACCTGCTGCGGCAGCAGAAGCGCGCCATCGAACAGGAATTGGGCGAGAAGAACTCGGACCAAGCCGAGACCGAAAATCTGCGTGAGAAGCTGGCCAAGGCGGACCTTCCCGAGGACATCCGCAAGGAGGCCGAGCGCGAGTTGGGCCGCCTGGAAAAAGTCAATACGGCGAGTCCCGAGCACAACGTGATCCGCACGTGGCTGGAATATGTGATCGAGCTGCCGTGGAACAAGCGCAGCGAGGATTCGCTGGACTTGAAGCGGGCTCGCGAGATTCTGGACGAGGACCACTATGGCATCGTCAAAGTCAAGGAGCGCATCATCGAGCAGTTGGCTGTGCTGAAGCTCAATCCGGAAGCGAAGGCGCCGATTCTGTGCTTTGTCGGCGCTCCTGGAGTGGGCAAGACATCGCTGGGACAATCCATCGCGCGGGCTCTGGGGCGGAAGTTCGAGCGCATGAGCCTGGGCGGCCTGCACGATGAAGCCGAGCTGCGCGGCCACCGCCGGACGTATATCGGGGCTTTGCCAGGACGCCTGATCCAGGCTATGCGGCGCGCGGGATTTTCGAACCCCGTGCTGATGCTGGACGAGGTGGACAAGCTGGGGCGCGACTTCCGCGGCGATCCGGCGTCGGCGCTGCTGGAAGTGCTCGACCCGGAGCAGAACAAGAGTTTCCGAGACAACTACCTCGACCTGCCGTTCGACTTGTCGAAGGTGTTGTTCATCACCACGGCTAACACGCTGGATACGATTCCGGCGCCGCTGCTGGACCGCATGGAGATCCTGGCGCTGTCGGGTTACAGCGAGGAAGAGAAGACGCAAATCGCGCGGCGGTACCTGCTGCCCCGGCAGTTGAAGCACACCGGGTTGACTGCGGAACAGTGCGTGATCGGCGAGGAAGCTTTGCAGAAGATGATCCGCTCGTATACGCGCGAGGCGGGCGTGCGGCGGCTGGAACAGGTGCTGGGGCGCGTGATCCGCAAGGTCGCGGTGAAGTTCGCCGAAGGGCGTACGGAACCGTACATCGTGGATGCCGCCGAGGTGCCCGAGTTGCTGGGGCCGGAGGCGATTCTGCCGGAGCAGGGGCGCAAGGACATGCCTCCGGGCGTGGCCACGGGTCTGGCTTGGACCGAAACCGGCGGCGATGTGTTGTACATCGAAGCGGCGCTGCTGCCTAGCGGTAAAGACCTGATGATTACCGGGCAACTGGGCGAGGTGATGCAAGAGTCGGCCAAGACGGCTCGCAGCTACCTGTGGAGCCACGCGCGGGAGTTCGGGCTGCAAACGGATCAGTTCTTGAACGCGGGCCTGCACATTCACGTGCCGGCGGGCGCGATTCCGAAAGACGGGCCGTCGGCGGGCGTGACGATGACTACGGCGCTGGCTTCGCTGTACTCGGGGGTGCCGGCGCGGAGCGATACGGCTATGACTGGCGAGGTCACGCTGACTGGATTGGTGTTGCCGATTGGAGGGGTCAAGGAGAAAGTGCTCGCCGCTCGGCGGTTGGGGCTGAAGCGGGTGATTCTGCCTCGGGGGAATCAGAAGGATCTGCGCGATCTGCCCGAGGAAGTGCGGAGGGATGTGGAGTTCATCTTTGCCGACCGGGTGGAAGAAGTGCTGGCGGAGATGTTGCCGGGGATGCATTGCATGACGCCGGCTAAGGCGGCGTAAGGGGTCTTGGCAAATTCGCTCAGAGGGGTCCCGCCTCGATGACCTTGCGCGCGAGATCCCTCATGTCCTCTGTATAGGCTAGGTAGATCTTCCTTGCATAGGGGGGACTGATCTGGATTGCCTTGGTCAGCCACAAAACCAAGTCGCGGAAGGTCGCCTCAACGTCCTTGCGCGAGGGCCGGTCGCGGTGCAAGCCGTTGTTGAAGAGCTCCCAGAGGCGGTTCACCTCGTCGCCTAGGCGCTGCAGAAGACTCGAATCGCCAAGCCCGACTTCGTCAAGCGGTGAGTTTTCGGCAGAGCTGCGTAGCACCGTCAGTTTGTGAACCGGCGGATCGGGTCAGTCTCTCAGATATTTCGCGAGCATGGCGTCCATGGCGTCGCCCACGCCATAGCCGAGGTTGTGGCTGATGACGCGTACTCGATCCAGCCGTGCGATTAGAGCGTTGCGCTGGCTGGCGGGTAGCTGCTCTGCGATCTTGAGGGCCTGTTCGAACATGCGGACCAGTGCATCGAGGTAGCCCGGGTCCTGATTGCCGATATCACTGCTGAACCCTGCAGCGCGTTCGCAGTAGAACACCATCAGCTCCGCGAGTCCGGACGGTTTGCCGACAGCCTTCTTGTAACTGGAGATGGCCTGTTTGGCTTTCGCGACCGAGGTGTCCTGATTCCGCAACACGTCCGGCCAGAGCCAGCGGTCCAGCGTTTCCTGGTAGGGGTTCAGAACGTCCTCACCCATTCCCAAACGGGCGTGAAGAAACGTCTGATTATCCTTGTAGGCGGCGTAGAGATCCCGAATCACGTCCAGTAATCCCGGTCGGTCGAAGCTCGCGAGCTGTGTCTTAACATCTGTCCATGTGGGCTGTGATCCTGGCTGGCGCTTTGCCATAGTATCTCGGTTTACTCGCCGGCCGACGATTTGTCAGTTGGGGACATGAGCTCAGAGAAGGCAGCCCTGGGAGACCCAGTAATGCCAGTCGCCGATGGCTTCCTTAGTTGATTCGTCTGGAGCGATAGCGGCCAGTTGCGAAAGAGGAACGGCCATTTTCCGCCCCTGCCAACGGATCTGCACAAGCATGTCGTGCTCGCAGACATCTTCAGCGGCCATGCGTACGACCTCGGTGGTTTCGCCTTTCCTGAGCGGCGAGACATCCTTCGCGGCAACACACTTCGTCTGGAACGGGAAACTGATTTTGCTTTCCAGATAGTAATACCAGCTCACTGCCTGCTCATCCGGACTGGCATCGACGATAGCCTCGATGTGAATGCGGTCCTCCCGCACAGGGTCTCGCTGGGGTCTTTTCATGACTTCAGTACCAGGATTCGGCGGACTGAGGTGCGGCCGATCTGTACCCGGCGAGCGATTTCGGATTTGCTAACACCGGCCCGATGCAGTTTCCGGATTTCCGCAGCGTGTACTGCCGCGGTTGCCGGCCGACCCAGGCGTTTCCCGTTCTCCCGCGCATGAGCAAGGCCCGCCCTGGTTCGATCCCGCAGAATCTCTCTTTCGAACTCGGCGAATATAGCCAGCAGACCGGCCATCGCGCGTCCGGCTGGTGTGGTCAGATCCAGCGCCTCCGTCAGGGAGATGAACCCGACGCCGAGGTGTTCCAGTTCCTGGAGGGTCGCCAGCAGATCCGTTACAGACCGGCCCCAACGGTCCAGTCGCCAGACCAGCAACACATCGATCTCCCGGCGGCGGGCGGCTTCCAGCAGTTTCTCGCGGGCCTCTCTCCGCGCCGCACCGGGACCGACCTCGCGGACTTGCAGGGCAATCGTCCAGCCCCGCCGGGCGGCATACTCCCGCATCGCCCGGTTCTGCATCGCCAGAGTCTGCTGATCGTTGGTGGAAACGCGCGCATACAGTCCCGCACGAAACATTTTTGCCGGCTTCCGTGCCTGGCCAAAAACGTGTCCGGATTTTGCCTTCGCAGAGGCTCGCTTTCTGGGCATTTCAGGATGTCGCCCGACCATGGCCGCAGTCGATCCTTTCCGGCCAGGCAGGATTCATCATATTACGCGGCTGCCGGTGTGGCGAGCCGCGCCAGCGTCTCGCGGTAATTCCAGGGCATCCACTCCGATGGGTGGCGCGGCAACTCCCCGGCATGCCGCTGCAACTCGGTGAGATAGTCGAAGGGATTGGCTCCGTTCAGCTCGCAGGTGTAAATCAGGCGCATGAACAGGTCGCCGACCCCGGCGCCGTTCAGCGTTTTGTAGAAGAGCGCGTTCTTGCGGTTCAAAATCGCTTTCTTCAGGGCACGCTCGACGATGTTGTTGTCGAGCGGCGCGCCGGGCTGCTGGAGGAAAAGCGTCAGCTTCAGCCAGTGATTCGATACATAGGAGATCGCTTGGCCCAGCCCGGAGTTGGGCTCGGTCTTCCGCTCCGCCAACTGCGCCTCCATCCAGACCCGCAGATCTTTCATCAAGGGGCCGCTATGCTCGCGATGGAAGCGCAGCCGATCTTGCGGCGACAGCCCCTGTTCCCGCGCCAGCGCGTCATTGTGATAGACGCCGCGCAGGGTCTCCAGCACATACCGGCACTGCTCGGGAAAGTTCTCCACCACTTCCACAAACTGCCGTCTTCCATGGGCGAGACAGTTCGCAACCAGGATTTCGACTCCTTCCAGCTTCGGTGTGTTGCGGGAAAGCGCGTCGCACATCTGGATCGGGGCGGGGAGTTCACGAGCGCGCCGGTTCAGCACGTCGGCAATGTTCTCGCCCGCGTGCTTCCATCCCGTAAAGAACAGTGCGATTCTCCACGCGCCAACGATCGATACGACCCCGCTGGTGAAGGTACCCGTGCGCTGGTCGTCTGGCTCGCGCGCCAGGCGCAGAATCCGCATGCCCGTGTCGTCATTGTGCATCACGCTGCCTTGCGCCGCCTGCCGGATCAACTCCTCCAGCACCGGCCGGATCAGTTTCGCGGCGGCTTCCATGAGCTCCCATTGTGTCGTTGCGCCGGTAAATGCAGCGGCGCCATGGCGCCCGTGACCGGCCGGAGCGGGCTCGCCCGTGTTTCGCTCTTCGACAGGAACAGCCGCAGGCTGATCCACAACGGCGCTGGTCTTCTCCGTGCTGCGTTTCCACAACAAGCGTTCCGCCATGGCGTGCAGCGCGGTTTTCAGCTTCTGGCCTTCCGATTCGTTCAGCCGCGTGCGCATGCCGCGATCGATAATCTGGTCCAGTTCCTCCAGATTCACATCCACCCGCGGGCGCTTCATTGGCTGAGCATCTCCCGGAACCTGCGATGCAAAGGCAAGCCCAGCATCTGCTTCACCGGACTCGTCTGTTCGAAGGTGGGCGCACGATGACCGCGGCCTGCCGTCGTGCCGATCACCTGCCAGTTGGCCGCGCGATAACACGTCCCGCGAAAGCGCGCCGGATCGAGGAAGGTTTCCAACCAATAAACCGGATGCGCGTAGATGCGTTGCCAATCTTGCGGAACGATCTTCGCCATGCGCCCCAGGATGTGCGAGGCCAAGTGCTCGACCCGAACCCACGGCAGAATCAGAAAGCGCGTGTTGTAAGCCAGCAAGTGCACGTTGCGCTCGCGCGCTTCGTCGCTCCAGGCGAGGTACCGGTCGCGCACCTTCAGGTGGCGCGGCGCGCTTTGCCAGGCCAGGCACGCGATCACTTGCCCGCGTGCTTTCGCCAGATACTTCAGGTGCTCGCCGATTGGTTGTTCGTAGCCCAGATAGTGATACTGCTCCATCAGGCTGTTGAACAACGCCTCCTCCGGCGTGCGACGCACTTGCACAAACTCCAGCGGAGTAAGGCTGCCCAGTGGTCCGCACACCGGAAGGTTGTTGGGGATCACGGGCTCGGGCCGCTCGCGCTCCGCTAATCGATTCCGTACCTTGCGCTTTACTGGCGGCAACTCGATCTCGCCCGCGCGGTGAAGCAGCAGCAACAATCCGCGGCAGACCATGTCGCGCAACGCGCCGTTGGCTTGTCTCCACTGCCAGGCTTCACAGAGCCGACGCGACAGCTTCCAGCGGCTCAGTTCCGGATGCTCTGCGATGAGCTGCCGGATGAACGCGATCTCTTCGCTGGTAATGCTCCGGCCCCGGTAGACCGTCATAGCAGCAGTGTGCCAGAACTAGTTTCGGAACGCAAGTAAAAAGTGATCAGCTCACTTTGCGCCACACCGGCGCCGCGTCGATGTCCGGATTGCCTGCCGCCAGCAGCACCTGCGCTTGATGCACGCGCAGCACCCGTGCGGGTTCCTCGCCCTGGGGCCACCAGCGGAAGCGTCCTTTGGATAGGCGCTTGGTCGCCAGCCAGAATCCCTGCCCGTCATAGACCAACACCTTAATCGAGGTTGCTCGCCGGCTCCGGAACACGAACAGGTAACCCGAAAATGGATCGGCATCCAGCTTCTGCCGGCACAGCTCGGCCAACGAGTCGATGCCCTTCCGGAAGTCGACCGACTCCACCGCCACCAGAATCTGCATCTGCGGCGTGATCTGAATCATCCTTGGGTGTCCCGCCAGGCGCGCAGCAGGCTTGCCCAATCGGGCGGCGCCAATGCCTTCCACTGGATGCGCATCTTCGCTCCGCTGGAGGACTCGAACTCGATCACGCACTCCTCTAGCGTCGCCGGATGTGGCGTGATCAGTTCGACGAATGCCGGCCTGGGTGCCTTTCGTCGGTGGCTGGAAGGTTCGCCAAGCCGTTTCTTCAGCCCCATATAGTCCAGCCGAAGCGGGTGCGCGACGGAATACACACCGTGTTGCCGGGCCAGTTCCACCGCAGCCTGCCACAGCGACTCCGGCAGCTTCGTCCGTCGCTGCTGGGTGCTGCGAAACTGGTCCAACTGGCGTTGCAACTGCGCGATTGGTTCGGGAATGGGTGATGTGCTCTTGCGGTTCATTATCAGCCTCCCCTCGGCGACTGAATGAACTTAACAGGGCGGACCAACTGGCGTCACGCACGCTTGCCGAAAACTCACGACCTGTCAACCGGAGAGAACGGAGAATTTCGGGTCCACAACCCGCAATCGTCCTCTGCGCGGGCTCGCACGATGGGAGAACAACTCCGGCACCGGAGAGTCGATTGGAGCAGAACTTCCGTGGAATGTTTGGGATAACGACGCGGTTTCGACGCAGGCCGATGCTGTCAACAAAACAGGCCAGCGGTTGTAACTCGAAGTTTTGGCTCCCCAAGAATACGGGTTTAAAACCCCGTAGACGGGGTTTTAAAACTAATGCCGAGTACCGGATAACCACGAGTGGAGCGAGTTGGCGCGATTTCGAACCAGTGATGGCGGGGGTTCGGCGATTGCGCGGCTCGGCATAATCCTGAGACCGTTTTCCTACCGGCCAACTGGGCCGGCAGGAGAAGGACTTGATCGAAACCTATTTCGCAGCGCCCCATGTTCTGGACCGGATGCGCGCCGGTCCGATGGCTCCCTACCTTGGCCCCTTGGCCGCCGAACTTCAGTCGCAAGACTATTCACGTAAGAGCATCCGCCGGCAACTCCGCAACGCCGATTCGTTCGGCTGGTGGCTCACTGAGCAGAACCTGACAGCGGCCGAGATTACTGACGACTTGGTCGGGCGCTACATTGGCGACCTGCATCGCTCCGCTCGCGCCGGGTATTCGAAGGGGTACCGTCCCCACAACGCTCGCGGCCTTCCGCGGCTTCTGGATCTGCTCCGAGGGTCGAGCGTGTTGCCACCAGTCGTCGCTCCAGCACCGCGCGGTACCGGCCCGTTGCAGGAGTTTGATCGGTATCTGGAACGCGTTCGCGGTGCAGCTCGCGCAACCCGCATTGGATACTTGCGGGAAGTGCGCGGCTTCGTCAAGCATGTGTTTGGAGACTCCGATCCGCACTGGACGGAGATCGGCCCTGAGCATGTGGCGTCCTACATCACGCTGCGCGCGGCAAAGTTGCCCATTACCTGCCGTCGCGATCCGATCACGCCGATGCGGTCGTTCTTGCGCTACATGACCGGTGAGGGGTTGCTCTCCGCTCACCTGGAATACGCGATTCCGCCTATCCGGCAATTTAAACATGCCTCCTTACCGGCTGCACTTTCTCCGGAAGAACTTGGCAAAGTGCTCGCCGTGCCCTGCGAGCGCACAGTCAAAGGCCTTCGCGACCGCGCCATTATACTGCTGTTGGCTCGTCTCGGCCTGCGCGCTGGCGAAGTGCTCCGTCTTCATCTGGAGGACGTCGAGTGGCGGCAGGCGAAACTATTAGTGCGCGCTGGCAAGAACCATCGCGAACGCGTCCTGCCGCTACCGGAAGATGTTGGTGAGGCACTGACCAACTACCTGAAGGACGGCCGTCCCTCCGCTGACCGGCGGGCGATGTTCCTCAACCTGTGTTACCCGCATCGTCCCCTTGGGAGTTCAGTAACCATCTGGGCGATAGCCACACAAGCACTTCGGCAGGCTGGGGTATCTACAACTCGTCCCGGTGCTCACGTGTTTCGCCATACGGTCGCCACTCACATGGTCTGCGGCGGTGCCACGTTCAAGTCGGTGTCTGACGTGCTGGGCCATCAGACGCTCGGCGTGACCGGCATCTACGCCAAACTGGATCTGGCCTCACTGGCCAAGGTTGCGCTGCCGTGGCCCGGAGGTGCACAGTGACCAGCGAAACATTGAAGGTTCGCCTCGACGGTTATCTCGAACTCCGCCGCTCGCTCGGTTACAAAACATCGGTGCATCAGCATGTGCTGCGGGACTTCGCGGACTACCTCGCAACTCACGGCCAGCCAGAACCTATTCGCGCGGCAACCACGTTGGATTGGGCTCGCCAAGCCTCCGCCCGTTGCTACCGCACTGGTGCCTCCGGCCGCTTGTGGATGGTTCGCGGTTTCCTCCTTCACTTGAAGGCGTTCGAGCCGGAGACAGAAATCCCTTCGCCCGGACTCGTTGCCAAACCGCGCCGGCCCAGGGCGCACCTGTACTCGCCAGAACAGATCAGCCGGATGATGGAAGCCGGGCATCACTGGTTCTGGGAGCCAGGTTCGTTTCGGCAGAAGACCTATGGCACGGTAATCGGATTGCTCGCCAGCACGGGGTTGCGCATCGGAGAGGCGCTTCGACTGGCGCTGGATCACGCCCATCTCGATCACGATCCTCCCTACCTGGAGATCCTCGATACCAAGTTCCACAAGTCGCGCCTCGTGCCGATTCATGCCACCGCGGCGGCCAAACTGAAGGAGTATCTTCTGGAGCGGAAGCAGCACCTCCACGCACGTACCGCCAACACATTTTTCATCAATGATCACGGCCGTCCGCTGCGCTACAACAGGGTCCGCAAAGCGGTTCTGCATGCTCAAACGTTCGCTGGAATCGTCAAAGATGAAGGTGCTGGGCACCAAGGACCAGCTCTGCACGCGCTGCGGCATTCGTTTGCCGTGGCACGCCTGCTCGCCTGGTACCGCGCAGGAGGCGACGTGCGAACACAGTTGCCGAATCTCTCCGTATATATGGGTCACCTGGGGATGTTGGAAACGTACCACTATTTATCCGCCACGCCGGAACTGCTGACCATCGCCGGCGAAATGTTCGACCGGTATGCGGAAACGGGAGGCCCGTTATGAGTGGCAACGCCCTCGATTCCTCGCCTCTCGGCCCGCTGCTGCAATACTTCTTCACCGATCACATGCTGTCCCACCGGCGCGCCAGCCAGCAGACGGTGGACAGTTACCGCGACACCTTCCGGTTGCTGCTCCACTTCCTCCAGCAAAGCACCGGCAAAGAACCGGCCAGCCTGCGAGTCGGCGACCTCGATGCACCGGCCATCCTGAGTTTCCTGGATCATATCGAGCAGCAGCGCAAGAATCAGATCCAATCCCGCAACGTGCGTCTGGCTGCGATCCGCTCATTCTTTCGGCTCGTCGCGTTGCGGGACCCGGCGAGCATCCAGTTCGTGACCCGCGTGCTGGCGATCCCTCTCAAGCGCGCCGACAAGCGACTGGTTGGCTATCTGACCCGTCCGGAGATGGACGCGATCCTCGGCGTTCCCGACCGCAAGACCTGGGATGGGCAACGGGACTACACGCTTCTGCTCACTTTCTACAACAGCGGGGCCCGTGTTTCCGAGCTTACTTCTTTGAAGCGCAGCCAGATTCGGCTCGGCGCTACCTCGTTCCTCCATCTGCATGGCAAAGGCCGGAAGGAGAGAGAGGTTCCGCTATGGCCAACGACGGCCCGGTCTCTGAAGCTGTGGCTAGAGGCCACGCCAGCACCGCCCGACGGCCCGGCGTTCCCGAGCGCGCGCGGGGCGACGTTGTCACGGGACGGCGTGAACTACGTCTTGCAGGCTGCTGTGCGGGAGGCGGCGAAGACGTGCCCAAGCCTTGCGACAAAGCGCGTCTCGCCACATGTCCTGCGCCACACCACGGCGATGCACCTGCTACAGGCTGGAGTCGACATCACCGTGATCGCACTATGGCTAGGCCACGAGAGTCCGGAGACCACACAGATCTACGTCGAAGCGGACCTGAAAACCAAAGAGCAGGCGCTTCAAAATGTGGCGCCGGCATGCAAAGGCTTCCGGCGGTTCCAGCCCGGCGATGCATTGCTCGCCTTCCTTGACAACCTCTGATAATGCCGAGCCAACACGCATGAAACCCGCGCCAGCATGTCGTTCGCCGTGTCTGCTCGGGATTATCCGGTACTCGGCATTAGATTTACAACTTTTTCTCTCAAGATTCCTTAATGTTTCCGGGGCCCCGGCATGGATGCGAACTCACTGCGAGCAGTTTAGGGTCCCCAATCAATTGAAAGACTTGACTGTGATATCTGGTGGGGGGATGAAGAGTGGACTCCCAGGAACCACGGAGAGGATAGGCAGGCGCAACAATGTTTGTCGTCGTCCCAAGGCGAAGGGCTTCGGTGCCCCGGCCAACGGAGCGTTCGGGCTCTGTCAACCCAAAGGCCGCGGGGTCGAATCCTATTTGGCAAGCCAAACCTTTTCCCTCGAACTGTCTCCGCCGTCCGGTTAACTCCTTGCCCGCGATGGCCCTGCGTACCTCGGGCGAGGACAACTCCGTAGCGCGCACGAGTGCGTGCGCCACAAATGCTTGTGGTCAGCGGGCGGGACGGCTGGGGAGCTGGCGCTCAAGCACCTGAATGACGTTCCCATTCACGACGAAGATGCGGTCGTGGGAATCAATGGCCAGGCCGTTGCCTCCGATCTGCGAGAGCGGCGAACCGCCGGGAGGCGAGAGAACAGAGAGTGGCGAGATCGTGGCATCCAGCGCAAGCTGCCAAATCCATCCGCTTGAGACAAAGAGGTTTCCGGAGGCATCGAGGGCGACACCCATGGGAGTAGTCTGGAAATTGGGCGAGGCAGGTCCTCCGGCGACCGTAGTGATGATTCCGTCGGGGGAAATCTTTCGCACTCGGAAATTTTGATTATCGGCAACAAAGACGTTGCCGGTCGTGTCCACAGCCACGTCCCAGGGGTAGTTCAACTGGGCTTGATTGGCAGGGCCGCCATCGCCGGAGAAACCGTGAACGCCGGTTCCAGCCAAGGTTGTAATGACGCCATCCGGAGCGACCTTGCGGACGCGGCCGTTGAGGGAGTCCGCGATATACAAATTCCCGGCCTGATCCAGCGCGATACCGTGCGGATTCGACAACTCCGCGTCGATCGCGGGGCCATTGTCTCCGAGGTTGCAGCACAAGCCGGTTCCGACTACGGTGGTGATCGTCCCGGAGGAGGTGACCTTGCGGATGCGGTTATTAAGGTACTCGGAAATGAATAAGTTTCCGGCCGAATCGACCGCCAAGCCGGCGGGGCCTCCAATTTGCGCGTTAGGGGCCGGTCCACCATCTCCCGAGAAACCCAGGACGCCATTTCCGGCGACGGTCTCGATGATGCCGTCCGACACCTTCCGAATGCGGGAGTTCCCATAATCCGCAATGTAAAGTTTGCCTGAAGCATCCACCGCCACGGCTTCGGGGGTGAATAGCTGGGCATGGAGGGCAGGTCCGCCGTCTCCCGCGTAAGCTGGGGCTGCCGGTGCCGGCAACGTCGCTGACGCCGCCGCTGGAGGTCACCTTCCGGAGCGCGGCGGCGAAATAGACCCCCGCATAGATATCACCTGCGGCATCGACCGCAATGGTGCCACCGAGGTCGTGAACCCCACCATTCGGGGAGCTACAGCAAGTGGCGTTCGCTATGGTATGAATGTTTCCATCCGGCGTGACAGTCCGAATCGTGCCGTCGGCGATAATCAGGTCGCCAGCGGAATCGAGCGCGAGTCCGCTGAGAAAGCCGAGCGTCGCGTTTATGGCGGGTCCGCCATCGCCCGAATCGCCCATTTTCCCGTTCCCTGCGACCGTGGTCACCGTGCCGCCGGGAGAAATCTCGAGTACCTGGAAGCTGGCTTCCGCTGCGACGAAGAGATTTCCGGCGGAATCGACGGCCAAGCCTGTCGGAGAGACCTGGGCCGCTAGAATTGCGACGGTTCCGCTAGGCGAAACCTTGAGGATATGACCCTGATCCCCGATGTACAAAGCGCCCGAGGAATCGACCGCCACGACTTGGGGCCCGCTCAAAACTGTATTGGTGGAGACGCAGCAGCCACCGGCAACCGTGGTGATCACGCCATCCGGCGCAACCTTTCGAATGCGTGCATTGGCGAAGTCCGCGATGTAAAGATTGCCGGAGCCATCGACGGCCAGTCCTTGCGGGAAGTTCAATTGAGCAGAAGTAGCAGGCCCGCCATCGCCGGAGAAGCCGGCCGTCCCATTTCCAGCGACGCGCGTTAAAGTTCCGCGCGGATCGAGTTTGAAAACGAGGCGGAGACTGGAGGTGAAGTAGGCATTCCCAGTGGTATCGGCGGCGACGCCGATGACGTATCCGACGCTCACTTCCAAGGCCGGCAGCGGGCCAAGCGGAGGGACACCGCCGGCAACGGTGGAGGTGCGATACGGCTGCCCGCTGGCAACGACAGGAACCGCGTAAAGAAGCGCGATGAGAACTCGAGAGACAGCAATCGGCATCTCTATCTCTAAAGACCGATCGGAGCGCATAAGATTTCCGGCACCCGCGGTGAGGCGACTCACTTGAAAGTCGTGGGCACCTCAAAGGACACGACGCCGGCCGCCAAGCCCACGTCGAGACCAGAGGCTGACACGCTCTGAAGAGCGGTCGTATTGAACACGATCAGCTTACCGTTTCCGGGCGACAATGCCGCTAAAGTTGAAGGCGGGATCGTCAGTTGCCCCGCGCTGGAGGAGGCAAGGCAGTAAAAAGTTGGGCCCGCTCCTTTACCCTGAATCATTACCTCGCCATTTGCAAAGCCGCCGCTCCAGGTTACGGTCGCACCCTGCGATCGAGTGATCGATGCCAACGCGCCCTTATTCGTCAAACTGAATGGCGTTTGCACCGTGATAGCGGTCTTGAAGCTTCCCACGTCCTTTCCGCCGGAACCCGTGAACGTGTATGTGCCGGGGTTGCTCGTCACCGAGCCCGACGGCAGTTGTGCCCCGTAACTGCCGAACCCTGACGCTTGCAGATTTAAGTTGCCGGCGGGTCCCGCCAACTGGATTGCTCCCGCGTCCAAAGGGGATTGAAACGGGAGTATTGGCGCATAAACGCTGCAGCTTCCTTCAGAAACATAAAAGTATCCCGCCCCGAATTCCGCGCTATTCACGGAAACCGAAAAGACGATGGCCCCGTCGCCCACGGTCCCGTTTAGACCAGTCTGCTGAGAGACAAGTAATCCAACAGACTTGACCGGGGTGGCCCCCTTGGCAGCCAGCGACTGAAGCTGGGTGCCACTCAAGCCCGAGGCTGGATCGGAACACGCGCCACCCTTCGGACTCACCGGAATGGTGACTGTGTTGCTCACGACAGTACCGGTCTCTACAACCACGGAAACGTAGCAACCAGGAGGAACATTGGTTGGAATCACCACATCAATCTGGTCCAGGCCAGGATACTGAGACCGGCCGCGGTAAAGAATGTTTGCAGAGACGCCGCCGATGTAGACCTGCATCGGAATATTGGTGAGATTGTTCTGATTTTGAGGATAGGTAGTATCGTTGTTCGATGTATCGGCGCCCACGCCCGAGCCCCACAACGTCACGGCCTGGCCCGGCGTCGCAGAGTTCGTAAGCCCGAGAACGTTGAAGTTGGCATCGGTGGCGACGCCCGCGCCTACTCCGGTTCCGTACAAAGTATCCAGCCCTATCGCACTCGCAACTACCTGGATCGGGTTCTGGGCGCTTTGCCCGTTGTAGGTCACGGTGAGGGTTCCGTTCCCTACCGGAGTGGTAGATGGCAGAACTGCGGCTACCGCGTTCGACGAGGCGTAGTAGAGCGCCGGAGTGGTGGTGACGCCGTTGACCGTCACCGAAAGGCTGGTCTGATTCAGCGTCTTGGGTAGGCCCGGAGCTGCGCTGGACTGCAACACCGGCGTGAAATTGCCGTTCAAGTTCTGGCCAAAAACCGCAAACAAGCTGCCCGGCGCGATGCCGTAGTTGGGCACTCCCGGGTACAGGAAGCTGTAGTTGTTCTGCACCTCAGTAATGAACAGCGGGGGGCCGAAGGCTGCCGCGCGGGCCGCGATGCTGGAACCAGCAGGAATGAAGGTCGTGAACTGTAGAGAAAGAGACACGCCGTTCAGAGCGGTGACGATCACCTTGGCATAGTGGCCACCGCTGGTACGCACTCCGAAAATGTCTCCTGCCACCAGCACGCCGGCGGGAATCGGAGCCGCGCTATAGGGCGCACCCGCCGCGGAGCGGATGCCGATGGCCTTGAAGACGCGCGAACCATATTTTCCCAAGTTGTACAGTGCAGCGCCGCCCTGCGGCGCCAGAGCCGTCCCATTCCAAAGGATGTCGCCTCCGACGCTCGATGACGTGCCTGTGTCCAGGTTCAGATACGTATTCGCCGTAACTGTTACGTCGCCGGACTGATCGGCCCAGGCGGCGGTGGAAAGAGCGATCGCCAGTGCGGCCAGCGCCAGATCTTTCGTTCGATGTCGCGATA
>Ga0208044_1001036_pt1 | contig 16600 bp, 17 predicted proteins | sample Sb_taG_8_FD_187712 | JGI IMG/M metagenome (GOLD analysis project Ga0208044, IMG submission 187712) | Peat soil microbial communities from Weissenstadt, Germany - Sb_50d_c_BC metaG (SPAdes) (version 2) | ecosystem: Environmental > Terrestrial > Soil > Wetlands > Peat | place: Germany... | reverse complement strand
AGTTGGAAAGCGCAGCGGCTGCGTATTCCGACACCAATGACGCACGAATTCCCGGGCGAGAGTTGCCGTATCAATACGTGAGAGAACCTCTCACTGCCGAAGAATCTGATCGTCTCTCCAACGCTTGCGAGACATCCGGCGAGCGGCTCGTCGTCTGGACCCTGCCTGAAACCAGGCTCCGCGTGAGCGAGCTTTGCGGCCTCACCTCAAAGAACGTCCTCTGGCAGCAGCGCCAGCTCCGGGTCAAGGGCGAGGGCGGTCCTTACGGCAGTAAGACCGAGGTTCGCGTGGTGCCGATGTCGAACCGCGTGCGGGCGCTCCTGGAGCACCATTTCGCGAACAGATAACTTGGGCAATTCTACTATGTTGTGCCCTGGCAGGCCCTCCTTACGGTCGGTCCTGGCGAGGTCGTCACGATCGCCACGGACAACGGTCGGGCATCTCGGCCGGTTCGTCGACGCCAAGGTTTGGACGCCGATCCAGACCTGAGAGCAATGCGCGAGGACTCCTGAGGGACCGATCCAGGCATGACCCCGCTGCCCTGCGCCCGAACCGCCGTGTCCGCACAAGAACCGACGGCCCCTTGTGATCGTCAGGTCAGAGGTGCGCTCTCGGCCACGAAAGGCGCATCGGTTCTCACCGCCGCGACGAAGCCTTCGGAGCAACTCTCGCTCGCTTTGTCAGCGATCCTTGCCTCATCTCCTTCGTGAGACGACCTTGCAAAACCTATTACTGTGCATTAGCATAAACTTTTGAGCAGTTTGAACGAGGTGACTCGAGGGTACATCGCCGGTGGCCAAGAAGAAGCCGGATCGGACGATCTCTTCCGGAGCCGGTGGGCCGTCGCAACTCTATCTTTTTGTCGATGTCGCTTCCTTCACCGAGGACTGGGCCGACTTGAAGTTGGGCGATGACGAACTTCGGGCACTGGAAGATGAGATCGCACGCAACCCGACGCGAGCACCTGTCGTCCCGGGCGCAGGCGGTGCCAGGAAACTTCGCCGTCCTGACCCGTTATCGGGCAAGGGCAAGAGCGGCGGTTATCGTGTTCTATACGCCTTTCTGCCTCTCCACGGGACAGTTCTCCTCATCGCCGCGTGGCCCAAGTCGGAGCGTGAGGACTTGGAACGTGATGACTACAAGGCCATCGGAAGGATCATCGCGCGCATTCAAACACATTTGGATCAGGGGAGGAGTTTGTGAGTGAAGGTAAACTCTCGTCGAGGGGCGCACGCATCGTGAAGGCCCTCAATCAGTTTGCCGCCGACCTCGCCGCGGGCACTCCGATGGAGACGAAGTACACGGTGCGGCAGGTGAGGGTCATTCCGAAGCCTTCGCTCTATCCCCCGGCGCGAGTGCGAGCTGTGCGGGAGCTCATCGGGGCAAGCCAGGAGGTCTTCGCACAGTTGTTGGCAGTAAGTCCCATGACAATCCGATCATGGGAGCAGGGTTCACGTCACCCCTCCCCGATCGCACGACGTTTTCTCGACGAAATCGAAATGGCACCGGGCCACTTCCGGGGACGCATTCTCACCGCCGCGGTTGACGCGGGGCGGTCAAACCGGACGCGACCATCCGGCGAGCACGGGAAAAACCATTAGCGCCAAAGTCAATGAAGGCTTGGGGACCAATTGGCTCCGGATGCGAGGGCGTTCTTTGCCCTAGAAGACGCACTCGTGCCCACCTCCGGTGGGAACGAGCCTGAGCATCTTGTCCGACCGCTAGCACCTCGACACCCGGCGTGGTCGTGTCACGACCCAAGCTGCCCCCTCATGGGATGATCGTCTGGAAGCCGAGCAGGTCTTCGGCTATGCTGGGCTTGAGGAGTGTTCCGTTATGCTGTTGTACGCTCACTTCCACTCGCCACTCGATGACCGAGACTCTTGGAGATGAGGGGTGGGCTGTTGTTTCACTACACAAACGACAGGGGCTACAAGGCTATCAGCTCTCAGCAGACGTGGCTGTTCAAAGCGTCGAAGCCCCCGTGCAGTCACCCGAAAGGAGCTTACTTTACCATCCTCCCTCCAGGAACAAGAGGCCTGGGCAAGCGGCTCTTCGTCCGCGGGTGCGCCGATAAAACGAATTTTGTGTTTTGCTTCTCCGGCGAGGAGGGCCTCAAGCCCATCGACGGCGGAAGAGGAGAGCACGTATTCTACAGCAAAGAAGACTACCCAGTCGAGAAGAGGCGGCAAGGTCCCCACGGAGCGACGGCAAAGGTGCAGGAGGAACTCACATGATCGGCGGCAATGACATCGTGATCCCGGCAGTCGGCGACCCAGCCGCTCTGGAAGCCAGCGTCCGTATCGTCCAGCGCCACTGGCCTCATGCTAGGTTTGAAGATGCTATCACAGGTGATAAGTACATACGGTTCGGAGAGATCCCTCTGGGCCGCGTGCGCGAACTCCTCGTGTACCCCAACGCAGACGCCGAGGCCGCGTGGGACGCCGATAGCCCCGACTCGCCAACGAACTCTATGCTCTACCTGATCTTGTCCCCGAACTTCATCACGGTGGTGTTGGACGACCCAACCACCGCTGACATGCGTTCGATCCTTACATCCATACGCAGAATGATGTGGATTTATATTTGTGATACTTATGCGGAGGCAGCATGACCCCGGAATCACCCGCCATCCTCGAACGTCTCCTCCGGGGCCATAGCCTCGGCTGGATGATCGATATGTACGAACCCCGTGATAGCGCGATCCCGGGTTTGCTGGAGCAGCTCAACCAAGTTGAAGCCGAGTACCACACTCGCATTCGGGTCGATGTCCCATTCACCCCGGAGGCTCTGGCTGCGGAAGCGGAACGCAACCCGCACAAGGTGCGGGCTTTTCTCCAGGCTCTCGGGACCAGCGGGTCTGCGGAAATGCTAGTCATGGTCTGGCGGATACTCCAGGGGCTGAGCATCCGCCAAGTGGCAATGAACTATCGCGAGCAAGAGGCGTTTAGCCTCGTTGTGGTCCTAGCTCGCCCGGCGGAGGCTCAGGACGTCTTGGAAGAGTATCGGTCCGTGGACATCAACGACGCCGCCCTTATACGACATTTCGGTATCACCACTGTCAATGGTCTCCCATTATTTGACGGATTTTTCCCTTCGAGACATAAATGAGGTCGCCGCTGATTCCCCAGGGAACCTCTCAGGTTCGAGCGATATCTACCTCCAGACGTTGTCGACCCTCGACATCTTGCTTCCGTCACTGTTGTGGTCCCCCCGCCACTTCAAGAATCCAGCAACCGCGTCTTCCGCAACGGATCACGCACACTGGCCTCCCGCCCCTGAAGTGGCCCGGGATGGTGATTCCCGTTGTTTTCTGGGGCGAAAGCCACTTCCGCGCACCATGCGGTGCGGGTAGCCTGGTAGTTGGAAAGCGCAGCGGCTGCGTATTCCGACACCAATAACGCACGAATTCCCGGATGAGAGATGCCGTATCAATACGTGAGAGAACCTCTCACTGCCGAAGAATCTGAGCGTCTCTCCAACGCTTGCGAAACTCCCAGCGAGCGGCTCGTCGTCTGGACCTTGCTTGATACCGGGCTCCGCGTGAGCGAGCTTTGCGGCCTCACCTCAAAAAACGTCCTCTGGCAGCAGCGCCAGCTCCGGGTCAAGGGCAAGGGCGGTCCTTACGGCAGTAAGACCAAGGTTCGCGGGGTGCCGAGGTCGAACCGCGTGCGGGCGCTCTTGGAGCACGATTTCGCGCGGGAGAAGGCGTTCCCGGTCAAGATGCGTCGTGCCCAGGACATCGTCAAGGCGGTGGCCAACCGCGCGGGAATCACCAAGGACGTGAGTCCGCATGTGCCGCGGCACACGTTCGCCACGACGGCCTTGCAGAAGGGGATCAGCCTGCCGACCGTGCAATAGATCCCCGGCCACGACAGTCTCCAGACGACGATCCACCTCAACTTCACCAACGTCCACATCCAGGACGAGTTCGAGCGGAAGCGGTGGGTACCGGCTCATCCCTGGGCTGTCCAGCACACGGGGCGGCTCTGCTTTGTCTGCTGCTCCGTTGCTGCTCGATCCCCTGACATCACGCTGGCGGAAGCACCTCGAGAACGCGCCGGATGCATGCTGCGAGCCGATCGGCGGACTCGAGGGCCCGCGCATGCAGAGTCCAGAAGTCCTTCAAGGCCGAGGGCCGATGCCAGATTGCCCGCAAGGCGACGCCCATGCGATAACTGCCCGTATGAGTCAGCAGCCTGGCCACCTCGGCAGGAAGCTCGGCGCTGGCGTCGTCGCTGATCACCCGAATTGCAAGGAACCGGAGCGAGCGCTCGCGAGCCAGCAGGGCCACCGTCGAGGTTTCCATGTCGATCAGGTCGGCGCCATGCAACTGGCGCAGGCCGGCCTTCTCGGAGGGGTGGGCGATCAGCCGGTCCACAGTGAGCAGGCGGCCTTCCGTGCGCTTGACCCCAGGCAAATTCGGGATCGACCTGTCGATCGCGATGAGGTTGCCCGCGAGGTCGATCACCTGGTGGGGGATCACCAGATCGTTCCGGGAGAGAGACGGATCGAGTCCCCCCGCGAAGCCCGCGGAGATGATCCAACGTGGGCGATGACCGGCGATCAAGACCTCGGATCCGTGGCGGGCCGCCGCCTTGCCGGCTCCGGTGAGAACGACCACGACGATCTTGCCGGCAAGCTCCCCCTCGATGATCGAATGGGTTTGCGCGGTGTACTTGCGGACCCTCTTCAGGCTGTCGCACAGGTAACCCGCCTCGATCGCCAGGGCCATGACGATGCCGGCGTCCGCCGGCACGGGAGCAGGAGCCAGTGGCTGCGTGTCAGGGCTTTTCATTCGCGAAAGCGGCGCTCGATGATTCACCCCGAAGGCCAGCCGGGTGTCTCGCGAGGTCGAAATCGGGCCGGCTCACAGGAGCTGCCATTTTACCATCTTCAGGGTGTCGCCGAGACGGCCGTTGACGCCCAGCGCGGCGGTTGTTTCGAAACCCGAGTGCATCATGCAGTTCTCACACCTGGGGTCGTTGCCGGGACCATAATCCTCCCAGGACGTCTTGTTCAAGAGGTCGGAGAAGCTGCCGTGGTGGATATCGGTGATCAGGTAGCAGGGACCCTTCCAACCCTTGATGTTGCGGGTCGGGTTGGCCCAGGCGGTACACGAGAGCTCGCGTTTGCCCATGAGAAATTCGAGGTAGAGCGGCGAGGAGTAGAACTTGTATTTCCGGAACATGGCCTCGGCCGACCGGAACTTGGTCCGGATGTCGGCCCGGGTCATGAAGATCTCCTTGGAGCCGACGGCCGCGTAACTATAGCCCGGTGAGATCAGGAAGCCATCGACGTCGATCGAGGTCAGGTAGGCGAAGAGTTCGTCGAGCTCTTGCATGTCGGTCTCCGCGAAGACGGTCGTGTTGGTGCAGACCATGAAACCGGCTTCCTTGGCGGCCTTGATGCCGTCGATGGCCGCGTCGAAGACCCCCTCGCGCTCCACGGCGATATCGTGGCTCTTCCGCATCCCGTCGAGATGGACGTTGAAGAAGAACCGGCGGTGGGGCGTGAACTCCGCGATCTTCTTGCGGATGAACATGCCGTTGGTGCAAAGATAGACCACCTTCTTCCGCTCCAGGATCTTGGAGGCCAGCTCGCCGATTCCCGGATAGATCGTCGGCTCGCCGCCGCAGATCGAGACCACGGGGGCGCCACACTCATCCACCGAATCGAGACATTCCTGGATCGACAGTTTTTGCTTGATCGTCGTTTCATACTCGCGGATCCGACCGCAACCGGTGCAGGTCAGGTTGCAGGCGTGCAGCGGCTCGAGCATCAGGACCATCGGAAACTTGTCGGTCCGCGCCACTTTCTTGCGGGCGACATAACTCGCAATGCGAGTGGTCATTTCGAGGGGAAATCGCATGCAGCCTCACCTCCAGGAAACGTGGTAGGGAGCAAGATTCGATGAGCCGTTGTGCCGGACCGTGATCGGAACGAAGAGGACGTTCCAGCGCCGGCCGCTCAGTCAAGCGGCCTGGGCTGAGCCGGGATCCGGCAGGCCAGGGCGGCCGTCGAGTGGCCAAGCGGTCGAGCCATCGCCTGGCGGTAGCGTGAGATCGCCATCAGCGGGAAGTAGACCCGGTAGAGATGGTACTTGAGGTAGAACACTCTGGGAAAGCCCGTACCGGTGAAGCTGGCCTCAGCCCAGGAGCCGTCGGGGGATTGCGTCTCGAGCAGGTACTGGATGCCGCGGCTGGCGGCCTCGCCCGAGGCCCGCCCGACGGCGATCAGACCCAGGGTCGCCCAGGCTGTTTGCGAGGCGCTCGGGCTTCCGGTTCCCATCAGCTCCGGTTCGTCATAGCTGCGGCAGGTCTCTCCCCATCCCCCGCAGGGCTGCTGGACCGACTCCAGCCAGTCGGCCGCCTTGACCAGGGCATGGTGATTCATGGGATAGCCGATCGCCTTCAGTCCTTGCAGGACCTGCCAGGTTCCGTAGATGTAATTCACGCCCCAACGCCCGTACCAGCAGCCTTGCGGCTCCTGGGTTTTCCAGAGATACTCCAGGCCCCGGGCGATGGCGGGGTGATCGACATGGTAGCCCAGCGTACCCAGCAGCTCGATGATGCGGGCGGTGATGTCGGCGCAGCTTGGGTCGAGCATCGCGTTGTGGTCGGCAAACGGAACCTTGGTCAGAACCTGGTTATCGATGTCAACGTCGAAGGCAGCCCATCCGCCGTCGCGATTCTGCATCGAGAGCAGCCAGTTCGTGCCGCGGCTGACGGCCTCCTGCACCGGCGTATCGTCCGCCTCCGGAGACCGCAAGAGTGCCATCAAGACCATGGCCGTGTCGTCGATGTCGGGGTAAAACTCATTGCGATACTGAAAATGCCAGCCGGAGGGCTCGACTCCGGGACGGCGCGTCTGCCAGTCACCGGGATTGCGGACCTCCTTCGCGAGCAGCCAGGCGACGGCGCGGGCCACCGCAGACTCATCGTCGGGCTGCCGGCAATCCGACAGTGCGATCGTGGCGACGGCCGTGTCCCAGACCGGCGACAGACAGGGTTGCATTCGTGCCCGATCTCCCTCCTCGATCCGCAAGTCGTCGAGCTGCCGCCAGGCCCAGAGCACGGCCGGCGAATCCGGGTCGTAACCCAGGCAATGGAGAGCGACGATCGTGTAGATCATCGGCGGGAAGATGGCACCGAGCCCGTCGGTGTTTTCGAAATGCTCGAGCATCCAGCGGTGGGCCGCCTTGATTGCGGGCCGCCGCCAGGCCGCGGGAACCCAGCGATCCGACCACTTGAGAACCCGATCGACCCCCAAGAAGAAGCTCGACCAGGAGAAAAACCCCTCCGAGCGCCGGGGCCGCGTCCCCTGCCCTGCGAGGAACAATTCGCCGATCCCGCGCTCCGGCTCGATCATCCGGACTGGCTTGAAATGCGACATGATCGAAAGCGGCACCACGATCGTGCGCGTCCATGCCGACATCGCGCTCAAGCTGAAGTTCAGCCGCGACGGGATCAGCACCAGCTCTGGCGGAACGCTCGGGCACTCGCCATAGCTGATCTGTCCCAGAAGTGCCAGGTAAAAGCGAGTGAAACTATTGCACGCGTCAGCACCCCCTAACTCCCGGATGGCCATCCGGGCGCGCACGAGGGCAGGGTCGTCGGGCGAATAACCAACCAGCTTCAGTGCGAAGTATGCCTTCACCGAGGCACTGACCTCGGCGGGGCCACCCGGGTAGATCGACCATCCTCCTTCGGGAAGCTGGTGATCGAGGATGTAGCGGGCACATGGTTCGCAGACCGGGGCGCTCTCGCGCCCCAGAAACGCCAGCAAAAGAAGATATTCCGATTCGAGGATCGTGTCACCCTCGAGCTCGCCAACCCAGTGACCGTCGGCGTTCTGCCGGGACAAGAGCCAGGTCCGCGTCCGATCCTGCGCGGCCTCGACTTCGTTCCTTGCAAGAGGGTTCCAGCGTGAAGATAGACGATGCATGAAGTGATCCGCGGAGCTGGGGGATACGCCTCCCTCCTTGTTGGCGATCATGCGTTCCCGACCCTCTCTCTCGATTCGAGATCACTTATGATTGGCAACTCATCATAACTACAAGTCATTGGGCGAGCAGGATTGACCTGGAGCCCACCTGCTCGCACTCGCGACTCATCCTAAGCGCCGGTCGGAGAGCCGATCAAGATCAACCCCACCATGATTTTGCGACTTTTTTCGCGAAACACCCAAAAACCAACTGAATATTTTACCTATGTCTTTCAGTCTTCCTGCGTGACGTAGACTTGGGAGACTGGAGGGTGTCTGTTGCAGGCGGTCGCTCCCCGATCCGGCGTGAACTCAACCAGCCGGGGAAGATCGGGATCGCATGAGCAGGCGAGCTCGGACATCGAGGGTTGCAGTCGAGCTGGACCTTCGCGGTCACTCGGGGTGAAAGACCGGTTCCAGGCGGAAATCGCGGAGCAGCGGCATCGAGCGGAGGATGGCCTGGAGCCGGTTGGGGTCTTCGCCGGTCGGAAGGGTTCCCTGGATTTCGAGAATATCTCCCCTGAGTCGGACCCGATCCACGTGAGCAAGGTCACCGACGTGGCGGCGGATCTGCGAGGTCAGGTAGGGCTCGAGGTCTTCGGGACGTCCCTTCTGCCGTAGCGGGTTGGGATGATTCTCGTCGGGAACCTGGAACTGAAGTTGATCGGAGATCTCGCGGACGCCCGGGGTCTGTTCGACGGTGCGATACGCGAGCATGGCCTCGTAAGCCGAGGGAACCTTGCCGGCTAGGGTCACGACATCTCCCCGGGACTGGACCGAGATCGGCAGCCCGGCGAGCGGAGCGCGTCGTGCCAGGGCGTCGGCGACCCGCCGCGTCAGCCTTTGTCCGTCGCGAGCCATCGCCAGGTCGGGCGTCACGGGCTTGCGGGGCTCGGCGTCGGGTCGAGGAGCCGGGGCGGCCTTTGGCTCGGGCCGGGCCGGCTGCGCTATGACTTCGGAATGGGGCGGATTCGGCCTTTCCTGCACGTCGGGTCGGAGCACCGGTTGGGGAGGCGGAGGGGGTGTTTCGGACGTCGGCTGAGTCCTCACGCGCAGCTCGCTGAAGACCTGAGATACGCCGGGCGTGTTCCTGGCCTCGTCCTCGATGACCTGCTTATCAAGCTCGCTGGCCACGATGCCGCTCAGGTGGACCTGTCCCGCCACGTCCACCGTCAACTGGAGATTCCCCTTGATTGGAGCTTGCTCACGAGGCACCGTCGGTTGCTGGACAGCTCCAGGCGCCCCCTGGTACCCGGCTGCTCCCGGCCCCGGCGCACCGGGCGCGATACCCTGAGCCATACCCGCCTGTCGGACCATGGAGTCCGGGTTGCCGGACGTCGCCCAGGGGGGAAAGCTGACCAGCGGGGGTTCGAAGCCAAAGAAGGGCTCGTCCAGGCGACCGAAGAGTGGCGGAGGATAGACGAAATACGGGGCCGATCCTACCAGCGAGCCAGCAGCCGGCGATGACCACGGCCCGCCTGCAGCCTGTGCAAGGGCTACCCGGTGTGCCTCGGCCGTGTCGATCACCAGGTCATCGCGCAGGGGGTAACCGAGATCGATGACGGTGCGGACCGCCATGTCGTGGATCACGCTCGTGCCGACTCGTCCCGAAAGTATCACCTTTCCGTTGCGCCAGGATGCGTTGATCGCATAGGGGGCCGTCAGAGGGTTGGCCCGGATCGCGCTCAGGACGATCGCGTCAGGCTGATCCGAACGCGCTGCCGACGGCATCAAGGAGCCAGGTGGATACCCCTGTTGACCTCGTGCCGCGGGGACATGGACCAGAGCTTGGGCGATGACGACCAGGCACATGAAGCCCACACGGGAATGCCGATCCATGATGGGACGTCCTTCGCGGCAAGAAACGGCAACGAACGGACTTGTAGCCTTCGCTGAAGTTTACGGGCCGTGCGGCTCGAGGACAAGCGGAATCGCCTGAACAGTAGTCATTAGTCATTAGTCAGAGATGAATCCGATCACTGACTAATGACTAATGACTAATGACTACCTCAGCTCGATCGGGTCGATCTCCAGCTTGCCTTGAATGCGGGCAATGGGCAGGAACGCCTCGAAGGGGGCGACGCCCTCGAGGCTCGTGTCGGCGAGCTTGATGTGGGTCGCATCGACGCTGGACTGGTCCCAGGAAGAGTCAAGCGCCACCCATCGCTGGTTGACGTAGACCTCGTGCCAGACGTGGTAGCCGAAGCCCTTGAGCTTCTGCTTGGTGTTGTCCACGTAGAGCAACCCGACCGCAACCCGCGAGGGGATGCCGACGGCGCGGGACATGGCAGCGGCCAGAACAGCATGCTCGGAGCAGTCTCCGCTGAGGTTGCGTGCGACCTCGTCGGCCGGCGCGAAGGCGATCGCGAAGTTCTTGTCCCGGATGTTCTCGAACACCCAGTGCTCGATTTGGACAGCTTTGTCCCAGGGGTTTCGCGTATCGCCGGCTACCCGTTTCGCCAGTGTTTTGACCCGGTCGTCCTCGCTGGAGATGATGCCGTTGGGCCGGAGATACGTCGCATCGACCTCAAGGGGACCGGCCGTACCGTCGCCAGGGCCGGCCGTGAACACGTTCATGACCAGCGAGTTCTTATCTGGCCCAGGCTGAATGGACTGACGTCCGTCGGATGGGAAGATCTGGGCAGGGTCTCCATCCTTGAGGGTGAGCCGGTACTGCACGTACCTCGTCCGGCGAGGATCGGGGATGATCTTGTTGATGGCGATCATCGTGCTGCGGATCTCGTCGAACTTCGCGTTGCCACGCGGCACCGGCGCGATGGCGCCCTCCTTGGTCGTACGGTACATCACAATGCCGCCCATCATGTCGCTCTCAAGCTTGAGCACTTGGCCGCCCGAATCGGCCCAGAGTGTCGCGTCGAGCACGGGCTGGGGCTTGCCATCGAGCGAAGCGGTCTGCACCACCTTTCGGAGGGGACGTCGGGAGCCGTCACCCAGAGCGACCTCGGAGATCGCCCCGGCCTTGAAGGTGAAGTCCACCACGCGGTTGAGGTCGGGGATATACATCTTGATCGCCCGGATCTCGCCTTCCTCCATGGGCTTGCGCGCCATGCTTTGCTCGGCGGCATAGGGGCCGCGAACCTCCTTGCCCCAGGGAATGTTCACCTCCTGGCGCTGGCCCCCTTCCATGATCAGGTTCATCTGACCCTTGATGGCGTCGCCGTAGACCCGGATCTCGTTTTCACTCGTCAGCGTCCGGGTGTCGAGCCGGAGCACCTCTCCCTCCGGCGTCTCGATCGTCCCGTACATCATCTTCATGGTGACCGTGTCGTCGAGGCGACGAAACGTGTACACCTGATCCAGACGAACCCGGTACAGCTCACGGCCCTTCTCGCTAACCTTCTCGACAAAGGTGTGGACGTAACCGATCTTGTTACCCTTGAGGAAGACCGCGTCCCAGGCCTCCTGCGCTCGGGCCGGCGGAGTCGCGAGGAGCAACAACCATGCGCAGTGGATGGCACAAGCCAGAACTGGTTTGCGAGCAGGACTGTGGAACATTCGATGGCCCTTTCCAGGTCCGTAGTCTGGGTCCAAGGAGAAGAGAGAACGCCGAGGGGTGGTTGCCCAGATAAGGATACCACCCACTATGCTCGAAAGACCGAGTCGCCTCAAGTTCAACCGGCCGGTCGCCGAGGTTTTGACAGTTGCCTGCGGTCCGACATGGCCGTCCATCAATCCGTGCGTGGCAGGGCCAGCCAGATCAGCAAGTTCCTCGAGCACAACGCGAGGGTCCAGCAGGGTTCCCCCCTTGAGATCCAGGTCAGCTTTCAGGAGCACGGCGGGAAGCCGGTCGACGCGGGACGGGCCGAGGTGAGCGTGCTGGCGCCGGGTCTTGTCGATGGCGATATCGTGTTAGCGTATTATTAAGGAACAGGAAAACGAGTGCTTGAGCGACGGCGGGCGGCGGGGCTATATTTGTGTTGATTGCCCTGAGAATCCTAGTTTTCGTGTCCTCAAAGCCTTATTCGACAAACATTTAACAAGATTGGCCGGCGATGATACGCAGGGCAGACGGCTGGAACGTAGTGCTGGCCGGTTTCTGGAACCGGTCGATCTTCCTGCCCGAATGGGCATTCCCACGGCTGTTTCCGCGGCATGACGTGCCGGGGAATGAGGTGACTACTGAGGTTGCTCTGCTCCCGGCCTTACCGCTAATCTACCGCGACACCCAGGTAGCAATGGAAATTTCGGGCGGACGTCTGGCATTCCGGCCCCAAGTCATCAATGATGAATGCCTGCTACGTTGCGAGGCGATGGCACGCTCGATGCTCGTAGCGTTGCCTGAGACTCCGATACACGCCATCGGCATCAACTTCGGATTCCGGGAGCAACTGCCCCCCGGTCACGTGGTCGCCATGTTAAACGACGTGGATGACACGGAGTTGGGGCAGCAGGGCTGGACAATCGACGAGCGGAAGCTGATTCGGGAGTTGAGGCGCGGCGAAGACGTGCTCAGCTTGGCGACGACCTTCGGCGGCGACGCGGCGGACTTCGATTTCAACTTTCACAGTGAGGCAGGGGTGGGTGCGAACGCCGCCGCCTTGCGGGCAGTAGAAGAAGGTCGCATCCTGCGCCTGCGTGACGCGGCGGTGAGCCTCCTACGCGAGACCTATCACCTGGAATTAGAGGACGACGATGACAGCAACGGCGGCTAAGCCCGGATACGGCACCGGGTCCTGGTACGCAAATCACGGCGCTTTCGCCTGGCGCAGTCCGGGTATGCGCATGGCTATCACGGCCATGAGGCCGTGAAGGTGCCCGTCAAGGCGCCTACGGGTCGCTGGCTGAAGCAGATTCCTGAACCGCCGCTGACCAATGACGAGCAGCGACGTGCCGGCTACTTGCGTGCGCAGAAAATGCTGCAAGCCAGTGATAGGGTCGTTGTCGTGAAGGCTGTCATCCGTGGCAAGTCTTCTCAGTTGATCGGGGCATCCGCCCCCATCGAGCAGCCAAACCCGTCCGCTCCTCTTGAGGCTACTATTGCACACAAAACCAAGCAGATTCCCTCTGCAACGGCGTTTACCATACACCTAGAGCACCTGAACTTCCTGAAGCGGGTTTCGACGGGTGAACGCCCGCCGATCACGCCGGGAACGGCACTTCTGGCCTCTCAGGCGTGGCACCTCATCTGGAGGGCATCAAATTATAAAATGCCTGCGCCGGCGGCCTGTACCGGCCCTGATGGGAAGTTGTTCTATTCTTGGGATCACGGCCGGCACCACCTGGAGCTGGAGATCATACCCGGTCAGGACGCAGCGTTTTTCTACCGCGACCGCGAGACCGGGCACCTGTGGGGTGAGGATTACCGTATCGGTGATCCGCTGCCGGCTGAAGCTGTCGCAATACTGCGATTTTTCAAGTAAGGCACACCTGCGCGTGATCTAAACATGCTTCGTTCGGGAAACGATGGGGAGCCGTTGCCTGATGGCACGCTCATCTTCCGCATCGGTAAGGATATCCACCTCAACAGCGTGGCGAAGGAGCAGCGTAAGGCGCTGCCTGGTATGTTCGAGCTTTCGGGCAAGGACAAGGCATCACCCGGTCATCGTCTTTCCGTCTGGATCGAGGAACTGACCGTCGCCGATCAGGGCTGGGCATTTATGGGTAGCAGACCGGTCAACACGGTCGTCGCCTGCCTCAACGTCGACGATATCCGGGCGATGCCACGGCAGCAGCCTTTCGACGCGCTCGACGTGCAGTGGGAGCAGTCGGTTTTCGAAGACGGCACGGCGAACCATCTGCCGGGGGCCGAAGGGCATGCGGGCATCGCCGGTCTGAATCAGGGAGGCAACGGGAAAAAGGACGGCAACCGCCGCAGAGCGCTGCGGTCAATGCTAGCCGAGCGATGCTTCCAGACTTGCTCCTTAGCCTTAGTGAAGAATCCCAGAATCGTCACGTCTTGCCGGCTCTAACGGCTGACGCACCAGGAAAAGGGCCGCTGGCGCTGATCCTCGAGGGCACGAGCCAGAACTGGCCGTGCGTCAATCCGTGCGCGGCAGGGCCAGCCAGATCAGCAGTTCCTCGAGCACCACACGGGGGTCCAGGAGACTTCCTCCCTTGAGATCCAGGTCAGCTTTCAGGAGCACGGCGGGAAGCCGGTCGACGCGGGATGGGCCAAGGTGAGCGTGCTGGCGCCGGGTCTTGTCGATGGCAAATTCGCGGATGCCGGCGATCCGGCAGGCCTCGTCGAGGTTCATCCGGAAGGCGCGCAGCCTGCCGGCGTGGTGGATCTTCAGCAGGGCGGTGGTCAAGGCGGCCAGAACCCTGACGGGGAATTCACCGGAGGCCAGCAAGTGGTCCAGGTCGCCGATCGCCTCGGCGGCGTGGCCGGTCGTGGCAGCGTCGAGCACCTTCCACACGGTCTCGATCCTGCCCGCTTCGACCATCCGAGAAACGTCTGCGCGGCGGATCCGCCGCGCCTCACCGACGTAGACGGCCAGCTTCTCGATCTCGGCGGTCAGGAGCCCGACCTCGGCCCCGACCAGCTCTACCAGCAGCCGTGCCGCGTCGGTGTCGAGCACAGCGTCGTGGTTCGAGGCATGATGAATCAGCCAGGGAACCAGCTCCTTCTCGGGAGGGCTGTTGCAGTCCAGAGGCAGACCCGCCGTCGCGACCTGCCGCGCGAGGTTGGTAGTCGCGGGCCAGGACTTGACCATCAGCACCAGCACGCCTGCCCCGCTCGGCGCATCCACGTAGCTCTCGAGCTCCTTGCGATTCTTGGTGACGAAAGGATCGGCATCGGCGACTATGACAATGCGTCGCCTGGAGAAGAAAGGTAGCGTCCGCAGCTCATCCATCACGTCGGCCAGACTCGCCATATTGCCATCGAAACGACTGACCGCCAGCTCGTCGGCCTCCGCGCCAAGGACGGACCGGGCAATGCTTGCACTGACCTCATGCCTCAGGTAAACGTCGTCCCCGTAGACCACGTAAACCGGTTTTTGAGGTTGGCCGGAAGGATCACGCAGCCATTCCAATGCACGCATGAATGAAACCCGAACCTCGCTGCATTTGATACATCCTCAGTCTAGCCATTCCCAAACCCCGGGTCACCAGCCATGCCTCGGTTCCTCGCCGATTGAAAGAGTGCCGCCAAGCGAGTCATCAAGAAAAAGTTGCGATTTGCTACCACCCGCCCTTGACGTCAACCGCGCGTTCCATACACTTGATTGAAACAGTTGTTTGAAACGGCTGTTTGCCTGGATTGCAAGGTGACATGGTGGCACAAGATCCGACGAAATCTCGATTGCTTGAGGGCGCTGGTGAGGAGTTTGCCGAGAAGGGTTTCGAGCTGGCGCGAGTGCGGGCAATCTGCGACCGGGCCGGGGCGAATCTGGCGGCGATCAACTACCACTTCGGGGACAAGGAGCACCTCTACGTCGAGGTACTTCGCGAGGCCCACCGCTGCGGTCTGGATCCGCAGGAAGAGCGATTCGATCCCGGGCTGTCGCCGGCAGAGCGATTGCGCACGTTCATCCACCATTTCCTGGGGCGAGTGCTGGCAATGAATCAACAGGAAGATTGGCAGCACCGCCTGATGATGCGGGAGATGCTCTCTCCCACCCCGTTCTCGGAGGTGCTGGTCCGTGAGATGATCCGGCCCAGGTTCGAGCTGATGAGGGGCTTGATGCGGGAGATCTGTCCCGAGGCCGACGACCGCCGCTTGAATGCCCTGGTGTTCAGCGTGATCGGCCAGTGCCTCCATTACAAGATGGCGCGCAGGGTCACGGAGCGGCTGATTGGCGATGAGGGCTATCGCGCACTCGACCTGGATTATCTTACCGGTCACATCACCGCGTTCTGTCTTGCCGCCCTGGGGATGGGGCCTACACTCAATCAGGCGGGGGAACCTTCCGAGCAGGGACGAAACGTCAGCTCACGTTCGTGAGGTATCGCCATGTACTGGATCGCCTTGAAGATGCTGGTCGGCGACAGAGCCAAGTTCCTGGGCATCGTCCTGGGCTTGACGTTCGCCGCCGCGCTGATCATGCAGCAAGGGTCGATCTTTTGCGGCCTGATGCTGCGCACCTGTGCCCAGATCTCGGACATCACCGGCGCCGATTTGTGGGTGATGGACCCCAGCGTCCGGTTCGTGGATGACATCAAGCCGATGCTCGAGAGCAACCTCCAGCGCGTTCGGGGCGTCTCGGGAGTGAAGTGGGCCGTTCCGTTGTACAAGGGCAATGCTCGGGCCAAGCTCACATTCACGCCGGCCGAACTGAAAGAGAAGACCTATCTGCCCCAGGACCTGGAATGCGAGCGGCAGGCCATGGCAGGGCCGGTCTCGAACCCATTCACCAAAGTGCTTGATATGCTGAAACCCGGTATTGATCACCCGGCCGCTCCGCCTGCCCGCTGGTATGATTCGCGGATCCAGAATGTGATTGAGCAGGTCATCCTGATCGGCGTTGATGATACCTCGATGGTCGGGGCACCGCCGCGTGGGTCCCTGGTAGGACCGGCTCCTAATGGGCGGATGCTGGTCGGCGATCCCGAGGAGCTGCGCAGGCCCGATTCGATCATCGTCGATCGCGTGGGACTGGCCAAGCTGTTCCCCGACTGCCACCTGGATGAGCCGTTCGCGAAGCAGGAGTCG
>Ga0208044_1001028_pt1 | contig 16650 bp, 18 predicted proteins | sample Sb_taG_8_FD_187712 | JGI IMG/M metagenome (GOLD analysis project Ga0208044, IMG submission 187712) | Peat soil microbial communities from Weissenstadt, Germany - Sb_50d_c_BC metaG (SPAdes) (version 2) | ecosystem: Environmental > Terrestrial > Soil > Wetlands > Peat | place: Germany... | reverse complement strand
CTCCTCTTCCTCCTCAACCCAGTTGGCCTCGTTCCACTATACTGATGCAAAACCTTCCGTCGATCCGATCGGAGCGGGATTTTTCAACAGCCTGCTAGAGTGCGGATCAGGTTTTGAGGAGCCACAGGACTTGCACCATGTAGTCCTTGCCGGTCTCCCGACGCACTCAGATTAAATCTTGGTTCTTACAACTAGTTCTTGTTGCCGATGCACTTTCCGGCCTTTTGGAAGGCCTCGGGATCGTCCAGTTCGGTCGTGACAGCTCCTTCATAAGCCGTGCGCGGGAATTGCACACTACCGATCTCTGCGTTCACTCCGCCATGGCTCTGGCAGGTCGCATTCCGGTCAGCCGTAACGCGGAGCGTACCATCAGAACCGTACACGATGTTCAGTTGGCAACGCTCAGCAGCCGTCCCCGCCTGCAGGTTGTCGGTATACCGCCATTCGCGGCCGCGGCGGATGGCAATGCCGAACACGCTGATGTTCTGCCCGGCGGGGGACCATACTGAAATGCCGAATGCCAGGCTGCCGTTGGCCTCTTCCCGCCCCGCGAAGATCTTCGCGCCGTCATGGTTGAGGCAGTAGATAAAGCTAGGTTCGGCTGTGGCCCAGGCCGCGCGACCGAAAACGAACACCAACCCGGCAAGGCTCAGGGCGAGCAACGCCCGGCGCCGCGCGCGTCTATTGCTTCGCGGGAAGCCTGCGAAGCGCATCCTGAAAGTCCTTTACGCGAGTGGGAGTCTGCTCCGCCCAGATAGTCCCATCCAGGGCGTTGGCTGCGTCCTCGTAATCGCCGTCCACAATCATCTTCCAGGTATTCGGGAACGTGGCGGTCCACTGTGTGCCGAGCTGGAAATTGACCGAAGCGAGGTACGGCATGAACGCCGAGTCAGTAATGCCGGCCGTCGCCGCCTGCTACCGCGCCGCAGCCATGGCGGCGGCGCCGTCTTTCTTGAACAGGGCATCCACCTGTTCGTCGGTAATTGTGTCACCGACTTTCAGGTTGTCCTCCGGCAGGACTAGGTGACCGATCCCGACCGTCGGCTTTCCTAGGCTGTCGAGGTAGACGGTGGTTTCGCGTCCTTCCCGCAATGCCATCAGATTTTCGAACGCGGCGTCTTCCTGTTGCTCGTCCGACATGCTTTCTCCTGTTCCGCCGACCTCGGTCCGCGCGTTGTTAACAAGTAAGTGGGGGCCAGCTCACCGGGCGGTCCCGCGCCCGCTCTTCCGGCGAGGTACAACTGAATCCTGTTCCTTAGGAGGATCCCCAGCAACGGATGAAGCGACTAGCTTTGGCAGCGCTCAGTTCTGCCGAGCTCATTTCCGGCCGCTTTTGCTCGAGGGCTGCCATAGCTTCTGCAAGCTTTTGAGGCCATCCTCAAGCGTCTTGCGCAATTCCCTGGTTTGTTTGAGAGCCTCCTCGCCGAGTCCACTGTCGCGAATCGATTGCATGAAGGACTCGTTCGCATTGCGCCACGCCTCGAGCCACGCTTCGATTTGGCTGGCTGGAGCCTTCTGGTCGCTCTTCGACTCCTTTCCGGAGGAGGATGACTGCGCGCCCGCGATCATCTGGCGAATCCGCCGCTCCCAGACGGCGAAGCCCTGATCGATTGCGGCTACGTAGCCGTCCTTGGCTGCGCGGGCAACTCCGATCCAGTGCTCCATCTGCCGTTCGCCATCGGGTATACGGCGCTTAGTGAGATCACCGATCGCGCCACCGATCGTCGAGAGGCCGTCAACATATGCTTGCGTTATGTCGCGCAGCACTTTGCCAATTCCGGTCGAGTCAGCCATGGATCAACTCCTCGGCGGGCTCAGGCGACCCGCTTCGCTCAGGCGACCTTGCGCATCTTGGCCGCGCCCGCATGCCACTTGCTCATATGATCCTTGTGTGTCTTCAGATAGGCGGGTCCATCGTAGTACTTGTCGTAAAATTCATGCTCAATGTGCTGCGCCTGGATGTACACGTAGAGAACCGCCGGCGGAGCGAATGCGGGGAAGGTGCCGAACGTATCCCAGACATAGCGGCAGGTCTCCTTGCAGATCTGGATGGTCTTTTCCGGCGTGTGCGGTACCTGGCGCAGGAAGTCTGCGCGGTTCTTGTACGGCACCGGCTTTTTCGCGAACGGGTTGAAGGTGCCGTTGGGGCCAAACTTCTTCGCCACCACGGCATCGACCGCCGCGTCCATGTCCTTGTAATAGGGCGGCCGGAAGGTCTCGAACTCGCCGTCGATTCCGACCGGGGATGCGAAGGCGTTAGGGTTCTTCGGGTTCGCCTCGAAGCGAAAGCCGAGCCCGCAGCCTGTCGGCGTGCCGCCCATGACCACCATGCTATTCATTCCACCGTACAACCATCCGCCGAGCCCCAGCGCCTGCTCGGCCAGCAGTATGTTGTGGCCGATGAACGCGCCCTCGGAGCCGGCGGTGGCAAGCATCATTTGGCTCTCGAACATCGAGAGCGGCACCGGCGTGTCGACCCAGCCCTCGCGAATCCAGCGCTGGTCGATGCAGGGACGCATATTGTTGCGATCATCAACGACATATTGGCCGAGGTCCGCCTGCAACATCACCGCATTGATCATTTCCTCGGTGATGTCGGTCACCGGCATGAACAGGGTGGTGCCGGGCATGTTCGCGTTCCAGAGATTGAATGACATGATCGCGCCGGTATTGCGCGGGATATCGAGTCGCCCGTCGAACAGCTTGACCCGGTTCTGGCGCACGAAATCGATCAGCCGATCGCGATCGCTCCTGGAGGCGACGTCCTGCAAATGGACCGGCTGCACGTCGCGCAGCTTCATCAGGTAGACACCCTCGTCATTGGTATAAAAGAGCTCGGTGCCGTGATTTCCGCACGGGCTCGCCCAAGTGCGCCCCACGTGCTCGACCATCGTATTGCACATCCCATCCCAGTTCTGGACGGCATCGAGATTGTCCGGGCGCGGAGTGTGCGGCATGTCGGAAAGGTTGAGGCCCGAGACACCGGTGCCCGCAGCGATCAGGATCGCCTCCTCGACTTCATCGAGCGGCAGCGGCGCGTGCTGCGACTTGTGCTTGTTGGGGCCCTCTTTGATCTCCATGCCCAGGCCGAAGCGGCGCGATCGGCGGTTGAAGATTGCGTCGAAGAGCGGGAAGTTGAACGCCTCGTCGACCTGTTCGAGTTCCGTCAGCTTGATGTCATCAGCCATGTCAATATCCTCCTGCGCTTGCGAGAGCGCTTTATTGCGGCTTCAGTACCGGCGCCGTGGGCGTGGCGGGCTGCGCGGTGGGCGCAAGGCGTCGGCGGCGATCTTCCTCGACCAGGCCGACTAGGTAGCGGAAGGCAAACAGCGCGGCGAAGTCGATCACCTTGGTGCTGACCTTCATTGTGCCCAGCATTTCCCGCAGCTCGTCGACGCTGAGCATAGTCTTGGCCGACCACACTCCCATCTTGCCGGTCATTACAAGCTCGCCGTTCTCAACCCCGACGTCCTCGATCGTCATATTGAAATTGCCGGCGCGCGATTTAATTCGCATCTTCCGATCTCCTCGCTTCAGCCGTAGCGGTAGGTCATGCCGAATCCGCCACTTGGGTATCGCCACGAGATGTTGTGGAACGGGCAGATGATCCGGCAGGTGCCGCACTCGATACAGTTGCTCCAGTATATCGTGGTGTGACCGTTCTCCTCGACTTTGTAGTTTTCAACCGGGCACGTCACCGTGCAAGGTTTCTCGATGCATGAGAGGCAGACCCCCTGATTGATGATCTTGAGGTGCGGACTTCCTTCGTCCACCTTCATCACCAGGGTCGCGAGTTTGTCATCGCGGCCGAGTAACTTCGGCGGGCCTAGAAAGTTCGCCAACCCAATGGGCATTGCAGCGTCGGATGGACCTTTGACTTCTGCTGCCATCTCCTTCCCCGGTCTCCGCCCTTAGAGTATAGCCGCCTTGCCTGCCGCGAGCAGGTCGAGCCCGAAGCTCATCAGCCCGAGCTCGGCGAGTACGTGGTCCACGACCGCCAGCTCCAGCGTGCGCTTGGGCACCTGCATCCCGTCGTCGGTGGGCGCCACGGAAAACAACTTGCGGGCGAGCTTGGTGAATTCGTAGGGGTATTTGCTGAAGAACTGGGGATGGGTCTCGGCCATCCGCGTCAGCCCCTGATAGCGATCGTAATCCTGCCATACGAAGCTCTCGCGAAGGCGGCTCGCGTAGGGCTCAAGCGCCGTGGCCGAATAGTTGCCCGCCTTGTGCGCCTGGAGAATCGTCTCGGCCGCCATCACACCCGAGGCCATCGCCATGTTGGTGCCCTCGTGGAATAGCGGGTTAGCATTGACCAGCCCGGCGGCGCCGCCGATTACGACAATCCCGTCGCCCACGAAATGCGGCAGATCGTGCGGCGTCATCTCCGGAATCAGATGCGCCGAGTACTCCTCCGGCGTGGTGCCACGCAGGAGACGGCGCACCACCGGATGCATCTTGAATTCGTTCAGCAGCTCGTCGGGCTGGACGCCCAGCGCTTTGAGTGCGCCCAGCGGGATCCCGTAGCCTACCGAAATCGTGTCGCGGTTGGTGTAGAGGAAGCCGGCCCCCATCGCGCCACGCACGGCGCCGCCGCCGAGATACTCGTACGCCGCCCCTTCATCTCCTTCCAGCGAAAAGCGATCCTCGATGACTTCGCGCGGCAGCGAGACCACTTCCTTGACGCCAAGTATCACCGAGAGCGGAAGCTCGCCGCGAAGGCCCGCCGACTGCGCGATCAGCGAATTGGCGCCGTCCGCGGCGATCACCACGTTGGCGAGCACCTCGCCACCCTCGCGCCGCGCGCGAACTCCCACCACCCGGCCTTCGCTCGCGATTGCCTCGTCGACAACCGTCTGAGTGACCAGCACCGCGCCTGCCTCTTCCGCCTTTTTGGCCAGGTAGCGGTCGAATATCGCGCGCAGGGCCGTGAACGAATGGTTGTAATAAGGAGGGTCGAAATCGAGGAACTTGAACGAGAGCGCAAGCTCGTCGCTCTCCGAAAGCATCGAGAAACGCTTTTCGATGACGTGGCGCTCGACGCAGTTTGCTCCCGGAAAGTCCGGAAAGTACTTGCTGAGCACGGTCGTGTAGAGCACGCCGCCGAACATCGCCTTTGAGCCCGGGTAGTCGCCGCGCTCGAACATAATCACTTCGAGCCCGCCCTTGGCGAGCAGGTATGCGGCCATCGAAGCCCCCGGCCCGGCTCCAACGATCGCTACGTCAAAGCGTTCGGCCATGCGGCCCCCGGCAGCTTTGCTAAACGCAACCGGCAATTGCAGAGCATCAAAAGTGTCACGACGATCTAACGCTTAGCGCGGATGAGCCGATTCGCGCAAACATCGCGGGCTCAGCGCCGGTTCAACTCTGAATGCTGGGGTTCACTCCAGCGCCACGGGGAAATTTGTCCTGAGCTCGTATCTTCGTGCGCTCGCGACAAATGTTTTTTGAGATTATTGGCAGCCCGATGCCCATCGAGTAGATCAGTGTGCATCAAATGCGCCGCTATTTCATTGTCCTCTTGATGTTCGCTGCGCTCGCGGTCGCAGGGCCCGCTGGCGCCCAACCCCCGTGGTTGCGTCTGCCGCCGACACCGGTGCTACCCAAGCCTGAGACTAGCGGTATCGCGTCGGTCAACGGCATCCGATTGTGGTACGCGGAGTTTGGTCACGGCGCGCCGGTCATGCTGCTTCATGGTGGCCTGGCGAATTCAGAGTACTGGGGATTGCAGGTGTCCGTTCTCGCCGCGCACTACCATGTGATCGTTCTGGATAGTCGCGGTCACGGACGCAGCGCGGGAGCCGATACGTCAATCGGTTATGATCTGATGTCGTCAGATGTTCTGGCGTTGATGCACTACCTGCATATTCGCAAGGCCGCGTTGATCGGTTGGAGTGACGGAGCGATCATTGGTCTGGATATCGCGATCCATCATCCGGACCGCCTGACGCGACTGTTCGCGTTTGCTGCGAATTCCGATCCATCTGGTGTGAAGGATGTGGGCAATAGCCCCGTCTTCACTGCCTATATCCAACGCGCAGCGAAGGAGTACACGCGACTCTCGCCGACCCCCGCGCGGTTCCAGGCCTTTCTCGCAAACATAGAGCACATGTGGGCGACCGAGCCCCATTTTACCGACGACCAATTGAGCCACCTCAAGGTGCCGACGTGGATCGTCGATGGGGATCACGATGAGGCGATCAAGCGCGAGAACACCGATCACATGGCCGCACTGATTCCCGGTTCCGGCGAGCTAATCCTCCCCGCCGTGAGTCATTTCGCGTTTCTTCAGGATCCAGTCATGTTCAATGAGTCGCTGATGCACTTCCTCTCGGCGCAAGACGACGCTCATTCTCCGCCACGTGCGCAGTGACAGAGACGATGCTTGCATTCCGGCTCTCCGGCCTGAATTTCGCGGCTTACTGACGCTTTCCCTTAGGACGCGGTAGGAAGCCTGAAGCTGTCGACCAATTCTCCGAGCCGCCGCTTCGCATCCCCGATTACAGATACCCCGTCACCTACGAGGATTGTGTCGAAGTCGAGAGCGAGCAGTTGCCCGACGCTGCGCCGCAGGCGCGCCGGGTCGTCCATCACGCGCTCGCGCAGCAGGCTGAGCTGCCCGGGCGGATTCCCTACAACCGCGTCGCCCACGATCAAGGCTTTTCGCTCGGGCCAGAGAAATGCCACCTCGCCGGGACTTTTTCCACTGACGCCTATCACCTTGAGCGCTCCTATCTTTTCACCCTCGTGAATTTCTCCGTCAAGTACGGCGCCCTGTGCTTTTGCGTACGCGGCGTCCTCGGGATGTATGTAGGAACGGGCCCCGGTGCGCTCGCGAACCCGATTTGCGGCTCGCACGTGATTTCGGTTCGTGAGGAGAATACGGCTGACACCCCTGCGGACGAGTTCGCTCAACACTTCATCGTTCGGCTCGACTGGATCGATACACAGGTTTCCGTCCGGATCGGAGATAAGCAGGCTGTTGAAGTTGTAGCCATGCGGCTCGGAAAACCACGACCAGGTGAGAACGTCGCCGAGAATCGTGTCCATCCCATGCTCCTCGCGTCTGAAGTGATGCGGCCAATCTTAATCCTGCGCCAATGTGTGATTCCAACGCCGCTCCAACGGTTGGCAGCCTGGCCGTCACGCGACTATTTGCCATAAGTCCGGACGATGCATAAAGTTCTATCGGTCACGTCGCATCGCTTCTGCAGCGGGAGGCCATTCACTTGGATAGCGGCGTATGGAACAGCCACCGATGGTCGATCGCTCGCGGGCGTCAGATCGAAATCGAGCCCGGCAAGCCGCTCATTCAATATCGTTGTTCCCGATGCAAGCGTGACTTCGTGGAAGACACCTCGACCGGCGAACGATACGCCGTGTACGTTTCAATATTCATCTTTCGGAGACTTCCTCATACGGTCAGCAGACAGTGGCTGGGGGAACTGTGTCCTGGCGCACCACTTCCATACGACATCGAAGTCCGAAGCAAGCTGATTGAAAATCGCGCCAAATAAAATTGCGCCGATACAGCTCAAGCGTGCTATTCGAGCTCTCCCAATAGCCAGGCCGCGGTGTCCTCGGGCAGGTCGGGAATCCATCGCATGAACTCTTCGACGCTGTCCCCTACTACCTGGCTACCGAGATTTTCCTGCAGCACTTCGTGAAAGCGGCCGGCGACCCGCTGGCTGAGTAACCCGCAGCGGCGCAGGGTTGGGAGCACGAAGCCCGACACCGGCCCGCGCCGGCGCCCCGTACGTGGCGTGCGGGTCAACTGGTCGCGCTCGCGTTGTGCGCAGGCCAGCAGCTCAGCGGTGTCGATGCCCGCCTCGGCCCAGCTTTGCATCAGCGCAGCCATGAATCCGGCCTGGTTGCGGCCGCCGATAATGGCGATGGCGGCGTCGAAGGCGAAGTCTTCGAGCTCCTCACGCTCGGCCGCCGAAAGGCAGGGCACACACCGTTCAACGTACTGCACGCCGTAGGCATGATGACGCGCTTCGTCGCGCCCGACATAGGTGAGAATTTCTTTCAGCAGCGGCTCCTCGGTGAGATTGCGCATCTCACGGAAGCTGTAGAGCGCGAGCCCCTCGACCACGATTTGCATGCCGACGAGCTTCTTGGTCCAGTCGCCGGTCTCCAGCGTGGTGTCGAGCAGACCTTTGAGGTTAGGCGCGATCGGCCGGACCATATCGAGCTTCTGGATATAACGCGCGAATACCTCGACATGTCGCGCTTCATCCATGGTCTGGGTCGCCGCGTAGAACTTGGCGTCGGTGTGCGGCACCGCATTCACCAGTTGCGCAGCGACCATCAGCGCCCCCTGCTCGCCGTGCAGAAAGTTGCTCAGGCGAAAGCTCGCCATCCGTTTCTTCAGCTCCCACACCGTCTCCGCGCTGAGCGAGCGCCAGTACGAAGTCTGTTCGACCGGAAAGCCGATTCCGAGCGGCGTGGCGGCCAACGCAATGTGATCGATCGGCCTCTCCCAGTTGAGGTCGCGTTCAGCGATCCACTGCGTCTCCAGGGCCTTGACGTACAAACGGCGCAGCTCCTCGACCTCGGAACCGTAGTTCCACTGATAGACGACCTTCATCGCGGTCGACAGGTCAGGTTCCTGCGTGTTGGAGATAATCTCGAATTGACTCATCGGCGTGTTGGATCCTCCGGCTGCGATGGCCTTGCCCGACGTTAGCGCCGGGATTCTGAAGGGACAAGTGCGCGAGTCAGGTGCCGCCGCAGCGTCGGTCATAGAACGCGAAAATTACGGACCAGGTGGCGGATGACGCAGTCTGATGCGAACTGCTCTCCACGTCAAAATCCCTGATCATCAGGGAAAATACAGGGAATTTCTGCGATTTCGACCGTCTCGTGGCCAAGTTCGAGCGGAAAAAGCCTTGTCTTCACTCGGGTTTTTGTCCGAATTCCATACTCGACGGAACAGGGAATTTTGAAACGTGAACAGGGAAGTATTTCGGCGGAACAGGGAATTTTCTTCGTACAACAGGGAAAACGCTTTGAGGCTCATTCGGTGAGCCGAATAGGGCGATCACGTGGGCAATCATTCACGGGAAACCACCAATCAATTCGTGCGGATTAAGATTTGAGGAACCACCGGCTGGATGCTTTATCGCGATCTGTGAGCCATCGTCGGGGCGGCCGGCTGATGCACGCGCCAGCAGAATAGCGTCGGCGGTGCAGCTGCACCGACCGAACTGGAACTGGTCTGACGCATTGCGGTACAGTTCCGCCGGCAAGGAAAGAAGTTCATGGCTGAAAAGACGGAAAATCGGCTGGCTGGAAAACGGGTGGTTGTCGCGGGAGGCGCTGGATTCCTGGGCAGCCACGTGGTCGCGGAATTGCGCAAGCAGGGGTGCGTCGAGGTATTCGTGCCGCGGTCGCGCGATTACGACCTGCGCCGTGCAGACGCCGTCGCGCGGATGTACGCCGATGCGCGCCCCGAAATCGTGATTCATCTGGCAGCGGTAGTAGGTGGCATAGGCGCCAATCGCGAAAATCCGGGACGATTCTTTTACGACAACCTGACGATGGGCGTCGAGCTGATGGAGCAGGCGCGGCTGCAGGGTGTTTCAAAATTCGTCGCGGTCGGCACAGTCTGCGCCTATCCTAAACTTACTCCGGTACCGTTCAAGGAAGACGACCTGTGGAATGGCTATCCGGAAGAAACCAACGCTCCGTACGGATTGGCGAAGAAGATGCTGCTGGTTCAGGCGCAGGCATACCGCCAACAATATGGCTTCAACGCGATCCATCTTCTGCCGGTGAATCTGTACGGCCCACGCGATTCATTCGATCCGTCGAAGTCGCATGTGATTCCGGCGCTGATTAAGAAGTGTCTCGACGCGGTGGCGACGCGCGCATCGCGCATCGAAGTATGGGGCACAGGCTCGGCCAGTCGCGAGTTCCTGTTCGTCGAGGACTGCGCGCGGGCGGTCGTTCTCGCGACTGCAAGATACGACAAACCCGAAGCGGTGAATCTGGGCACGGGGATGGAAATCAAGATTCGCGATCTCGTCGCGCTGATCGCGGGGCTGACCGGCTTCAACGGCGAGATCGCGTGGGACGCAAGCAAGCCCGACGGACAGCCGCGGCGATGCCTGGATGTATCCCGCGCCGAGCGTGAATTCGGCTTCCGCGCGTCCATGGAATTCGAAACCGGGTTGCGGCGGACGATCGAATGGTACCGGGGCCAGTCCGGGACGATCGCCGCCCGATGACGGCGGCTAGCCCTTGGTTCACAGCCTCAGGCCAGTGTATTCGGGCGCGAAGATGAATTCTTGTCTGTGTGTGGCGAATTACTGGTTTCCCCAGAATCAGCAATTCGCCACACACAGGGTCATCGCGCTCGACAAAGATGATGCGCAGTATCTCGAGTTCATGCGCCAGCCCCATTTTCACAACAATCAGATCGGCGAGGCCTTCGATAAGGAGAAGGTGCTCGATATGTTCGAGCAGATTTTTTCCGCGCGCATTCAGCCGGTCGGGGCGCGCCGCTCCTTTTTCTTCCTGGGCCACCGGGCGCTGGACAAGCTAGAAACATGGCAGCTCGCGCAACGAAAGTTTTGATCAACTTCGCCACGCTCAAGTTCTTACCGGCGCAGCAGCGGAATGCCGAGACCGGGCTGGCGGTCGGGGGCTTTGACCGGGTCATTTGCGATTGCCGCATGAATATCGATTGGCGCTTTCTGGTCCGCAACCGGTCTCTGCTAGCGGCTCGAACCGGCGCCGGCTACTGGCTCTGGAAGCCCTATTTCATCAAGCGCGCTCTCGGCTTGCTCAGCGACGGGGACTTCCTGTTCTACTGCGACAGCGGGAGTTACTTCGTGGATCGCATCGATCCCTTGATTGAAGTCGCCACCCGAACGCGGCAGCAGGTCATCCCCTTCGAGCTGGTCCATCTGGAAAGGTGCTACACGAAGCGTGACGCCTTCATCCTGATGGGCTGCGATGCGGCCCGCTTCACCGACACCCGACAGCGGCTGGGCGGCTTCATCCTGCTGCAGAAGTCTGCTTTTGCCGAGGCGTTCGTCGACGAGTTTCTGGACCTGGCGCAGGATCCGCGGTTGATTAGCGACATGAATAATCGGCTCGGTTCGGCCAACTACTCGGACTTTGTTGGCCATCGCCATGATCAGTCGATCTTCAGTCTGCTGACCAAGCGACACGGGCTCGCCGCTTACCGCGATCCCTCGCAGTGGGGCAACGACCTGCGGGGAGAGTATCCCACCTCCCGCTACGGCCAGCTCATCGAGCTAACGAGAAGAACGACATCCCGTCCGCGCGCCCTGCTCTTGTGGTGGCGGAGGCGGCTGCGCCGGGCCTCGATGTCGCCGCGGAGCGTGGGTTGACAGATGGAACAAAAAGCGAAGAGCTGGTCGTCGTTTCCGCCTGTGTGTGGCGAATTACTGATTTCCCCAGAATCAGCAATTCGCCACACACAGGCCGCGACGGCGCGGCAGTTCCAAGTTCGCGCGAAACGGAAATGTCACTATCCGCTGCACGTTCGATCATGAGCACACCCAAAGTCACGGTCATCATTCCCACTTACAACCGCGCACGTTACCTGAGCGACGCGATCCATAGCGTCCTGAATCAGACCCTCGATGAGTTGGAAGCCGTCGTCGTCGACGATGGCTCGACGGACGCGACGGCCGAGTTGGTGAGTGCGATCGGCGATCAGCGCGTGCGATATCTTCGCCAGCCTCATCGCGGCATAAGCGCCGCAATGAATGCCGGAATGCGCAGCGCGTGCGGCCAATACATCGCCAGGCTGGATTCGGACGATCTCTGGCTCCCTGAAATGCTGGCGGCGCTGGTCGGCATCCTCGACGCGCAGCCGGCATTCGGCGTGGCGTACGGTAAAGGCCAGGCGATGGACCACGAAGGACACCCACTGGACCATATCCAGGGGATGAGCGAAAGGTTTCCAGGCGACGCTCTGCGGAGCCTGGTCTACGACGACTGCACCTGCAACGTTGCGCTGGTGGCCCGCCGCGAGTGCTTCGATCACGTCGGTTTCTATGACGAGTCGCTGGTCGCTAATGAAGATTGGGATCTGTGGCTGAGGGTGGCTCGGCACTATCGTTTCTGCTTCGTGGACCAGATCGTCGCGCGAATCCGCTTGCACGACGAGAACTTCACTGGGCTATCGTCGCCGCGCTTTGCCGAGGTGCTGAACGCGCGAACCGTGCCGCTGGACAAGTTGTTCACCGATCCGGAGCTTCCACCGGCCATTCGCGCGATGAAATCCGCCGCGTACACCAACGTGTATCTATTTCGTGGCCAGCGCTGGCTGCAGAAACGCGCCTTTAAGAGGGCCGGCAGGGAGTTTGGCCTTGCCCTGCGCGCCAGCGAGCAACCTCTGACGACCGGAGTCCGGATCGCATGGTTTGCCCTCGCGCTGCCCGTGTTGAAACAAACCGCACTGGGGCGGCGTGCGGTCGGCGCGCTGGCGGCGCTGCGCCAACGCCGTCGCGCCCGGCGCGAAAGTACGATACCCGATGAATGACCGCGTCCCCCCTCCCTAGGGACTCACCGGATGCAAGTCTTCGGCGGCGGCGCGCTTCAAGTCCACGAGATACTTGGCGACGCTCGCGCCGTTCCCGAGCATGTCGGCCACGCCGCGGAAGGACCAATACTCTGCGGACGTAATCCACCGAGTGAGGACTTCTAGCGTCCGCCTGAGCCTTCGAGCGCGGTTGTGGGTTGGAACGATCACGGAAATGCGTACCGAGGCGGATTCCCGTTTCAGGGCGTTTGGCCTGCGGCAGCTATGTCTCGAACACCCGTGCGGCCTCCGCAGCTTTGCCACCGGCCCCGGACCAACTGGGTAAAGACCTGGTCGGCACTCTATGGAGTCTTTCTCGTTCAAATGAACCGTCCCGACATGCGCAAGGCCTTATGTGTCAGAAGAACCATCGGCGCGCCCGCGAATGGACCGCCGACCTTGCCGCCATTCTTGCGGAACTCGTCGATCAAATTTTTGTTGAATTCTGCCATCGCATCCGCCATGTTTTTCTCCTCATCCGCAGTTGCGCGGTGTTCGTGTTGTTGGATTCTCGACTTCGAGTTACGCGAAGGCGTCCTCGAAGAGCAATACTTAGGGACCTCCGCGCGGTCTAAAGTGCCGAAAGCCAAGCGCTCACGTTCTTGATCGTCCGAGAGAGTCGCCCACAATTCGGCTCCGATGACATTTTCAGCGGGGATAGGCTAGTGTCCAATTCCTCGCCAGCGGCGCAGCCTGTTTAGGATGATGTCGCCGACTTGCCGCTTCCGAACGATCCGTACCATCTTGTAGGCGATATATGACACGCGACTCTTGAAGGGCCCGGTGCTGTATCCTGCAATGTTCACTAGGGAGCGTTCGCGATCGTTGCTTCCGTAGCTGCGGATCGCGCGCGCAAGGTGTGGGAAGATCTGGTGTGTTTCAAGGACACGCCGCCGTGCCTCCTGCAGCGCGGGCAGTCGCCGCTCCCATTCATCGTGACGTAGCAATTCATTGATTCTCGCAAGGGTTGCCACTTGATCATTAGCATCGATTCGAATCAATGAGTCAGCGGGGAAATAGTGCTCTATGTTTGGGCAGCCGTCGTACAGCGGGATCGTCCAGCTGAGGAAACAATCTGCGATTTTTTCCGTCCAATAGTCGGGGCTATTCGAGTTCTCAATCGCAATGGAATAGCGGTAGGGGGCGAGCCCATCCCATTTGTTTTCGATGTAGCGGACGCCACTTCCGAAGATATCCACGTTTTCGGGCGCCTCTTGCAATAGGAACTCGCGCAAAGCATTGCGCTTGAGATGGCCCGGTAGCCATGCTTTGTTGCTCGCTATGTACGAAACGCTCTGCGTTTTGACGGGCACCCTTGAGGTGACCAACTCGTCATAGCTAAGCTCGACCCACCAAGGTACAGCCGGATGTGACCGGACATATTTCGGATCGGCCCGTGGTACGTGATGAGTAAATATGCGTGCGAAGGATTCATGCCCCTGGATCATCCCATCATCGTTACCCGGCACAAAAGGTTCTTGGATCAGGCACCAGACGTGGCCGCGCGGGCACCGCACTTGAAAGGGTTCCCTGGGGCCGTTGTTGAGTAAGACAAGGTAGTCGCACTCGGTTACATCATCGGTCGTGAAACGGACTCCAGCCCAGAAGCCTTTACTATTGGCTGTTTGACGCAGAAGCTTTGAGCAGTCATAGTCGGCCGCGATTCGCACCAGTGGACTGGCAGTTTCCATGCCTAATAGGACGAGACTAGGATTTCGCCCCGCCTTCCTCAGGCTGTCGAAAGGCTCGCATTCCCAGAGCACACTTCGACGCCAGTTTAAGTGAGTGAATCAAGTGTTCGGAGCGCCAACTGCTGAACTTTTCACGGCGTGCCCTCTGCCACATTGACCATCCCAGCGAGACAGAAGCCGAACAGACCGTGTACCATCGCCTCGACAGTGTGAACGAAAATGCCGGCTCGGGAAAAGCGTTTGCTTTTTGGTTGGAAAGTCGAAGGAAGCGAAGCCAATCCGCCGCGCGGTCCAGAAATTCAATACTCGGTTGGAGCGGTTTGCCGAGGTATACATTGCTGATGGCTTCATGCACCTCAACTTGCTCGCGGCTGGGAGTGATGTTGAGCATGGCCAGTTGGGTGAGCCTTACCCTTTTCGAATCGTCCATTTGCTTGTCAAAATAACGACTGCTGATTTGAGAACTGTGCAAACGATGGTGCAACAGGACGCGTGGGATATTGGCCAGGCGGCAAACCTTTTCCGCGCGCGTCCACAATTCATAATCCTCGGCAAAGCTGTTGGTCTCATAGAGCAGACCGGCCTCGATGAACACCTGCCGGCGCAGGATAACTGAGGGATGTGCGATCGGGTCTCCAAATAGCAGACAGGAGCGCAATGTTGCGTCGTCTAACGGATAACGCTCGACTCGATCTCGGGAGGCGCCGAAAAGCTTTATCCACGTGCCACATACGCCAACTGCTCGATTCGCGTCCATGAAGGCCACCTGCATGGCGAGACGTCCCGGCAGGCTGATGTCATCTGCGTCCATCCTCGCTGCATACTCGCCGCGAGCGAGTTGCAGCGCAGTGTTCATTGCAGACCCGGGACCGCGCCGGTCATCACTCTGGATTCGGATCCGGGCATCCCGCCGCTGATAGTCGGTCAGAATTGCGCCGGTCTCGTCGGTCGAGCCGTCGTCAACGATGACGAACTCGAAATCATCAAACGTTTGGATCAAGATGCTCTGGATAGCATCGGAAAGAAAAGCGCCTCCGTTGTGAACAGGCATGATCACGCTGACTTTGGGCGCCGTATGACGAGATCCACTGATCGAAGGCTCGACACTCATGGGAGGCCAGGACGCGGTCATCCGCCCGGTACCGTACTCACGCGCAGGCCTCGAGGCGTTGGCGCAACCTGACCAGCGCGCTGACGGCGCGCCGCGTCGTCGCAGTTCGATTCAGGATAGGCAGCGCCATGGCGAACCACACGATCCGGGTTCCGGTTGTGAGGGGCTGCTCGCTGGTGCGCAAGGCGAGGCGGAACTCCCTGCCTGCCCTCCTAAAGCCGCGTCTCTGTAGCCAGCGCAGGCCGCGAAATAGACCGCCGAGCGCATCGCAACGGCGTGCGAGGCCATTTTCGTAGCGCGCCGCCAACGCGGCGTCCAGCCGACTCGTGCCTTTTCGGCGCATTCTGAGTTTTGGGTAGCCTCCGTTACCTGTGCCTGGTCAAAATCTAAACCCGGACGTATTGATGATGCAGCCCGCCGAGGATTGGAATCGCTGCGATACGGCCGATCGTCTGCGAACGCCGAAAATCCGGAGCATCTTTGTCCAGTGAGACATAGGTCCGGACCTCATTGTAGTACGAAGCGTAAGCTTTCAGAACAGCGCGCAAGTGCGCTTCGCCGAACACGACGAGGTGGTCGAGTGACTCGCGACGTATCGATCCGATCAGCCGCTCAACGTGGCCGTTCTGCCATGGCGAGCGTGGCGCCGTAGGGCGATCTCTGATCCCCATTGCGCGAATGCGGCAGGTGTGTGTGGCGAATTGCCGATTCTGCCGGAACCTTCAATTCGCCACGCCCGCTTCCATCCCGCCGTTGGGCCTTACCCATCCCGTCTGCGGGCAGTATTTGCGATTCGCATTTTGGATATCGGTGCAGCCGACCGCGTGTTTCGTGCGCCTGGCCTCGAAGGGTCCGGAACCGGCCTGATCCAGAACCAACCGCGCGGCACAGGTCGAGAATTGCTTGAAAGGCGGGGCGGCTCGGTGCGGGAGGCCCCATTAGCGGCGATTGCCGTGCTTGTGTTTGCGGTCCGAACCGCCGAGGGATAGCCTCTTGTCGATGCACATCCCGCGCTTCATGCGGCACGTAAACCGAGTCTTTACCAACCCCATCATGGGGCCGCTGGCCCGGGTGATGCCGCCATTGGCCGTGGTACACCACGTCGGCCGAACGAGCGGGCGCAACTACAGCACCCCGGTGGTCGCTTTCCGCAGCAGGGAGAGGTTCGTGATCCCCATGACCTATGGTCGCGATGTCGATTGGGCGCGCAATATCGTCAAGGCGCACGGCTGTCAAATGGAGCAGATGGGCCGGCGCTTCACCACCTCGAATCCCCGCGTGGTGGACTT
>Ga0208044_1001027_pt1 | contig 16675 bp, 6 predicted proteins | sample Sb_taG_8_FD_187712 | JGI IMG/M metagenome (GOLD analysis project Ga0208044, IMG submission 187712) | Peat soil microbial communities from Weissenstadt, Germany - Sb_50d_c_BC metaG (SPAdes) (version 2) | ecosystem: Environmental > Terrestrial > Soil > Wetlands > Peat | place: Germany: Weissenstadt... | reverse complement strand
ATCTTCAAAGACTTCGGCGTGCCCTTGCCGCGGATGACGATCATGCTGATCGAAGCCAGCCACTTCCTGATCAAGTACTTCTACGTCGTCTTTCTGGCGCCGTTCTTGATCTGGGTCTTCATCAAGTTGTTATACCGGAACAAGACGGGCGCGTACGTTTGCGACCGGATCATGCTGATGATTCCGGTCATGGGCGCCATCGCCGAGAAATCGACGGTGGCGCGGACCATGCGCACGCTGGGCACCTTGGTGCAGTCGGGCGTGCCGATTCTGGAATCGCTGAACATCGTCAAGGAGACTGCGGGCAACGCGGTCTTCGAGCGGGCGTTCACCCGAATTTATGAGAGCATCCGCGAGGGTGAGACGATCGCCCAGCCCTTGCGCGAGGCTCGTATCGTCGACGACATCGTGGTCAACATGATCGACGTGGGCGAGGAGACCGGCGAGCTCGACACCATGCTCAACAAGATCGCCGACAACTACGACGAAGAGGTGGAAGTGGCCGTGGAATCTCTGGTCAGCCTCCTCGAGCCGATGATGATCGTCGTCCTCGGCGGCATCGTCGGCTTCATCGTCATCGCCCTCTTCCTGCCGCTGATCACCCTGATCACCAAGCTGTCGGGATGATGGAGCGGCGAGTAATGAGTGGCGAGTGATGAGTGGCGAGTGAAGACGGGAAGGAGTGGCCAGTGGCCAGCGAAGACCGGAGAGCCGTCCGCCATTTGTCATCTGCCGTTCGCCATCTGCCATCTGGCATTTGCCATCTGCCATTGATTGAATGGCCACTGGCCACTATTAGGAGACCTGGAGATGATCTGCTCGAGCTCAAGCCCGCCCATCCGCCGCCGGCCTGGCGAGGGCCGCGGGCCGCGCGGTTTCACGCTGGTGGAGCTGCTGGTCGTCATCCTGATCCTGGCGGTCCTGATCGCGCTGCTCTTGCCGGCGCTCAACTTCGCCGTGTCGACGGCCAAGAACGCCGCGGTCGGCGGCGAGATCAACCAGCTCGCCCAAGCCCTGGCGTCGTTCAAGGCCAAGTACGGCGATTACCCGCCGAGCCGGATACTTCTGGCGGAGGACGGGGACTATAGTGGCGTCACCAGCAATGTTTCCCTCAGCATCACGGGCACGTCGCAGGATATCAACCTGGGGCAATTGACACAGAGGTCCGTCGCGGCGCTGCGCAAGTTTTTCCCGTCAGCGAATTTCAGTACCGCGGGTCAGGTGTTCGTCGGGACCACGGCGAACCCGCCCGCTCAGTGGTACGACTTCAACGGCAACGGAAACTTCGACGGGCACTATATCCTCCAGGGTCACCAGTGCCTGGTGTTCTTCCTGGGCGGCATCACGCAGGTCACGGCCAGTGGCTATGGGATGAGTGGGTTCGCCAAGAACCCCACGAATCCCTTTGTGAACGCGAGCCTTACCACCAATCGCCAGCCGCCGTTTTTCGAGTTCAACCCGAGCCGCCTGGCTCTGGACCCATCGAACCCCTACGGCCCCACGTTTGGCGACCCGCAGATTCCCGGCTACATGGACACGCTAGGCAACGAGTCGGTGAACCCCTCGCTGATCCCCAACACCACCTTCACTGGCTTTTATATGGTCACGAGCGCGGGAATGGTCAACTTCTATGCCTATTTCAGCTCGTACGGTAACGGCGGCTATGATCCCAACGACGTGAATTTCAGCGAGACCGACGTGCAAAACAACGGCCCCATAGGACTGACCTTTCACGTCCCGTTTCCGGTGCCCGGTGCCACTTGGCCCAATTCCTCAGCGTCGCCGGCGCCAAACCCATACACCAGCGCCCTGACGGCGCAGTTTAACGCAGCAAAAACCCCCCTCCCCACGACCTATCTGAATCCTCAGACGTTCCAGATCGTCTCGTCGGGTATCGACGGACTCTATGGCGTGGGCGGGCAGTACAGTCCCGACAACACGGGGGAGACCCTGCCGCTGGACACGACCACGGACCCCAATGGCAAAAGCCCTTACGTCAACACCTCGGATGTGACCATCCGGACACGCGAGCGCGACAACATTACCAATTTCCACAACGGCAAGCTGGAATGAGTATTTCTGCATTCGTGCGGGAAACGGAACCGAACACGTAAGCGGAATTGCAGGTCATGGGTCAAGAGCGAACAGCAACGATGAGGACGCGGTTCGAGCCCGGTGTGGAGCGTCCGGGCCTGCGCCGGGGATTCACCCTGGTCGAGCTGACGGTGGTGATCACGATCATCGGCATCATCCTCGCGTTCCTGCTCGTCGCCGCCCAAGACGCCCGCCGCCGCGCCGAGGAAGATGCGACCCTGGCGCTCATCACCAAGCTGGAGGGGGGGGTCAACGACCGGCTCGATGCACTCTTGCAGACCCGGCCCGATCCCAACGCGGCGCATTATTACATGGCCGGGATATACACAGGCGCCACTGATAACAATGGGAATCTGTTACCGCTCGGCTATCAGCAGTCTACCTACGGATCGGCCGCGACGCGGGCCCAGGTCTTCGCCTGGTACGACTACATCAAGAGCGAGCTGCCCGACGTGTTCTTCGTGCAGAACACGACCGGCCCCTATCCACTCAATTTCGCCTTCCCCGTCGACGGTTACCCCGGCGCCACGATCGACCAGCAGGGCCTGGGCAATTTCATGTTGCCGATCGGCAACTCGGTCGCAGGGCCACTCAATGTCACGCTACCGCTCATTGCGGGCTACGGTGCCGGCAATATGTCGAACACGGTGGGCACGGGCATTTACGGCGCGTCGTACTTCGCTGCCGCGGGTCTTTACAAGAACCTGGGCTACCTGCCGACCGGATACGACGGCATCGACAATGATGGGAACGGGCTGGTTGACGAGTGGGCTGAAGGGGTGGGCGCGGGGAACTCGAGCCAGGTCATCGCCAACCTTCACGCCCACACGCACAACACCGCACGCTCAGAGACGCTCTATGCCATCCTGGTCGAGGGCGTGGGGCCCCTGGGCTCGGTCTTCAGCCCCGACGACTTCAGCGACCGCGAGGTGCAAGACACCGACCACGATGGGCTGCCCGAGTTCGTGGACGCCTGGGGCCAGCCGCTTCAGTTCTTCCGCTGGCCGCTCCTGTACCATAGCGAGACCCAGAAGGGGCAGGTGATCGACTTCTGGGACTTCACGCAGACGCCTCCCCAATCCGAGCCGGTCGAGTGGTTCAATCCGCCGTATCGTTCGGTCTTCGAGGCCCGCGAGCAGGACCCGCTGGACCCCAACCAGCAGCTCATGGCGCCGGCCTGGTGGACGACGGCCGCGAACCCGAGCTCCCCGTTCGCAACAACTGGCCCACCAGCCACCGCACTGCCCGGGACGGCGGGATTAGTCGGCGGCAGCGGCGGGGTGGTGGCCTTCGAGTACTTTTTCCACCGGCTCACCGAGCCTTTCCAGAATACCGGGAACTCGGGGTTCCAATGGGACCGGGCAAGCCCGGTCTTTCCGCAAAACTCTCTCGGCCTCGGATACCGCAGGGCGTTCCTTTCCAAACCGCTGATCATCTCTGCGGGGCCCGACCAGCAACTGGGACTCTTCCAGCTCTACCCGAGCTTGGTGTTCCCGACCCCGCCCCCGCTGAATGCGGCGAACTTGATCTTTTACGAGAACAACGCCATACCGTTTGATCCGACCCTGTTCGGCAGCGGCGAGACCGTCCCCGCCGGGACAGTCGTTCCGGTGGGTTCGACGACCTACCAGCTCCGCGACAACGGCCGTGACGACATCAGCAACCAGAACCGCCAGGCAATCGGCGGCCCCGGAGGGTCGTGATCGATGGACAGGCAAGAGCGAATCAGTAAGCCAGGGCGGCGGATGGCCGGGCGGCGCGGGTTCACGCTGATCGAGCTGCTGGTCGTGATGTTCATCATTCTGCTGGTGAGCGCGGTGGTGCTGCCGACGGTGATCCCGGCGATCAGCCATCGCCAGGTCAGCGAGGCGGCGCGGATTCTCCAGGCCGCCCTCGCCGGCGCCCGGGACTCGGCCCTAAACAACAACGCCCCAGCCGGCATCCGCCTGCTGCCCGACCCGGTGTTCAACGGCATAAACCCTTCCGCTAACCCCCCTGCGACGACCCTCGCCAACCAGCTCGACCCCACCTTCATCCTGGCCTCCAACCGGTTCGTGCCGATTCAGCTCGCGCCGGACTATACGGAGGGCTTCGTTAACGTTTTGACGGTGACGCCGGCGCTCGCAAGAAACTTAAGCTACAACCTCGGGACCCCCCCCAACGGTGGCCTTTACCCCGTGGGAACAGGCGTTCATGTGATCGCCCAATCCTACTTCGGCAGCAGTGGTCTTCTCAACCCCCCGACGTCGTGGTACTGGAACATCCGCGTCGGCGACAAGATCCAGATCAACAACACGGGGCCGTACTTCACGATCGTCGGGCCGATGGACGTCCCCAATCCGGAGCTGTTCATAAATCTCGACCCGACGCTCGCCCCCCCCCTCACCCTCGCTAGCGGCCAGCCGATCGAATTCCTGCTGGTTGTGAACGGCGTTGACGACAACGGCGACGGGTATGTTGACAACGGATGGGACGGGGTCGACAACGACAACGATGGCTACATCGACAACATCGTCAGCCCGCTTACCACACTACCCACCGGTGAGTGGGTCGAGTCGGAGAGCTGGCCCGCTTCATTTACCGCGGCTCCCCCGTCAAACGTACCCTACACGATCACCCGCAGGCCAGTGGTGGCACCGGGCGCCCGTGAGACGCTCTTGCCATCGAATGTCGTGGTCGACCTGACGACCTGGAACCCGGGATTCTACAACAACAACGCGCCGTTCAACACTTACAGCATCACCTGGGTCGCGGAGCGCTCGCGGCTGCCGGTGGATCCGACGACAGGGAACGTGGACATCCTGATCAATCCCAACGGCACGGTGGTGCCGACGACCGTCTACTCAAGTCCGTCGTCGTTCGGGATGGCCTCCTCGTTCTACCATTTCTGGCTGTCCGAGCGGGGCGATCTATTTGATCCCCATGCCCAGACGGGCGTGCGGTATCTGCTTCCAATGGTGGCCGGCGCGGCGAATTACCCAAGCACTTCCGACGCCCTGAGGACCCGGGCGCTCTCGGGCGAGCGCCGGCTGGTCACGCTCTACACCCGCACCGGGCAGATCATCACCAACCAGCTCGAGGATACGAACTTCAACGGGAACAATCCGAGCTTGCCATTCCTGTATCCCCAGCAAGGGGTCAGGGGGGACACGCGATGAGATTCCGAACCGCGGCCGATCCGAATCGCAGGGCGGGCATCACGCTCACCGAGATCCTGATCGGCATCATGATCCTGGGCATTGGCCTGGTCTCGCTGGCCACGCTCTTTCCGATTGGCCTGTTGCGGCTCCGCGAGGCCCAGCGGCAGACGCGTTCGGCTTACCTGTTCGAGTCAGCCACCGCCGACGTCGCGGCCCGGGCGCTGCTCAATGCGAATTCGTTTACTTATGCTGACCTGTTCAACCCCGCGAATACCATGTGGTACCCGTCGCCGCTGAACCCTAATGGCAGCGGTCGGTACAACCCGCTTACCCAGGACACGGCCTATTACGGCGACGACCCGTACGACCCCGCCAATCCCGGCGCGAGCGTTCCCACCTCTGGCGGCTATGGCTTGCCATTTGCCTACGACCCGCTCTGGCGGTCTCAGACATACAACCCGGTAACCCTTCAGAATGGTGTGTATCTTGACCCACTGAAACTGTCCGTGCCCGAGTTTCGGTTCGCCTCGGGCAATCCCACGTCGACCACTTCGTTTCTTCGTGCGGATCCCTCCGACAGTAAACAAGCCAGCGCGGACGGCCTGCAACGGCTGACCAACTTCAACCCGCTGATGTCGTCGGCCAACGCTGTCGCGGCGATCGTGAACTCTACGTTCGTATCCCCCGAGGACGTGGTCTGGCAGGACCCTACCAATCAGAATTACCTCGTGGCGTTTGTGGGTGGCCCCGTGGGCACGCCCAGCCCGGTGGTCCCCGACCTTGCCATCAGCGCGAATGTTCCTACCAATGACTGGCGGTTCTCGTGGATGGTCACCGCTCAGCAGACCAACGGGTCCAACGGCGCTTCGTTCGAGGGGAACATTGTCATCTTCGAGAACCGGCCGTTTGCATTTGACTCAAGTACCGGCGCAGTGGCGGGCGAGACCGTGGTCGAGGCCGTATACGGGCCAAGCAACAACGTGGTTGCCTCCACGGCGAGCGCCTCCTACGGCTACGGCGTTGGCGCCGACCGGACAGTGCTGTTGCGCTGGCCCGGTGTCCAGATCGCGGGAATCACCGCCTCGCCCCAGCCGGACCCTGTGGTCAAGGTCGGCGACTGGATCGCCGACGTCACCTACGAGCGCAGTCAGTTACTGGTCTTGAGCCGATTCTACTCCAGCACCTCGCCTCTGGTGGGCTATGACAATCCGCTGAACAAGGGCGAGTGGGACAACCTGCCAGCCCAGCGCTGTTTCTGGTACCAGGTGCAGAAGGTCACGCCGGCGCAGCTCGACCCGCAACTGGGCGCCCAGGGCTACCGGTCCAGGACCGTCTACGTGAACCGTCCACTGGAGGCGAAAACGCTTCTGAATGTGAGCAACGGCAGCCCTGCTGTCCTGAACGCCGCTCTGATCAGCCCGTACGTGGTCAACGTGATTCCGCAGACGTTTTTCGTGAGGTAGTGGTTAGTGGGTAGTGGGCAGTTTTGTAGGATGGGCACCGCCCATCAAACTCGTAGGCTTGCAGGTTTGCACGGTGGGCGCCGCCCGCCAGGGGTGAAACGTGAGAGGCCCTGTCGTGAAACGATCGCTCCGGGACCATGACCCGGTCACCAGCCGCCGGCGCGGCGTGACCCTGGTTGAGATGCTGGTCACGCTGGCCGTGCTGCTGCTCATGATGACGGTCATCGTGCAGATCTTCCAGGCGGCCACCGGCGCGCTCAACGCGGCCCAGGTTTACCAGGAGCTCGACAACCAGCTTCGCCTGCTCGATTCCACGCTCCGCTCCGACCTGAATGGAGTCACCTGCAAGCTGACCCCGCCCAACGACCCCAAGAATAATCAAGGCTACCTCGAGTACGGCGAGAACGAGTTCGCCGACGTCCAGGGCGAAGATTCCGACGACTACATCCGTTTCACCGCTAAGGCCCCCGCCGGCCGCCCGTTCACCGGTCGGACGTGGATCGGCGTGGGCAACCAGCTTCCCCAGCCGATCACGATCAACAGCGAGTATGCCGAGGTCATCTACTTCTTGCGCAACGGCAACCTGTATCGCCGCGTCTTGCTGGTGGCGCCGGAGCGGCAGTCGACAATCGTCGGGACCATCGACAACCTGGCCGGCGGCACCACAGCGTTTTCTCCACTTGCGTTGGGAACCAACGCGGTGAGCTGGCAGGGCGTCAACGACCTGTCGGCTCACCCTGCCCCGCAGGGGACTGTCGCCCAGAACAACAATAACTCGGTCGTCCTCAACACCCTGGCAAATCTCACCAACCGCGAGAACCGGGCGTTCTACCAGCGGTTTGGAAACGACTTCGAAGACCTGCAGCGCAACCACAATCCCGACGGTCTGGTCGACGACTTCAACCAGGACAATGTTCCCGACTATTACCCGACGCTTTACCCGGGCATCTTCGGACCGGCTTCGGCAATCGGAGGCACCGGCCCAGCCTCGTCAAACGGCGGAAACCAACTCGTCTTCGAAGTTCCGTTTCCCGGTATGCCCCCGGTCCTACCCGCCTTTCGAGGTCTCACGGCGTTCCCCTACGTGTTTCCCGGGGCCTACTCATACCCCCAGTATTTGACAACGACGCCCATTTCTGCACCTTACGGCTGGATTCATTCCCCCGACCCCCAGGTCAACGTTGGGGGGCCCTCGGCCGCAGTGGGAGTTACCGTCGAGGGCAATGCCAACGGGACGTCGCTCGATTACCTGAAGAACCTCAACCATAACCCGCTGGACACGGGGGACAACCTGGCTCTCCCCGCGTCCGCCGCCGGCTACGAGCAGACGTGGTGGTGCTTCCCGACCTGGCGCGAGACGCTTTCATCCGCCTGGACAGACCCGACGACTCAGGTGAACGTCGCCCAGGCTCAGCCGTTCGGCCTGAACCCGCGTGATCCTACAATGATTCCTGTGACTAACAGCGTTCCCGCCGCTCCCATACCGCTCATGCCGCCGAGCGGCGACCAGTTGCTCCCGGCGATGACGGGGACCTGGAGGTCAACTCCGCAACTGTTTAATGACGGTTCCGGGGGCAACACCGGCTTCTTCTCGGCCGCGGGGTCGCTCTGGAGCGCCAATAGCTGGGAAGACGACCTGATCATGACGGGAGTGCGGAGCTTCGACATCAAGGCTTACGATAACAGCCTGGCTTCCTATGTCGATCTGGGCTGGGGAGACGACCTGCGGCTTTACCAGCCCTATTCGGCAATGAGCGGCTTTACGCTGAGTGCCTCCTGGCCCAAGAGCACTCCTCCTGGGCTAGCGAGTACGCCATCCTCAACCCTGTGGCCGCCCATCGACCCCACTGTGAATCCCACGGCCGGCGGGCTGCTCTATGACACTCTGGGCCAGACCTTTGCGCATGAAGGTCGTATGCCGCCGCTGACAGTCGACTTCCGCTACGACGCCCAGTTCGGCCAGGTGCTCATGGGGTACTACGGGACGACGTATCCGAAGTACGACGGCAACGTGGGCGACGACAACACGACCGTGACCCGGCTGCGGCGGGTCTGGGACTCGTGGTCCACCGACTACTCCCGGGCCCCGGGAACAGGCGTACTCGCGAACGGTTTTCCCGCCGGCCCGCCGTTCACACCGCCGGTTTACCCGTCGTATCCGCCGCCCTACCCGGCGCCGCTACGGGGCATCCAGATTCAGATCCGGGTCACGGATCCGACCAACCAGCGCATCAAAGTATTGACAATCAGGCAGGATTTCACTGATAAGTTGTGAGGAGTAGTTACGAATTGTCAGTTGCCAGGGACGAAGGCAGCAGAAGGGACGATCGACGGGGCTGAGAACAACACGGCGGGGTAAACCTACCTTCTGCGGTGCAGTATTTACGGGGGAGAGTTGACCATGCTGGCCAGAACACGAGAGAACCAGCGCGAGCGACGGGGGATCGTCCTGGTCCTGATCCTCGGCGTGCTGGCCTTGATGGCGGTGATCGGGGTCACGTTCGCGACCTTCTCGGGCCAGTCGCGGGTCAGCGCCCGCAACTTCGCCCAGTCGGTCAACCAGCCCCAGCGTGACGAGCTCATGGACTACGCCCTGTCGCAACTGATCAGCGACACGCCCGACATCCGCTCGTCCATCCGCGGCCACAGCTTATCCCGCGACATGTTCGGCAACGACGCCGCTTCCAACGGCTACTTGACGGCTCGTCCCGGTGGAGCAGGGGCGGTGTCTCCCTACAACTACAGCACCTTCTACATCACGGGCGTGACGGCCGTCAGCGGCACGCTCTACGATCTAACAACCAACATCGTGCAGAACGACTCGGCCATCTACGGCTACGACTTCACCAACTGGATCCTCCGCGTGTCGTACTTCGGGACCTACTCGGCTGGCCCACCCACCCCCTCCGGCACGATCACCCAGACGCTCGAGGTCCTGCCGGTCAGCGGCCGGGTCAACGGGTATCAGGCGTCATCAACCAGCAACCTGGTTTTTCGGGTCAATATCGCCGCGACCGACCAGAACCCCTTGCTGATCAACCTCACGGCGGGCACGAACACGCAGTTGCCCGGCTACTACCTCATCCAGGCCGCGACCAACGCCACGAACCTGGGCACCACGGTCCCGTTCACCCTCGATGGCCGCTGGCTGCATGCCTTCAACGGTCCGGGAATGACGGGCAACGCGGTCTACGGCAACTTCCGGTACAACGGCCCTCTCGTGGGAGCTGGTCCCAATGTCGTTGGCATGGACGAAGACTACGACGCGGTTGACCTGGAGAACTGGTTCCTGGCCATGCAGAGCGCTGACGGGTCCGTGATCATCCCGTCGTTCCACCGCCCCGCGGCAATCCGGAACGATTCGACAATCTACGACTGGGGCGGGCTCGCGAATGCCGCGTACGAGGGCGCGGCTCCCACTAACTGGGCCAACTCGGCCTCCCGCATCCTCCGCCCTCGCCAGGCCGACGGCCACGACGCGGCGACGTTCCCTGACTTGGTCCCTGGCCCCAACGGCCGGATCACCTACGACGTGGACAACGACGGCGACGGCCAGACCGACTCGGTCTGGCTCGATCTCGGCTATCCCGCCCGGCGCAATGCGCAGGGCCAGCTTTTCAAGCCCCTCTTCGCGTTCATGGTCATCGGCTTGAACGGCCGGATCCCGCTGAACACCGCGGGCAACCTGGCCGGCCGGGTAAATGGGATCCAGTACGTCACAACGCCCTCAACGCAAACTTACGGCGGCGGATCGGCCCACGCCGCCCACCTGGGCAACTCGACGAGCGAGATCGACCCCACGTACGCGCTTCAGAATTGCTTTCGGGCCACGCTTGGGAACGACATCGGCACCGCGGGGAGTGCGAACGGGGCGTTCAATCGGCCGTCCGTCGCGGGCAACACGGCCCTCGACACCCAGGTGGACAATGCCGGCATCGACGTGCGCCTGACCCAGCTTCGCAACTTGCTGACCGGCACGCGGCCGCAGCCCACGCCGGGGGTGCCCGGCCTCCAGCCTGGGGTGCTGAGCCCGGTCAACGGCGACAACAACTTCGTCCTGATCAACAACATACCCTACTATATGCCCAACAGCGTGGCCGACCCGCAGGACCCGCCCTCCTACACGGACACCAACAACAACAGAATTTACGTCCTGCGGCAGAACCCGCCCGTGGCAGGCCGCTGGGGAGAGCCCGACTCGATCATCGGCGGGATCACCGCACCACCCACCGCGGTGAACCCGATCAACGGCTACGTGAACCTGGTGACAGATAGCTTCAGCAACCCCATCCGCGCGGGCTATTCGTACGACATCACCGACGTGCTTCAGGGTGTTGCTCGCGACGCCGCCGACGACAACTACAACGCCTTCGACCCCTATCCCACGGGGCACATGGGCGAGGCCAACGACTCGGACATGTACGACGCGGCGGGGGCCCTGATGCTGCCTGTCGACAGGATGCGCCGCTACGTGACCCCGGCGGACATCAATGGGACCGGGTCGGTGACACCGTGGACCAACGGCGCGATCGCAGGCGCCGATACGCTGGGGCGGGTCAATTTCAGCAGCTATTATCGCCCCCCCGGCTCGCCGGGGTCGATCGCCTCATCGCTGCCGACCACGGCAACCCCCGCTCCGACCCCTGGCGTCATCTACTACCCGTCCAATGCCACGGGCAACAACTTCTTCTACAGCAACGGCCCGAACAACAACCCCAACACACCGGCCCTGGGTTACGCGACCTTCCTGCCCGACGTGACCAACAACCCGCTGCACGCGTTCGAGTTCTTCCGGCTGCCGCCGGTCGTCAGCCTGGGATCGGGTGCGACGATCAACGCCTCGCACCAGATCACGGGAGGAACCGCGCCCAACTTCACCTTCCAGTTCCAGACAAACGCTGGCTTGCCGCTGGACCAGACGCTTGACTCGGTGGGTTACCTGTTCCCCATCCAGTTCCCCACCTACGACTACCAGGTCAACGCAATGAAGCACACCGGCGGCCTCAACGACGCCGACGAGATGAATCTGTATATGCCCAACCCCCGGGCCGACTCGCCGTTTGGTCCCAGCGACCTGGAGTGGCTGTATCGCCAGCAGGACGTGGACGGCACCTCGCTCACCAGCCGCCTGGCCAGCCTCGCCCCGGTGAGCTTCACCAACCCGTACGACGGCCAGCGCCGGCGCCGTCTCTTCGCCCTCGATTGCTGGGAGATGAACAACTTTGCATGGACCAACGACAACCCGGGAGGCAACTTCTCAACCAACAGTCAGTTCGTCTGGGGAGCGACTCCACAGAACGCGAGCTTCACGCAGTTGAGCACAAACCTCGGCTTGACCGTTCCCACCCCATCGCTGGCTCATCGGGACAAGAAAATCAACCTCAATTACCCGCTCCCGGTTTCCAACAGCCCGGAAGAACCGGTTCGTCAGAAATGGATCAGCGACGCCTACCAGCTTCTCAAGCGAGTGCTCCCGCCCAAGGCGGTCGATACGCCCGAAGAGCTCGCCCAGCTCAGCCAGTTCCTGACCAACGTGATCGACTTCCGCGATCCTGACTGCACGATGACCCACTTCCGCAACCCGGACGTTGAAGTTGTGCTCGGGAGCAACCCCAGCACGCCCGCCAGCCCGACCTGCACCTACCTGGCCCCGATCGGGCAGGCAATCCCGACCGGGAACACGGCGATTCCGCTGGACCAGTACGGCATGGAGTACAACCCGGTAGCCATCAACGAGGCGATGGCCTATTCCTTCCAGGGCACTTCAGGTTCTGTCAACCGATTCTTCGTCGAGCTGGTGAACACGCTGTCCCGGTCAGCGCTGGGGGTGCTGCCGGCTGGCGCCTTCGGCGGCGTCACGAATCCACCGGATGTCTCGACCCTCGACATGTCGCTGTCCAACTACGACCTGGTGATGACGGCCGACGACCCTGTCAGCCGGCCCGACCCGTTCACCGGCCAGCTCCTGCCGATCTCGACGGCCAATTACTACGCCCAGCTTCCATTCAATCAGGCCAACTCGACCGCGACTCCGATGTTCAGCCCGTCGCTGACGAACCCGCCGGTGGCCGGCGACGTGCAGCTCACGCCCCTTTACTCGGTCGGTGCGCCCGCCAGCCCGTTCGCGACGACCGACTTTGCCCCAAACCCAGCCACGCCGCCCGGACCGGCCAACTACTTCTACGTGATCGGCAACGCCGATCCGAAGAGCGAGGCGACTCCCTACCCGACGGCGACCGCGTACCTCTCAACGGCCTACGACCCGTTCACCGGGACCATGGGGGGGTCAACGACGGTGCCGACTGGCGTCGTTCCGCCCGGCTACTGCCCTAACTTGCAGTCTATCGCGGTGGCGCCGGCCCAGGTTACCGGCCAGCCGAATACTATGCCCCCCAACATCACGCCACTTGTAGGGGGCTCGGGCAGCATGCAGTATTACTGGGTCTGCCTGCGGCGGCCGGCGAACGTGTTCGCACCGCCCCAGCCCGACCCCACCCAGGTTGACCCGGTCACCAAGCTGTCCACCTACAACCCGATGATCGTGGTCGACACGATGCGGTTCCCCTATATTGAGGCGGGGCCGGCGCCGGGTACGAACCAGATCTTTTCAAGCCAACGCTGTCAGCCTTTCCGGGGCGGACATGCCGTTCGGCTGCCCAACGACGCCACGTCGGCTGCGGCTGCTCTCTACACCCCCTATGGCTACAGCGAGCAGATGGCACAGCCCGTGACGCAGCCCGGCGGATACGGGCAAAACGGGACAACTCAGGTCACGAAAACATACTATAACACCATTGGCCTGATCAACGATCAGCCGGAACCGTGGGACTATTTCGCCTTCAACGACCGCGACTTCACCAGCGTCGCCGAGCTGATGCTGGTTCCCGGCTGCCCACCGGGCCTGTTCACCAAGCAGTTCGTCGAACTGGCGCCGATGCCGCCAACGACGTCGGCGATTTCTAGCACGCCGACGAATTTCCCCGTTCCCGCTCAGATGCCGCCCAACCCGACGGCAAGCCCGCCGACCCCGATCGCCGGGTTGACCACCGCGCCGCCGTTCGCCTCGCCCAGCGCCGCGATCCAGTTCCCGGCGGCAGTGGCCGGAACAGCCGCGCAGCCGCACACTTATCCGTATCTGGTGGACAAGTTCTTCTATTCGGGCTACGGCGGTACGGCGGCTCCGTTACCGGACCCCGGCACCGTTGTCGGCGGCAACGCGGCTGACGGCTGGTTCAAGATGTTCGAGTTCTTCGAGGTGCCCAGCCAGGCGCTGGGTGCCATCGGCTCGGTGGCGTCCGGGAGCGACTTTGACTGGGCCAGGCAGGATACCAAGCCCGGACTGCTAAACCTGAATCTGATCATCGATGAGGAAGTTTTCTTCAGTCTCCTGGGCTCTCAGTCCGCCACGCTTTCCAACGGCACCGCCGGCACGAACACCGACTCGTTCAGCCAACTGCTCCTCGACTTCGCGCAACTTCCGCCTGCGCCTGGCAGCACTCTCATTCCCCAGATCGTCACCCAGTCGACCTCGACGGGAGCCGCGCAGACGTACTACCCGCTCTGGGACCCGTCGCTTCCCATTCAGCCCGGTGTGGTGACCAACGACCTGGTGAATAACGCTGGCGGGGCATTCAACGGACTGAAGGCCGCGTTCGCCCAGTTCCTGATCCTCCGCCACGGGGCGAACCAGAATGCCGCCGGCTACTGGCTGCTCTACAGCGCAAACCCGGAGCGGCCGTTCCACTCGCTCAGCTACCCGGACATCAACTACACGGTCATGCGGCCGGCCACTCTTCCGCCAGCCTCACCGACCTACACCGGAACAGGGGGCTACGCGAGCGCTACCTATACCGGCGATCCCGGCGTGCGCAACCCCTACATCTATCCGTGGGGGCCAGCAAGCATGCTCGCTACCGGCGCCGCAAACACCACGTTTGCCGGTGGAATCTTGTTCAGCGTCAGCGGCGGAGCCACCGCCAACGTGGCCATGCCCCCGCCGATCCCGGCGCGGCGGCTGTTCCAGAAGCCAGATGTGTACACCAACAACGTCGCGGTGACCTACCCGCCAACCCCGCCGACCTCTACCTCGACGGTCAGCAACGCCAGCGACTCGGGTGACCCGTTCATCAACGTCACCCAGACCACCGGAGCACTGCAAGCGCTCTCGACCACCAATCCGTACGTGAACAACGGCTATCCGAACCTGGTCTGGTCGGGCAACACCAAGAACGTGCCTATCCCGGGCGTCTACCTGGGCGGCAACACCTCCGGCGCCGATTACAGCCAGCATCCGTACTGGCGTTCGGAAATAATGCAGCGTGTGATGAACTTGACCACCGTGCGGACCCATCAGTACGCGGTCTGGATCACGATCGGGTTTTTCGAGGTCAAGCGGGAGGGCGACCTGCTGAACATCCAGGCGGGAAGCCCGATCCTGGCATTCGACATCCTCGGTCCCGAGGTCGGCGCGGCGACCGGCCAGACCACGCGGTACCGGGGCTTCTTCCTGGTCGACCGGACCAAGCTCACCGGCTTCGACGATACGTCCCCCGGCAACTTCCAACCGGCCGTCGTCTATCGCCAGATGATCGAATAACGACGCTGATAGTAGTCAATGGTCAGTGGTCAGTAATCAGTGGCCAGGAATGTGGGATACATGGAGGAATGCAACGAGCCACTAGCAACCAGCAACCAGCAACTAGCAACTAGACCCGCCCAATCGGGCCGGGCACCTCACAAAGAGTCAGTGCTTGAACGTATTGTCGGAGGCGACGATACGCTGATAAAATTGAGATTGAAAGCGTCGTCAAACCCATGAAAGGATAGCTCATGACTCCCCGTCAAGGACCGCTCATGACTCCCCGTCGTCGTCCTCGCCGAGGTTTCACCCTCATCGAACTGCTGGTGGTGATCAGCATCATCGGCGTCCTCGTCGGGCTCTTGCTGCCCGCCATCAACTCGGCCCGCGAGGCCGGCCGCCGCACCCAGTGCCTGAACAACATGCGGCAACTCGCGCTGGCGCTCAACGCCTTCGCCGCCCGCAAGAACGCCTTCCCGGCCGCGGGAACTTTTTTTGAAGATAACACCACGCCCGCGACCTCGGGTCCGACTTCCATCCTCTATTACGCGTTGGGCTCAGGGGCGACAGGAATCTCCACAACACAACCCTCCGCGACGCTAAATCCAATGACTAACGCCGGGTATAGCTGGGTCGTCTCGATCCTCGGCGACCTCGATCAGCAAGACCTGGCCAACAACTGGACGTTGCATGCCCCGTACTGGTCAACCAACACGGGCGACACCACCGGCGCCACGACCCCTAACGCGGTCATCGGACGAGCGGCCCTGGGCGTGCTTCGCTGCCCGGATGATAACAACTACACACCCAATGAGGGCAACCTGAGCTACGTGGTCAACGGCGGCTTCACGCGGTTTCCCGCGTACCCGTTAGTGTGGGTTGGCCTCAAGGCCGACGGCGACACCGCAGGGGGGACCGCGAGCAGCTACCTCACCTTCGACAGCGGCACCAACTCTAGCGCCCCCGGAAATCTCCAGAAGTCGGGGGTCATGTTCTTGAACTCCGTATACGACAACGTTTTCGATCCCACCGTTACGAGCGACAAAAATGGGCGGACGGCGCCCTGGGGCGGAGCCAAAACCGTCCTGGGCGCGATCACCGATGGTATGAGCGCAACCTTGCTGATTGGCGAGAGTACTCTAGTTGGCTACTCCAGCGGGGTGCCCTACTCGGGGACTAAGGAGACAAACTGGGCCGCACCCTTCCCGAACTTCTGCATGTTCATCGCGTCCGACGACATCTGCGAGACAATCGGCAAGCCCCAGCAGTCTTCCGGGAACTGCGTCGGACTCTTCCGGACAACCTACGACAACACGACTGATGATCCCCAGTGGGGGCAAGCCAACAAGCTTGGGACCTACGAGAACATCAACTATGGTCAGGTCCTGACGATCAAGGGA
>Ga0208044_1001024_pt1 | contig 16696 bp, 19 predicted proteins | sample Sb_taG_8_FD_187712 | JGI IMG/M metagenome (GOLD analysis project Ga0208044, IMG submission 187712) | Peat soil microbial communities from Weissenstadt, Germany - Sb_50d_c_BC metaG (SPAdes) (version 2) | ecosystem: Environmental > Terrestrial > Soil > Wetlands > Peat | place: Germany... | reverse complement strand
GAGCGTCTGGGAATGCGATTGGGAAGGAAAGGGACGGATCATTGGCAACAATCACCCAACGCAAAAGCCTGTCGAGCTGTTTGCCCGGCCGATGCGCAAGCACACGCGGCCAGGAGACATCTGCTACGAACCATTTGCGGGCTCCGGGAGCCAGTTTTGTGGTGCCGAGATAACGCGCCGTCTTTGCTACGGCCTAGAGATTAGCCCGGCCTTTGTCGCCGTCTGCCTCGAACGCCTCGGCGACATGGGTCTTGATCCAAGGAAGGTAGGGTAGGTGTGTGCCAGGAGGCCAACCCACCAAGCTGACGCCTGCGACCGAGAAGCTGCTCTGTGAGGCCATCGCTGCCGGGAATTACTACGAGGCAGCCTGTGCTTACGCAGGCATCTCTTATGCCACTTTTGCTCTTTGGATGAGGCTGGGCAAGAGGGCTAAGAAGGGAAAGTATTTCAAGTTCTTCAAGGCGATCATGAAGGCGAAAGGCGACTCGGAAGTGACCGTCGTCGCTCAATGGCGAAAGCAGATCCCTGAGAACTGGCAGGCAGCCAGGGACTTCTTGGCCCGGCGCTTCCCGGAGCGTTGGGCACCAAAGGAGCATGTGCAGATTTTGAAGCTGGCGCAGATACTCAACCAGTTGGAGAAGAACGCCCGTGGAACTCGCAGAGCTCAAACTGAGGGTGAATAGGCTGCGTAGGTTGAGGAAGCGGCCGCAGGAGTCGCTGGCTCGGCCATCCTTTGCCGCGTGGTCTTCCCAACACCTTCGCTGCCGAACCAAGACTGACGTGCGGCCCCTAACTCCCGAATCTGGTCTGCACTGTTGGTTTGTGTCTGAACTAGAGACTCTCCACGAGCGACGCGGGAAGCGCATGGCGCTAGTGGCTCCCCGTGCCAGCGCGAAGACGACCTGGGCCAGCTATGCTTATCCGCTGTATTGCGGGGTGCATGGTTTGGAGCCTTACATTTTCCTGATCTCAGACACACAAGCGCAGGCCCGCATCAACCTCGCGAACATCAGGGAAGAGATCGAGGGCCAGTTCCCTGAGTTTGTCGGTGCGCCGTGGGGACAGGACCGGCTGCGGCTGGCCAATGGTGTGGTGGTTGAAGCCCTCGGCACGGGCAGCAAGATCCGGGGCCGGCGCAACCGGGTGAATAGGCCGACGCTGATCGTCGTTGACGATCCCGAGAACGATGAGCATATCACGTCGGTTTTTCAGCGCGACCGTTCCTGGAACTGGTTCAACAGGGCCGTGGCCAACGCCGGAACCTCTCAGACGAACGTCCTGGTACTCGGGACCGCACTGCACCGGGACTGCCTCGTGCTTCGCCTGTCGCGCACGGCCGGTTGGGATTGCATGACATTCAGGGCGGTTGGCTCATGGCCGACACGTCTGGACCTGTGGAAAGAATGGGCATTAATCTACCAGGACTACGAAGACGATCAACACGAGGAGAAAGCCGAGGAATTCTATCGGTTTCGTAAGCAACAGATGGATGCCGGGGCCGAACTGCTCTGGCCCGAGGCCGAACCGCTCTTGGACTTGATGAAACTCCGCGCCACGATCGGCTGGGCGGCTTTTTCTTCCGAGAAGCAAGGCAACCCCGTGAATCCCGAGGCTTGCGAATGGCCGGCTGAATACTTCGGCGGCCCGGGATTCTGGTTCGAGAGCTGGCCGGAGCACATTCAGATCAAGACGGTTGCGTTAGATCCCAGCAAGGGAAAGGACGCGCAAACCGGCGATTACTCAGCCTTCGTGATGCTTGGTCGTGATCGAGCTGGCGTGCTTTACGTCGAGGCCGATTTGCAGCGGCGGCCGGCCCCGCAGATCGTGGAGGATGGCGTCGAGATAATCCGCGAGTTCCGTCCAGACGGCTTTGCGATTGAGGTCAACCAGTTCCAGGAATTGCTTTGCGTCGATTTTGAGCGTGTCGGGAAGGAGCAGGGCGTGTTCCTGCCGACTTACACGGTGGACAACCAGGTCAACAAGCAAGTTCGCATTCGCCGGCTGGGGCCTTACCTTGCTCAGCGGCTGTTGCGGTTCAAGAGTCGGTCGCCTGGGACGGCCCTGCTGGTCGAGCAAATGAAAGATTTCCCAGTCGGCGATCATGATGATGGGCCTGACGCACTCGAGATGGCCCTGCGCTTGGCGATTGAGCTTTGGAACGGGGGCGCCGTGCCGCGGAGGTAAGTCACATATCGATCCTGCTGCCGCCGAAGCCCCGACGTTCGACCGGACCAGGCTATCGGCCCGGGGTAATGGACCCAAATCGCACTAAATGGCTCCCTTCTCAACGCCGTCGTGGAATCGAGATCAAGAGGCATAGGCCGAGGAGTCGTCGATACGCGCTGGCCGAAGAGCCTCCTGCTGATCGACGGTCAGCGCGGCGCAGTCGTGGTTCCAATTCCGGGAGGATTCTGCGAGTACGGATCTGCACCAGGGGACGCTCGCACGGGCGTTGCCTACCGTGATCGTTTAAGGTCTAATCGGGAAGGATTTCGGGAACGCAAACGCGAGCGGCGCCGCTCGATCTCCGCACCAGCTCGGCAGCCGACAGGTAGTGACATATGAACTCGGATGTTGGCCGTTGGATCACAATTCTTGCTTTCGCCGCAGCCTGTTTCGGCACAACGACGCCTTCGTGCGCCCAGCCAGGCGAATACCATCTCCAAGCGAACAAGACCCGCCGGGTCAAAGCAGACCTCGTGACCCGTCTAACGTACCGGCCTGTTAACCCGACCATGCTGCGTTGGTGCCTCCTAATCGCTGACGCTCCAGAACTCGACCGACAGTCGGACGTGCGCACATACGGGGTGCGAGTCGCGGAATTGCCTGAGGCCAAGGTTGAGTTGCTCCGGGACAAGACGCCTCAGCCACGCTCGTTCTATAGACTTGCAATTCCCGCCGGCCCCGCGGGTGGACTGAAGACGGCGCAAGGATTGACAATTTCGGTGACCTACGAGGCCACACTGTACGCACGCAAGCTTGTCCCCGGGGCACCGAAAACTCAGCCTATGCCTTTAACGGACTCGGAACGAAAGTCCTACCTGGAGCCGAGCAAGTCCGTGGATTTCCAAGATCCGTCGTTCCAGGCATGGTTGGACCGAGTAGCGCTCCGTAGGCGCGAGAAAGAAACAGACCTGGCGTTCGCCTTTCGCGCGTTCAAGCATGTCCGGGCGCAGTGCCCGGAGACCGGTGCGCCCGGTATGAAAGCCTCGGAGGTTTGTGCCTCCAAGATCGGGTCGAGCTGCGGCGGTTGCGCGGTCCTGTTCTGCGCTGTCCTTCGGGCAAACGGTATCCCCGCCCGCAGTCTCTGGGGCCGGTGGGCCAGCTCACGGCAGCAGCCAGAGCAGATCGTCTGGCATGTGAAGACGGAATTCTACGTGGCGGGAATCGGCTGGGTGCCGGCGGACCCCGGGGCTGGCCGCGGCCGCCGAATCCAGCCGGAGGCGCTATTCGGTAGAGACAGCGGGGACTTCATCACGTTTCACCTTGACCCCGACATTCAACTGCCCGACGGATTTGCCGGAATGCTGGATGTTCTGGCCGCCCAGAGCATCCAGACCGTTTGGCAGAACAGCGGCGGCATGAACGATTGGAAGTCAGAAGACCATTGGGCCGTCGCCGCGGTGCCTGAGCGAAAGAAGTAAGACCAGGCAAGCACAGCGCTGCAGTGGGCGTGCACGTCCGGTAAGCCCCGTCCCCTTTGTCGGCGGGACAAAGTCGAGGTGACTGGATTTAAACGTTAGTCAGTATTCATACCTTCCCGCTGTATTTTCCGCTTCGGCCTCGCGGACTCCGCTTCGGCAGTGGCTTTGCGCGCGTTGGTCCCGATGCACCTCGGCAGCACCTCCGGAGACAAGCTCAGTCTCACTCAACGTACTCGCCAACGTAGCAAGGAGTTGGTCGAGCCAAGATCACACCTCAAGGGCTAGACCCCATATCAAAATCGCCCGCGGGGTATCCGCGGCGGGCCCCAGCGCTTATTCCACCTTGCCGACGAGTGGTTTCAGGAGCTGCTCGGGATCATAGATGACGCCGCCCTTGACAACGCGATGAACTTGGCGAACATTGCTGATATTATCAAGCGGATTGGCCCGGAGAATGACGAAATCGGCGAGCTTGCCAGCTTCCACACTGCCGAGCTGATCGGTTCGGCCTACAGCGTAGGCTCCGTTCCACGTCGCAGCTTTCAAGACATCCATCGGCGGTAGGCCGGCCTCGGCAAAGATTTCCATCTCCCGCCACAGACTCCAGCCGGGGAGCATTGTCAGCACCACATAATCAGTCCCGGTACTGAGCAAGCAACCGGCGGCGTGGGCGCGACGGATGAACTCTTTGTTTTTCTTCACCTCCTCGGCCATTACTTCGGCCGGATACCAGGAGGGCGCAGGACCCTTCAAGTGCTGTTCAATTTGCTGCCAGGCGGCCGGCGCATAATACCGCTTCTGCTCATCCATGTGATGTTTCTGGTAGTCTCCCGGTTCGACGAGTTCGCTGACTGCCGCGGTGGGCGTCAGGACCACCTTTCTCTCTGCGGCAGTACGAAATAGGGCCTGAATCTTCGGATGGCTGAGATCCAGCGCCGACGTTTCCTTGGACCACTGAATCCAGTTGGTCTGCGTAATTCCGGGCCGGCGCGTGTCCGGCATGACGGTAGCGCCATGAAAGAGCTGATCCACGCCCATGTCCATGGCTTGCTGAAACGTCACGGCGCCTACATGAGCCCAGACACGCATCGAATGTTCGTGGGCTTCGTCTATCGCAGCCCGAAGCACTTCCCCTTGCGCGTCGGCATAGATCTTGATGGCCGTCGCTCCCAGCGCAGCCCACTGGTCTACTTTTGCTCGTGCCTCTTCCGGAGTTTTGACGGCCTTCATCCAGCCAACCATAAGGGGTGGCATGTCGATGTACTCGCCGGCAAGGAAGTAGCGGGGGCCAGGTAGCTTGCCGGAATCAATCCGGTTGCGCAAGTCGATGTCTCCGGCGCCGTCCATTGAGCCGGGGTCGCCAATGGCCGTCACGCCGGCTGCCAAGTAAAAGATGGGCAGCCGTGCATCCGTCTTCTCCCAGCGCGGCGACTTTAGATGGATGCGCGCGTAAAGATGCCCGTGCGTGTCAACCAGTCCTGGAATTACGTATTTATCGCCAAACTCCACGATCTTTGCATCCGCCGGCAACGAAAACTGACTCGCCTTGCCCACGCGTAGAATCTTGCCCCCGTCCGTTTCGATCAGAGCGTCGGTAATCGATTCTCCGCTCGAAGGATTAATAAGGAGCTTGCAGCGGAAGAAGAGGTGCTCGGCGACAGGTTTGATTCGTTTGGTCGGTGCGTCAGCTCCAGTGAGAAAAACCGCGACCCCCAGACCGACGACCACCTGCAAAAGGCGTAAGACAGTAGTCATCCCGAATTCTCCTGAACTGTTAGATAGGCACGGCATCAAGAACGAATTGCACGTCAGTGGGGTGGGCACACCCGGATCAACTGGCGGCTTAACCTGAACGATATGGCGCGGATGCTGCTTCGTTAAGGCGCTCCTGAGCGATCGAATGCGCTCTCAACGACAGCTCTTTTCGGCAGCTCAACACATTCGGGCCAGGTTTGTCGGTCAGGGCCGTGTTGCTCTTTGCTCCGTTAGCACCCGCTGACCCCCCTGAGTTGACAAATACGCTTTGCGAGTCATCAGGAGTTCCATCAGGAGCCTATCCTTGCCCTCAGAAACAGTGGCGCGCATTGGCCCAGACACACCGAGGAGCCTTTTTTTGGTGCTCGGCCCTGCGTGCAGGCGCCGTTGTTCGGCAGCAGCCGGGCTGACGAGAAAACGGTTCATGCGAGGCGCTCACGCGAGTCCCCGCCGCAGTGATGCAAGCGGAATGATGGCTCCAGTTTAGAAGAAATGTGTCTGTTGTCGTTCAGAGCGAATTGGATCACAAAGACACGTGTCTGCGAAACAGCGGAAGTCAATCTGTCGCGGCGATTCGCTTGCCAGAAGCATGCGAGTACTTCGTGCAGTTCGAAATCGCGGTCGATGTCACGCACACGCACACGGCCCCAGTCCTTGAGAGAATGCTGCTGAGCTGAGCGCACGAACCATTTGACTGGTTGATGTGCTGGATGCCCTGGAGCGTCGAACAGACCAAACTGACCCAAACCACGCGATTGCGAGTGTTTATCCCCAAATCGACCTGGCGCGTCCCGTTCAAATTGACGCATGAGCGGCCCCGGTTCACGCAGCCCGGAGACGACGACTACAGTGATAGTGCATGTCAATTTGCAGCCTATGAGGGGCCAGGAGCGGAAATTGCTTGCTGACCAAGGCTTCAAGGCGTAAAACAGCTACTACTCATCTGAAAGCGACCGAGAATCATCTCACAAGCGAGGGGGTGCCGCATGCCGAGGTTTCTTGTCTCGCGCGGAGGAGCACTGGTCGCGGGTGCCGGACTTGTGTTCTTGGGTATCACGGTCATGATCTGGCTCGCCTCTCGCCAGTCGGCCATGGCCCAGGACGCGGGGCGGCCGAACCCCGAGCAGATGCACCGCCCGAAGAACTACTCGCCCTACGTGGACCGGGGCTACGCGACTCGTGTGTACTGGGGCGATCAGCACCTGCACACGTCCTTCTCGGCGGACGCCGGCCTGGTCGGCGACCGGCTCGGCCCAGACGATGCTTTCCGCTTCGCCCGAGGCGAGCAACTGCGTTCTTCCACGGGACAACTCGTGCAGCTGGAGCGCCCCTACGACTGGCTGGTCGTCTCCGACCACGCCGAGTACATTGGGCTTTCCGGCGCGTTCGCCGATGGCGACCCTGCTATCCTCGCGAATCCTTATGGCCGAAGGTGGGCCAAAGACTTCAAAGAAGGCGGCCAGGCCGGCATGGACGCCTTCGTCGAGATCACCAAGGATTTCGCGGTTGGCAACCCGAGCATCCCCCGCAATGTGGTTGCCAAGTTGACGCGGCCCACCTGGGACCGTTCCGTTGCCGCCGCCGAGACCAATAATAAGCCGGGCAAGTTCACGGCCTTCATCGGCTTCGAGTGGACGCAAAACATCAGGGGCAACAATCTCCACCGAGTAGTGGTCTTTCGCGATGGCGCTGAGCGGGCCCTACAGGTCCTGCCGTTCTCGGAATTCGACAGCCCCGATCCCGAGGACCTCTGGAAGTACATGGCTGCCTACGAGGAGAAGACCGGCGGGCGCGTGCTGGCCATCCCGCACAACAGCAACCTGAGCGGCGGGCTAATGTTCGCCTCCAAGACTTGGACCGGGAAAGATTTTGACAAGCAATACGCGGAGACACGTGCCCGGTTCGAGCGCCTCGTGGAAGCCTCACAAACCAAGGGGGACAGCGAGACGACCCCGCTGCTGTCGCCCAACGATGAGTTTGCCAACTTCGAGCGCTGGGACAATACCAACCTCTTTGCTACCGCCGCCACCACGCCGGAAATGTTGCCTTTCAACTATGTTCGCTCCGCCCTCAAGCTGGGTCTGGAGCACGAGGCGAAACTTGGTGTCAATCCGTTCAAGTTGGGCCTGATTGGCGGCACCGACATCCACACGAGCCTGTCAACGACGCGGGCGGAGAACTCATTCGGCGCCGGAACGAGCATGGAGCCGAAACCCGAGCGCTGGAAGACTCCGTTTATTCCATGTCGCTTCGACCCGAAGCTCACCATGCACTGCTGGCAGATAGCGCCCGGCGCCATGGGCGGTGTCTGGGCGCGCGAGAACACCCGTGCGGCGATCTGGGATGCAATGGAGCGCAAAGAAACCTACTGCACGACCGGCACACGCCCCACCGTGCGCATCTTCGGCGGCTGGGATTTCTCGGCCAAGGAGCTGGGCAGCCCCGATTCGGTCTGGGTAGAGCAAGGTTACGCCCGTGGCGTCCCCATGGGAGGCGACCTGACGAACCCGCCCCAGGGCAAGGCGCCAACGTTCATGATCAAGGCGCTCTGCGATCCCGAAGGCGCGTATCTCGACCGCGTGCAGATCGTCAAAGGCTGGCTCGACAGCGAGGGCAAGACGCAGGAGAAGGTCATCGACGTGGCCTGGTCAGGGGACCGCAAGCCTGATCCAGCGACCGGCAAGGTTCCGCTGGTCGGCAACACGGTGGATGTCGAAAACGCAACTTGGACCAACACGATCGGCGCCCCGCTCCTGACCGGCTTCTGGCAGGACCCGGACTTCGACCAGGCTCTGCGTGCATTCTACTACGTGCGCCTGATCGAGATCCCTACGCCAACCTGGATGGCGTTCGACGCCAAGCGCTTTGGCGTCAAGATGCCTGATTATGTGCCGATGACGGTGACCAACCGCGCCTATACCTCTCCAATCTGGTATAGCCCGGCCAAGTGACGTTCGCGGCGAGCAATGAAATGCTCCGGATGCACCGAAGGCACCTGCTGATCCTCACGGCCTGCGGCGAGACGGTAACGGGGCTGGCGTTATTGGCAGTCCCTGCCATCCCGCTCAGGCTGCTGATTGGCGTGGAGCAAGCCTCCCCGGAAACACTCTACGTCGCCCGCATCGCTGGGGCGGCATTGCTGGCCATCGGCGTGGGCTGCTGGCTCGGGCGAAGTGACCAGGTTGGTCCTGCCCAGCGAGGCTTGATCGCCGGTGTCCTGGTCTATAGCGCCGTCGTCGCTGGGCTCCTCGTGTACGCCGGTCTCTTCTTGAACCTCGTCGGTATCGCGCTCTGGCCGGCCGTCGCGGTGCATGCACTACTGTTCGTGGGGTGTTTCTTTAGTCTTTGGAAAAGGTAACTCGGCCAAGTCCAAAGAACCTGCGCACAGGGCTTTGCATCGTGGACAGAGACCTTGACTGTTGTTTCTCGGATCGGAGCGATACCCGTGCGTAGCCGGCTGGCCGAAATCTTTCGCGAGCCCTTACTCCACTTCATGTTGATTGGAGCCGCGTTCTTCCTCGTCTGGCACTTCGTCGGCTACCAAACCCCCCAGCCCGACCGCATCATCATCACCCCAGGCCATGTGGAGCGCCTCGCCCAGCAGTGGACGAGGACGCACATCCGGCCGCCGAGTGCCGAGGAGTTAGCCGGCCTGGTCGAACAGGAGATCGATGAGGAGGTTCTCTATCGGGAAGCCATCGCAATGGGCCTGGACCGCGACGACCTCGTCATCCGCCGGCGGCTCGCCGTGAAGATGGAGTTCCTGACGGACGACGTGGCCGCGGTGGCCACTCCAACTGACGAACAGTTGCAAGCATTCCTGAGGCAGCATCCCGACAAGTTCAGCGTCGAATCGCTCACCACCTTTACCCAGGTTTACATTAACCGGTCCCAGCGTGGCGAGGGAGCCTCCGCGGAAGCAGAACGCATGCTGACCCTACTCAATAACAGCACGAACGCCGACTCGAAAACAATGGGTGATCCGCTCCCCCTGCCGAACGAGTGCGAAGCTGCTACCGAGGCCGACGTGGCCAGACTCTTCGGGCGAGAGTTCCCCAAGAAACTATCCGGACTGCCGGTCGGTCGTTGGAGTGGCCCGGTGGAATCGGCGTACGGGCTGCACTTGGTCCTGGTCCGCGAGCGGACTGCCGGGCGACTCCCCACGCTTGATAAGGTGCGCGACGCGGTCCTGAGCGAGTGGCGGGCAGCGCAGCGACAAGAGCTGAACACAAATCTTCATCGTCAGCGGCGGGCGCGCTACGCTGTGACCGTGCAGTGGCCCGATTGGGCCAAAGAGTCGGTCACCCTCACTGCTGGGGCTGGGGCACCAGGGGGGGCGAGATGAAAGCCGTCTTTCGGTGCCTAGCACTGGTCCTCCTGCTGCTCATGGCGGCCCCTGCTCACGCTCACGAGTCGCGGCCTGGCTACCTTGAGCTGCGCGAACTATCGGACGGGCGCTATGAGGTGTTCTGGAAGCAGCCCGCGGTTGGCGACCTGGTCTTGCAACTGACCCCGGTCTTCCCTGACTCGTGCACGCTGACAGGAGCCGATCGGCAACTCCTGCCTGGGGCCATGTCCACGCGCTTATCGCTGTCCTGCCCGGGCGGCTTGGTCGGCAATACGATTCGGTTCGCCGGCCTGGAGGACACGATTACCACAGTGCTGGTGCGCGTCTATCACCTCGACGGGACCGAGGAGACTCATCTGGTCCACCCCACTACCCCGTTCTTAACGATTCGCGGCGCGGCCGGTTGGACCGAACGGGCGCGGTCCTACCTGCAGCTCGGTGTTGAACACATCATGATGGGGCTGGACCACCTATTGTTCGTGCTGGGGTTGCTCTTGATCGTCAAGGACCGCTGGACGCTGGTAAAGACGGCCTCGGCTTTCACCTTGGCCCACAGCATTACGCTCGCTGTGGCGACGCTTGGTTATGCCAGCGTGCCTGGACCACCGTTGAACGCTGCCATCGCGCTGTCAATTCTCTTCCTCGGCCCCGAAATCGTCCGCTCGTGGCGCGGCCAGACGAGCCTTACGATCCGGCAGCCGTGGGTGGTCGCCTTCGCCTTCGGGTTGCTGCACGGCTTCGGTTTCGCGAGCGGCCTGACGGCCACGGGCTTGCCGCGCGGGGAAATCCCGCTGGCGCTGCTGCTATTCAACGTCGGAGTCGAGATCGGCCAGCTCTGCTTCATCTGCCTGATCCTGCTCCTGGAGAGGTCGTTCCGGCAACTGGAAATCCGCTGGCCGATCTGGGTTGCGCATGCTCCGGGCTATTTGGTTGGTTCCCTAGGTGCGTTTTGGACGCTTCAGCGCGCCACCATGATGATGGGGTTGGGCTGATGAAACTGCGTTACAGCCTGCCGCTGTGGTTTGTTGCTTCGGTGCTGCTGGCACTCCTGTGGCCCACGCGGGTGCTGGCGCACACGCAGGAGGGCGAAGCGGTCGGGCTGCTAAGCGGGTTGCGACATCCGGTGTCGGGCCTGGATCACATCCTGGCGATGGTAGCCGTCGGCTTGTGGGGGGCCCAGCTTGGACGGCCGGCGGTTTGGCTGCTGCCCGTGACATTTCCGATGGTCATGGCCTTCGGCGGCATGCTGGGTCTCATGGGGTTCGCTCTGCCCGGCATCGAGATCGGGATCGCCGCATCAGCAATTATCTTGGGAGTGATGGTGGGGTGTGAAGCCCGACTGCCCCTTTGGGTGGCCGCGGTGGTAGTGGGATTCTTCGCCATTTTTCATGGTCACGCTCACGGAGCCGAACTGCCGGAGGGCGCGGATGCCTTGCTGTACAGCATTGGGTTTGTGGTTGCGACAGGGTCCCTGCACGCGGCGGGCATTGGCATCGGATTGATTCATCGCTGGCCCGCTGGAAAGGTGGCGCTACGTGCTACGGGTGTGGCGGTGGCTATCGCCGGTATGTGTTTCTTGTGGCAAGCCGTTGCTTAGGAGCCGCGATGCGCTCACGCCTTACGTGGATTCTGGCCTCCCTGCTGGTCTGGGCAAGCTGTCCGGGACAAGCGAATGCGCACCTGGTCAATTCGGGCCTCGGGCCGTTCTATGACGGCATCGCGCACCTGTTCGTGTCGCCCGAGGACATGCTGGCGGTGATCGCACTGGCATTGCTGGGCGGGCTGGGCGGCAAGCGGTGCGGCCGGGCGGTTCTGTTCGTGCTGCCAGTGGCGTGGCTGGCAGGCACTCAAGCAGGCCGGATGCCGACATTGTCTGGCGGCGTCCCCGTCGTGAGCGCGGCCCTGCTAATAGCGTTGGGTGCGCTGGTAGCCGCTGATCGACGGTTGCCACTCGCACTCGTGACCGGCACAGCTCTGGCCTGTGGGCTGCTGAAAGGTTGCTTCAACGGCGCGGCGCTGATGGGAGCCTGGTCGAGCGGTCTAGTCGCCGCGGGAATCGTCTGTGCGGTATTTGTGATCGTGGCGCTCGTGGCCGGCCAGGTGGCCGCTCTGGAGAAAGAGTGGGCACGCATCATGGTCCGCGTGGCCGGCAGCTGGGTCGGCGCCATCGGCTTACTGATGTTCGGATGGGCAGTGCGCTAGGTCCCAAGTTAGACGTTTGAAGGAATCGTCTGATTGGTGCCGATCAGACTGCCGTCAACTGGCCCGTTCCGTTAAGTACTCCATTAGCAACGCACCCCAGCCTTGCTACATCGTATTTGAGAGCCTTGCCGTCGTCATCGGAACATGGCCGTCCGCGTTCGCTGAGGAGCGGGAGTGGCCCCGCACGCATCTGGTGAGCGCGTCGGCCCCAACCCGCAAGCGCGCTCTTTTGGGGCTCGGCCGTGCGTGAAACCGCCGTTCTTCGGCAGCCGCCGGGCTGATGAGGAATCGGCTCACGCGACGCGATCACACGAGTACCGCACCTGCGCCGCGATGCCGGTGGAATGATGGCTCCAGTTTGCCACAAGTGGATCCATTTTGGTGCACCACTCAATCCCCTGACGTTTGTCTTGTTTTGGCGAAGCCTCCTGCGCACGCGACGCCGAACCAGCGAACCAAGCAAGGCCCGTTTTTTCTTGTACGGGCTCCGCAATCGGGCTATATTGCTGGTCTGTTCTCGGATGACCTCGCAGCCAGCGCAACAGTATTCAGAGCAAGGCATATGCTTCAACCCCCGCAATCTCATGTGAAGGCCCACACCGAGTCGGGAGTGCTGGTCCTGACGATCATGGAAAAGCAGATGGCGGGGGAAGAACTGTGCACCGCCATTCGGGATGAACTGCTCGATGCAATACAGCATGGAGCCAGCAAAGTCATCCTTGATTTCCACCATGTCGAATACGTTGCCAGCGTGGCCTTCCGGACTCTTCTCGGGCTCCGTCGTCGGGTGCACGAGACGGAAGGGCGGCTCGTGCTCTGTAACCTCTCCCCGCTTGTCGCCGAGGTCTTCCAAGAGACGCGCCTGCTCATCAACAGCCGGTCGTCCCCGTCATTGTTTGAGGCGCAGCCGACTGTGCCAGCGGCCGTCGCCCTTCTGAACGGCTCGCCAGAATGAAATGACGGACCGCTCCACGCTGGGGAGCGGACAGGCGGTCCTGGGCCTACCTCCGAATACTCAAGTTGCCGCTGGACATAGCCCGCATTTCCAGATCGACTGCCGAGAATAAGGGCTTCGCACGCAAGGTGCCGTTCGCCAACATCGCAATTCACGCCATCCACCAGCGCCGATTGCCTGCCCAAAATCCTGCCGGAAAACCTGCAAATCTCTGCCACATTCGCTTGCTGTCCTCCCGCCCGCGAGGTAAGTCACTGTCCCTGTTGCATCGCGATTGGCGCGACGCACGCACGCGACAGCTACCGAGAAAGGACAACACATCATGGCAAGCAAGAAGACAGCGAAGGATTCGGCCCACGCCGAAAAGGCCCAGAGCACCGAGGCCGAGAAGGCGACGGGCGCCACGAGGAAGATTACGGACCTGAGCCTGGGCGACATCGTTCTGATTCCTGGGTTCGACGGCCCGAGGACCATCTGCGACGCAACCAAGGTCGGGGATGGCGCGGACGCGGGCAAGTTTGAAGTTGCCCTGCGAGATGAAACCGGCGAGGTCGAGCGCGCCGGGTTCGGCCCGGACGAAGAAGTGCAAGTGGTTGGCAAAGCGGCCAAAGGCGGCAAGGCCGCGCCCGTACCCGCGGAGTCAGCGGCGCGGAAGACCTCGTCGAAGGGAAAGGGCACCAAGAACAAGGCACCAAAGCCCGAGGACGCCAAGAAGGCGAAGAAAGAGCCGAAGGCCCCGAAGCCGCCCAAGGAGAAGAAGACCAGCGCCCTGGACGCCGCCGCCAAGGTTCTGGGCGAGAACAGCGAGCCGATGAATTGCCAGGAGATGATCAAGGCGATGTCGGACAAAGGCTACTGGTGCTCGCCGGGCGGGCTAACCCCGCACGCGACTTTGTATTCTGCGATTCTTCGAGAAATCAAGAGCAAGGGCAAGGAGGCCCGGTTCAAGAAGGCGGATCGGGGGAAGTTCAGCCTAACGTAGGTTTGCCTACCCGAAGCCCAAGATCACTTTCGAGGCCCCGCACTAGGCGGGGTTTTCTCGTTGGCGTTCTGGCCAAGACGGGCTGCCCGGACCCGTCGTGGGCGAACGTGGGCGGGCTGGTCGCCAGGATGTTTCGCACCTCCAAGAAGACCAACGCGGTAAAGTGAGCCGTCACCAGGACGGTGCGGGCCAGCCATTGGTGGCCCACATTCGACGAGCAAACGGGCCCGGACGGACTGGACGAGGATTACCACATGGATACCCCGGGCACAAAGCCTATAATGATAAGCGATACGAAAGTCACTTCTAGAGGCATCTGCGGCCGAGCGAAGGCCCAATTTGAGGTCATGCGTACCGTGGAACCTGACGACTTCCTGGAAGAATTCGTGGACGTAGAAAAGCTCTGTTACGATCCGGAGCAACATGCTAAGCGGATGAGCGAGGTTCTCGGGCCCGACTACACCTATCAAATAATGAAACATTTTGTTCTCACCTCGTGAAAGTTCTTCCCGCCGATCGAGAAAGATTTCGAAAAACTCAAGGTAGAAACTCGGCGAGTAGTTGAAGAGGCGTTGGCTAACATCGACAAAGAAATGAGTCCAAGGAGTGATTAGCTATTATAAGTTGCCTGCTGATTGCGTCCTGCATCGTAGCAGCATTAAACCGGTATCCAGAAAATAAGGCAACTTATTGTGACGAGACTCCTTAGGTCGGCTAAGACAGTGGTCAATTCGCGGCGGGTCAGAATTCGGGTCGGGTCGAGGTTCCTGGTCGATAGTGCAGGCCTGGTTCTCTCCGGTGGTGAGGGATCGGTTCATGCGACGCGGTCACATGAGTACCTCGCGGGCACGGGAATGCAAGGAAGAAACGGACGCACTTTTGTTGAAGGAAGTCCCTTTTCTTCCTTGTTTCCAGCTATGGGAAGGGCAGCGCGCGCGATGCAGAGCCTTTAATAGAGTCAACATTGTTGACAGACACCGCTGGTTCATCCGCACGCAATTTGCGGGAGCAGTGGGAGAAACAAGCGACCAAGCAGGTCACGCGGAAATGGCCGAGTCGCGACCGCAGTCTAGGTGACCCCGTACCTGGCTCCCTACATTGTCTCCGCGAGGCCCCTTTGTCCGTCCTCGCTTCGATGAAGTCCAGCATTTCACCTTGCGTCGACCAATCCAAAGGGCGCTAATAAGGATGGAATTCGCTTCACCTTGCCATTTGGTGTCACGAGAAAGGAGTGCGCATCATGTTTAAATCACTCGCCATCCTACTCGCAGCCGGGGCGCCCATCGCGGCCGATGACCCTGCAAGGGAACTCGCGCCGCCAGTGCGGATTGAGGCGGCCGGCAAGCCGATCGACACAGCGGTCGGCCACGCAGCGCCTTTCGTTTGTGACTTTGACGGCGACGGCGTCAAAGACCTACTCGTCGGCCAGTTCGGCGACGGCATTCTTTGGATCTACCGCAACGTTGGCACCAACGCTCAACCCAAGCTAGCGGCTGGAGTGAAATTCAAAGGCGGGAACAAAGACGGCCGCGTGCCGACGGGCTGATGCGTCGGTTTTGGTCCCCAGTTGGTGGACCTGGATGGCGACGGCTACCCCGACATCATCTCCGGCTCCTGGCCCGGCGAAATCTTTCTCTTCCGCGGCGGTCCTGGCGGCACCTTCTCCGCCCCCGAAATGCTCAAGGACAAAGATGGAAACATCATCAATATCGGCGGCGGGTTGCATGAGCAACCCAACGGCGACATCCTGATCACTGGCAATGCAGAGTTCGAGCAGACTTCTGGGGGATCGGTCGTCAATTATCATGGCAAGCGCATCAAGAGCCCTCCCGACAAGCAGATAATGGTTACAGGGACGGCTTCGGCGGTCCACGCCGTAGATTGGAATGGGGACGGCCGCCTCGACCTTCTCGTCGGCGACATCCGGGGTAACGTGTTCCTTATCCCCAATGAGGGGACTCCCAAGCACTATGCCTTCGGCAAGCCTCGTCAGCTGCAGGCCGGCAACAAACCGTTAAGCGTCGAAGGTGATGCAGGTCCATTTGCTGCCGACTGGGACGGCGACGGCAAGCTGGATCTCCTGGTCGGGTCTGGAGACGGCAGCGTTTGGTTCTATCGAAACATAGGCACCACAAAGTCGCCGGTTCTGGCCGCGGGCGTGCGCCTCGTTCCGCCGGGAGAAGCCGCCTACGGGTCCGACGCCCCCAAGGAGGCGCGGCGCGGCATACGTTCGAAGATCTGTGCGTTCGATTGGAACGGCGATGGCAGGCTCGACCTGCTTGTCGGGGATTTTGCTACGCAGAAGCCGGATCTGCCGGAACCAACGCCGCAGCAAAGGGCCGAGCACCAGAAAATCCGGACCCAGCTGCAAGGGGTCCAGGAACGCTACCAGAAATTGACCAGCAGGTTCTTTGGCCAGGAGAAATTGAAGAAGGAGGAGCGCGAAAAAGTCCAAAAGGAGATGCATGACGTGGCTAAGCAATTGCAGGACTTGAATTCAAAGATCCCTCCTGAGTACGAGAATCACGGATGGGTGTGGCTTTTCTTGCGAAAACCTGGGCCAGCCGAACCAGACGGGCGAAAGCTTAAGAAATGAAAGTACGTGGCCCAAACGACACATGTCTACGCTATACGAATTCCGCGTTCGTCGGCATGCCGTTCTGCCGGAAATTGGCATGCCAACGTACTGCCGCTTTCAGCTGGCAACTTTCGCGTCGCAAGCCATTGGAATGTGAAGTTTTAGGCGCAGCTGAACGCCACTGATCGGAATAGGACATCTCCAGGGGGACTTTCTGGAGTTCGCCCTTGGA
>Ga0208044_1001012_pt1 | contig 16852 bp, 12 predicted proteins | sample Sb_taG_8_FD_187712 | JGI IMG/M metagenome (GOLD analysis project Ga0208044, IMG submission 187712) | Peat soil microbial communities from Weissenstadt, Germany - Sb_50d_c_BC metaG (SPAdes) (version 2) | ecosystem: Environmental > Terrestrial > Soil > Wetlands > Peat | place: Germany... | reverse complement strand
ATACGGTCACCGCGAAGATCACCACTCCGAGGAAGACCTTGCCAAGCTCCGGACCGAGCGACTGCTTGACGATCAAGGGCAGTCCGCCGGTGATCTCCCCGAGCTCGGGCATGGCGGGATCGCTGAGGGCCAGCAGCCCGGCGATGATGAGCAACGCCCCGGCGAGTCCCGCGGCCGAGATTGCCCGGAGAATCGCCCAGGGTGCTCGCCGCCGCGGATCGCGGGTTTCCTCGGCCAGGGTTCCGGCGGTGTCAAACCCGTAGAGCACGTACGAGGGCATCACCGCTGCGGCGAACAACGCAGACAGCCAGGCGGCACAGCCAGAACCGGAACGGCCCGGGGTCGGGATTTGAAACAGGACAGAGGGCCCGCGCCGGGCCCGCGCCAGCAGCAGGATGATGAGCACCGCCACCCCGACTAGCTCCGCGAACACCCCGACGTTGTTGATCCGCGCCAGCAGCCGCACGCCGGCCGCGTTGATCGCCGTGGTCAAACCGATCAGTACGCAGCCCAGGAACACGGCGTTCCTCGCCCGGTCGACGGGGTTCGCTCCGTCGCCGATGAGCTGGAACACCGGAGCGATCTGAGGCAAGGTGGCCTGGAGCGCCAGGGCCACCGCGGCCAGAGATAGGAGCGAGCTTGCCAGGTAGACAAAACCGGCCATCCAGCCCAGGGCGGGCGAACCGATCCGTCGCGACCACTGGTAGACGCCTCCCGAGAGTGGGTAGTGCGCCGCCAGTTCGGCAAAGCCCAGGCCCACCGTGAGCTGACCGAGGAAAACCACCGGCCAGGTCCAGAAAAACGCGGGGCCGGCCGCGGCAAAGCCCAGGGAGAACATCTGGAAGACGCCGGTGAGAATCGAAATGTACGAGAAGCCGGCCGCGAACGACGAGAAGCTCCCCAGCGACCGGTCGAGCTCTTGCCGGTAGCCGAAGCCCGCCAGGTCCCGGATGTCGTCAATCTTCGTCCGCGACACCGCCGCGTCCCCTCGTACACTCGATCCGATCCCGCCGCACTCTGCCGATCAACCGCGCCTGGTGCCCAGATAGATGCCCCATTTCATGTCGCCGGCCGCGCAGAACCGTTCCTTCATGGCCCATCGCTCCACCAGATAGTTCAGGTCCTCTTCCGAGAAAGCCGCGAGGAAATCGGCCCGGTGATCGACCAGCCGCTTTGATTCGCGACGCAAAATATCGACAAACGTATCGGTGGCGTCGTTCACGACCACGTCCTTGAAGCCGGCGGCTCGCAGAAGCTGGCCGTACTGCTCGGGCTCGACGACGCTGTAGCCCGTCTTGACGATGTAGTCCTCGAACGCCGGCGAGGCGGGCGTCTTGCCCCGGGCGTAGTCGGTGATCACGATCCGACCCCCATCCGCCAGCAGGCCGTGAAGCCGGGAGAAGAGACGGGCCTTGTCGGGGATGTGCATGAGAGCGTCCCGGCTCCAGATGATGTCGAACTGCTCCGGAAACGGCGTCTCGAGGACATCGCCAAGGATGAAGTTGACCTCGTCCGAGAGCCCCAGTTGCCGGGCGTGTTCCAGCGCGATGGCGACCATCTCCTCGGCAAGGTCAATCCCGGTGACCCTGGCCCCGAATGCCCGGGCGAGATGGAACGCCGCTCCGCCGATGCCGCTGCCGACGTCGAGGACCCGGACGCCGGGATGGAGCGAGCCGGCCAGCCGCCGGCAGAGATCCTCGGTGGTCTCGTGCCCCCCCGTGCTGATGTAGTGCTCACCAAAGATTTTCTCGTACCTCAGAATCGAGGTGCGACTGTACTGTCCCTTGTTGTCGAACTTGGGTCTCGCAGCCGGCGCCGCTTGTGGCTGTGTCATTGCAGGTCCATCAGGTAAGGAAACGACCGCGGCTTGCTCGCGATTTCGCGACTGGCCTCGGTCGTGCGTTGGGAGGGCCGCATCACGCGGTTTGGAATCCAACATTCTGCGAGAACGGCGCAAGGGTTGTAAAGAGCGAATCGACGAGGCGGCACTGTTGTTCCCGTCCCGCGACGAGGCTGCGCCCCCAGCGAAGCTTGGAGCGGATGGGTCAGCCGCAATGGATAAATCCTGCGGGCGGGCGCTTGCCCGGGCCCGGGATAGCGGTCTCGGCAAGGTCTTGCAACCGGCGGTGACGCGATCCATCCTGTGAGTCCGGGGACGACCGGCGTTCTCTGAAGACATCATCCTCTGTGACTGGCATTACGAGCAGCGCGACCATTACCCGTCCGTACCCTACTTTCAACAGAAGGGGTTCCGCGTCTGGCCGGCAAGCTGGAACAATCCCAAGGCGGCCCTGGCGCTCCTGGAAGAGGGCCGGCGGGTGAACAAGGGGCTGGTGATTGGTCACCTGGGAACCACCTGGGTAAGCGCTCCGGCATTCTGCAAGGCGCTCCTGGAGCCGGGCGGCGAGCTTACCAAGGGCCGTCGCAACGGCGCCCAGGGTGCCGCTCAGGCGCTTCGGGTCTGCATGAGAGGAATTTGAGTCCGCTTTCGGCCCCTCTGTTCCGTTTCCTGTTTTCCGGTTCGGGACTCGCGCCCTGGCGGACTGGCCGCCGGTCAATCTGGTCTTTTCAGTGGCCGGGGAAACACATCCAGCGCGGAGAGCCGTTGCCAGAGAGCCAGGCGCTGGTCGATCGTCAAGTTGCGGAGTGGTGGACGAACGGGCCCGCAATCGACGCCGAGCATCGCCATGACGTTCTTGGACGCAGCCAGGAACCCGAATTCGCTGAGGGTCTTGATGAGATCGATCGATTTCCCCTGCTCGGCGCGAGCCGTCTGGAGATCGTGCTTGCCGAAGGCCTGCATCAGCCTCTGATAGACGGGAGCCGCGAAGTTATAGGTGCTGCCGACGGCGCCGCGGATGCCCAGACAGAGGCCTGCCAGGAGACACTCATCCGAGCCGAAGAGGACGTCAAAGGCTCCCTGTTCCAGCCGCACGCACTCCTGAAGCTCGAGGAGGTCGTCATTGGAGTATTTCAGGCCGCGAAGAGTGGGAATCTGGAACCTTGCCTGGTAGAGGAACTCGGACATCTTGAGCCGGACGCCCGTCATTCCTGGAATGTCATAAAAGTAGAACGGAAGCGGCTCCGCCTCGGCCGCAATCGGGGCGCAGAAGTCGATCAGGTCCTGAATGGTTGCGGGTTTGAAGTAGCTGGGTGACATGACGGCCACCGCCGCGGCCCCGGCCTGGCGCGCATGCGCGGCCAGGGAGATTGCTTCGGAGAGGCAATTGTGGCCGACATGAACGGCGACGCGCATCGCGCCGCCTGAGGCCTCGCACCACCGCTCCGCCAGGATCATCCGCTCATCCAGGGTCAGCGACGCGAACTCGCCCGTCGTCCCTCCCACGAAGACACCGCGAAGCCCTGACTCGATGAGCAGCTCGGCCTGTCGTTCGACCATGCCGAGGTTGAGCCCGCCACCCGGGGAGAAGGGCGTGTGACACGCGGGAATCAGTCCGGAGAGAGGCCCAGACATGAGCGGGGTTCCATGGTGCGAGCAGCCGAAAACGTGGGACGGTGCCATGATGAGGCGACACGGATTTTGCCGCCTCAAAAGCAGGACCTATTCTTGAGTGTAGCGGCCCTAGGGCGGAACAGCCAATCGAGGCCTCTCGGCGTGCCAGGGCCCGCGAGCTGCAAGGCTACAGAGGACGATAAGAAGAGAGCCCTGGCAAGCGGCAGGAGAACGCTTGCCAGGGGCTCTTATCACACAGCGGCGATCCTCCGCCGGATCAATACTCCCGGTCTCTCTTGATGCCTGGCTCGGGGTAGGGGTACTTGCCGTTGGGGCCTGTCTGAAGCGGCGCGGGGCTGTACATGGTGAGCTTGTCCACGTCGGGCCCGAACTCGTGAGGACAGCTCAGCATCTCTTCAAAGGTGACGATCTGCCCGGTATGGGCGGCCATCCGGCCCATCGAGGTGACCAGGCTGGCCTCGACGCCGCGCTTGACCTCGTTGTAGGTGTGATCCTTGCGGATCGCCTCGACGAGTTGATCCCACTCGAGCTGGTACGTGTTCTGCTCGGGCTGAGGATAGGCCCAGGCCAGGTTCTTCTTGACCATCTTCTGGCCCTTGTAAATGCGGCACTTGGCCGGCGTGTGCGACGAGGTGGAAATGATCGCCGACCCCTTCGTCCCATGGGCATAGCTGGCGAATTCCGTATCGCAGCCGTCGATGTTGCGGCCCTCCAGGAACAGCTTGGCGCCGTCGTCGAAGGTGTATTCAATCGAATACGTATCGAAGTTCTGATCGATCGCATCGCCGCGGTACGTGCGTGCGCCCGTCCCCTTGGCCTGGACCGGCCAGGCGTCTTTCATCCAGCAGCATTCATCGATGTTGTGGATGAGGAAGTCACTGTAGCAACCTCCGCTGGCCCAGAGAAAGCCGTGAAACATCTTGATCTGGTACAAGAGCTCGCTGATGTCGTTGGGCTTGGGAGGAACGGGCATGGACCCCCCCGGACCGGTCTGGCGATAGGCCCGCAGCGCGACGATGTCGCCGATCTGGCCGCCCTTGATTCGATCAAAGAGCTCCTGGCGGGCCTTGCAGTGCCGGCACATGAGGCCGACGCCGACCTTGAGATTCTTCTGGATGGATTTCTCTGCCAGGGCCAGCATCTTCCTCGAGGTCGGGCCATCGACGGTGACCGGCTTCTCCATGAAGACGTTCAGTCCCTTCTCGATGCCGTAGGCGAAATGGACCCAGCGAAAAGCCGGGGGCGTGGCGAGGATGACCACGTCGCCTGGCTTCAGGCAGTCCATGGCCTTGCGATAGGCGTCGAAACCGAGGAATTTCTTGTCCTCGTCAACGGTCAGCTCGTCGCAACAGCAGTACTCCTTGTGGAGCTCGTCGTAGCTCGATTTGAGCTTGTGATCGAAAACGTCGGCCATTGCGACGAGCTTGATCGGGCCGCTCTTGGTCGCAAGGGCATTGGCCGCGGCTCCGGTGCCACGACCCCCGCAGCCAACCAGGGCCACCTGGATCAGGTGGCTCTCGCCCGCATGGACGAGCGGGACAGCCGCTTGAGAGACGGCCGAGGCGACCGCAACCAGGACGGTGGTCTTGAGGAATTCACGACGCGAGGGAGATGACTTGGGGGCGATCATGAGGTCGCTCCATCATCCAAGAGGCGGGATCGGAGGGATTCGTGGAGGTACTCGGTGGGGAAGCCGCTGACGAGCGCCTTCCGCCCCCGGGGTTCGAACAACGTCTCGGCGCCGCGCGGGCCGCCGGCCGAACTGGATCCAACATTTCTTCAGAATAGCAGGCGTGACGATGCGATCCAAGGGAGTGCAGTTCGCTCCAGGTCCGGTCGGGCCGAGTGCGCAAGCGCGGCGCATCTTCAGCGCCGCGCCGACGATTCGCTGCAAGGCGGAGATTAATCGGTCCTGGAGCGCCCGTATTACTCGTGGCCTTCGGCAATCTTGCCGGAGACAACTGCGACCAACGACGCGAGCTCCAGCGCGGCGGCACAGGCCGCGAAGATCTCGGCGAGCTTGCGCGAGTCGTGGCTGCCGCTGCCGCAGCCCAGCAGCTCGAGGTTGCGCCGCTGCGCCGGCAGTTGCGTGCCGCCGCCGACTGTCCCGACCGTGAGTGAGGGCAGGGTCATGCGAATCAGCAGTCCGTCACCGCCGTCCGGCGAGGCCTGGCTGAAGGCCACGGCGTTCTCCGCCACGCAGGCCGCATCCTGCCCGGTTGCAAGGTAAAGTGCCGTCAGGCCGTTTGCCAGGTGAAGGTTGTTGCCCAGCATCCCGATCGCCTGCGACGACGTCATGGCCAGTTGCTGAAACTCGAGAACGGCCTCCTGCCTGACTCCGAGTGAGTCCAGAATCTGACCGCTCAGCGAGTACTCGACGGTTACCGAGTGACCGCGGCCATTCATCAGATTGCGCCGGGACGGCTTCTTGTCGCTGTTGAAGCCCGACTCGAGGTAATAGTGAAAACCTGTTTCTTGCTGAATGTACCGGCAAGCGGCCTCGGTCGCCAGCGTGACCATGTCCTGGCCAGCGGCGTTGCCGGTGTCGTAGACAAAGTCGAGCACCACCCATTGCTGGATCGGAGTGGGATCAACCCGCAAGAGCCGGCCATGACGCGTCGTACTTTCGGCCGTCACCAGGATCGAATCGGCGTGATCGTTGATCCAGTCGAGGAAGCTGCCGATCTCTGTGATGGTCGGCAAGCAGAACGCCGGGCTGCGGCTGAGCTCTTGCTTCAGATGAATCGTCCGGCAACCGCCCGCCATGGCCATCGCCAGCAGCCCGCGGTTCAGCGCCAGAGTCAGCGTTCCTTCAAGAGTGCAGAGCGGCACGATGAGCTCGCCACGGGCATAATCGCCGTGGATCACAAGTGGGGCCGCGATCGACATCGGCAAGGGCATGAAGCCCACATGGTTCTCGATAATCCCTTGAATCTCGTCCACCCGGGGTAGGGGCACGCCTTTCAGATCATGCCCCGTCAACTGTTCAACCCAGCGCAGGCGACGTTCGGTGTCCTTGGGCTCGAAGCCTTCAGGCGGCTTACCTGGTACTTCCCGCTGCGACCGTTCCTTGACTGTACCACGCAGCTTTTGTTGCGAAGAGACAAGTTTTGTACTCATTGATGCAACTCACGGAGATAGACCCGAGATCGAACGGAAACTCGAGGAGTGCGCGGTCTGCCGCCCGATTCTTCGCTGCAAGGCTTGCCATGACAGCACCTTGGAAGAACGAGAGCAGAGCGGCTGAGAGATTGACGTCGGCGTGGTTGACAACCCTCGCCTATAGTTTAGCTAAAGCACAGCGGCTTGCAAACTTCGGTTTTCTGGATAATTTGAGGAGATTGAAGAATTCGCTAAGGTCTGGCGAACACGACGTGGATTGGCTCTGGAGATCCAGGATTTCGGGTGTCGTTTCCTCCGGGGGTTCGATCGCTTGTGCCAGCTTCGGTTCATCAAGGCCGATCCCGGCCTCTTGATTCCGCCTCGGTTCCGGCGGTGAGCAGCTTCTTGATGGTGTCGGCGCGGGGCGGTTCGCACATTCTTGGTAAGTGGATTTGCAGGCCGTACTGGGCATGACGGAGCAGGGGACTGTCGGCGAACCGGACGGAGACATCGGGGTTTCCGGGTCGAAAACCGTGCTCGAGCGCCTGGCGCTGAATCGGTTCGCTCATGAGGAAAGCGAGAAAATCGGCGGCGGCGGTGCGCTGGGCCTGGTTGCTCCACGGCACGTCGAGAATGTAGTAAGGATGCTCGTTCCACATATTGGGCTCGGGGTAATCGACATGCAGTTCGCCCCAGTGATCGCGTGCCGACACAAGATAATCGATGACGAGATTCTCGTAGACGAGCACGCAGTCGTACTGCGAGGGACCGCGCAGCACCATTTCGCGCATCAGGGTTCCGGTGCTGTGGGTGAGTGAGCCGCCGGGCCGGGCCACGGCTTGCTCGAAGCTACGCAGCCAGTCAAGAAAGCGCTGCTGCGCGACATCTTCCAGCGACAAGCTTCGCTCCTTGCTGGCGAACTCGTAGGCCATCAAGACAAGCGTCAGCAACCCGCTGTTGGAACGACTGGGTTCCGTATGGCCGAACTTGAATCGTCCCCAGGTAGGCTGGGCGGCGATGGTTTCCCATCCCCCCGGCTCTTGCATGGCCTGGCCGATTGTCTTGAAGGTGACCTTGCCGTATTTCTTTATGAAGGCATCGCGACGGTCCTGCCACATGACGAAGACCATCGGCGTTAGAGCCAGGTTGTCGGACTTCACGATCGGGTTGTTCTTGTGCCCGGTCCGCCATTCCTGCTCGAAGAGGTCGCGGTAGGCATTGCAGGGTGTTCCTGGAGAGGATCTGGACGTACGAAACAGCCTGGCATTTCGTGCAGCGAAGCCGTCGGCCCGCGTGCTCTCTGCCGGCCGGGATCGGCGTCCCGCACGACGGGCAAGGAACCCTGCCCGGTTCGCCCCGCGAGGTGAGCCCGTTGAGCGGGGCGACCGTGGTGCGCGAGGACCCGGCGGGAACTTCCGCGAGCACCTCCTGGGCCAGGACCGAGCAAGTTTCGAACCGATCGGCGGGATTCTTGGCCAGGCCCCGCAAGATCGCATCCGAAGTTCGCTTCGATAAGTCGGGCAGAAACTCGGTCAGCGGGGGCGGGACGACCATCGTCTGATTGACCACCGTGGCCGATGGCGTCGGCCCTTCCATGCAGTTGTTCCCGGTCAAGATTTCGTAGACCGTCATGGCCAGCGAGTACTGATCGACCCGGCCATCGGCTGTCCGTCCCATCACGACTTCGGGAGCGACGTAGTTCGGCGTCCCCACGAGAAAACCTGGAGCGGTCAAGGAATTGCCTCTCCAGTCGGTCGCTTCGGAGGTGAGCGCCTTGATGATGCCGAAGTCGCCCAGAAACGCGTTGCCGTGGCGATCGAAGAGGATGTTGGCCGGCTTGACGTCGCGATGGACGTGGTCCTGGGAATGAATGAAATCGAGCGCCCGGGCAATGTCCGGCAGCCAGTCGCTCAGGGAGCTCAAAGGCATCGGCTCGAGCTCGCCGCGGGGCCCCGTGGCGATCCGATCCTTGAGGCTGCCGCCGGCAAGATACTGCATGACGACAAACGGCAGATCCCGGAATTCTCCGACGTCGATGATCTTGACGATATGCGGATGACTGAGCGCCACCAGCGACCGAATCTCGGTGCCGAAGCGGTCGAGGAAGGCGCGATTGTCCGTCCCTTGATCGCCGGAGACGGGGAACTTGAGAACCACGTCGGTATCCAGGTGACGGTCAAAGGCACAGTAGATGTGCCCCATGCTTCCCTGACCGATCCTGCCCAGGATCTTGTAGCGCCCCTCGGCGATCTCCTGTCCGATCCATTCGCTGTTGTTGGCTTTCACCTTGAGCGACCTCGGCGGAGGTAGTCCGATCGCGCCCGGCCCGGGGCCGTTCGTCGTGGTAACGAGTGGAACATAAATCCTATCCCGAAATCGTGAAGAATTGATGTGCGACCCGCCGGCTTACTCGAGCGGCTCAGCTCACACAGCGGCAACCGCCGGAAACTCGGCGGCGAAGGTTCGAGAAATCGCGGCCGGTGCTTGCCTGCGCGGCGGCGCCTATGTACATTTGTGCGCAATTCGCCAGATCCCCAGGGCGTTGCCCTGGGCTTTCATGTTACGGCCCCTACGGGGCGGCAGAAAAGTGCAACACCAAGACAGCGTTGCGGGGGGAGCTGGGAACCATGTTCGACCCGAACGACCTGGGGAGTGCGGCCATTTACCGCCGCGCTTACGGAGAGGCGGCGCGGTTGATCGAGATCGCCCGGTTCGATCATTGCTTCGGGCGCGACTTCGCCGCCGGCATCGGCGGCAACGTCGAGGCCATCCGCGCCGAGGTCCATCGGAGAATGGGCCGGGAGGCCGATCCGGAAGCCGTCGAAATGGCCGTCACGGATGCCATGGCCGGACGATCGCCGCAGTGGTGAAATGGCAATGCGGAACTGTAACCCGCCGCGGATGAACGCCGATGAACGCGGATCAATGGAAGGAATGTCGCAGGGAGCTCCGTCCACGACTCTGGACCGAAGGGATCCGCGGCTGGCTCCGTCGGCCCAAAATGAGACTCCTCGTTGATCTCCACCAGCGTACGGATGGCCCTTGCAGCTAACTTCCGAGGAAAAGCGGCCGGGACGAGACTGCCAGAGGATCAATCCCAGGGATTTCGCCACGACCGGCCGAGAAGGCATGGTTCAAAAGCAGGTTACACCTCGGGGTGGCTGGGGTCGACGCCCGAAGGGCGACGCCCCCAGATCCGAGGCTTCCGCGCTGGGGGCTCGCTGGCTGTCGCCAGCTCGACCCCAGCCACCCAGCTCTTGTCACCTGCGAAGATGCTGAAGTTGAACCATGCCACCGAAAACACCGGAAACTGCAGCCAACTACCTGTTACACCGTGTTTTGCGTCAAAACGGCGGTGGAGATCAGCGAGGAGTCTCGAATCGCCACTTTCAATTCAGGAGGCCAAGCAAGACTTCGGGGTCGGCGGGTTTCACGAGGTGCGTGTCGAAGCCACTGGCCAGCGCACGCACGCGATCCTCGTGCTCACCGTAGCCGGTGACGGCGATGAGCCGGGTTTTGGCGGTTCCAGGGTTCATCCGGATCGCGCGCGCGACCGCATAGCCGTCCATGCCGGGAAGTCCCACGTCGCAGATGACCACGTCGGGTCGGGCGCTGCGGGCGGTCTCAACGCCTTCCATGCCGGTGTAGGCCAGCGCCACCTCATAGCCCTGGGTGGACAGCAGCATGCGCAGACTCTCGGCCGAATCCCGGTTGTCTTCGACCACCAGCACCCGTACATGCTTGGTCGTACTCGTCGGGCTCAGTCGAGATTCCGAGAGGGCCATCGGTTCGTCCTGAAGTGGCAGTCTGACCGTGAATTCTGCCCCCTGCTCGGTGCCTGCACTGTGGGCGCTGACGGTGCCGTCATGGAGTTCCACCAGCCGCTTCACAAGTGCGAGCCCCAGGCCAAGGCCTCCCCGTCTGCGGTCGAGGCTGCGATCGGCCTGGGTGAAGGGCTCGAAAAGCCGGGGAAGAAGCTCCGGATCGACACCGATACCCGTGTCCCGCACCTGCATGACTGCCTCTTGCCGTGAGAGATCGGCGACGACTACGACCTCGATCCTGCCGTTGCTTTGCGTGAACTTCCGGGCGTTCTCCAGCAAGTTTTCCAGAACCTGAGTCAGACGGGTACGGTCGCCGTGCACCCAGACGGGGATCTCGGGAAGCCTGGTCTCGATCGTGATGCCCGAGTTCTGAAAGACTTCGCGCTGGTCTTCCGTGGTGAGCCGGGCGAGACGCGCCAGGTCGGTTCTCTCCCGGTTCAGGTTGATCGTGCCACGCGTGATCCGCGATACGTCCACGAGATCGTCGATGAGCCGTCCCATGTGCGTGATCTGACGGTCCATCATGTCGCGAACGAGAGCGACCACCGTCGGGTCGTCACCTCGAAGGTGAAGCAGGTGGACCGCGTTTCGCAACGGGGCCAGCGGGTTCCTCAGCTCGTGTGCCAGCATGCCCAGGAACTCGTCCTTGTGGTTGGCGGACTGACGGATTTCCTTCAGCAAAGCCGCATTCTGCTCTTCGGTCCGCTTGCGTTCGGTGATGTCGCGGGCGATCTTCGCGGCCCCGATGATCTTCCCCGTCGCATCGCGGATCGGCGAGACCGAAAGTGAAACGTTGATGGTCCGCCCGTCCTTGGTTCGCCGTATCGTTTCGTAGTGCTCGACTCGTTGTCCCTGCGCGAGCTTCTCGAGAATCCGCTCCACGTCTTCGGCCTGGCCGGGGACCACGAGCTTGCTGATCGGATGGCCGATCATCTCGTCGGCGGAATAGCCGAAGATCCGTTCAGCCGCGCGATTCCAGCTCGTGACGGTTCCATCCAGCGTCTTGCTCACGATTGCGTCGTCCGAGGACTCCACGATCGATGCCAGGAAACCCTGAAGCGTCATATGCGGCGGCGTGGTCATTCCATCTTGCTCTGGCGCTGCACCATTCATCGCGGAACTGTTGACGTCCCTGGCCCGGCTCATCATCTCGTCTCCTCGTGCGGGGTACGCCGGCTTGCTGTCGGCATCGAGTTTTACTCGGGGTCTGTCGCCGGATCAAGGAGGCTGGATTCCATGTCGATCGAGAGCAGTGCCGGGTGCGATCAATCAAACAATGCAGATTCCCGGGATATCGGTCGTGGGGCAAGACGGCGAAACTGGCCAGGCCACTATCGGCTATTGGCTCGCACTGCGTCACAGGGAGTTTCTCGTAAACTGCTTGAACTCAGAAAGGGCAAACTGAATTCAATCTACTGGAGGGAACCCAAATTGCAAGGCTCATTGGATTAAAAGTCATTAACGAGCACATTCGAGTGATGCCTTTATGGACGGCAGGCGAAATAGTAGAGCACCGCAAAGGGTCGTCGAGCATCCGCACAACCAGAAGGTCTCTCGGTTGCTGGCGGATTGCGCCGGAGACAAGACGATCGGAATCGGCCCGGGCTCGTCGCACCATAAAGGATTTAACTTGTGATCTTCTGAGAACTTGCGTAGGATCTTGAGGTCGAGCGAAACGGGCATTGGCCGGCACCGTCGCCGAATCCCCCGGCGCAGCCGGCGAATCAGGCTGTCCGCAGCGTCACTGCCGAGAAAAGCCGAGAGAGCTCATGTCACTGGTTCTGGATGACGTGCTAATAACCAGTAACCCGGCGACAGGCGCCGAGGTTGGCCGGATCAAGATCACTCCTGCCGGGCGCGTTGCCGGCCTGGTTGCGCGGGCGCGGGCGGCGCAGCAGGACTGGGGGCAGCGCCCGTGGAAGCAGCGGCGCGAGGTGCTGGCCCGGTGGTGGCAGATACTAGGCCGTGATGTCGGCGATTGGACAGCGTTGATCCGGGACGAGATCGGCAAGCCCGGCGTCGAGGCGCTTGCGGGGGACGTGGTACCCACCCTCGACGCGCTCCGCTGGACGATCAAGCATGGCGAGAGCACGCTCAAGGACGTGCGGTTGGGAGCAGAGTGGCAGCGCTGGTTGCTGATGCCTGGGGCGCGGCTGCGCTGGTACCCCGTGGGCGTTGTGGGAATGATCGGGACGTGGAACTATCCGCTCTTTCTCAATGCGCCTCCCATCGCCCAGGCGCTGGCGGCGGGAAACGCGGTGGTGTGGAAGCCATCCGAGCTGGCCGTGCGCACCGGCCAGAAGATCCAGCAGAGCCTCGAGGAAGCGGGCGTGCCGGCGGGATTGGTGACAGCGGTTTTTGGCGGGTCCGAGGTGGGTCAGGCCCTGGTTGAGTCTGATCTCGACAAGGGGTTCTTCACAGGCGGCATTGAGAATGGCCGGCGGGTGATCGCCGGGCTCGGGGCTCGCGGCATTCCGGCAGTCGCCGAGCTGTCAGGTTTCGATGCGGCAATTATCTTGCCCGATGCGCCTTTGCACAGCACGGTTCGTGCCCTGACCTGGGCGGCCTATGTCGGCTGCGGACAGACATGCGTGGCTGTCAAGCGCATCTATGTGGTCGGGGATGCGCGGCCGTGGGCCGAAGAGTTCTCTGCCCGGGCCAGGGCACTGGAGGTGGGCGATCCCGCCCGGCCGGCAACCGACATCGGACCCATGATCACGGCGAGTGCACGCGAGCGTTTCGACCGGCAGGTCAAGGATGCAATCCGCGCCGGCGCCCGCGTCCTGGCCGGAGCAACGAGTCTCAGCGGGCCCGGCTGGTTCTACGCTCCGACCGTTCTCCAGGCGGAAACAGCCGAGGCCGAGACTGCCCTGGCAGGGGCATTCGGCCCGGTCGTTCTGATTCGCGGCGTTGCCGACGTCGATGCGGCGGTTGCCGCGACCAACTCCAGTCACTTCGCTCTGGGAGCGAGCGTCTGGACAAGGAACTCGAGTGCCGCGCGCCACCTGGCCAGCAGGCTCCAGGCCGGGATGGTCAGCATCAACGACGCTGTCACTCCCACCGCCCACGCCGGGGCGCCATTTGGCGGCTGCAAGGCCAGCGGGTTTGGCCGCACCCATGGCGCCCTCGGGCTCCGCGAGTTCACCCAGCCCCAGGTTCTCTTCCAGCGCCGGCCGGGAGGGTTCCGTCCGCAGCTTTTCCCCTACAGCCAATCTTCCACCGTGGAGCGATTCCTGGCCGTGTATCGCCGCGTCTTTCATCGCCGCTGAATGGGTTTCCCGCCCTCACCTGGCCGCCCCTGAACGCAACAGACCGTAGCGGTCGCCCGATTGCCGAAGGTGGGGCTTCGCACTATAAAGAAAGAGGGCGGCGCTCATCGTCTTCCCTCTGGTTTCCGAGCTTCATGGCGAACGCTTGCAGGTGATGATGGCTGGCACGATGGGAACGAGGGCGCCGCGGCTGATCACCCGGACCGGGTGGTTTTCGCTTGCGGCCACGATCATCTGGCTGGCAACCACCCCGGGCTGTAATCCCTCACGGAGAGCCGTAACGATGTCTGGAGCTACAAACGAAGGAGCGCCCAAGGTCGCCAGGAGCGACGGGGAGTGGCGGCGCGAATTGACCCCCGAGCAATACCATGTGACCCGTGAAAAGGGGACCGAGCCGGCCTTCACGGGGCAGTACTGGAACAGCAAGCACCAGGGCGTCTACAGGTGCGTCTGCTGCGGCACGCCTTTGTTCGATTCGACCGCGAAGTTCGACTCCGGAACAGGTTGGCCCAGCTTCTCTAAGCCGGTAGATCCGCAGAACGTCGGCACCCAGGATGATCGCAGCTTATGGATGTCCCGCACCGAGGTCCTCTGCCGCGCCTGCAATGCTCATCTGGGACACGTGTTCGACGACGGCCCCGCTCCCACAGGTCTGCGTTACTGCATCAACTCGGCGGCCCTCAAGTTCGAAGAGAAACCTGCACACAGCGAGGATCCCGGCGGCAAGGAAGGGAAATCTCACTGAACGGGTCGTTGCCGAGAGTCCAAGGCCGGCATGCTGCAAAGTTGGTCTTGACCGCCCTCTGATCCCGACTGTTTTCGTTGCGAATTTGCTTCGTTCGGCGAGGGTCTCCAGACCCTGCCGTTCGGCCGACCGGACGTCTCCAGGTGACACGCCAACGGTCGGGGACAGGGAGTCCGTCGGTCGCAGAGGACGGGCGGGTCTCCCGACCCCTGCCCGAACCAGCTACCGGCAGAGATTGTTCGTTGAGCACTACCTCGGTGAATCGTCGGGGTCCGCCGTCGATGCCACGCGCCCGAGTTGCGTATCAACGGCCTGAAAAGCTGGGGCCGCGCCTGGTAGAGAAAAGTGGAGTTCGGGCAGCCATCAATGCCCGAACCAATTGGTGTCGGTCCTGGCGCTTTTCTATCACCTCCCTATACCTCCCATCAAATTCACTGGCCACTCACTACTGGCCACTGGCCACTGTTCTCCCGCCACTCGCCACCACCTCCCCGTCACTCCCTGCCCGCCACCAACCGACCCGCCAAAATCGGGTTCGTTTGTTTGCTGGATTCCGCATTACTTCGTCATAAGTCCCGATTTGAAAACGACTAACACCCGAGCAATTCGGCTTCGTTCTTGCGCCTTCTTGACACCGCTGCTCTCACCGCCAATTCGCTCTCTTTGGATTCACCGAAATTCCAGCACAAAATCCGGACCCCAAAGTGGCCAAGGCCGGACCCCAAAGTGAGCGGCAATCTCAGGCTCCTTCAAAGAGCGGTACACCCATTGCCCCGGCTGCCGTTTTGAGCTTGCCATCCAGGGCCGCCAGCGGCAGGCCGAGCCGGATCGCCAGCTCCAGGTAAGCAGCGTCGTAGGAAGAAAGGTTATGAGCACGCGCCAGATGCATGGTATCAGCCCAGGCATGGGCAACCGTCTGGTCATCGACGGTAATGGGAAAAGCACCAAGGATCGCTATGAACCGTGCCGTCTCGGCCGACGCGAGGTCTGGGTGTCAGACTTGGTTTTTGGTTTCCGACTCGATCCGTGCCATGATCTGCTGGAGTTCATCGGGCATTTGGGGACGGGCTCGCACTAGCTATCACGTGATAGATGGCGCCCTCAACTTGGATGCGAAGTCGTCTAGACATTCCCCAGTAGAGCTCAATGAAGCGAGGGACTCAACAATAAACCAAAAAAACCAAAAAACAAGTCTGACACCCCCCCAGTCCGAGTCTGACACCCCCCCCAGTCCGGCGTCATATTGATCTCCGATCTACCTAAGAGGAAACCATGTCCTGGATCACCCGTCGGTGCCGATCATGACCGATTCGGGTGGCCATCATGAGGCTTGAAGCGTCCATTCACCAGGGCAGGGGCTGGTCGAGGTGGAAGTAGCCGCCGGTGGGTCCGTCGTCAGGCAGTGTCGCCAGCCTCACACTCGTCTTCCCCCCTTCCGAGACCTCCATCGGAGCGGCCGCGCCCCCTATGTCCGTCTTCACCCAGCCCGGGTGTGCCGAATTCACCTTGATCGCCGTCCCGCGGAGCTCCTGGGCCAGGTGGATGGTGAACGCATTGAGCGCTGTCTTCGACGCGTCATAGGCGAAACCCTTCAGGGCGTAGACGCCCGAGGCCGGGTCGGCGTGGAGCGTCAACGACCCGAGGATGCTCGAGAGATTCACGATCCGCCCGGCCGGCGCCTTGCGAATGAGCGGCAAGAGCGCCTGCGTGAGCGCGACGACGGCGAAGAAATTCGTGTCGAAGGTCCTACGAAGGATCTCCGGCGTAACGGTGGATGTCGTGTTGAACCCGGCGGGGTCGCCGAAATCGCCCTGATCCAGCATGACGCCCGCGTTGTTGACGAGGATGTCGAGCTTGCCGTATCGTCCTTCGAGATGCCGTACGATCTCCTGATGGTCCCGGGGCCGGGTGACGTCGAACCGTACGGCCTCGACATTGCCGATACCCTCGGCCCGGAGTGTCTCGGCGGCGGCGCGGCCCTTGGCCTCGTCGCGGCTACCGAGAACGACGGCGATTCCCAGCTCGCTAAGCCCCCGTGCCGTCTCGAAGCCGATCCCCTTGTTCGCACCTGTGATAAACGCAACCTTGTCCTGTGTTCCCATTGTCATCCTCCTCGTGCGGGCCTTGATTCGATCGCGCTCGGGAGCGGGCCGGTGCGACACCCAGCGCGACTCCTGTGCGAGTTCCGAGGTATTCTACGTCGGCAGGCAACCGTCGGGGAGAATGGGGAGGCATGAAAGTCTGGGCGATCCGCCATAATTCCGGGGACACATAATTCCGGAAACACCATACCTAACTCCGAAGAATTAAGTATGGTGTCCTTGCGTCAGGAAAGCTTTGGGAAGGAGGAAGAGACTCGAGCTCTGAAACCTTTCGTTGAAACCCTGCGGGTACGAATCCCGCCTGGCAAAGCTGGACCAGCAGCCAGAAGCGAGTC
>Ga0208044_1000994_pt1 | contig 17043 bp, 22 predicted proteins | sample Sb_taG_8_FD_187712 | JGI IMG/M metagenome (GOLD analysis project Ga0208044, IMG submission 187712) | Peat soil microbial communities from Weissenstadt, Germany - Sb_50d_c_BC metaG (SPAdes) (version 2) | ecosystem: Environmental > Terrestrial > Soil > Wetlands > Peat | place: Germany... | reverse complement strand
TGGCCTCCGTGCGAGTGAGTGATTCCGTGACGGAATGCTCACTCTAACGAAGGCGGTTACGGTGGGTCAGTTTTGCGCGCTTAAATTGCCCCAGAGTGGGTCAATTTTGCGCGCTCAGTACCAGGCCGAAAAACCAGTAGCCGTTGTAGAACTTATTAATGACAAGGCCGGGCTCGAGGACAAACACGTGGGGGATCATGGGATTGTGGAGAGGATCCGTGTATTCGGCGATGTCGAGATCTTTTTGGACGATGCGCCCCGCGTCGGAGAGGAAAGGCCAGTGGGCACCGACTCCGCTGCGATATTCGTTCGTCTCAGTGATGTTGTCGGTGCTAATCGTGACAAGCCGGCAATAGGCAACCTCGAGCTCACGATGGAGTTGAACAAGCCCTTCCGCCTGCCGGCGGTCCTTGGGGCAGAAACCGCCGCGGCTGAGGACGAGAACCATTGGATGCTGTCCTTGCAGTTCGGAGAGCTTCCGGCGTTTCGCGGTGTGGTCAGTAAGCTCGTAGTCGGGGAAGATCGCCCCTGGGACAATGTCAGATCGCATAGGAAATCCTCGAGTTGGGTGCGCGTCGCCGGGTTACGTCTCAATTGTTAGGAGGCTCTGTACTACTAACCTGGAAAGTCTTGTTTTTTGAGCAAGATTGTCAAACTGGGCAAGACTGAAGGGCGCGCAATCGCTTCATATTGCGTAATCGATCCAGTCCTCCAATTTGGTTGCGGCCGATAGGCCGCGCTGTGAAGGTAAACTGACAGCATTCCGCCTCGAATGCCCACGCCTGAAAACTTGAACGCTCACCTGTTGGAGTGATTGCCGTCTCAACCTCCCTTTCCTCTCGGAATGAACCCGGGAACGCCGGTCTCTACAACGGCATTAAACCTGACCCGCGACTTGATTCCTTCGCTAATCTCCCGCATGGCGTCTTGAGGAAGGGTGGAGACTTCAAAGTTCTCCTTGATCCGGCTGGGGGTCTTCGAGGTGGTCAGGAGGGCCGTCCCGCGCTGGATAGCCCAGGCGAGCAAAACTTGCGCGGGGGTCTTGTTGACTCGCTTGGCGATAGCGGTGATGACAGGATCTTCCAGCAACTTGGGCTCGCTACTGTGCCCTAGCGCCGCGAAAGCTTGCAGCACGATGCGATTCTTTCTGCAATAGTCCAAAAGGTCCCATTGCGGGAGATACGGATGGGACTCGACGTGAACAATTGCAGGCTTGATCCTCGCGACTTCGAAGATTTCTCTCGCCTGTTCCAGGCTGACGTTGGATAATCCGATGGCCTTGCACTTGCCCTCGTCCACTAGGCCCTCCAACGTCCTCCATGTATCCAGCAACGTAACCCCTTTATCGTAAATCACATTGCCGTTCGCATCCCTCGGGTCTTGCTCGTCTCCAGGTTGGAAGGCAAAGGGGGTGTGGATGAGATAGAGATCGACGTAGTCGAGTTGGAGTTTCTTGAGACTGGCCTCGAAGGCGGGTTTGGCGCGTTCAGGACGATGATTGTTGTTCCAGAGCTTCGTGGCGATAAACACGTCCTCCCGCTTGATCTTCCCCGCCTTGAACACCTCCTGCATCGCTTCGCCGACCTCTTTTTCAGTTCGGTAGCGTTCCGCCGTGTCGAGCTGACGAAATCCTGCTTCCAGCGCCGCCTTGGTCGCGTTTTTGGTTGCCACAGGGTCGGGAATCAATGTGCCAAATCCGAGCGCGGGGATCGCGCCGGATCCGTTGTTGAGCGCTATCTTCGTATAGCGAAGGTTGTCGGGTTCTACCACTGTTTCACTCCTCCGATATTTCCCAGGTGGACTTCAGCCCGCGACTGTCGCGGACCAGCTCTAGATGTCGATTACCAGATCATTCCGGGGGCGAGAGCAGCAAGTCAACAGGTTTCCGGCCGCCGGAGGCTCGAGCGGCTCGGGATCATACTTCACCGACCCGGAAATCAACCCGCACTCGCAGGTATGGCAAACTCCGGTCCGGCAAGACCAGCGGACCGGGACGTCACAGGCTTCGGCGAGTTCCAGCAGGCTCTGGAACTTCGAGTCCCAGGAAACCGTAAGCCCGGCGCGAGCAAATGAAATTCTTGGACCTTCACCGTGGGAAGCGGTAGGCGCGTGCGGTAGGCGTCGCGGCACCGCCTTCACACCCGGCGTTATGGGCTTGCCTGAACCGAAAACCTCCGTGTGGATGCGATCATGGACGACACCCCATCGGCCGAGGCCAGCGGTCAAGTCCTCAAGGAAGGCCGGAGGGCCGCACAGATAAAAATCGGAGTCGCGGGGCACGCCCAGCTCTTCGAGAACCGTGACAGTCAGCCGGCCGGCAGCATCGAAATCGAGACCCAATCGGTCAGTCGCATCGGGCCGGCTGTACTGGACGTGGCTCCGGGCGTGGGGTAGTTTAGCCAGCAGATCGCGTGCTTCCCGGGCAAAGATGTGATCCAGGCGGTTGCGTGCTCCATAAATCCACCAGACCGGGCGCACCGACGCCTGGGCCGCCAGCGCGTGGAGCATAGCCATCACCGGAGTCACGCCCACCCCTGCGCTCAAGAGCACCACAGGAAGATCGCCGCGCCTCAGTGTGAAGGCGCCCCGGGGCTCGCTGACATCCAGCACGTCGCCTGGACGAAGCTGTGCGCTCACGTAGGTGCTGGCGATTCCGTGCGGCTCCTGCTTAATGGTGATGCGGTAACGGCCGGGGTCCGGCAGATTTGACAAGGAGTAGCTGCGCAAGACCGGAGGCGCGTCAGCGTTAGGACGGAGTCGCAACACCACGAACTGCCCGGGAAAAGGGACGGTCAGGGGACGACCGTCCACGGGCTCCAGCACCAGCGAGACCACACTGCTGCTCTCGCGATCCATTCTGGCCACTTTCAGAGGCCGGAATCCGGGAACGGCCGTGATCATCTGTTCCGACGACGCCAGTCCGGCATTCCCTGTGCGCGACCCCGGCTGCGTCATCTGCCGGAGAAGGGCCTCAAAGGAAGACTTCCAGCCCGGGCTCAGGGCCGGGATGCGCAGAGCCCGCTCAAGTTCATCTTTGGCGGGTCCGGGAAGATAGAGCAGCGCGTCGATCGCGGCGACCGTGAGGCGTTCAGGGCCCTCGGCAACTTTGACGATTTCATCGCCGGCGCCCACCTCACCCTCTTCCAGGACGCGAAAATAGAACCCCGGGCGGTGATGCGCGACCAGCAAAGCCGCCATCCTGGGCTCATCCATTCGTACGCCAACGCGGTAGCAGGTCACACGCGGCTGCGTAACTTCGAACAGAGCGCCGCCGATGCGATAGCGATCGCCGACGCAGACCTCACTGTCGGCGAGGCCTTCCACCGTGAAGTTCTCTCCGAATTGTCCGAATGTGAAATCGGCTCGCTTCAGTTCACGCTGCCAATGGTGATAGGAATCCATCTGGTAGACAAACACAGCCCGGTGTTCTCCACCGTGACCGGCTAGATCACCCTGTGCGTCACCATCGATGTTGAGCCGCCGAACCAGGCGCCGTCCCTGCACTGGCTCTTTCCACACGGACGTGTAGACAGTCTTACCGCGCCACGTGATCTCGCGGGGAACACCCACGTTGACTGACAATAACCGTGCCATATGGACCCCTACCTCCTATTTCCTGTCGTTGGCCATTGGACACCTTCCTCCACTTGATGCGTATTGCGCGTTGATCCACATGTCGAAAGAGTGGGGCGACCATGCCGTCGTGCATGAGACTCAACATTCCTGCTGAATCACATTGCCGAGAAGGCCGTACCCGCTTCATCGTCGATTCGACTTGCGGTCAGGCGTTGGTGTCCCCGTCCACCGTCAGGTTCGCACCGGTGATGTAGGACGACTCCGGACCGGCGACGAACGCTACCAGCGCCGCGACCTCGTCGGCGCGTCCATACCGACCAAGCGGAACGGCCGCCTTCTGGCCTCCGGCCCACTCGCCGGAGGCGGGGTTCAGGTCGGTGTCAATGGGCCCCGGCTGAACGTTGTTGACCGTGATGCCGCGCGCCCCGAGCTCACGCGCCAGCCCTTGCGTGAACATCTTGACGGCCCCTTTGGTTGCCGCGTAGGGCGCCATGCCGGGAATGAACACGCGCTCCCCCACGCACGAGCCGATCATGATGATTCGCCCGCCGGTCTTCAGGTGCTTGAGCGCCGCCTGCGTCGCGACGAAGACGCCGCGGACGTTGACCGCAAAGACGCGATCGAAGTCCGCGAGAGTCGTCTCCTCGACCTTCATCGGTATGACCGTGCCGGCGTTGTTCACCAGCACGTCGAGCCGGCCCATCGTCATGACCGTCCTTTCGACGGCGTTGCTGACTGCCTCGGCGTCGGCGGCGTCCGCCTGGATCGCGATCGCCTTTCCGCCTCCGCGTTCAATCTCTTTGACAACGGACGCCGCTGCGTCAGCGCCTTTGGAATAGGTGACCGCGACGCTGGCGCCGGCCGCGGCCAGGCGCTTTGCGATCGCGGCGCCGATGCCTCGCGAACCGCCAGTGACGAGCGCGACCTTGCCTTCCAGGGGTCCTTCATGTGTGGTGCGTGACATGGTGATCTCCTCACTTGATTTCTGTGTACCGTTCGGTACGATGAAAGTGTACGGGGCCGGCGATGCCGGTCAAGGGCTGACAACAATTTTTTTGAAGGAGATCACGGTGCCCTCGGGGCGCACGCGACAGTTCGACGTGGATGAGGCACTGGACCGGGCACTGGAGGTGTTCTGGGCACGCGGGTACGAGGGTGCCACGCTCCCGGAGCTGACCAGGGCCATGGGGATCAACCGACCAAGCCTCTACGCCGCCTTCGGGAACAAGGAGCAGTTGTTCCACAAGGCGCTCGACCGTTACCAAACGGGGCCCATGTCGTTCCTGACCGAGGCCCTGCGCAAGCCGACCGCCAGGGCTGTGGTCGAGGCAATTTTCTCGGGGTTCGTCAGGATGCAGCGCGACCGCGACAAAGCACGCGGGTGCCTGGTCGTGTCCGGGGCACTCGCGTGCGGCGAGGAGGCGGAGGCGGTGCGCCGGGAGTTGGCCCGATTGAGGCAAGCGATAGTAACGGCGTTACGAGAGCGGTTCGAGCGGGCCGTGCAGGACGGCGACCTGCCGGCGGGGACCGATTGCGCGACGCTCGCGCGGTACACCGCCACGGTGCTGAACGGCCTGGCAGTTCAGTCGGCCAGCGGGGCGACCGAGAAGGAGTTGCGGCTGGTTTCGGCGCTGGCCATGCAAGCATGGCCGTCTTGACCCATCGCCGCGTCCTTTCCGAGGATGCTTGAGTGGGCGGAGGCCGGCTCGACCGCGACGACGGCGGTTGCCAGACGACAAGACGGCGTTTCCTCCCATCATCGAAGGGGCAAAGGCGGCGCAGACGCCACCACCGCGGATCGCTCCCCAACGCGGCCCGACCGGAGCAGGATATGCACCAGAGAAGCGGCAACCCCGAAACAATGGCGACAAGAAGGACTAAGCACAGCGCGTCACGAGTGGCCGGACCGAACCCTTGTGCGCTTCGGTCCGACACACCGAAGCATCGAGCACGCGATTTGCGCGCGTCGGTCGATCAGACCGAAGCGCGCAATGTTGCTGACTTTTGGCCGGGACGCTTGCGCCGTCCATCGCTGAGGAATCGGGTTTCCAGACGGCTACGGGTTTCGAGGCAGCGACTGTTCCCAGGCAACCAGGCTCAAGCAGTTCCACCGTGGCGAGGGTTTCCAGCGACGACGCTCCGGCGGCGTTCTCATGGAGCGGTAAGTACCTCGCAAACCTGCCCCTAGCCTTTCAGCTTCATCAAGAATGAGGCGAGATTGTGGCCGAGCCCTTCGATGCCTGACTGCTGCTTCGAGTCTTTCAGAGACCCGTCTGCATTGAATGCCTCATGCGCCTTGGCGACAGCGATTTGGTCTGGGAGAACGATCACGCCGATGTTGCCGAGGATCGACCGGACGTGGACCAGCCCTCTCAAACCGCCAAGGGCGCCCGGGGAAGCGCTCATCAGGGTCGCGACTTTACTCCGGAAGGCCACCAAGGATGGCTCGCCCGGAGCCGGCCGCGAGACCCAATCGATGGCGTTCTTCAGCACCGCCGTGATGGTAATTGATTAGCGGCCGAGAGCGTTTGTGCAGTAACACGCGATGCGAGGATCTCTTGCAACCCGCCAGTCCAAATGTTTAACTTCCAGGTATGTTTACGTTTCCTGGTCTCGCCCTGCTGGTGATCAAGTCGCTTCTGGGGGTCATCTCCCAGATCCTCGATCAGGTTGCCGCCTTGAAGAAGCAGATCGCGGCTTTCCAGGAGCGGCTGGCGGAGTTACGGAACCAGATCGCCTCCCTCAGGGCCCAACTCGACCAAGCCCACCGCCGGGGCCATCGCCAGGCGGCTCCCTTCTCCAAAGACCAACGCCAAGACCATCCCAAACGGCCCGGACGCAAACCCGGCCAGGGACGGTTCTCGTTCCGCGATCCTCCCGACCCCGGCTGGGCCACCGAGCCTCCCGTGGAGGTTGGTCTGACGGAGCCGGTCTGTCCCTGGTGCGGTCAGCCGTTGGAGGAGGCAGGTGTCGAGTCGGCCTCGACCACCGAGATCCCACCCCACCCGCAACCGACCGTGCGGTTCTATCGGGTCCATGTGTATCGGTGCCGGTCGTGCGGCCAGCGGGTGCGCGCCTCCCATCCCGACTTGGCCCCCGATCAGTATGGGGCCACCGCCCATCGGGTGGGTCCGCGGGTGATGGCGACCGCTCACGTGTTGCACTATGGGGTGGGGATTCCAGTCCGCAAGGTGCCGACGGTGCTCCGGATCCTGACCGGGATCGAACTGACCGAGTCGGCCATCGTCCAGGACGCCCAACAGCGTGTCGCCCACGCAGTGGGGCAGGAGTATCGGGACTTGCGGCAGCAGATCCCGACCGCTGCGGTGGTCCACACCGACGACACCGGGTGGCGGATTGGCGGCGTGCCCGCCTTCCTGATGACCTTCGAGACCGACACGACCACGGTGTATCAAATCCGCTCCCAGCACCGCAACGAGGAGGTGCGGGAGGTGATCCCCACGGACTATCCTGGGGTGCTGGTGACGGATCGGGGAACCAGTTACGACGCCCAGGAATTGGCGGCCGTCAAGCAGCAGAAGTGCCTCCCGCACGTCCTGCGATCGATCAGCCGGGTGTTGGAACATCAGGCCGGGAAAGCCGGCTGGTTTGGCCGCCGGCTGAAGGGGTTGCTGGAGGAGGCGTTGGCGCTGTGGCACGAGTTCCATGCCGGGACGGTCGACTTGGCGGAGTACCACCGCCGGGGTGGGGAGTTGAAGGCGGCCGTGAGCCATCACTTGAGGCCGCGGACCCTGAGCCACGCGGACAATCAGCGGTTGCTCAACGAATTGGGATGGCACCACGAGCGTGGCAACCTGGTGCGGTTTTTGGACGATCCCACGATCCCGCCCACGAACAATGCGGGGGAGCGGTCGTTGCGGCCGGCAGTCATCGCGCGCAAGGTGTCGCAGTGCTCCAAGACGGGCCGTGGGGCGAAGACGTTCAGCGCGTTCTGTAGTGTGATCCGGACGACGCTGAAACAGGGACGGGATCCGGTGGAGTGGCTCTGTAGCCAGTTCCGCCGTCCTGAACCCCGGGCTTCCCCGACCTGACGACGTGATGCCGTTCCGCGAATCAGGCAAAGACGTTGTAGGAATGCTCATCAATAGAGATTCTCTGCGCGCGATATACCGCTAATCAATTACCCGTGATGGAACTATTGTATTCCGGCGAGGCGATGAGCAGGCCGTCGTGATCGATGAAGAGCTGTTTGAGTTTCTTTCCGTTCTCCGGCATCCCTTGCCGGGATTCGAGGTCCTGGTCAAACAGCGGCAACGGGAAGTCCTCAAGGCCGATCAGCGTGACCTCGGCGCCCGCGTCTCGGGCGCCCTTGGCGGCGATGGGCACGAGCTTCTTATTGAAGGATTCCCTGCGGAGGCTGCCGGCAAAGGCCAGAATACGTGGTGTCATCGTTTTTGCCCCTTCTTCATCGGTCATTGCCCGAGTAACTTCAGGTTATACCTGGAGGTCAGCTCGGCGACCCAGTCCGAGGAGTAGGTTACGCCGTATTTCGCCGCTAGCTGCTCACGTCGGCCCGGATCACCGGCTTCGGCGAGTTCGGCGAAGTAAGCCTCGAAGCCCGCCGGGGCGATCACCTCCAGGAGCCGAGCTGGTCCGGGACCAGCGTTCCAGACCGTGTGCATAAGTCCGCGGGGCTTGAAGAGGTAACTGCCCGGCCCCGCGGTGACCTCCTGGTCACCCACCCGCGCACCGATCGTCCCCTCCAGGACGTAGGAATACTCGTCCTCGCGGAGGTGGACATGGGGCAGCACGAGCCTCCCCGGTTCGATTGGGTGTTCCACGACAGCAAACGCCCCTCCCGTGTCCGCCCCGGATACCTTGAACACCACGCCCATACCGCCGAGCGAAACTGAACGGCCCTCGCCCGGCCTCACAACGAGTGTTGGCACGACCATGTTCTGCCCCTTTCGCTGGCAACTTTCAGCTGATCGAGGTGTCGCGAGTCGCGGAATGCAACCCGTGACGGGTATAACGTATCTGAGCGGTTCGAGCGTCCCCAGCGAACCACCGTGGACATGCGATTGATGCCCAATTCTACGCCCTCCGCCCCGGGAAATCAAAGGAGCGCCAACTCTGGGAGCACTCCGGTTCGCCACGCCGAAGTCGACTGATCCGAAGTTGCTTCGGTCGATCAGACCGACGCGCGCAACCAGTGTTTGTCAGCCAGCGGCGCGGGTGGGGCCGCGCCACATGCCGATGACTCCCGTCGTATGAGAATTGCTGGAGGTACCATCTCCCTTCACCACGGCTTCGGTGCAGTTTTTCAATGTCGGCCCACCGCCTCAGCCTCCCGGATTAACAGGCATCTTCAGCTCCCTCTCGGGTTGATGCTAATACTTCATTTTGATGTTAGACACCTATTATATCAGAAATTCTTCCCCGAGAGAAATCCTTGTGTTCGGGGTAGACGTCCGGCCAACCGCACCGTCTGCAATTGCTGACTATGATTCGTGCGTACCTCGATCGTCGTCGGGGCGTGTGCGTGTGCGTGCGCGGCTTGTTGGCGCGAGCGCGCGAACATGCCGAGGGTCAGGATCACGCCGATCACGATGACAACCACGCGCAGCGTGCGTTCGTTCACCCGGAGCATCATCCTTGCGCCGATCACGCTGCCCAGCACCGCGGCGATGCCGGCGACGGCCGCGGCGAGCCAGCGCACCTCGCCGGATAACAGGAAGACCAGCACCGCGCTCGCGTTCATCACGCCCGCCAGCACGTTCTTGGTCGCCCCGGCGTTGTGCACGGCCATGCCGGCGAGGGAGAGGACAGCGATCATCAGGAAGCCGATCCCGCCGCCGAAATAGCCGCCGTAGATGGCGATACCGAATTGGATCAGCCCGGCGGCCCAGGGGGCGACCTGGGCCGAGCCGGCGGCGGGCCTGCGGCCGAAGCTGCCCCAGGCGAAGGCGGCGGTGGCGAACAGCACCAGCCATGGTACCAGTTGTTCGAAGAAGCTGCTGGGTGTCAGCAGCAACAGCACCGAGCCCACCGCCCCGCCGATCAGGCTGATCACGACCAGGGCGCGGAACGACAGCCGCCCGGCCCCGCTCACCAGTCGCCGCGCCATCCAGCCGCCGGTTAGCTGGCCGGGGAAGAGCGCAATAGTCGAGGTGATGTTCGCCGCCCGCGCGTCCATGCCCGTCAGGATCAGCGCCGGTAGGGTGATGAATGAGCCGCCCCCGGCCAACTGGTTCTGCGCGCCGGCCCAGAGGGCGGCGCCGAAGAGCAGGCCCAGGCCCAGGGCGGGGGCAGATTCCACGTGCATCTCGATCTCTCCAGGATGACAAGAGGCGGGAGCACCACTCGCGCGGCGGCGCTTTCTGGTCCGATCATAAATTCGGAACCGTGTTCCAGGAACGCCAGGCCGGATTTCTCTTCGGAATCGTGTCCGAATCTCACGCCGTTGGCGATTTCCCCGTGGAGCGGGTGTACCGGGTAACGGATCTGTACGCGCGGATCGCGCCGCACCGAACCCAGCCAGCATCCGCGCTGCCGTCTTCGTGATCGAAAATGACTTCACTTCGGTGATCGGTCCCAGATGCCGCCCTGAAGTCGCGCCGATGGGCGATGAACCACGCAGCCGAGACCAACTCGCTGGTCTTCACGACCCATTTCGCCGAGTCCTCCGCCGGTCGCGTTTCCCGCGAGGGCGACCGGTTCACCTGGCACTTCGCCTGAGCCAAGAGCAGACCATGGGCCGAACCGCAATCGGCACCGCTTGGGAGACCGTGGCACGGACATCTTGCTCGCGGTCCACTCGGACACGGGCTGGAAGCCCGTGCACGCGACGCTGGGCCTTGCCCGGTCCAAGAGCTACCCTCGTCGCGTACTGGATCGCCCAAAAACTTGCGCGCGTCGGTCCGACACACCGACGCGGTTTCGGGCGTAGTCCAGCGCGATGCTAGCATTCATCAGTCGATCGGGGCGAAAGGGCTGAGAACCACCTCTTCGTTCAGCGTCACGCCGCTACCTGGTGCCATGCGGCAAGCGCACGGTCGTAAGCATCTTTGACCCGCAGGAAGCCTTGATGGGTGCCGCCTTGGTCCGGGTGGTGCCGCTTGGCCAGCCAGAGGAACGCCCGCTTCGCGGCCTTGGCGTTCTCCTGGGTCGGGAAGCGGCGCAGCCGCTCGATGGCCTGCCAGTGCTTCGCCTCCTCGATCGCCAGCTCGCGTTTCTTCCGCTCGGCTTCGGCAGCGGCGGCCCGCTGCTGCTGCCGGGCGATCTGCTCCGTGATGACCGCGATCCGCGCCTCGGTGTCCTCTAGTCGGCGGCGGAGCACTTGCCTTCGATCGCCCTTGGCCGGGCGGATCTCGCGTTGGAGCGCCTCGCGGGCCTGCTTCCAGTGCGCCAGGGACTTATTGAGCGTGTCCGTGCCGTCCTGTTCACGGCCGAGATAGCAGAGCGTGCGCTTGCGCGAACGGCCCTGATCGTCGCGGTAGCTTTCGACGAGATAATAATTTCGCGTTTTCCGCGACCGGCGCAGGACGATGTATGCCACGCGACGCTCGATAGCACGGAACTCGGCACGCTGCAAGCATTACAGATACCACCCTCGCCCGCATTCACGAGGTCCGAGTTGGACTCCGGGACGGACTTCCCAAGGCTCGTTCTGGACGTGGTGTCTGTAGATAAGAGCCGGACACGCAGAACGGGCGAGATTGCTTGCATTAGGCCGGAGGCGGCGGCAGGTGCACATACCACACCGCTCTGGTCCGGGAGTCCTAATCGACCCGGGACGAACTCCCCGAGGCTCGCTCTGGAAGTGGTGTCTGTAGACAAGAGGCGGACGCGCAGAACCTGGTAAGAACACTGGTGTTGCGCCAAAGGTGATGGCAGCTACAGACACCACAGCCCTTGCAGGACGTCCCAAGTCCCCTCCCTGGGTAGTCCTCCAAGGCTCGTCCGAACCGTGAGGTCTATAGGTTCGGACAACTCGACCCTCGTTCCGCCTACGGGGTGGGAGTTGGCAGAAAAGGATCTGAACCTCTGGACACATTCGTGACGATCGGCGATCCTGTCCGGGGGAGGGAGGACCGATGGGGCGGAGTCGAAGAGCCGGGAAGCGGGAGCAGGAGATGGTCACGGCACGGGAGATCGCCAGCTTCGCTTATTGTCCGGAGCAATGGCGCCTGGAGGATGGACTGGGCCTGTCTGCGGCGAACCGGGCCAAGTTGGACGCGGGCACGCGGCATCACGCTGCCAAGTCCGTGGCCGAGCGTTTCGCGGGCGGTGCCATCCTGCTCGGGCGGACCTTGGTGGTTCTGGCGATCCTGGCGCTCGTGATGTGGGTGTTTTCCAGGTGATCGGCGTGCCATGGATCGGCGCCCTCGCGGTATTGGCGTTGCTGATTGGCCTGCTGCTGATCTTGGCTGGCCGGGGGATGCGCCATCGCCGGGGTTTGGGCGGGGGGAGGACGGTATCGCTCGACCGGGTGACGCTCACCTCCCGCCGTTATGGGCTAACGGGGCGGCCGGACCGGCTGATACGCACGCGGGGCACAGTGATCGTCGAGGAATGGAAGTCTGCCACAACGATCAGGGCGTGGCACCGGGCGCAGATGGGCGCGTATTTCGTGCTGGTCGAGGATCAGCTCAAGGTGCGGCCGTCGCATGGGTTCATCGTCTGCGGCGACGGCACACGGCACCGCATCGAGAACACGGAGGAACTGCGGAGTTGGGTGCTCGACTTGGCCGGACAGATTCGGGCCGCGCGGAAGGCGGTAACGGAGCCGATTCCTGTCGATCCAATACCGGCGCAATGCCACCCTTGTGGCATGCGGGGCCACTGCGGGCAGGCACGATTGTGAAACTTATGCCGAACTCGGCATAGCTTTCATAATGCCGACTACCTGATTATGCCGACCGGGGTTCTTAGGGTGGACGCGAGATCCGGAGAATCGCGTGTGGACTACGCTGCCTCATGCGGCATAACCAGAGACCCTTCAGAAATGCCACAGCTCGTCTTCCGGCCGGAACCGCCCCTGGTGCACGTCCAACGGCGTAACCATTGGTGAGAGCTTCTTGGCCTTGCGATATGGCCGTTCATACAGCAGCCTTCCAGGCCGACCAGAGCCACGCCGTTCAGGTAGACGCAGCCGCAGCCCCGGCTCGGAACTTGTTACTGGGAGGCCACGTTCAAGTCAAAGAAGCGATGGATGTTGCTGGCGATGTATTCCAGGCAGTCCTCCACCGCGAAGTGACCCGAATCGAGCCGATGCATCTCGGCATGGGGCAAATCTCTCAGATAGGCCTCGCCGCCTTCGCGGGTGAAGAAGATGTCGTCCTGGCCCCAGAAGATGATCGTTTTGGGCTGGCGGCTGCGCAGAAACTCCTGCCACTGCGGATACAGCGTGACGTTGGTGCGGTAGTCGTAGAAGAAGTCCATCTGCACCTGCCGAGCCTGCGGGCGCTCCAGGAAGCGAAAGTCCATGTTCCAGTTGTCCGGGCTGATCAACTCGCGCTTCTTATGCCCGTGAAGATAGACGCTCCTGATGGCATCCACTTCCAGGAAGGCCATGAGCGGCTTTTCCGTCTCGGGCGTCCGCTTCTTCCACAGCGCGTTGCGGAAGCCATCCCAAGCGGCCGTGAAACCTTCCTCATAGGCATTGGTGTTCTGGATGATGAGCCACTCCAGCCACTCCGGGTGGCGCGCGAGGATGCGGAAGCCTACCGGCCCGCCATAGTCCTGCGCGAAGAGACCAAAGCGGGTGAATCCTTTCTTGTTCAGAAAGCCCTCGACCACTTCCGAGGTCTTGTCGAAGGTGTAGGGATACCTGGTCGGATCGGGCATGTCGCTGTTGCCGAAGCCGGGGTAGTCCATCGAGATGACGTGGAACTTGTCGGCCAAGGCCGGAATGAGGTTGCGGTATTGATGCGATGAGGCCGGGAAGCCGTGGAGCAACACAAGTTTGGGTCTGCCAGGCTTGCCAGCTTCCCGGTAGAAGATGTTGAGTCCGTCAACGGCGATGGTTCCGGTCCACACCGTGGTGTCCGTGATACCGGGCACGAAGTTCATTGGAGTCTCCCTGGTTATTGGCCTTGGTTGGACTAATCGGCAAAGACCGCGGCCGCGGCGGACTCGGCGCAAGCACGGCCACGCACCAATTGAACATCGTCACCCACAGCGATCTCTCCACCTTCGATCACAAAACAGTTGAGCGCGAGTTTGCCCTCGAAGCGCTGGTAGATGTTGCGGGTGATCTCCTTGTCCTGGACTTGCGTGTCGGGATCGTACGATGTCATGATGCAGCGCAGGCGCAAATCCTGGACGCCGATGTCTACCGTGCCGATGCGCAGGCAGCAACCGGGCACCCGCGCTCGGCCAACCCCTCGACGCCACCGATCACGATGTTGGGCCGAAAGCGGCGATGGTCGTGTCCGAAGGCGGCAATGGCGCCGTCGGTGGCGACCAGTAACGGCAGCACGTCGAAGCGCTCGGCACCGTCAAAACGTACCAGCTTGGCGCCAAGCCCGACGAGATCTTCAACTTGGGTGGAAACCTCAGACCTGTTCCACCGTCGGCCATCCACCAGGGGTTGGCCATCCGCACCCAGCGTGCTCTTGAGGGCCAGGAAACGCGGATGGGAGCGCGAGGTGATCACACGAGCCTGAGCGTCTTCGACATGCACTACTCGATCGCCCTCGATGCCGAGTGGACCGATAAACGCGCGTTGGAGTTTCTCACCGGCCATCGTCTTGACCGGAAACCGCCAGATCTCCGTGACCTTCATGGCCGCCTCCGGTACTGATTGATCTCGCACCACCTTGCAAGCGTGTGACGGTCTGGCGGACGACCCGCCCTCGGTCCGCAGACCCCTGGCTTGTGGGTCATGTTAAGTCCGGGCGCGACACGTGTCAAAGGGGTACAGAGGTCCTGCGCATGTGCCAGGGAGTCAGGTCATCGGGTGGGTCGAACGCCGTGACGAGGTAGCCCAAGTCCAACAGGATCGAGGACGCGCCGCATGGCTGCGACATCACCGGGCGCGGGACCGCGGGATCCGTTGGAGCGCGCGGTTAACCATTCCGTCCGCTGCGAGCCTGAGAATAATTCACCCTTTGTGCAGTACATGAACCGCCGCTTATGGATGTAAGTCCTTAATTCGCACTGATGTCAGATGTGCGCCGAACAGAAGTCGAGCGCACAAACGACGAAAAGTTCTCAGGCTCTGCGCGGACCTCCCGCGGAAAGGAGCTGTCCTCGCAACTCGTCGTCAATCCAAGGTCTTGGGAACAGCTCATTGAGAGGCGCCTCCGCTACTCGATGACGGTCTTCGTTTACGGCCTTGATCAGCACTTCACCTGGATTGACCTGACCCGGACTGCTGGCCCCCGACCGCCGTGATGCTGGCAGTCGCCGTGTCAGCTCGCGCGTTCACGGCCGATCCGAGGATCGAGGTTACGTTGTCCCCTAGGCTTCGGCTACCACCTGGACGGAGTCGCTTGATCACAGGCCCTCTCCTTTCGGGGTGATAGAATGCCCCCAAAGGAAAGCATGTCAGGATTATGCCGCGTCGGCTTGGCGAGGCGCGAACCCGAAGGTCCCCGAAACGTCCCAAAGAACCAGATCACCAAGGTCTCCGTCGGCATAATCCGGTAGTCGGCATTATGAATGAGATTGTCTCGATCGCTTAGGGGTCACCCACGGAATCTGAACCGCTGCGTCCTGGCCGATGCCCGGTGACTGTGATCCCAGACGCATCGCCAAGAGCGATCGCGGATTGGAACACGCAGTTGGGGTGACAGGAGCCAAAAACTGGCTCCTCCATGAAGCCGCCGACAAAGTGATAGAGCTGCGAGCCGGGATTTGGCTGATCGAGGGGTGCTAAGGCCAGCGCGAGCATCTGAAGCATTTGCAGAGCCGCGCAGGACATCGAGAACGCGAAGACGTTCTCCCGAGCTCTCAGGAGATGATCCTTGGGTAAGCCTTCGATGTAGGATGGATCGTCAAGTTGCCCTTCGCGTTCGAGCTGCACGTAACATGGATCGTATTGCCCAAGACATTGGAGACAAGGGCGCCCGATGGTTGCGGTGTGCGCTCGCCAGTCAGCGGCGGCGAGCTTGCCAAGCCGATTGGTCCGTGCGCGAATCCCGCCATCGACCACCGGAATCAAATGACTATAAGCGATGAGATTCAGCACATATCGGCCCCACGGACGGTCAACGCAGGAGAAGAGCACATCGCAGTCCAGGGCCGCGCGATAACCCTCTTCTTCGTAAACGGCGGCGGCGACTGATGCGACATTGAAACGCTCAGCGGTGGCCCGAGCTCGAAGATGCTCGGCCAACACATGGACCTTAAGGTGGCCGATATCGGCACGGGTCGCATAATTCAGGCGATCCAGGTTACGTTGTTCGACCCAATCAAAATCGATGATCGCGACATCTTCAAATCCGGTTCGGGCCAAGGCCTCGGCGATCATTCCGCCAACGCTGCCCGCACCTACAATGCCGACTCGTAATCGAGCGAGGTTTGCTTGGCTCTCCTCGCCCCAAGCCGAGACGGTACGAACCTGTTCCCGCGTTGGTCGCGGTGCGGGAGCAAGTGCGTCCATATATGTCATGGATAGCTGATCCCCGACCACTCGGACTGTCGCGCACCATTCACCCGGATAGGTGCGCGGCGACGTTCGTTCCCAGAAGCGCGCGCTCCACGCACCATCGCCCGCGAGCGTCAAACCGACGAATGGGTATCCCGTCGCTCCAAATACCGCACCGGCGTTGCTCTGTTCGGCGATCACATCATCCGGACTCAAACCTTGCCAGCCGCGACCTCGGGGATGGCTGTGCAGCAGGGCCAAGCCCGCACCATTCGCAGCGGCCTCGGCCATCGCGCGTTCTAGAAAAGCTGGCTCGAAACCGGCATTGCCGTGGACATTCCGTTCCCCTTCAGCGGATAGGATCAAGCGTTCGATGAGCGCGGTCGTCCGGTAGTGACCCCGGCTAGGACGCCAGTGCGCAAAGCAAAGGTCTTCCTGACGATCGGCTCGCAGGAGGTGGCCACGCGCGGCCTTGTCCACTTCGGCCGTCATCGCTGTGCTGCGCCTTGCGTGGCTCATTGCGAATCCCACAGGCGCCAGATATGGCTCATGTAGATTGCCACGGTCTTCTTGCCGGCTCCCCAATCCTGAATTGGCCGCGACCAATATTGCCACTCGCCACCTAGGGCGTTCTGAAAAGGCATCGCGTGATCGCGATGGATTCCACCTGTCGGATGCGGCTCGGAACCGTTCAAGGGATGGATGTATGGAGAAACATGCACGCCGGTAGGCGGTAGCACGGAAAAGTCTGGCGGCACAATGAACCCGTGCCGCACCTTCCTGAGAGTTCCGGGCCGGGTGGCCCCAGGGGATTGCTCCCCTGGGGCTCCCACGGATCCGTACGTGCCCTTTCAGGCATACGGCTCTTCATATCATGAACTCGCTACGGGACGGCTCCCTGAGTGAATCAG
>Ga0208044_1000993_pt1 | contig 17063 bp, 13 predicted proteins | sample Sb_taG_8_FD_187712 | JGI IMG/M metagenome (GOLD analysis project Ga0208044, IMG submission 187712) | Peat soil microbial communities from Weissenstadt, Germany - Sb_50d_c_BC metaG (SPAdes) (version 2) | ecosystem: Environmental > Terrestrial > Soil > Wetlands > Peat | place: Germany... | reverse complement strand
TAGGCGGCGGGCATGTCGTGGCGTGTGGCGAGCGGCGAGAGACGAGTGGCCACTGGCCAGTGAAGCCGGCGGGCGACACCTGGCAGTGATAGAAAAGCGCCAAAACGAAGCCAATCGGCTCGGGTGTTAGCCATTGGCAAATTACGACTTGTGACGAACCAGGGCCGATTGGGGCGGGAAAACGAAGCCAATTCTCGGCGGGTCGGTAGGCGGCGGGGGGCGGCTTGCCGACGAACCCTCGGGTTCTCACTATAGTGGAGGGCTCCATCGCAACCCCGCAGCGGAGTCTGAGCTGATCACCGGGAAACCTCAGGGCACTTGACCCATGAAACTGTTCCTCAAGCCCGAACGGTTCTGGACCGAGATCGACAGGATTGAAGGCTCGGCGATTCCCTATGTCTTGCGGCGGACGCTGGTCTTCGGCCTGATCGCATTGCCGGTCACGATTATCCATATACATCCGGCTTTCCCAGGCCTCGCGATTCCGCTGGCCCCGTACGAGGTGCTGGGCGTCGCGTTGGGCGCCTTGCTGGTGTTGCGTACCAATGCCGGGTATGAGCGGTGGTGGGAGGGGCGCAAGCTCTGGGGCGGCATCGTCAACCAGAGTCGCAACCTGGTGATCCAGGCCCTCAGCTATGGCCCCGACGATCCGGACTGGAGGCGACGGATCGTGGGCTGGACAGCGGCTTTCGCCCATGCCTCGCGGCGCAGCTTGCGTGATCAACGCCATCTGCCCGAATTGGACAACCTGGTGGGCACGGTCAAGGCTCAGCGGATCGCGTCGGTCGAGCACATGCCGACTGCCGTCGCCCTGGCGATTGGCCAGTTGCTCCGCGAGGGAGCCGAGAGGGGCATGGACCGGTTCGCGTTCGTCCGAGCCGAGGAGGAACGGGCGAAGTTGATCGATCATATCGGCGGCTGCGAGCGCATCCTCAAGACACCCTTGCCCGAGGCTTACTCGATCGAGATTCGCCAGTTCATTTTCGTCTTCCTCGTGACCTTACCCTTCGGGATCCTCTTGAAAGTGGACTGGCTGACGCCGCTGGTCACGATGATGGTCGCCTTTCCGATCCTGGCCCTGGACGAGATCGGCGTCGAGCTCCAGAACCCGTTCTCGACCTTGCGCCTCAACCACCTGCCGCTGGACAAGATCTGCGAGAACCTGGAGCAGAACCTGATGTCCTTGCTTGACGATCTCGATCGTTCGCGGCCGATCGAGAACGAGGGTCCGGCGGCCGCGGCCGCGGCTGGCCATGAGGCAGGCTCGCCCCACGACGTGGGTAACGTTCACCAGGCCGGCCCGCGTGACGGTCAGGCCGAGCCATGACAGCTCCGATCAAGCCGTGATGCTACCGGCCTGCCCCGGTCGTGCGTAGAATGCATGGACCAGCCAAGCGCAGTGGGAAGTGCTTTCCGGGAAGGGCGTCTCAACCGACGATGTGTGGCATAGCCGGTTTCGTGAACCGAGCGGGGCAGGGGGCGGATCGCGCGATCGTCGAGCGGATGACGGCCGCGCTGGCGCATCGCGGTCCCGACGGCGATGGATTCTACTGCGCAGGTCCGGTGGCCCTGGGGCATCGCCGGCTGTCGATCATCGACGTCACCGGCGGCGCCCAGCCGATGACCAACGAGGACGGCACGATCTGGGTCACGTATAACGGAGAGCTGTACAACGAGCTCGAGATCCGGCCCGAGCTCGAGGCCAAAGGGCATCGCTACCAGACCGTTTCCGACACGGAAAGTCTGGTGCATCTTTACGAGGAAGACGGGGTCGATTTCGTCCGGCGGCTCAACGGGATGTTCGCCCTGGCCATCTGGGACCAGCCGCGCCAGCGGCTTGTGCTGGCACGGGACCGGATGGGGCAGAAGCCTCTCTTCTACGCCGAGCTGCCCGGCGGGGGCCTGGTGTTCGGTTCCGAACCCAAGGCGGTGCTGCGCCATCCCGAGGTCGGGCGCGAGCTCGACCTGGACAGCCTGGCCCGTTACCTGTTTTACGAATACATCCCCGCTCCTCACTCGATCTGGCGCGGGCTGCGGAAACTGCCGCGCGGCCATGTACTGGTCTGGAAGCGGGGATCGATCCGAGTTGCCCGGTACTGGCAATCCTCGACTCTGGCGACGGAGGGCGCGGAAGAGCCTTTCGAGCAGGTCCGCGGCCGGTTCTGGGACGACTTCCGCGCCGCGGTGGCCCGCCATCGCCGGTCGGACGTGCCGCTGGGGGTGTTCCTCTCAGGAGGCGTCGATTCCTCGAGCGTTGCCGCGGCGCTCTGCGAGATCGAGCCGGCCCGGAACGTGCATACCTTCTCGATCGGGTTCAAGGAGCCCGACTTTGATGAGAGCCGGCAGGCCCGACTGGTGGCGAATCATCTCGGCACCGACCACCACGAGCGGACGTTCGCGGTGGCCCAGGTTTACGAGCTCTTGCCCGAGGTGGCCGTCTGGCTCGATGAGCCGTTCGGCGATGCGTCGATCTTGCCCACGCACCTGCTGAGCCGCTTTGCGCGCAGCGAGGTCAAGGTGGCGCTGGGCGGCGACGGCGCCGATGAGCTGCTGGCCGGCTACCCGACGTTCGCGGCCGAGCGGGCCGCCTGGCTCTATCGCCGCTTGCCCCGGCCGGCACGGGCCCTGGCCGAGGCCGCGGTCGGGCGGCTGCCCGTGGACCATCGCAATTTCAGCTTCGACTTCAAGCTCAAGCAATTCCTCCGAGGCGCCGCCGAGCCCCTGGCTCTGGCCCATCAACGCTGGCTGGGCTCGTTCTCCGGGCCCGAGTTGTCTCGATTGCTGCTCCGCGGCGGCAACGGCCGGCTGCTCGACGTCGAGGCCGAGCACCTGGCCCTGGCCGAGGCGCTGGCCGCGAGCCCCGGCGCCGGCATTGATCGGCTCAGCCGGTCGCTGGCGCTCTATCAAGAAACCTACCTTCCCGAGGACATCCTGACCAAGGTGGATCGGGCGAGCATGGCTTGCGGGCTGGAAGTCCGGGCCCCGTTCCTTGACGCCGGACTGGTGGACTCGGTGCAGAAGCTGCCCGCCAGGTTCAAGTACGGCCGGAACGTCACCAAACGGTTGCTCAAGAGCGCGGTCTCGGGTAAGCTCCCCTCGTCGATCCTGAGCCGCCCCAAGAGAGGATTCGGCATCCCGGTCGCTCGCTGGCTACGTGGCGACCTCGCTCCCTTGCTCGAGCGGTTACTCGAACCCGGGAGGCTTGACCGCCAGGGATTGTTCCGCCCCGAGGAAGTCGCTCGGCGGATCGCGGAACATCGATCAGGCGTCCGAGACCATCGCAAGCCGCTCTGGACCCTTATGATGTTCCAGCTCTGGTACGATGCCTGGCTGGCGTGATCGCGCGTTCGTTACCGACGACCCCCGCGCGGGTCAGCGACCATCCCCGCTCCGATCCTGTGAGAAGCCCGGGCATGAGGATACTTGTCGTCTCGGACATCCACGCCAACTGGCCCGCCCTGGCGGCCATCGACGAGCCCCACGATGTCTGCCTTTGCCTGGGAGACCTGGTTGACTACGGCCCGGACCCAGGCGAATGCGTGCGCTGGGCCATGGACCATGCCACGTACGCGATCCGGGGCAATCACGATCATGACGTCGCCCAGGGAGTTCCCGTTACCGGCGACATCGGCTTCCGGTATCTGACCAAGGTCTCTCGCCCCTCGATGTGGGATTCTCTCGGACCCGAAGAGAGGCGCTACCTGCTGCAATTGCCGGTCACCCAGCGGGTCACGCTGGCTGGCAAGCGGTTCCTGCTGGTGCATGCCACACCCCGCGACCCACTCGACGAATACCTGCTGAAGGACCCGGAGGTCTGGGCCAGGCGACTGCAGAACGTCGAGGCCGACATCGTCTGCGTGGGGCACTCTCACATGCAGTTCAACATCCAGGTCGAAGGGACCGTGGTACTCAACCCGGGAAGCGTCGGCCTACCTCGCGACGGCGACCCCCGCGCAGCCTACGCAATCATCGACGACTACCGGATCGAGCTGAAGCGCGTGACCTATCCCGTCGAGGAGACGATCGCGCGTATCGAGGCCATGCCCTGGTCGCCGCGGGCCAAGGAAATGATGCAGCACGCTCTGCGTGCCGGCCGCCTGCCCGGCGTCACTGCCGATCCTGACGCCTTTGAGGATGTCGAGTCAGGCGCCGATGTCGGCGATAGCCCCGACACCCTTCTCGAATCGCCGGATTGAGCCGGGGAGTGCCGCGAGGGATGGACGGGAAACAGCGGGTTCGCTCGGGTTACCTGGCGCTCTTCGTCTCGCTCTACGCGCTGCAAGGCGTCGTCGTCGCCTACTTCTTCAATTACAACCTGCTGTACATGATGGCCGGCGGCGTGACCAAGGCGGATGCCGCCGATGCGCAGAGCCTGGCGCTTCTGCCGTTTATCCTCAAGTTCCTGGGCGGTCCCTTATCCGACCGGTTCAACTTGCTGGGATTCGGGCACCGCAAGCCGTACATCATGATCGGCCTGGTGGTGCAGTCGCTGGGTCTTCTCGGTCTTTCCTTGATGCACCCCGCCGGCAACCTGGCCGGATTCACGGCGCTGGCACTACTCACTGTCGCCGGCCTGGCGCTTTACGACACATGCTGCGACGGCATGGTGATCGATGTCACGCCGCCGGCCGACCGCGACCGCGTTCAGGGCATGCTGGTCGCAAGTCGGGCCGCGGCCGCCATGCTTTGCACGCTCGCCTTTGGCTTCCTGCTCGAGTTCACAGGCAATGGCCCCGGCCGCGGCGATCCGGTGCTCTGGATCTGCGCGGCATTGGGGATCATCCCCTTGATTCAAGCGTTCACCGTGCCGGAGCCAAGGCGCGCCGAGGACGCCGAGCGATTTCAGTGGCGAGCCCTGGGCGTCCTGCTCCGTCCCCGTTCCCTGGTGCTCCTGGCATTCGGTGCTTTTTACGCCCTGGTTGGCTACGGCGTCGAGGTCAACCTCGGCTCGTTTTACAGCGAGGCGCTCCGCTTCCGGGAGCGAACCATCGGCGCCCTCGGCTCCTCACGCTACGTAGGCCGCGTGATCGGTGCAGCGATCCTGCCCGTCTTCGCGGCCCGGCTGGGGCGATCCTGGGTTCTGAAAGCCGGAGTTCTCGCCCTGGCGGCCTCGACCATGCTTCAGGCCCAGATCACCGGACCGATCCCGGCGGGGCTGGCCGCGGGAGCGTTCGGAGCGGCCAACGGCTGGACCGATGCGGTCTTTTATGTCCTGGCCATGGAGGCGTCGGACCCGCGCATGGCCGCCTCAACCTATGCCCTGTTCATGGCCGTGACCAACATCAGCGTCGCCGGCGGTTCGCTCTTCGCCCGGCTCGAGGCCGCGCTGGGTACGCCAGGTAGACCGGGCTATCGCCTGGCTTTCCTGCTCACCGGCGCGTTTGTACTACTGGTCTGGCCCTCCATCCGGCCGCTGAGCCGCGTCCCGAGCCAGGCGAAGACAGCATCATGAGCACGTCGTTGTCGATCCTGGGCATCGTGACGCTCGCCCTGGCGGTGGTTGGCGGCATTCTGTTCTCGCTGCGATGGTGGGTCCAGCGCCTCGTCCGCGTTTTGCTCTTCCCGCGTTACCGTCTGAAGATCATCGGACGGGAGCACGTCCCACAGACGGGCCCGGTGCTGATTGCCGCCAACCATGTGTCGTGGCTCGACGGCTTCTTCCTCGCCGCGGCCTGCCCTCGCCGCGGTCAAGCTCTGGTCAATGCCGCCTACATCGACTGGCCAGTCCTCGGCCGGTGGGCCCGCTGGATCGGCTTGATCCCCGTTCCCTTTTCCGGCCCGAAAGCCCAGCGCACGATGTTCGAAATCTGCCGTAAGGTGCTCGCTGAAGGGGGTGTCCTGGGCCTTTTCCCCGAGGCCCAGATGACCCGCAACGGCCTGACCGGCCCGTTCTACCGCGGGCTGGAGGTGATCGTCGCCGGTCGGGAGGGTACCGCGGTGGTGCCGATGTTCCTGGAAAACCTCTGGGGCAGCGTGTTCAGCTATGCCGGCGGGCGCGTCCTGGGGAAACGACCCAGGGGCCTGCGGCGGACCGTGGTCGTGGTGTTCGGGCCACCAGTCTCGCGGCCGATCACCGCCTTCGCCGTTCGCCAGGCGGTCCTCGAGGCGGGCGTCACTGCGTGCGAGCGCCGGGGCCCGCCGTCGCGTCCGCTCGAGACGCTCGACCCGAGGCTCCCCCACCTTGACCATCCCGACCTCGGCCCCTTGACGGGCTCGACTGCCGACCACGACCAGGACGGCATCCGCCAGACGGGCCACAAGCCCGGGACACTCGGCCACCCCTTGCCGGGCGTCGCATTACGCGTCGTGAACGACGCGGGCGACACCCTACCCCCCGAAACCCCCGGCCGCCTGCTCGCCCGGGTTGCGGGCCGCGACTGGACAGACACCGGCTACCGCGCCTCGCTCGACCGCGATGGCTTTGTTCGAATCCTGGAATGAGCCGCGGATTGCGGCCGGCTCGCCCGGGTTGAGTATCATTTCCGCCGGTCGATCGGCAAGTAATCGGTTAGGCGGTTGCCGATGTAGATCTGCCTGGGTCGGGCGATCTTGAGTTTGCCGTCGGCGTGCTGCTCTTTCCACTGGGCGATCCAGCCCGGCATCCGCCCAATCGCGAACATCACGGTGAACATGTTGGTGGGGATGCCAATCGCCCGCATGATGATGCCACTATAGAAATCGACGTTGGGATAGAGTTTCCGGTCGACGAAGTAGGGGTCGGATAGAGCCTTCTCCTCGAGCTGCCGGGCGACGTCAAGCAGCGGGTCGTTGACGCCGAGCTGGGCCAGCACCTTGTCGGCGGATCGCTTGAGGATGACCGCGCGGGGGTCGAAATTCTTGTAGACTCGGTGGCCGAACCCCATCAGTCGGAACCCGCTCTTGGGGTCCTTGGCCAGCTTGATTGCCTGCTCGGCCGACAGCCCCCCCTCGTGTATCTGCTCGAGCATGTCGAGCACGGCCACGTTGGCCCCGCCATGCAGAGGTCCCCACAGCGCGCCGACGGCCGCGGCGCACGAAGCGAACAGGTTGGCCTGGCTCGAGCCAACGACCCTGACGGTCGAGGTACTGCAATTCTGCTCGTGGTCGGCGTGCAAGAGCAAAATCAAGTTCAGCGCATCGACCACCTCGTGGCTGGCGACGTGCTGCTCGTAGGGCATCGAGAACATCATGTGCAAAAAGTTGGCGACGTACGGCAGCCTGGGGTCGGGATAAATGAAGGGCAGGCCCATCGAGCGGCGATAGGAATAGGCCGCGATGGTCCGCACCTTGCTGATCAGCCGCGTCGACTCTTCATAGAACTGTCCCTCCTCGGTCGTGGGCTGAGGCTCGTTGCTGCGCCGCGGGAAGCAGGAGAGCGTATTGACCATGGCCGAAAGAATCGCCATGGGCGGGGCATCAACCAGAAAGCCCTCGAAGTGATGCTTGAAGGCTTCATGGAGGGGTGCATGATAGGTTAGTCGTTCACGGTAACGAGCGAGCTCGGCGCGGGTTGGCAAACGGCCATGGATCAAGAGCCAGGCTGTCTCTGTGAACGTGGAGTGCTTGGCAATCTGCTCGATGGGGATGCCGCGATAGCGCAGGATCCCCTTCTCACCGTCGATGAAGGTGATCTTGCTTGTGCAGGCTCCGGTGTTGCCGTACCCAGGGTCGAGCGTGATCAGGCCGGTACGAGCGCGAAGCTCGGAAATATCGAGGGCCAGCTCACCTTCAGTACCTTCAATGACCGGCAATTCGATCGTTCGGCCATCGAACGTCAAGGTCGCGTTCCGTGTCATCACCTCGGTCTCCCAAACGGTCCGGTAGTGCCACCGGTCAAGTAGAATCGACCGGGGTATTCTACACCTCCCCCGGCGCAGGGTGAATGATGAAGTGGCAAACTGCGCGATTTCGCACCCTGGTGCGCGATTCGCTCAAGCAGCCGCCTGGTGGGTCGTCGGGGAACTGCGGGGCTCGTGTGCTCGAGGACAAACCGAGAAATCAGCGTCGTGGCGTCAAAGGCCGCCATCGAGCGAGGTGCGAAGAGCCGGCAGGTACTTTTCTGCCGAGGCCGTGTTGACGAGCACGACGCGATTGCCGGAGCGAATGAACCCGCAGTCAACCAGCTCCGGTACTGCGGCCAGTGTGGCCGCGCCCTCGGGCGACCAGGCGAACCGGCGCTCTTGCCACTGGTCATGGATCACCGTGCGGATCGCCTCGTCTGACACCGCCAACGCCAGACCACCGGTTTGCCTGAGGGATTCATCGGGGTTTCGGCCGAAAACGTGGTGCCGCAGACCGTGCAGGCCAGATGGGAGACGTAACGCATGGTATGCTTTCCCTTCGGGACGAATCGCAGTGACGCGTCGAGATGCCAGGCCGGAGGTCGTAAACTTGATTATTCGCGGCGAATACGACGGCCTGGCAGTTCGTCTTATTGATCGAGCTCGCAGTTCCGGAAGCGGATCCTGAGTCCGAGTGGCACGAACTCCCTGGCTCGAGCCGGGCCGTGGTCAACTCGGAAACTCGGATTCGCACAAACGGTTCTCGGCCTTGAGGAACGGAAAGGTGCTCAATGCGACAGGCAACGACTCGACTCCTCGCCCTCGTGGCCGCTGTGCTCGTGGTGCCGCCATCATTGAGTCGGGTATCCGCCGACGATGCCAAGACCAAAACCAAGGGCAAGACAAAGGCCATTGCCACGGCCAAGCAGCCGGCCAGCGATGACGAGAACATCCCGACATACAACTTGCTCGAGGCCATGAGCCAAGGGCTGGTCGGTGTCGAGGCCTCAGGGCGGGGCGACGGACGCATGACCGTCTCCGTCACCAACAATACCAAGAAGCAGCTCCGCGTCGTTCTGCCCCCAGGAATCATTGCCCAGGGTGCCACCGGACAGTTCGGTGGTATGGGCGGCATGGGCGGTGGTATGGGCGGCGGTATGGGCGGTGGCATGGGCGGTGGTATGGGCGGTATGGGCGGCGGTATGGGCGGTATGGGCGGCGGTATGGGCGGCATGGGTGGCGGTATGGGCGGTATGGGTGGCGGCATGGGCGGCGGCATGATGGGTGGCGGTGCCCGAACGATGCCGCCCTCGATGGGCATGATGATGCTCGCCCGCCTGATCATGTATCTCTGCGGTGATTACGATAGCTGGGATCAGCGAGCCCTCTCCATCGGCATGATGGGCATGGGCGGTATGGGCATGGGCGGCATGGGAGGCATGGGCGGCATGGGCGGAGGCATGGGCGGCATGGGCGGAGGCATGAGGTCCGTTCCACCGACCAGTCTTCCCTTTGCCAACCTCAAGCCCGGGCAGAAGCGCGATCTCCCCACCCGGCTCGTCAGCCTCTCCCAGCCCGATCCAGACTCCGAAACAGGTGTTAGCTTCCCGGCCAAGGACGAAAAGCTCCAGCTCGGCGACGTCTCCGAGATCAACGGCGACGATCGCGTCCAGAAGGCGCTCAAGCGGCTTGCCGCCGACAAGGCCCCCGCAACCATCTCCCAGCTTGTCATGTGGCGGCTCAGCGCGGGGATGGATTGGGACCGGATCGCCCAGATCTCTTCTGCCTGGGCCAATGCCTACGAGCTGACCCTGGCCCGGCAATTCGTGGATCGCCTGGACAGCTTGCCGGATGCCGAAACGGGCACGATTCTCTTCGACGTGCAGTCCACCGGCGCGGCCGGCGCGGATCATGCGGCGGCCCTGACCAAGGAACTGAGCGAGAAGGCCTTCCTGGGACTGAAGACCAAGCTGGGAATCCCCACGCAGCCCGAAGGGCCGGCGGTCGGCTGCCGGGTCAAGTTCGCCGAGGGCGAGGCCACGGTTCAGGTTGTCTGCAGTGACGGGTCGGCCTCCAAGTGGGTTCCCTTCGGCAAGTTCTCGTTGCCGCTGACCGCTGGCACGGAGAAGTTCGAGGCCGCGAAATTCGGTGAAGCATTGGCCGAGGGAGTTCTCAGCCGGATGGTCCGCGCCCAGTACATGCGGGGCCCGACGGTCAAGGGCAAGGCCACCTACCAGGTGCGGATCGACAACGCCTCGCCGCTGGTGCTCAACGGCCTGGCGGTGCTGGGCACCGAGACCAAGACGGAAGAGCAGCCGAAGGAGCTTTCGGGTATCTGCATCTCGCCGCGGCGGAGCATGACCGTTCCGGCCACCGAAGAGGTGGTCAAGACCCTCGGCCTGCGCAAGGGCATCCGCGTCGTCGCCGCCGACCTGAGCGGGCTCTGACATTCCTGTGTCTCGATGGTCCTGGTTGACTTTCTCGACCTGCTTGCTTTCCAGATCTGCTCCAAACGAGCCAGCTCCCCGGGCAACCGCGTTGCCCGGGGTGTTTTTGTTGATCCGGGAAACGGGGAGCGGGGTCTGGTAGAATAACTATTGAGGTTTGGCTGATCTCGAGCGTGAGAATTGGCCACCGGTGCCGATTCGCTCCAGATCGGGCATCCAGGAAACTCCCTCGGGCGTCAGTCCATCGCCGATTCCCTGACGACCCGCAATGTCGCCCCAAGGGCGGCAAACCGGAACATTGCTGGGAGGGTCGCCATGCTGAGCGGCATCTTGGTTGGGCTGGACGGTTCAGACTACAGCCATAGCGCGGTCGAAGTCGGAATTTACCTGGCGCGGAAGACGGGGGCCCTGCTGGTCGGGCTGGGGGTCGTGGACGAACCGACTATCCGGGAAGCCGAGCCGCGATTGATCGCAGCCGGTGTTCCCTATGCCGAGCCGATCCTGTATCGCGAGCGGATCGCCAGCGCCCGACGCGAAGTCGAGCTGTTCCTGTCGCAATTCAGCCTCCGCTGCGCCAAGGCGGGCGTTGCGTGCAAGGTCCTGGAGGACGTGGGCCTGCCGCATGAGCAGATTGAACTGCAGGCACAACGGTACGACCTGATCCTCATGGGGCAACAGACGCGGTTCCATTTCGAGACCCAGGAAGGTTACGACGACACGGTCCGGCGCGTCCTCAAGAACAGCCCCCGGCCAGTGATCACGGTCCCAGCGCGGCTGAACATCAAGCCCGACGATCCCGGCCATACGGTTCTTGTGGCTTATGACGGCAGCCTGCAAGCTGCCCGCGCATTACAGGCTTTTCAAACCTCCGGGCTAGCGGGCGTGCTGCCGACAATCGTCGTCAGTGTGAGCCCCGAGCAACTCGAGGCGTCGCGGGTCGCCGAGCGGGCGATCGATTACCTGCGTCTACATGACATCAAGGCCGAGGCCCACCCGGTCACGACTCACAAGGCGACGGCGCCTGTGCTGCTGGAAGCTGCGGCAGAGCACAAGTCCGTGCTGATCGTCATGGGGGGCTACGGTCAACCGATCCTGCGCGAGTTCTTCATCGGCTCGGTGACCCGAAGCTTACTGGCGGAGAGCCCCGTGCCGCTGTTCCTTTACCATTGAGACTTACGGACGGGTGCCTCCCCACATCGTGTGTGGGCCCGCCCCGTGCTGGATTGTTGTGCCCCTACGGGGCGAAACAGCTCAGCACAGGCGGGGGGAACCCCGCTTGCGGGGTCGGCCCTGTCCGTTGATCTGAACGGACCTCAGTCGCGGAGCAGGCGTTCCCTCAGCTCGTTGAATGTCGAGGGGACGTCGCGATCGAACACGAACTGCGCAGGCAGGCCGACGATGCGGCTGGCGCCCAGCGCGAGGAGAGGACGCTGGCAGGCGGAGAGCTTGCTGGCGGCGACGAGCGCGGTGACGCGCCATCCGGGCTGGCCGTGGTCGTCCCAGACCTCCCCGCGGACCAAGTGCTGGGCGCCCTGGTCGCTCAAGTATCTGGCCACCGCGGCGGCCGTCTCTGGCCCGGGTCCGGGGGCGGCCGCGTTGCCCACGACCTCGAGGTGGAGCAGGCCCTCGGAGCGCTTGACGCCGTCGATGGCGTCGAGCAGCAGGGCGAGCGGGCCGGTCTCTCCCTCGGCAACAAGAGCGGAAAGGGAGGGCGCGTGGCCGATCAGGCAGGCGGCTGATTCGAGCACGGTGCCGCCCTTGATCTCGCGCAGGCGGTTGTCCTTGAGGGTCGTGCCCGAACTGGTCAGGTCGACGATGATGTCGGCGATGCCCAGGCTGGGGTGCAGCTCGAGGGCGCCCTGCGAATCGACCAACTGGTAATAATAAATGCCCCACTTCCGGAAGTATTGCCAGACCACTGCCGGGTACTTGGTCGAGACCCGAAAGGTCTTGCCGGCGATCTTGAACTCCGTCGTCAGATCCACGAGGTCCATGATGTGGCTGACGTCGATCCAGCTCTCGGGGACGGCGACGACCAGCCGGCAGCCGCCGTAACCGAGGTCGGGAATGACCACGGCGGCGTGCTCGGCCTCGAAGGCGTGCTCGGCGTAGACGTCCATCCCGGTGACGCCCAGGTGGCAGCGGCCCTCCTGGACCTGGATCACGATGTCGGTCGGCCGCATGAAGACGATGTGGAACCTCGGCTGGCCGGAGATCGTCGCCTCGTACTGCCGGTCGCTGGCCCGACGGACCTTGTAGCCGGCCGTCTTCAGCAGGTCGACCACCCCGTCGTACAGGTGGCCCTTGGAGGGGATGGCCAGGCGGATGGGGTCGATGAGCGTGCTCATGTTCGATCGCCCCGAAAGACGGCCAGGCGGGTGCGCATCTGGTCGATCAGCTCACCTTCCCGGACCGAGCGTACGTCGTCGTACTCGAGGTTCCAGAGCTCGATCGTCCGCCCGACCGTGACCACCTGGCCCAGACCCAGGGCGCGGGCCTGCTCGACCGCGGCCTGAAATCCCAGGCCGGAAAGGACCACGGGAACCTGGATCCGCTCCCGCAGGAATGTCGCCAGGTCGATCGCCGCGGGAGTGACCTCGTCCGGTTTGCCGCTGGTGACGAGGTAGCCGCGAAAGCCCACCGTACCGCCCGGCACCGCGTCCGATCGCGCCCTCAGAACTGCGTGCAGCCGTTCCAGCCCGAAGGCGAACCCTGCGCCTCGGTCGTCGCGATGACTGCCCAGGACTCGTGCCAGGCCGTCGTAGCGGCCGCCGCCACAGACTTCGACCGGCCCCTCCGAGGTCGGCACAATGATCTCGAAGATCATCTGGGTGTAGAAGCCGATCCCCCGGCCGAAGCCAAGGTCGAGCTCGATCCGCCCGGAGTCGACCCCATGATGGCCGAGCATGTCCAGCAGCGAGCGCAGGGCGGCAACCGATTCGGGCGCGAGCGCCGCGTATTCGCGATCGAGGCGATCCAGCATCGGCCCGGCCGGCCCGCGCAGGCCGGCCAGAGCGTGCACCTGGTCGCGCACGCGTGAGAGGACGTCGCTGAGCGAGTGCCCCAGATCCCACTTGCGCCTCAGCCGGTCGATGATCTCGCCGGCCGAGCGGCGGCCGGTCACATCGGGGACGAGATGCCGGAAGAGGCGATCGACGGCGGGGGCATCGGCGGGCCCGGCGGCCGGCGGCAGCTCCAGCGCGTCGTCAGCTTCGGTTCGCAGCCAGCCGCCCAGCCGCTCCAGGCCCGACTCGATCGCGCGTACGCCATGGCCTTCGGCAGCGGCCTCGCTCAGTGATTCGACCAGGGCCGAGGTCGCCGCGGGGGGAAGTCCCGACCGGCTCAAGAGCTCGAGAATCAAGCCGACGTGGCCGATCCGGATCGACGCCTCGGCGAACCCCAGCGCGCGCAGGGACCAGTCGGCCAGCCAGATGACCTCGGCATCGGCGGCCGGCCCCCCAGCCCCGATCAGCTCGACGCCGACCTGGGTGAACTCGCGGTCACGCCCGGGCGTCGGCGGCTGGAACCGGAAGACCGGGCCCGACATGCTGACGCGAGCGGGCAGAGGGGGGCACTCCGCGGCTTCGGCGTAGGCCCGTACGATGCTTGCGGTGAGCTCGGGCCGCAGGCAGATCTCGGCCGTCCCCCCGCCGGAAATCTCGAACAGCCTGGCCACGATCCCAGCGCCGCTCTTGCGTTCATGCAGCTCCGCGAACTCGAGGATCGGCGTCCGCATCGGCTCGTAGCCCGCCCGCCGGAACTGGTCCAGCAAGAGCCGCTCGAGCGCTGCGACTCGGGCAAAATCGCGGGGCAGCCAGTCTCTCGTGCCGCGCACCCGGCCGACAGGCCGCTCGATCGAATCGATCCCGACCGCCCGCGCAGGCTCCGCTGGGACGGGATTCATGACCGGGGCCCTCCCTGCGCGAGGATCTCCAGGGCACTCTGCACCGAATCCTCGAGCACCGACCAGCAAAGGCCCTTGTCCTCCTGGCGGGACGTCAGGTCCCGGAGGTTGAAGACTTCCCGGGTTGCCTCGTCGGGTCCCACGATGACGGCCAGCTTGTGGCCGCGATTGGAACCGTAACCCATCTGCTTGCCGATCTGGATCGGATCGGGATAGACCTCGGCGCCGATGCCCGCGTTGCGCAGCCGGGCGGCCAGGCGAAACGGGATCACCGGATCGGTGCCCGGAAAGTTCGCCACCAGCACCGGCGCGGTCGTGGCCGCCGACTTGAGCTGCCCGGCCTCGTCGAGCAAGGCCAGCAGCCGGTCCAGACCGATCGAGGCGCCGACGCCGGGCAGCCGCCGCGCGGTGAAGAGGCTGGCGAGGTTGTCGTAGCGTCCTCCGGAGGCGATGCTGCCGAACTTCTCCCAGCCCTTGACCGTGGTCTCGAAGACGATTCCCGTGTAGTAATCGAGTCCGCGCGCCAGGCCCAGGTCGATGGCGATCCGGTCTTGCGGAATGCCCGCAACGTCGAGCAGGTCGAGGACGGTGCGCAGGTTGGCGATACCCTGGCCGGCGTGCGGGTTGGAACCGAGCGCCGCCTCGGCCTCGCGCAGCACCTGCACGCCCCCGCGCCCGGTCTCGGCAAACGCAAGGACCGATCTGGCCTGGTCCGGGCTCAACCCCGCCCCGCCTTGGTCAGAGTCTTTTTGGAGCTCGTCGACGACGCCCTCCGGACCGATCTTGGACAGCTTGTCGAGGGCCCGCAGCACCTGGCCGCTCCGTCCCGACAGCTCCAGCGATTCGAGCATGCCGTCAAGGATCTTGCGGTCGTTGAGCGTGATCGTGAAGTCGGGAACTCCTGCGCTCTCCAGGGCGGAGTGAATGACCTGGGCGATCTCGGCGTCGGCCAGCACGCTCTCGGTGCCGATCGTGTCGAAGTCGCACTGGACGAACTCGCGGAACCGGCCCTTGGCCGGCCGCTCGCCACGGAAGACCGAGCCGATCGCATACCGCTTGAACGGCACGCCCAGCTCGTCAACATGCCTGGCCACGAACCGGGCCAGCGGGACGGTCAGGTCGAACCGCAGCGCCAGCTCGCCGGGCGTCCCGCCCCGATTGGTCACCTCGAAGATCTGCCTGAGCACCTCGTCCGAACCCGCTCCCTTGCCGGTCAGCACTTCCATGCGTTCGATGTGCGGGGTCTCGATCGGCACGAAGCCGAAACTGGCGAAGGTCCGGCGAAAGGCCGCCAGCATTCGCTCACGGGGAATCGTCACCGCGGGAGGGAGGTCCCGCAGCCCGCTGGCCACGCGGGGGTCGATCATGAAAATCGCATCCTTAAACGGTATCTTGAGAAATCACACTCGCGGCGGGTCGTTCAAAAAGGCTGTCCAGCGGGAGCTGAAAGCCAGGCAGAATGCCCGGCAATTCGAGCCGGTCGGTACGGGTCAGGATCCGGACGCTGGTGGGAGATTCGTAAACGAAAACCAGCTCCAGCTCCTCGACCGGATAAACGACCCAGACCGACCTGACCCCAGATCGGAAGTAGTCAGCGACCCGGACGAGAACTTCGCAAGCAAGGTTCGTCGGGCCTATGATCTCGATGGCCAGCTCGGGGATGACCTCCCAGGCGGCCGTTCTGGGAACAGGACGGTTCCGCGCCCATCGATCGTGAGAGACAAACGCGAGGTCCGGCCGGCGCTTGAGGTCGTTGGCCGCATCGAGCAGGAAGAGCATCTCACTGAGAACACGACCATGCTTCTGGATTCCAGGAGATCGTTGAAGCCAGCCAAACAGTTCCGATGCGAACCAGGTTTCAAAGACTCCCATGGGCGGCTTCTCAACCACCTTTCCATTAACAACTTCGTAATGGCCGTCGGGCTCGACCACCGTGAGGTCAGTCGACCCGCTCGCGAGCTCGGTCGTGGGTAGGGAGCTGATCGTCGACATGGCGAAACTCCGGACGGATCGCTGGGTTCTGCTTGCTCTGCGTAACCGATTGTACCATCTTGCGAGGCCGTCGGGCGGCACGGCCGTTTCTGTCAGGTAGTGGAGAGTGGCCAGTGGCGAGCGAATAGTGGCCAGTAGCCAGTGGCCAGTGAATCTAAACGGAGGGCAACTTTTCACCAGTTCTACACAAGCGCGCGGTAGCAGTCTTTGAGCTGTTTTCGCGCCACGACGCGTCTGTTCGGCGAGGGTCTCCTGTATAGGCATGGTGAACGTTGTCCCATCGTACGTGTCGTGAGCCGGTTTCACACACTGTTGACGCAAAGAAGTTTGTCTCGAGAGAACGCGTCAGGTCCGCACTCGGTTCTTTGGAAGTATCGATCCTGAACAGGTTCGCAAGCTTGCTGGCTGGGGGCTGACGCAGAGAGACATAGCCAGCTTCGTCGGCTGGAGTCCCCAGCCTTCGGCTGTGGGCCCAGTCCCTCATCAGCCTGGGTTTTTAATCGTCTTATGACTATAGGCGTCTGGCATTAAAAACGGGGTTAAACAAGGTCATGGGACGCAACCTAATCCCTTGGGTATGAAAGACTTGTGGCCATCGGCAAGCCGATTCTGGAAAAATCAAGCCAGGGTCAGAAACGGTCAACAACCCAGATTCTGAGTCTTTCCGACCCCAAAATCAGAGGTCAAGAACCCAAAACCCTAAGCAAACGCGCCCACAACCCCCTGTTGAAAGAGGCTGGGCTGACCAAGCCGACAGCCGCTGTTGATCGCGGCCAGGAATTGAGCCAATTTGGCGCGCAGGATTGAGCCACCGAGCCGGTTGCGACGTGCGATGATCGTGAGATTATTCCGCGTAGCAGTTTCACGAGAGCGATAGAAACAGCATCAGCCGGAGCCGGGGGTTACTGCGTCCCTCTCGCTCCGGCTCTGGTTTACTAGCTCGAACGCTTGCCAGAGGAA
>Ga0208044_1000992_pt1 | contig 17064 bp, 20 predicted proteins | sample Sb_taG_8_FD_187712 | JGI IMG/M metagenome (GOLD analysis project Ga0208044, IMG submission 187712) | Peat soil microbial communities from Weissenstadt, Germany - Sb_50d_c_BC metaG (SPAdes) (version 2) | ecosystem: Environmental > Terrestrial > Soil > Wetlands > Peat | place: Germany... | reverse complement strand
GACGACGACCCGTTGCTAGCGCGGTCCGTTGACGCTGCCGGCAACGTGGCGGAAGAGCCGGCAGCGCCGGACTTTGCCTGGCTTGCCCGGCACAGCTGGGCATGGAATCCGGCCCGCCTGGACGAACTGATCCGCGCTGCAGCACCAGCGACGCTGTACGTCTGCGGCGGTGCGGCCAACGAGCTAGAGCTGGCCGGTCGCTTCACTCAGGTGTTCCTGCTGGAGATCGACGAGCCCACCATGCTGGCACGAATAGATGCGCGTCAGGACAACGACTGGGGCCGCATCGGGGACACCCGCGAGTACCTACGCCGCTTCCTGCCCGGATATCAGGCCCGCCTGCGCGCATCCGGCGCGATCCCCGTCGACGCCAGGCAGCCCCTCGGCCAAGTGGCGGACGCGATACTCTCCCGCATGCTGGCTAACCCGGCCACGAGCCAAGCCGGCAAGCCGGGCGATCAGCCCGCGGCGCCAGACCCTGGAAACCGCCAGGCATCACCTGAAGACGATCCGTCAACGATCAGCCGGGCTCAGGCAGCCGTGCCCGCACCTGTGCGCTGTCCCGCTTGATGCTTTACACATGGGCTCCGCTTGAGGCTTGACACTCCCGAATCCTTGAAACCCGCGAAATCGGAGGATGAAAAGACTGACTGCCGACCTTCCGCTCATCAGGGGTCCTTTCATTCCTAAACCCGTATTACCACGGCGGGTAATCGGCCCAGCTCACCCGCATTGACGCTGGTCACTGAGCCTACATGCCTATTCTAGCGATCGTGCCGCCGTGTGCCGGGGAATGCCGTCTTGTTCGTGTTACCGGCGTGTTGATCTTCGCCAATTCCCGGACTTGTGTTGCTTGTGTGTTGCCCGCAGCAGGCCCGCTCGGCCATCGCGCCGGCGCCCGCCTCCGGACCGGCTGCCTGGCTCGGGGCTCGAAGACGAGCTGCCGCGACTGCCCATCGGCCAGTCGGCCGTCCGCTTGCTCCTGGCGCCATTGCCGGAATGACGTACCGTGACGAACAGAGTGTGCGCCCAACACCTCAAACTACGCATATCGCCGAATATTTGCTGTTCCCTGCCACGTTTTCAACGCCTCGCTGCAATACATATCATCCAATTCCCCCCACCATGCACTGAGCTGTCTGAAGGTTAGCAAGAGGCAGTCAATTAATCCTGCAGCAGAGGAGCCCAGCCCTTGCATGCTCACCTAACGGCGGTTCAAGTTCGCTGCCCTTGGACCAGCGTGCTATCACGGCGCAGCATAGTTAGCTATCGGAGTGCATCGGCACGGAGCTTGAGTACGTCATAATCGGCCAGCGCGTCGGCTCGGTTGTCGTTTGACTCAAACCAATCAAGGTTGGCGGCATCATGACTTGGGATGGGCGGAAAACGCGCGTCGTGCCAGGTCCGGTTGGTCGTGAGCACGACAGGTTCTGAGACGTCAGGGAACTGGTCCGCCGTGATGTCCACGATCAGACCGTAACGCTCGACCCAGGCATGGGTGAGGACCGGGTCCGATTGCATGCCGCTGCGGTAGCCCCACCTGCCAAGCCCGGAATCTGACAGATACTGACCTAGAAGTTCGCAGGCGTCGCCGCACGAGCCTCTCGGAAAGTCAGCCAGGGTGGGCAGGCGCAGGCCACCTCGACTCGACCTGGCCGGAGAGGACGGCGATGGTCTCGTCCTTGTCGCGATGCCAGTGCAGAGACCGCGACTCACCGCCGGCCACGTGCAGGGTCTTGCCGACGTAGGAGCCCTCGACGATCGCGAAGATCTCCTCGTGACCCCACGGCTTGGCAACGCGCTCGACCGGCTGGGCTGATGCTTGTTCGGCCATGTGGTCCTCACAAGTCGGTTGGTGGCTGATCGTCAACGCGGATGGTGCTGCCGGGTCGAGCAAGTCCCGCAGCCCGAACCCGGCCGTCATCAGGACTCGGTGTAACCTCTGGTGTCACCTCTGCGGAGCACCGGTTGCCAAGCGTGCAGCAAGCGACGTGGCTATCTCAGAACAAAGAGCTACCTCCGGTTCGCGATACCTGTGAAGTGCGCGACTAGCGAGGACTGGGAAAGGTTATGCGCCTGCACGCCCGTGCCTTGCTGCGTTGGGATACTTGGAGATAATTCGGAATTGTGGCGAACCGGTGACTCCGTCCCACCAGTCGTTGAACTGGGCTATCACGGTAAGGGAGTCCTGCCAACTCGTGACAGGGACACATGGCACGCCAACGGCCAATACTGGATAATCATTTCCGATCTCATCAAGCCGATCACCTACGAATAGCAACTCCTCTGGGGCCACGTGAATCTGCATCATGAGCTTGCGAACTCCGTAGGCCTTGTCGATCCCCTTGCGCGTAACATCAATCGACGTTGAACCACCCCCCCTCACCTCGAAGTCAGGCAGCAATGGTGTCGCATGAGCCACCAGCATGCTCTTCTTCGTTCCATCAGGGTCCCACGCGGCCTTAGCATCGAGCGGTGCCGCTTGTCCGAGGGCGGAGTAGGTGACCTGGCTGCCGCGGTCTTCAATGAGTTCGCCCCACGGATGCTCTTCCCAGTACCCGAGAGTTCTTGACGTTTCTTCGAGGACCTGCATGATCCGAGCCGTCTCCTCGGCGGACAAGTCTTCGGAATATACCTGCGACCATGCGCACTGCTGCCGAGAGTAGTAACGCGTGCCGCACGTCGGCATCAGATGAAGTCGGCTGAGGACTTGTTCCGGAGCGGTTAGACGGTCGAGGACCTGGGCTTGGAATTGCTCGAATCGGCCGCCCGAGATGATGCAGACGGGGAGGCGCTGGAGGAGGGACACCAGCGCCGTTGCCATCGAGGGGTCCAGGGGTGACTTGGAGGGCGCGAGCGTGTCATCAAGATCGAAGACAACTGCCTTCGTTCTGTGGGGCATCTGATGCATGATCGCGGCGCGTGCGCGCCTACTCCTCACTGCTATGTGGGCACCGGTCGATGCACAGCAGACTAGCCTCGCGCCGATATCGACTAGCTCTTCGGGCTCCGAATGGATTTCGGCTACGTTCTCCAGCAACGGGCCGCTCGTGCCCGCGGACGTCATCGATGGTGTCGAAGGCGACGGCCACCGGTCGAAGGCCCTGGTCTGCTCCCTGGTCTCCCGATCCCGTGGTCGCGGACGACGCGAGCTGGCCCTCTCTGGCGGCAGAAACAATGCGGAGGCGCTGGACACTCTGCTGGAATGGGCAGAACGCGACAGGCCCAGGCGCTTAGCATCGCCCGCGACATCAACATGCCGGTCGAGGAAGCACGGGCACTTGAGGGAATCGGAGGATGCCACATCCAGGAAGGAAACCCCTGAGCGGCCTGGATGCTGAGGAACTACCGCCTCGGGGCACTGCTGGCTGCAGACACGAGGAAGGGACGGGACCCGGTTAGGTCTCGTCCCTCCGATCGGCCCGGGCTTAGGCAGGATTACCTGCCCAGGATGTTGCCGTCACTCTTGTTTTGACCGTCGCCGTTCCAGGCGGTGTCAGCCCACTTCTGGGTGTGCACCCGCACGGCCTTGCCGTGCTGGGTCGTGAAGGAGTAGGCGTAGTAGTACGGTGCGGCGCGCATCCGTCCAAGACGTCGAGGGGAATGCATGCCACGCTCGGCTCATGAGCGTCCACGAGGCAACCACCCAGTTCTACTACTGCTCGACGGGCAGGCGAATGTCGTTATCGGCGACGAGACCGTCAGCATGGGCCCGCGCGAGGGGATCGAGATCGGCCCAGGCACCCCGCATCGGGAACCTGCCATCGGCGAAGTCCTCGCCGCCCTGGCCGCCCGCGACTCTCATCGGGCCGGTTCTTCACACCCCGCACCCTTGTGAAACTTGGCCATCTGCGTCCGCATGGCCGGCGTGATGGCCGACATGTCGCGAGCCCCGCGACCACCTGCGTCGCCCGCGACGCCCCCTCCCTCTACAGCCCGAGCTGCCAGCGGATGCTGTGCCGCTGACGCTCTCCAAAGGCGCCGTCTCGGGGTGGGATTGCAGATCCTCAGTCCTTCAGCGAAACACCGGAGAGGGTCTCGTCGTGAGGTGCTGGAGTCTGTTGTCCCTGAGCTCTTCTGTCCCTGAGCTCTTCGGTCGGGCGGTATTTCGTGTGGTCCATCCCGGGCTTGGCCGCCACGATCTCGTCGAGGAGCTAGTTTTCCTCGAGCGGGGCGCGCGCTTCGGCGTACGCCTTCGACATCGCGATCGACTCGCGGAACATCCCCCGCCGTTCCGGACACTGGTGATCAATGACCGCAGTCGCGATCATGGCGGTGCGATGATGTGCAGGTACCGCAGGCTGCGATCCATCTCCGCATCGGTGAACCACGCGCGGGCCAGGGAGTCACCGGTCCAGGAACTGCTGGGGCACGTGCTCGTCGGCGCGGTTCTAGGGAACTGGCAAAACTACCCGGCCGCCACGGATCACGCGGCAGGCCAACCTGGTTCACGCTGCTGGGTGGCGGTCACGAGAGGCATCCCCGCCTAGCTTTTGCCCGATCCCGCCCGGTGCTGGCGAGAGTCATTAGTCCTGCGGCCATCGTTGAGCGACGGGTCGGCGTCAAAGTGTTCCGCGAAGGTCTGCGCGCCGTCTTCGTGTTCCACGAGGGTCTGCGATCCGTCGACATGGTTCAGGACGGTCCGCGTCCCGTCGTCCATGACATCTTGCCGGCTGCGGATAGTCGGCCGGGAAAAGCGTGACCTGTTGCGCATCAGCATGGGTAGCAGGATCCCGATAATGCCTGCGAGTATCAGGATGACACCCACGGCATGCAGATCGAGGTCGCCTATGTGTCCGCCCTTCAGGGCGAACGTGAGGATCGCCCCGAGGACGATAAGGGCAATACCGGCTGCGATGGACATGACGCGTCACCCTTTCGGGGGCTGGATCGTCGGAGGCGGCACAGGCGGTGCGGTGCCTGGGTGTTCACCGGTGCGCCCACCGGCGTGACCGGCTGCGGCCGCTGCGGCTGCGGCCGGCGCTGCGGCTGGTGAGCAGGTGGTAGGCCAGCAGCAGGATCGCCGCGCCGGCGATGGCGGTGAGCCAGGTGGAGAGGTTGAAGAACCCGTGCAGGGTGACCACGTGGAACAATTTCGTGGCCAGCCAGCCGCCCAGCAGCGCCCCGGCGATGCCGATCACGCAGGTGATGACCAGGCCCTGGGATCTCCTGCCGGGGATCAGCATGTTGGCGAGCAGGCCCGCGCCCAGGCCGAGAACGATCCACGCGATGACACCCATAACCGAGCTCCTGAACTTCGATGAGCTGGTGGCCGGTTTGGTGCCGGATCGTGGCCGGGGGGACTGGCCCCGCCGTGGCTTCGCGATACCTTGCCGTCTTGCTTGTCACCTTTCAGTTAAGCCGGGGAATCCCGCCGCCGGAAAGAGCCGGAAACCGCAAACGTCATCACCCAGACCGATTACTAGCCATCCACGCAGCTCGGCGGAGCCGCAGGCGGAGTAACGACCGCGCTCTGCTGCCCGTCCAGGTGCGACCGGTCGAGGCGACCTGATCACCTTCGTCGTGCTGCACGGTACCGCGGTCAGGGCCGGTCCCCCGGGGCGGCGAGCCGCCCGGGGACCGGAACAGTAACTGATGGCGATCCAGCGGTGGCCGTCATCGGACCCGGTCACCGCCGGTAGGCAGCGGTGACAGTCGGCTGGCCGCCGCCCGCCCAGTACGCCGTCCCCCGGGCTGCAGGAGCGGCTCTGGTTCGCCCCGGCCGGGGCAGCGGCGGCGGCTGTCAAGGCGGGCGGGGGTAGGCCAGCGCACCTTGGTGGCCCAGCCGAGGCGTTCGAAGATGCGGATCACGGCGGCGGAGATGTCAACCTGGCCGCGGTCCGCGCCGTGCCGTGCGCAAGCCGGATCGGAATGGTGCATGTTGTGCCAGCTCTCGCCGAACGAGAGCAGGGCAAGGGGCCACAGGTTGGTGGCGCGGTCGTAGCGGCGGGTGGCAAACGGGCGGCTGCCGAACACGTGGCACAGCGAGTTGACGCTCCAGGTGACGTGCTGCAGCACGGCGACGCGCACCAGCCCCGCCCACAGCAGCGCGGCCAGGGCGGTACGCCAGGTGCCGCCGATCAGCCACCCAGCCGCGAACGGCAGGGCCAGGGAGACAGCGCACAGGGCGGGAAACGCGGCCGAAACGGCCCGCATGGCGGGATCGGCCACCATGTCCGGTGCGTACCGCGCGGGCGGGGTCGGGTCGTCGCGCAGCAGCCAGCCCATGTGGGCGTGGGCGAGGCCGCGGAGCTGCCCGGCCACGCTGCTGCCGTAGCGGTAGGGGGAATGCGGGTCACCGGGCCGGTCGGAGAAGGCGTGGTGGCGGCGGTGGATGGCGACCCAGCCGATGACCTCACCCTCGAAGCTCATCGACCCCGCGATCGCCAGCGCGACCCGCAGCGCCGGGGCCGCGGTGAAGCTGCGGTGAGTCAGCAGACGGTGAAAGCCCACCGTCACCCCTAGCCCGGTGATCACGTAGAAGGCCACCGCGAGCAGGACATCGGCGAGATTCAGGCCATGGCCCCAGGCCAGCCAGACCGCCACCGCCAGCCCGGCGAACGGCACGACAACAAACGCCGTCGTCACGCCGACCCGGGCCCAGCCCTGGACGGTGCCCGGCGGCCGGCCCCTCACAGCAAACGGCGTCCTCCCGTCATAATCCTCCGCCGTAAGACGAGATGGCATTCTGGTTGTTCCGCTTGGTCTCATAGCGGCGGCTTGCCCGTTCACCGGTGCGTCCAGCTGCGTGACCGCTGGCCGCTGCGGCTGCCCAGACCCTGTGATCTCCTGCCGGGGACCAGCATGTTGGCGAGCAGGCCCGCGCTCAGGCCGAGAACGATCCACGCGATGACACCCATAACCGGGCTCCTGTACTTCGATGAGCTGATGGCCGGTTTAGTGCCGGGTCGTGGCCGGGGGCTTGCCTGGCCGCGGCGTCGCGATACCTTGCCGTCTGGCTTTCATTTCCCAGCTAACCTCCGCCGTCCCGCGGCGGAAACAGCCAGAAACCGCAAACATCATCACCCTGGCCGATCGCCGCTCGGCGCGGTCCAGCAATCACGGCTCACGGCTGCACCGGGCGCCTGTGCTGGTGTGATCGGCTATGGTGATGAGTCTTGCCCGGATTGCTCATGTCCGTCTGGCCGCGGATGGCCTTTACTGGTATATGGATATGCTGGCTGAACGGATCAGCCAGCATATCCAGCGCCGCTGCTGGCATTCACGGGATTGTGGCAATTCCTGCTGCTCGCAGGGCGCTGGCCCCAGCGAACATGCCGTCGGAGGCAGTCATGCGTATCGGATCGGTAATAATCATCGCCTGGCTGATCATCGGCGCCATCGCCGCTGGCCAGCGCCACTACTACAGCAGTTCTGACCCGAACTGCGGCCGAGCGGGCACGATCATCGTGACTGTTCTTGCGGGCCCGCTCAACTACACTGGCGTGAATCCGAAAATCTCATGCAAAACACCGCAGCCAAGCAAGTGACCTCGAGGTGACCCCATTTCCCGACTGCGGCATGAAGGATGGCACAGCTAGTTTTCGGCGCGGCACTATCCCGGAAATGGTGCCGCGCCCTCACTGTAAATGGCCGCCGCCTGAAACATCATGATGATTCCCGTGCCTGCAGGTGTGGCGGGGAGCCGGCCTTTGCGCGGTCGGCTGGCCATGTCAGACGAGACGCTGGTGGACGTAGCACCATCTCCACCGCGGTCCCGGCTCTAGGCCGGCCGCCAACGGGTGGTCGGTTTCCTCGTAGTGTGCCGTGGCGTGCTGGCTGGGTGAGTCGTCGGAGCAGGCCACCCATCCGCAGGTCAGGCAGACCGCGAGGTGCGCGCGGCGGTCCGTCCGGTCCCGGCAGTCCAGGCAGTGATCCGCCAGGGGTGTGACCGGCTGGAGCCCGTCGAGGTGCTCACAGTGCGGCGCTGAGCCGTTCAGGCTGATGGCGGGCGCGCCTAGGGCCATGTTCTGGGCGGGGATCATGGCAGCCCCCTTATCGTGATAGAGACGCCGGGGCCTGCCCGGCTGGTTTCATTGGCAAGTCAACCCGGATAGCGGCGCGGCGGAAACGGGCAACCTGAGCAGGGCCTATCACCAGAACCGATTAGCTGCCAGTCGCCCGCGGGCCAGGCCGGTTACGCATTCCAGGAGCCCGGGCGCGGAAGTAGGCTTGCGGGCAGGGTTTCCAAGTTCCAGGGAGTACATGGATGGGCCGGACACGGAATTGGCGGCGGGTGTGGAGCTGCGCCAGCTTCGCTACTTCGTAACGCTAGCCGAGGAGCTGCATTTCGGCCGGGCTGCGGAGCGGGAGCACATCGTGCAGTCGGCGCTGAGCCAGCAGGTGCAGCGGCTGGAACGTAAGCTGGGGGTCCGGCTGCTGGAACGCAGCACGCATCATGTTTCACTGACCGCTGCCGGGGCGGTGTTCCTGGTCGAGGCGCGGCAGATCCTGGCGCACGTGGACCGCGCCGCGGGCGTGGCCCGGAGCGCAATGGGCGCGGCTGCGACGTTGCGGGTCGGGATCATTGATTCCAGCTATGACTCGATGCCGCAGATCTTGCACGAGGTTCAGGCCCGCTATCCCGGCCTGGTGATCCACCAGGTCGAGGCCAGTGTGCCCGGGCAGTACCAGCAGCTGATCGACGGCCGGCTGGATGTAGGTGTCGGCCGGGCCGCGCTCGCGCCGACACAGGTGGCGTCGCTGCTGTTCCGCCAGGACCCGCTCGGGGTCCTGGTGCCAGCGGGCCACCGGTTCGCCGGGCTGGAGGGCGTGCCGGTCGTAGACCTGGCTGAGGAGCCGCTGCTGCTCGCCGAGGAAGTGCGGGCTCCGGAATTCAATCAGTTCACCGTCGAGATATGCCGGTCGGTCGGCTTCACCCCCACCGTGTACGGGGGGACCGTGGAGAGCATCCGGGCGGCCGCCGATCTCGTCGCCCAGGGACGCTGCCTGTACTGCGTGCCCTCCTCCTGCATCTCCGCGCTCCCCGGAACCACCTGGCGGCCGCTCACCGAACCGGCGTCCTACTACCCATGGTCGGTCCTGTGGCGCGCGGCCGACGACTCCGGCCACGTACGCGCCGTCGTCAGCTGCGCGCAGGCGATGTCAAAGCGGCTCGGCTGGCTCGCCGCCGCCGTCGCCGGCCAGGCGGCACAATGAGCCATCGCGTACTCAGACGGGGACTCCGCCGAGGGTGCGGCGCCATTTCGCCTCGAAGAACGAAAGATCCCGAACGCGATCAGCCCCAGTGCGACCAGGATGAGCAGCCACGGGCCGAAGGGCGACTGGGCGAACGAGCGGAGCACCCCGTCGACGCCCTTGGCCCTGGCCGCGTCATAGGTGACAGCCGCGTTCAGGGCGGCGATCCCGATGCCGGCGATGCCGCGAGCGACGAAGCCCAACCGGGCGAACATGTTGAGGGCGCCGGATCCCCCCGCTGACCTGCCGCCGGAGCCGCCGCTGCGGCGGCGCGAATACGGTCGGCCGTAACGGCGCTCGCGGCCGTAATCCCTGGCGGCCCCTCGCGGGCCCGTGGCGGTTCCGCGCGTATCCGCGTCTTCGTCTTCGTAAGCCAACTTCGACCGGCATCGGTCCACCTCCGCGTTCGGGTACCCGGCCGCAGGGAAGAGGCGGGCTGCCGCTACTCAATCCCAAGTCGCCCCTCAGCGGAAACAGGCGAACGCCGAAGACCTCATCACCGAGATCGATAGGCCGTCGCGGCTGCATTCGCAGCCCGGCGCACGGTGATCGGCTGCGGTGATGAACCCTTCCCGGATCGGTAGTTTCCCGCACGGCTCTGGAGCGGTTGACTCAGAGATGAACGAGGACGAAGCACGGTGCCTGCGCTCCCGCGGGCGGCCAGCTGCCTCGATATGGAGTGCGTCATGGTCGTCATTGTCGGGCTTGTCGTCTTGCTGGCTGCGGTGATCGTCGGCGTGGCCGGCGTTCTTGGCAACGCAGGCAGCGGGCACGCGCTGACCCACGGGTTCGCGGTGTTCGGCTACCACGTGACCGGATCCACCGGCACGCTGTTCCTAGCCGGGATCGTGGTCGGGGCGGTCGCCCTGGCCGGGCTGAGCCTGCTGCTGGCCGGCGCGCGGCGTACCTCCCGCCGCGGCAGGGCCGCCCGCCGCGGGCTCAGGCAGTCCCGCCGCGAGACGGCCGCTGTCAGCCAGGATCGCGATGACCTGATCGACGAGCGCGACACCGCCCGCGCATATACCGCAAGCACGCTGGGGAACGGCACGTCCAGCAGCGACCGCGATGGCGGCGCAGGCGACAGCGGCCGGAGCGGCCTGCGCCTGTTCGGACACCAGTTCGCTCGCCGGCCTGCCGTCGTCGAACCGTCAGAGTCGGTAACCGGCATGCCCGCGCCCGATGCGCCTGTCGGCGCGCACGCCGCCGCAGAGCAGCTCCCAAACGGGAGCCACCCATGAGTACCGGCAAGAAGATCGCGCACAGGGCCGAAGCGGTCAAAGGTTCCGTCATGAAAACCGTCGGCCGCCTCACTGGGAACCGGCGGCTGCGGGCCAGAGGTCGCCGTGATCAGGCCAAGGGCAACATCAAGCAATACGGCGCGAAGATCAAGGACGCCGTCAAGCGCTGACCGTCCGGCGCGTCGGCGCGAGCCGATGACCTTCAGGCCGGCCGCCGTGGCCGATGGCTAATCCGCTGTCTCACCACGCGAGCATCCGGCTGGTAGCCCCCTGAGAACACGGAGGGCATGGCATGCCGATGATCGCGGTCGTGGCGCACACTGGTAAGAGCTTCGGCGGCGGTTTGCGGGAGCTTCGGGAGGTGCTGGCGCGGGAGGGCTTTGCCGATCCGCTCTGGTACGAGGTGGCGAAAAGCCGCAAAGCGCCTATAGCACCGCTTCAGCGATCCGTCGGCGGCCGTCTCCGTTATCGCACGGGCTGCTGCTCCTGGATCAGGCCGGCGTTTGCGGGTTTTCGGGGGGAGCCCGGCGGCTGCGCGGCGCGTGTTTTCTTCCTGCCGGGTGTTCCAGGCGGTGAGGATCCGCTGGTTGCGGACGATGAGCAGGCAGGTGACGGTGAGCATGAGGGGCGCTAGGACTGCCGTGTCAGCGCTTGCTATGCGCCGTACGCCGGCAGTATCGCTCCGCTCACCGGCGCTGCGGCGTCGCTGACAAGGAATGCGATCGTGTCGGCGATCGCCTGCGGCGCGACCGCGTGCGCCATGGTCTCCTCCGGGAACGCGGCCCGGGTTACGGCGGTGTCGAGGAGCTGCGGCGCGACCGCGTTCACCCGGATCCCGTGCGGGCGGAGCTCGATATCGAGGATGCGTGTCAGGTGGACGAGAGCGGCCTTGCTCACGCTGTATGCTGCCATGCCGCCGGCCGGCTCGATTCCCGGGCGGGCGGCTACGTGCACGATGGCACCTGAACCCTGCCGCTGCATATGCGGCGCGACCGCCTGGCTCAGCCACAGCGCGGGTCCCAGGTTGACATCGAGCATGAGCCGCAGCGTCTCGGGAGTGGTTGTCAGGGCGTCTCCCAGAGAGAACGCACCGATGGTGTTCACCAGCACGTCAGGAGGGCCAACCTCGCTGGCGATCCGGTCGATGAGCCGCGTCGCCACGGCGGGGTCGGTGGTGTCGGCCACCTCGCGGCGGACCTTGTCGGGAAGCTGGCTCAACCCGCGCTCGTTCCGGTCGACCGCCACCACGGTGAGGCCGCCGGCGGCGAGGGTCACCGCCGTCGCCTGACCAAGCGCACCGCCTGCGCCGGCCACGACCGCCACATGAGCGCTCATGACGTCATCTCCCTTTGGGTCTTGGGCACGTCCCTGCATGGCCGTGCGAGCCTTTCGCGACGGATCCAGACTGGCCGCCAGACAGGTGAGAGGACCTCACCGGATCCTGGTGATTCGCCAAGCCCCCAACGTGCTACTCATCCCTGGGACCGGCTCCGTTGCCCACCTGAGGGAGAACCTGGCCGCCGAAGGCGTGACGCTCGATGACGAGGCGCTGCGCAAATTGGACGGTGTTAGCGCCTGACTCGGACAGCAGCAGTTGACGCTGCAAAATTTGGTCTCGCGTGCCCACGTTCTCTCACTCGTGGCCGCGTGACCACCCCGCCGGTCTGGGCCCTGGCCACCGGTTCCGTCAGTGCACACGCGGTCGGGGATCGTGGTCATCACTGGCCGGGGCCGACCGCAGCACTGACGAGCCGAGCCAGTGGCTGGCCTGCAGCGCGAGTTCCACGTCGTGGCGGTGCTCGCCGACCGGCCGGCCGAGGCTCTCCTCCGCCTTGCGGATCCGGTACTGGACTGTGTTCTTGTGCAGCATCAGCCGTTCGGCTGTTGTTTTGTAGCTGCCCCCAGTCTGCAGGAAGACCACCAGGGTCTCGCGCAGCCGGGCGTGGTGCTCATCGTCGGCGGCCAGGCCGGCCAGCGTGCCAAGCACCCAGGCCCGCAGCAGGTCCGCCGATCCGAGCATCATCGCCACAGGTGCGACCTCGCTGAACGCTACCGCCCGCGGCGGGGGAGATCCCGCGGCGAGCGCGACGGCCTGGGCGGCGATGGCCTGCCGGTGGGTGAGGCGGAATCCGGTGGTGCCCTTGGCCGGGTCGCCGAACGCGAAATGGATGTCGCCGTCCACGCCGGACGTGCTGGCCGCTGCGGTGTCGAACGTGTCTCGGATGCCAAGCGGCAGCCAGGCCCAAGCGCTGGATACGTCGCGGGGCAGGAAGACTGGATCGCCGGAGCAAGCCGCCTTCCCCGCGACGTGGCTGATCGCGTGCTCGAGCTGGGTGATGTTGTCTACGGCAGCCGCCGTGTCGCCCGCCCAGGTCACCACGCCCACGTGGTACTGGCGCAGCCGGTAGCCCAACGTGGCCTCCGTCACGCTGACATTGATCCGCTCGCCCGAAAGCAGGTCACGGATCCGGGCAGCTCGCGCGGCGCTGCGGTTCCGCAGCCAGTTTTCCCGTTCGCGCGTATAGGCCGCGACGATCTCTTCGGAGGTCTGGTCGACGTACCCGGCGACGATCTTGGACATGCTCAGCGTGGTGGCGGTGATCATCTGGGCGTCATCTGCCCGCTGAGCCAGCTCCTTGAGGAGCCAGTCGGAGAAGCAGGTGTGCCCGAGCCGGTAGGCGCGCAGCAGTGCGGTCAGCGGCGTGCCGTGCTGCGCCCGTCGGCGCGCGTATTCCAAGGCTGCGGCCGGGGCTTGCACGGCGCTCAGGTCGATCTGGTGCTGCATGATCTGCAGGCACGTGCCGACGTTGCTGTGGACGCTCGAGGCGAGCAGGGCGAGCACCGGCTTGTCGCCGCGTAGCTCCGGGATCTCCCGCAGGATCACCTCATAGACATCCTCGGACACCGCGGCGGCCCGGCGGCTCACCGCCGCCGCGACGTCGGCCATCAGCTCGGCGACCGCGGGGCCATCGATGTCCACCTGCGGATTCTTACACATTTTTCAAATGATGGAACCGCCGATCCGGTCAGGCGTCAGGTTTCTGAGTCGCGCGAACCAGATGCCGTGCCAGCGCGCCGTCGATGTTCCGACACCGATGATGGCAGCAGTCATAGGTGTCCTCCGTTCAGCCGTGCCAATCTTCGCGACGGGCACAGGCTTGCCGCCGGACAGGTGAGAGGGCACCACCGGATCATGGTGATTCGCACTCCGTTACGCGCGGGAGAGGCTGGTGTCCCGCTTATCGAGGATCCAGCCTTTGGGCGAATGTCGTGCGGGCATCGAATAGGCATTGGTTCTGGGCGGGGCATACGTTACTAGCATGTGGCCCATCGACCGGCCGCCGAAGTGGGTGGACCGCAGCCAGGAGCTCGCGACCCTCCGTGCCAGCATCGAGGCTCTCCGCCATGGCGGGGGCGCGGCGGTCTGGGTCGAGGGCGAGCCTGGCATCGGCAAGTCGTCCCTGGTCGTCGAGGCCCTAGCCGGAACGAGCGAGCTGGGATGGGACATCGGGTGGGGGATGGCAGACCAGCTCGCCGAGCGGCTGCCGCTGAGCGTGATCAAGGACTGCCTGCAGGTCCGGCTCAGTTCGCCCGACCCTCGCCGGGCGCACGCCGCCGGCCTGCTGCGCAGCCAGCGGCTCGGGCTGTTCGCCGACGGCGACGCGTCGGCTTCCGGTGTCGAGGTCTTGATGGCGCTGGCGGACGAGCTGTGCGCGGCCGCCCCGACGGTGATGGTCATCGACGACCTGCAGTGGGCCGATGACGCATCGCTGCTCGTCTGGCACCAGCTGGCCGCCTCTATTGATCAGCTGCGGCTGCTTCTGATAGCGACATGCCGGTCGGATCCGCGCCGGCCGGAGGTGCAGCAGGTGCGCGCGTCCCTCGCCCGCCGCGGCGGGGCGCTGGTCACGCTCGGGCCACTGCCCGGAACCGATGTGGCCGCCATCGTGACGGCCATGCTCGGCACGCCGCCCGGGGATACACTGCGCCAGCTGACCGCTCAGGCCGCCGGAAATCCCCTGTACCTGCGCGAGCTGGTCGACTCCCTGGCGCGTGAGCGGGCACAGGCCAGTCCCGCCGGCGGCTTCTGGCCGGCCCAGGAACAACTGCCGGCGTCGCTGGCCGCCGTGCTGAATGACCGGCTCAGCTCCGTCTCGGCTGAGACGGCGCCGATCCTACGGACCGCCGCGCTGCTCGGCGCCAAGTTCACGGTCACCGACTTGGCCGTGCTGCTGCGCAGGCCGGTGTCGGAACTGGCAGCGGGCCTGCAGGAGGCCGTGGCGGCCCGCATCCTGGTCGGCTCGGGTGCCGAACTGGCGTTCCGGCATCAGCTGATTCGCCAAGCGCTGTATGAGAGCATGCCGACGGCACTGCGCACGGCGCTGCACGCCGAGGCGGCGCGAGAGCTCGCGGCCACGGATGCGGATGCCTTGAGCGTCGCGCAGCAGCTTTCCGCGGCGGGACAGCCGGGTGCGGGCTGGTCTCGAGCCTGGCTCATCCGGACCGCGCCCACGCTGACCACGCAGGCACCGCAGCTGGCGGCCGACTTGCTGCGGCGGGAACTGGACGAAACGCCCAGCGGCGATGAGGCCTGGGACGGGCTGATGGCCAGCCTGGCACGGGCCCTGCTCGCCGTCGGCTCCTATGACGAGTCGGCCCAGCAGGCCCGAGCGGCGCTGCCGGTGATGACTGACCCGGTGCGGCGGGCCGAGACGTACTCGGTGCTCGCGCGCGCCCAGGTCAGTGCCGGCCGCAGCGATGAGGCGATCACCACCATGCAGCAGGCCCTGGCGTCGCCCGGCCTGCCCCGCACCTGGCAGGCCCGGATGCTGGCCTTCCTGGCGATGCTCGAGCGGGCCGACACCGGCGAGCTGGACACGGCGGATGAGACGGCCCGGCAGGCCCTCACCCTCGCCAAGGAGGCCGGCGACCCGTTCGCGACCGCCCACGCCCTGACCGACCTGTGGCTGAGCCATAGCATCAGGCGCGACCATGTCGCCGCGCTCGACTACATCGACCAGGCACTGCGCGTGCTCGGCGACGATCCCGGCTACGCGGACCTGCGCTCGTTCGCCGTCGATGACCGCATCTTCACGCTGCAGAATCTCGACCGCTGGTCGGAAGCGGAGCTGACCCTCCGGCAGGCCCGCGAGTCGGCCCAGCGCAGCGGCGCTCCCGACCGCACGACCTGGGTCACCGCGGCGGTGCTGCGGTACTGGCTTGGCCAGTGGGACGACGCGCTGGCCGAGCTGAAGCCGGATGATGACCAGGATGCTCCCGGGCTGACGTATACGTTCCTGCGCGAGCGCTGGCCCGCGCTGCTCGTCCACGGCGTGACCGCGCTCATCGCCGGGCGCCGAGACCAGCGTACGACGGCCGATCAGCATCTCCGCGCGGGCCTGGCTCTCCCCGTCCTGACGGTTCCTGACCGGGAGAACCGCGACTTCCTGGTTGCCGCGCACGCCGTGGCGCTGGAGCAGCGCGGCGAGACACGTCAGGCCATGCAGGTGCTGGCCGCGATCGTGCCCCGGCACCACGGCGAGATGACCCTGACCCACCAGTGGCTGCCGGATCTCGTGCGGCTCGCGATCGCCACCGGCGACCGGCAGATGGCGCGGACCGCGGCGCGGGCCTGCCAGGAGGAGGCCGCGGCGGAGACCCAGTCGGCCCGGGCGGCCGCGGCGAGCCTGCGGTGTCAAGGACTCCTCAAAGCTGATCCGGTCCCGCTCCGGGAGGCGGTCGCGCACTACCGAACGGCCGGCCCGGCCGCGGAATTGCCTGCCGCGGTGGAGGACCTGGCCGCCGTGCTGGCCGAACGCGGCCAGCATGAAGAGGCCCGGGCCGCGCTGAACGAGGCCGTCGGTCTGTACGAGGGCCTGAATGCCCGCTGGGACATCCGCCGGGCCGACAGCCGGCTTCGCCCCCATGGCATCAGGCGCGGCGTCCGCGGGCCGCGCGGGCCGCGGGCCGCCTCCGGCTGGGGGGCGCTCACGCCGACGGAGGTCAAGATCGCCGCCCTGGTCACCCGGGGCGACTCAACGTCGGAGATCGCCCGCGGCATGTTCTTGTCCCGGCGCACGGTGCAGACCTATATCTCGCACATCCTGGCCAAGCTCGGCGCCAAGAGCCGGGTGGAGATCGTCCGCGAGGCGCTGCGCCACGGCATCGCCCCATAGGGGCGACGCGGCAGACCGCGCGAACAAGAAGCGGCCGCCGCAAGGTGTCGTCAGATGACGACTATTCATCGCCCGGCCCAGGGGATTCCCTTGAGGGGTGACACGCAGACCAGGGACGGAGGCATGGGCGCGCTAGCCACGCGCCCGGTTGTCCCGCGCGAACTGAGACCTTTCCGAGCCGGTCTTGACAGGCCCGGCGACGGTGCAGTCGGCTTCCGATCGCTCAGGGGCGTCATGGCGTCTGGCGACAAGCCCGGAACCCTTAATGTTCCGGTCGCTCCTCCCATCAGAGGAGGAGTCGTGTCCCGGTGCGCGCTGTTCGGGCGACTGGCCGAAGCGGAACGCGTCGCTGCGATATCGGCGCCGGCGGGGAGCGGGAAGACGGTGCTGATGCGGTCGTGGATCGCCGAGGCCGGCCTGGCCCGGCACGCCGCGTGGGTACCGGTCGACGG
>Ga0208044_1000990_pt1 | contig 17101 bp, 12 predicted proteins | sample Sb_taG_8_FD_187712 | JGI IMG/M metagenome (GOLD analysis project Ga0208044, IMG submission 187712) | Peat soil microbial communities from Weissenstadt, Germany - Sb_50d_c_BC metaG (SPAdes) (version 2) | ecosystem: Environmental > Terrestrial > Soil > Wetlands > Peat | place: Germany... | reverse complement strand
GGCCTTGATCAGTCCCTTGGGCTCGCGAAAGACGTAATAAAGCCCCAGTGCCAGGCTTGGATAGATCACGCAGAAGAGCTTGATCACTTGCTCGCGGGCCGCGGGGCCGGACGGACGCCAGAGCCCCACCAGATTGAGGAAGTCAGCCGTGAGCCGGCTGTTGGCGGCCGTGGCGACGTACAGCGTCTTGAACAGGACGGCCCAGGCGCCCAGCAGAAAACCCACGCGGGTGAATGAACGCAGGCCGGCAAGCGGCGTTCCCTCCAGCGGTTGAAGGTACATCTGAGACAGCGTCGGGATCATCTCCGACCCCTTCGGATCGAGCTCCTGTGGATGCAGCACCGCGGCGCCCAGCAGGTAGAACGACACCGTGGCGATCGTGAACACGACCATGCTGAACCAGGCGTCGAGCGGGAAGGTTCAGACGGGCTGGCATTTCTCTCCGAGAATTCCCGCCGAGTTTCCAGGGCGGTGACGACGCCAGCACAATCCCCGGATCGCGGCGACAGCGCGAGCCCTGGTGTTTCCTCGCCTTGGAGCACCATCTCCCATCGATTGCCCGGGGAGCTACGCCCTCCGGATCGCATCCCCTCGTTGATTCCAGGAAACAGACCGAGCTCTCCGGCCGAGTCCAGCTTCAGCCCGGCCTAGCGTTGAGTGAGTGCCATTCGGACGCAGAGACCCACCGGCGAAGGATCGTTGTATGTTCGCAGTGATACAGCCCAGATCGCTGACGATGCCCCGCGGTCAACAGAACCGGCTGCTGAAAGAGGCCGATCCGTCTTCCTGGTTCAGCACCGACGTCACGTTCGTCGTCGGCACCGCGGCAACCCAGGTCAGCGCGAAGAGTCCTGTCCAGCCGAACCAGGGCAGCAACCTTCACTCGCCAGCCGAGGCCGTGCTGGAGTCTGTGCTTCAACCTGGTATTCGATTCGGCCCCTTCCGGCTCATCAGGCGCCTGGGGCGCGGGGCCCAGGGAGATGTCTGGAAGGCGCGGCGGCACAAGCCGTACCTCGACATCGTTGCTCTCAAAGTCCTGAGCCCTGCCCTGGCAAGACAGCCTCACCGCCTCGCCCAGTTTCGTCGCGAGGCCGAACGCGGCGCCCGGCTGGCCGGTCCCTCCTTGCTCCAGGTCTTCGAGTTCGGCGAGATCGACGGATTCCCCTACATGGCCATGCCCTTCGTTGAGGGGACCACGCTTCAGCAAGTGATCAGGCGGCGTCAGACGTATCTGAAGGGCGAAGCAGTCGATCTCGTTCATCGACTGGTTTCCATGGACGAGGAGCTCTACTTGCCGACCGCAGTGCGCGTCATGTCCAAGGCAGCGCGTGCGCTCGGCCTGGTTCACGCCTGCCACGTGGCTCACCGCGACGTCAAGCCGGCGAACATCTTGCTCGACGGTCATCATGCCTGTGGCGTCTATCTCTGTGACCTGGGACTGGGCCGCGACCTGGAGATCGCCACCAGCGAGCAGATGCGCGACGGCGCGGGCACGCCCATGTACATGGCCCCTGAGCGGCTGCTCAAGGCACCGGCCAACGAGATCCTCTGTGATCTCTACTCGCTGGGCGTGACCCTCTTCGAAACCTTCACGCTCGGTCGCCCCTTCGACCCGCCCGGAGAACTTCCGCTGGCCTGTCTCTCCGCCAGACTGGCCAGCACAGAGCCGAAAGAACCCAGGAAGCTCAAGCCCGACCTTCCGGCCGACCTGGAAGCCATCATCCTCAAGGCCATGTCCCGAAATCCTCGAGACCGTCATCAGTCCGCTCAGGAGATTGCGGGCGAGCTCGACCAGTTCCTGGCGCGTCGGTACGGCCGGGCCGGACGGATCATTGCGGACCTTGTGAAACCCGGCGGCCCCTCTGCCCACATCGTGGTGATCCCGCCCCGCCCGGCGGCCCGGATGATCGCTAGCCCCTGCCCCTTGTGAGCATTCCCCGGGGCTGCTCGAGGGCATTCTCGAAGTAGACCCTGGGCGTCCAGATCCGCGCCGGATCGAGTCGCCTCCAGGTATTCGACTTCGATTTCACCTTGTCCGCCGCGGAGAGTCCAGACCGTGGAGGCTTTCGCCCCTGGGGCGGTGCTGCGTCCGCACAATACCGTCGTGGCGAATTTGCAAGGCCGATTTCCGTGAACTAGGCTTTCTTCGGCTGCCAGCAGCGAGCTTCCCGATCCTCCGGACTGCTGCTGGTCTCGGCCTTCTGCCTTCTTCCTTGTCGACTCGCAGGAATACCAACATGTGGGTCCTCTTCGTCAAGCTCTTCTCGCCCGCCCCATGGTGGCTTGAGCCCAAGGCCCACAGGGTCCGCCAGGTAATCAAGTAGCGCCCGGCCAGCGACAGTCCTACCAGCGCGTCGCACCCATCTCCATCGCGACCCCCTGGAGCGTCGGTTCCAGGACGCTGGACCGTAAATCGAGGCATGTACTGCAGGGTCAAGAGAAAAACCACGGGCGATTCGAGTTCCTGGTCCGAGCTCGTGCCGGCAAAGATCGGCATCGGGGATTTCTTCCGGACGTCCGGTGAATCCTCTTCGAGGCCGCGCGGTTCCGGCTCAATACTGGCGAAGGATCTCTCCGTGGCTCCGCCCGATTCATCATAAAACCTGAATCGTCGTGAATCCCTGGCGTGGGGGAAGCTTGCGGCCGCTGACCGGGGCCCCATCCTTGAGGTCCCCGGTGCATGTGTCGTGAGCAGGATGATGGGCTGGCGGATCATGTTTCTCAACGAGCGCTCAGTTGGCTGGAATCGGTATGCCCCTCGGCATGATCCGGTAGAGCATGCTCATCCTCGCGTTGGTCAAGACCAGCCAACTGGCTCGCTGAGAGGCAGGGTCGCGTCTTTTCCCCATTACACATAGGAGATTCATGAGATAAAATTCTGACGGAAGGCTGGTCCAAGGTTTACCGAGGAAATGGTTGACGGCTATGTAAACTGTTGCGTGGTATTGTGCCCAGGCCATAAACCGGAACGACGCCGGGGTGTTCGAGCCCGCCGGTGATATCCATCAGAAGAGCTCTCTTCCGACGTACAGGACTCGCGACCGAAGATGGGCACAAACGCGACCTTTTACAAGATCATTTTAGGTGATGGCCTTCTAGCGGCCTCGACCTCCATCGATGGTCTACCGGGACTCCTCAAAGGCGATGCTCCCGGCCGCTATGTCATTGAGGAACTGACGATTCCTCCCGGTTTATTGTCGATACCAAAGTCGCGGAAATGGGGATGCGCGATCAAACATGTTGACGGCCGCGTTGAGCTCCAGCCCGATGAGCCTGCCGCATGATCGACCTCGGACAGGCTCGCAAGGCTGCTCGCCTCCGGAATCAACCCGATGAGAAGGCCGGATGAGCTGGTCAACGGCCTGACCTTCCATTTCCGCGGATGTTATAGTGACAGACGCTGCCCACGACTTCGGACGCAGCGTAGCCCGAGAGCCGCTCCGCCGCGGCATTCCAGCAAAGGATGCGACGATCCGTGTCCACGAAGTAAACGCCGTCATAGTGTTCGTCGAGCATCTTCTTGAAAAAGTCGTCGAGAATGGGAATGTCATCGGGTTTCGCGTGGTCCCTTATACAGTACTCCCGATCGATGCCGAATCCTGAGAACTTGGGACACGCGTCCATCAGCTCAACCGACCAGAAAGGCAGGTCCCTTGGAACCCTTTTGAGATTCACTCAAAGCAAAGCTTATGGGAGGGAATCCGGTCCACTGTCGCTTCGACCCGCTTCAGGTGGATGAATTCAAGGCCGATCCGACCCGAGGTGTGCATCTTGTCGGGGGCACTCGGATTTCCCCCCTCCAACTCTAGGACTAAGTCTCTGCCACTTCGGTACATCAGGAATTTCCTGACAACTGATAGGCAGAGAGTGGACGACATCGTCTCGCCCTTGCAAAGCCCGCACTCTGGGATCGCCAGCCCGAACATGCTTCCCGAGTGGGCCCGTGCATCTCCCAGAGGGACTTGAGCGCCAGCGCGATGTTGGCCGGCTTGATTGACAAGTCGTAGCGTCAACGAACTTGAGGTCGGAGCGGAGTCGTACTAAGGGCCAGCGAGCGCCTGCTTCCCACTCTCGCAAGGCTTGAAGGACAGGGCTTTGAGGTGCGCGGAGCCGATGAGTTCCGGCGAAACTGCGATGAGGCGAGGGGCATTTCGGCGGATGACGATGTTATCTCGGTGGATGAGGCTTTGATCAACCTGCGTGACGAGGCTATTGATGAGTACCGCAGAGCGCGGACCCACTCACCCAATCAAGCTCATCGCCAGTTGTGTCGAGCGCGCCCGGTAGGATTCGAACCTACAACCTTCGGATTCGAAGTCCGCGACTCTATCCGTTGAGCTACGGGCGCAGCGTGTAAAGCCAGCATGGCGGACCCTACCAGATAACAAGTATAGCGACACCGGGGACCGTGACAAGGCTCCGGCTCGAGCACTTGGCCACGGCGACAGAGGGCCTGGCCGCAGTGAGGCCGGTACCGTTGGCCCTTCCCGAAGATGGCATGGTTCAAACGCAGGTCACAGCTCAGGGGTGGCTGGGGTCGACGCCCGAAGGGCGACGCCCCCAGATCCGAGGCTGGCGCGCTGGGGGCTCGCTGGTTGTCGCCAGCTCGACCCCAGCCACCCCGCTCTTGTCACCCGCGAAGATCCGGGAGTTGAACCATGCCCCGAAGATGAAGCCTTGATGAATGCATCTTGTCGCTTGCTTGACGGTCAAGGCTTGAGAGCACTATCTTATAGATCAACAGAAAAGTGCTTCACACCGCAGGTTACCGGGCCGCAAGATTGTCGCGCGGTGAGGCGTTCGCGACAGCCACGTCCGTTACACTGGCTCAAGCCGTCTTCCCACACGTGATCCCCTTCGCATCGAAACGAGAGAGCCAGGATGATGGGCTGCATCGGCTCCATAACCTACACGCCGCTTGCAACCTTGACCCAGAGGCACCCTCGATGATGACCTTCAGGAAACTGGTCGACTACGTGACGGCAGAGCCATTTCGCCCTTTCCGCATCAAGATGGCGAGCGGACAGTCGTTCGATATCCGGCATCCCGAAATGATCCTCGTCGGGCGGAGTTCAGTCCGGGTCTACACGGCGACCGGTGACGACGACAATGAGAAATGGCACGACGTATCCCTGATGCTCATGGAGACGATCGAACCGGTTGGCGCTGCAGTAACCTCTTGATTCTCACTTCGCGCGTCTGGGTGGTCGGAGAAACTTCGGAAGTCGCATGAGCAAAATTCCAACACAAAAAGGGACGGTCTCGTTTGTCAGCCTCGGCTGCTCCAAGAACCTTGTCGATTCCGAGCGGATGCTCGGATTGCTGGCGCAGGACGGATTCGTACTGGTGCCCGAGGGACAGGAATCGGACCTGGTCATCGTCAATACCTGTGGGTTCATCGACGCGGCCCGGCAGGAGTCGTGCGGTGTGATCGAGGAACTGCTCGGTCGGAAACGCGCCGGGCAGGTCAAAGGGGTCATTGTCGCCGGCTGTCTGGCCGAGCGTCAGAAGGATGTCCTGCTCGATCAGTTCCCCGAGGTGGACCAGGTCGTGGGCGTCTTCGGCCGCGAGGAGATCGCGCGCATTTCCGAGCGGATCATGGGCGGGCTGCACGAGCAGCGCTCGGTCTTCCGCCCGGCGCCGGTGCAGGCCCAGGACGACCGCGCGCGGCTGCGGATCACGCCGCGCCACCTTGCCTACCTGAAGGTCTCCGAAGGATGCGATCGCCTCTGCACCTTCTGTGCCATCCCCTACATGCGGGGCAAGCATGTGACCAAGCCCATCGAGCGCGTGGTCGAAGAGGCCCGCGAGCTGGCCGGCGACGGCGTCCGCGAGCTGATCCTGGTCGCGCAGGACATGACCTATTACGGCGTCGATCTCTACGGCCGGCCGCGGCTGGCCGAATTGCTCCGCGAGCTGGACCAGATCGAAGAGCTCGACTGGATCCGCATCCTCTACAACTACCCGAGCTACTTTACCGATGAACTCTACGAGGTGCTGGCCAGCGCGCGGCGAGTCATCCCCTATCTCGACATGCCGCTCCAGCACATCAATGACCGCTTGCTCAAGATGATGAACCGGCGGCACACCCGCGCCGAAACCGAGGCGATCATCAACCGGTTGCGGACAACCATGCCCGGCCTGGTCCTGCGGACGACGCTCATCGTGGGGTTCCCCGGCGAGACCGAGGCCGAGTTCGCCGAGCTGCTCGACTTCGTGGCTCAAACCCGGTTCGAGCGCCTGGGGGTCTTCGCGTACTCGTTCGAGCCCGATACCCCGGCGGCGAAGCTGCCCGACCACCTGCCCGAGGACCTCAAGCAAGACCGGCGATGGCGCGTGATGGCGGTCCAGCAACCGATCGCCGAGTCGTTCAATCGGACACTGGTGGACCGGACGCTCGACGTGCTGATCGACGCTCGCGCGCCGGGGCGTAAGGACCTGTGGGTGGGCCGGACCTACACCGACGCCCCCGACGTGGACGGACTGACGCTGATTCCGGGCACCGACTTTCAGCCCGGCGACATGATCTCCTGCCAGATCGTGGACGCCCAGGGCTACGACCTGGTCGCTCGCCCGGTCTCTGCCTCCGCGGCGCCGCGACGGAGGCGGGCCCGTCCCCGGCCGCGAAAGAGGCCGGCGGCCTCCTTGACCATCCTGGACGGGATGCCATGAACCGTAGCCACGACCGCGGCTCGACGGCCGCAGCAGGAACCGCCGCCGAGATTGCCCAGCCCCGGTTCTGGAACGTCCCCAACTCGATGACGGTGGCAAGGCTGGTGCTGGCTGTGGTCGTCTTTGCGTTCATGGGGATGGACCAGTACGCGATCGCCCTGGCCGCGTTCATCCTCGCCGCACTGTCCGATGCGCTCGACGGCTATTTCGCGCGGCTGCTCAAGCAGGGCACGCCGATCGGCCGCCAGCTTGACCCCCTGGTTGACAAGGTCATCGTCTCGGGCTGCTACATCTACCTGGCGTCGATTTCTGAAAAGACAGGTGTTTATCCCTGGATGGTCACGGCCATCGTGGTCCGCGAGCTGTTGATCCAGGGTCTGCGCAGCCTGCTCGAAGGGCAGGGGAAAGCGTTCGGGGCCAAGCTGGCCGGCAAGCTCAAGACCACGGTGCAGTGCTTCTCGATCTCCGCCGCACTTTTGGGGCTATCCCTGACGTCACCGCCAGGATGGCTGCTCCGGGTCCGGGACATCTCGACCTGGCTGGCGGTCGCTTTGACGATCTACAGCGGTGCCATTTATCTTGTAAACGCAATGCCCGCTCTGCGCAGCCAGGCCACGAGGGATTGATATGGAATGGATTGAGTCTCTGATCCTCGGCGTGGTGCAGGGCATCACCGAGTTCTTGCCGGTCTCCAGCGACGGCCACCTGCTCGTTACCCAGCAGATCTTCGGCTGGCTGACCGGCAGACCGCACAGCGGCGAGGACAACCTGTTTATCGAAATCATGCTCCACGTGGGGACACTGGCGGCGATTCTCCTCCATTACCGTGCTTCGATCCTGTCCGGCGCGCGGGGATTCCTGCTGGGAGCAAAGGACGTGCCCCAGGGTTTCGAGCGCGTTTCGGTCTGGCGGGTGGGGCTGCTGGCGATTGTCGCCACGCTGCCCCTGATTCCCCTTAAGCTCTTCTTCATCCGCTGGATCAAGGCGACCTTCGAGAGCAGTCAAGCGGCCGGCATCGGGTTCCTGATCACGGCCGCCGTCTTGCTGCTGGTGAGCCTGAAGCTGCTTGGAACGGCAGGGAAGAAAGGGCCTGCCGAGACAACCTTCCTGGACGCACTCTTGATCGGCCTGGCCCAGATGTTCGCCCCGTTGCCCGGCGTGAGCCGCAGCGCCCTGACCATCGCCTCGGCCCTGGCACTGGGGTTCTCTCCTGTCTGGGCCGTCGGTTTCAGCCTCCTGATCGCCGTTCCCGCGATCTCCGGGGCAGCCCTGTCCGAACTGAAGGATACGCTCGCTGGCCCCCGCTCGCTGGCGCTGACGCCCGACGGCATCGCCCGGATTGTGGTCGCGACGATCGTGGCCGGAATCGTCGGCTACATGGCCATTATCTGGCTGATACGAGTTGTTCGGGCCGGGCGGCTATGGTATTTTTCTGTATACTTGATCATCCTGGGGATCGTGGTCCTGGTTGTTTCGTCGAAATACGGAGGATCGCTCGATGCCCGCCCACCACAGGCTTTGGACCGGCCCGCCGGGAGCCGCGCTGCGGGACTGCCTGCTGGCGGAGCTGGGGGGCGAGCCGGGAGGGATCTGGATCGTGCCCACGCCGCTAGCGCGCGACCAGGTGGCCCGCGAGCTGGCGATCAGGACCAGGGCCGGGGGCAAAGAGCCTCGGGTCCACTCCTGGGACGATCTCTGGCGTGAGATCTTCAGCCGGGTCAGCCAGGGACCGTCATGGCTTTCGGAGTCAGCGGCCCGGGCAGTCTTTCGCGAAGCGGTGACACAGGTCCACAACCAGGGCCTGATCCGCTCGATCGATGCGGTCATCGACTGGCCGGGATACCGCCGGAGGCTGCGGGACCGGATCCGGGCCTGGACGATCGCCGAGCGTCCTCCGCGCGAGCGCGAAATCGGACCTGGCGATTCTGATCCCATTGCAGCCGCGGAGTGGACGATCTACGTTCGTTATCGTGAGCTGCTGGCCCAGCTCGGCGCCGAGGATGACGCGGGGATCTCGGTCTGGGCGTCGAAGTACCTGGTCCGAGCTGATCGTCCGGGCTCCAAAGCCCGGTCGAACCCTCCGGAGTCGTGGACGTTTCTCGAATATGAGGGATCCACGCCCGCCCAGGTTCGTGTGCTGGAGTATGCCCTGCGGCGGGGCGGGCCGGTCCAGGTCGCCTTGACATGCGAGTCGGACCCCGCGATCGGAGAGGTTTATCTCGCGGCCGCCGCGGTTCGCGCCCGACTGCTCGACCAGGGATTTGTCGAGACCGAGCTGAGTTGCCCGGGCGAGCGGCCGGCCGGGCTGCGTTCCATGGAACATCTGCTTTTCCGCGACTCTCCGGGAAGCGGGCCCACGGTGTCGGCCCCCCAGGGCCTGGCCGTCAAGGGGGTGCCGCAAGGAGAGGGAATGGGCCGGCTGGTGGCCCGCCAGGTTCGTGGTCTTCTTCAAGAAGGGGTGCCCGGCGAGGAGATTCTGATCCTGTTTCGCAAATGGAGTGAGCAGGCCGATCTCGTCGTCGAAGTCTTGCGTTCCTGGGGTTTGAACGCCCATGCCGATGAGCGCGGATCGCTTCAGGCCGAGCCCGCCGTGTCGGCGCTGCGAATGGCCGCGCGCCTCCCGCTCCAGGAGTGGGAGACAGAGCAGGTAGTGCGATTGCTCAGAAATGGGCAGGTCCGCCCGGCCTGGCCGAATTGTGATCGGCTGGCTCTTGCCTCCGCCGCCTCGGCCGTCAAGGCGACCTCCGCGTTCCGGGGCCACACGCAACTGCTTCAGGAGCTGGATCGGGCCTTGCAGCAACCTCGTGATCCAAGGAACCCGCCTGAACGGATCAGGCAGGCCCGCGATCTGGTTGAACGACTGTTCGACTTGCTGATCCCAATGGAGCAAGCGCGACCATGGCCAGGCCATGTCGCTCAGCTTCGCCAGGTCGCCCGGGGTCTTGGGCTCGACGCGGCCGGCGCGACATCCCTCGATACGCTCTGGGATTCCCTTGACGATCACGCCGATGTCCTGGACCGTTTGGGACGGGGACTCGAGCCGATGTCCTGGTCTGACTTCGTGGAGGAAATGGATGCGATCGTGGCCGAGATTCGCATCGACCCAACCACTTCCGCCTGGGGTTCGATCCGGGTAACGACGGTCGGCAGGGCGGCGGGGGCCAGGGCGGATCACGTCATTCTCGCCGGCCTGGTGGAGGGATCCTTCCCTGAGCGAGGATCGATCGAGCCATTCCTGGCGCTGCGGGCAGGCAAGGCACCAGATCTCTCTTGCCGCACGGTATATGGGCAAGAGATGTGCCGTTTTTTGCGCGTCCTGGGTTCCGCGGGGTCCAGCCTGACCTTGATCTATCCGACGACCGACAGCAAGGGTCAGGAGCTTCTGCGGGCGGGGTTTCTCGACCACTTCCTGGGCCGGCTGACTCCGGAAGCTCTGGGCGCTTGCCACGTGGCGTACTCTCGGTTTCATCCGGCGCTGATCGAACCTGCCGAAATGGCCGGGACACCTGCCGACGCCAGGGTTCGTGCGGCCGCCCTGGCCAGCGAGCAGGGAGACAATCGCGAGCTCAGCCGCCTGGCCCGAAATCCGCTGCATCGTCACGTGCTGGAAGCAACCGCCGCGGCCTTGCGCGTACTCCAGCGGCGGCTGCGGGGAACGCCCTTCAGCGCGTTTGAAGGAGTACTCAGCGATCCGACCGCGATCGCTCTGGTCAAGTCGGATCTCGGCGCCACGTTCTGTTACAGCCCGAGCCAGATCGAAACCTACATCGCCTGCCCGTTTCACTTCTTCAGCAGGGTTGTCCTGAAGCTCAAGCCACAGGAGGAGAGCGACGAGCTGGACGAAGATTTCACCAAGCGGGGGAGCGTGATCCACGATATTCTGGAGGAGTTCGAAGGCCTGATCAAGGAGAGAGGAAGCCCGGAAAAGATCGAGGACCTGGTTCCAGCCGCGATCGACCAGGTCTTGGGGCGAGAACCGGCCGAGGCGTCTGACCTTGAGGCCGGATTGCGAACGATGGAGCGTCGCCGGACCGAGCGGATCATGGCTTTCTACCTGGCTCAGCGCGAAGACTATGAAAAGCAGGGCGGACCGAGACCCGTCCCCCATCTTTTCGAGGAGGGTTTCGGTTCCAATGATACACCCTACCCAATGCTCGAGATTGGCAGCGGCGACAGGGTCGTGAAGCTCCGGGGCAGAATCGACCGGATCGACCTGCTCGAGACTCCGTCAGGCCGGTTCTTCCGCGTGATCGATTACAAGACCGGCTCGGTCCCCTCCCTTGCCGAAGTGAAGAGGGGAGAGATGCTCCAGCTCCTTCTTTATGCGATGGCGGTCGAGAAACTTATCCTGGGCAATGACGCCGCCGGGCCAGCCGGCGTGGGCTACTGGGGACTGAAGAAGGACGGGTACAAGGAGCTCACGTTCCCGGACTGGCAACAGGTCAAGGATGAGCTCGAGGCTCACGTCCTGGGCGTCGTCGATCGCATTCGGGATGGCGTCTTTGCCGTGGATTCTCGGAAGGCGGGATGCGAGAGCTATTGCGATTTTCGGTCGATCTGCCGAATTCGCCAGGTTCGTCTGGCCGGTAAACGGCGTGGCGAAGACGACGATCTTCAATTGAGCATTCAATCACGCCGTGGTCGAAGTGAGTGAGGCAAGGGAGGGGGCGACTCGATGAAGAAAAACTCATCGGATGATTCCGAGGCGGCTGCTCCGGGGCCTGCGTCATGAATGATGCCCAGGTCTCCGGCCCGCCGCTGACTCGAGAACAGCGTGCAGCTCTTGAAGTGGAAGAGACCAGCGTGGCCCTGAGGGCCGGCGCGGGTTGTGGGAAGACTCTTGTCTTGACCGAACGGTACCGGCGCGAGATCGAGGGCCAGCAGGGTCGTCCGCTCAGTTCCCTTGTCGCCTTGACCTTTACCGAAAAGGCGGCCCGCGAGCTCCGCCAGCGAATTCGACGACTTTGCCGCGCTCGACTCCGCGCGGGGCATGAAGTCGAGCGCTGGAGCCTGGTGCTCCGGGCACTGGAAGCAGCGCCGATCGGCACGTTTCACGAGTTCTGCGCGCACCTGCTGCGAACCCACGCCATCGAGATTGGAATCGATCCTGAATTCACCGTATTCGATGCCGCAATCGCCGGCTCGCTCCGTGACGAGGCCGTGCGCATCACACTTCGGCGCCTGCTTGCCGGTAGAAACGAGGATCTGATCGCCCTGGCCAGCAACTACGGACTGGCCCAGATCCGAGAGGCCATGGGGCTGCTCGTCGCCATGAGGACCACGGGCGACCTGGATGAGTGGACCAAACTGACTGTCGAGCAGGTCGTGGACCGCTGGCAATCGGTCTGGAACCAGCGGGGACGTTTCGCCACTCTCCTGGGTCTGTCTTCAGCGGCGAGTCGTTGCCGGCAGTTGCTGAGCAGGATCGATGCTTCTCACCCCAAGTTGCAGGATCGCCTCCGGGACATGCTGGGCCGGCTTCCGGAGCTGGAATCGGCACGATGCTCCGACGATCTGCTGGAAAAGACCCGGGAGCTTGCGCGCATCAACGACTTGAGAGGAAGCGATGTCTGGCCGTCTGGCCAGATCAAAGATGACGTGAAAAACGAGTTCGAGGGCTTGCGAAAAAAGATAAAACAGATTCAAGAGAAATTGTGCTGGGACGACGAATCGACCCGCGAGTCGGCCCGGACCAGCCTGCACCTGGCACGGCTGGCCGAGCAGGTGCGGAGAGTCTACGAGTCGATCAAGGAAGGGCGCAGCGGCCTGGATTTTGACGATCTGCTGGTCAAGACCCACGGACTGCTCCGCGAACGGCCTGAGATCCTTGCGTCCGATTCGGTTGCGGGGGAAAGCGATTCCATTGAGTTCGTGCTGGTCGACGAGTTTCAGGACACCGATCGGGTCCAGACCGAGATCCTCGAAATGCTGGCTGGAGCGGAATTCCAGCGTGGCCGGATGTTTGTCGTGGGCGACGTGAGACAGTCGATCTACCGGTTTCGGGGCGCGGAACCAGGAATCTTCGACCAGTGGCGCGATAAGTTCCCCGACGAGGGCCGCAAGAACCTGACCGAGAATTTTCGCAGCGTCCCCGGAGTAATCCACTTCGTCAACGCTCTGTTCGCCGAGCATTTCGCCGCGGCTCGGCCCGGTGAGGAACCGGCAGACCAGGAGGAACACCGCCTGGTTCCGGTCCGCAAGGACTTGACCGGCCAACCAGCCGTCACGTTCGTCTGGGCGCTTCCTCCCGAACCCACAGAGCCGCAGCTCGCCGAAGGCGTGAAGACGACGGCCCACGACCGGCGCGAAAACGAAGCCCGCACGCTGGCGCGCTGGATCGGCCAGCAGCTCGAGGCCGGCTGGACGATTCTTGATCGCAATACCAGGGAGCCGAGACTCGCACACGCTGGCGACATCGCTTTTCTGTTTCGGGCGATGACCGACGTCGCGATCTATGAGCGCGCCCTGGCCGACGAAGGGTTCGATTATCACACGCTGGGGGGCTCGGCCTTCTACGCGCAGCAAGAGATTCACGACGTGATCAACTTGCTATCGATCGTGGAGGACCCGTGCGACGAGGTCGCACTCGCTGGAGCCCTGCGGAGTCCGTTTTTCTCGCTCAGTGACAACGGCTTGTTCTGGCTTGCCCGCGCCTTCCCCGGAGGGCTGATCGCAGGCCTCGAGCGTTCTGAAGAGATCCTTCAGTTCTCTCCGCACGACCGCTACCAAACGGCAAGGGCCAGGTCCCTGCTGGCCCGATGGCGCGAAATCAAGGATCGCGTCGGTCTGGCCGCGATCGTCACTCAGATTCTGGATGAGTCGGGCTTCGAGGCGTCGCTGGTTTGCGAGTTTCTCGGCGCGCGCAAGCTGGCGAATGCTCGTAAGCTTCTGCTCATCGCGCGCGAGTTCGATCGCCAAGGTGGCTTCACACTTGCCGACCTTGTGGCCCGGCTCCGCGGTTTCCTGGATGAACCCCCTCGCGAGGAGCTCGCAGCCGCAACCGAGGAAGAAAGCACCAACATTCGCCTGATGTCGATTCATCAGGCCAAGGGGCTGGAATTCCCGATCGTGGTGATTCCCGATTTGAATCGCGAGAGCGATTCCCGAATCCAGTGGCTGGGCTTTCATCCAGACCTGGGGCTCGTGGTACGCCCCGTTGCCCCACTACCCACGCGACCAGGCGGCGAAGCAGAATCCCTGTCGGAACACAGCCTGGGCTGGCTGTCGTTCCGGACAATCGAGGAGGATGAGAACCGCCGGGAAGCAATCCGGCTCTTCTACGTGGCGGCCACGCGAGCCCGGGATCACTTGATTCTCTCCTCGGGATTGCCGGCGGACCCCAGGCCCGAGTCGCCGGCGATGCAGCTTCTCTGGGATCGCTTCGACTGGCAAACCGGCCGCTGCCTGGCTCGCCTGCCGGAGACATGGCCGGCTCCTCGAATAGACGTCACGACGTCGACTCCGCCTGCAGCGGAGGGTAAGCACGCCCGCCCGCCCCTCGCTCAGAGACTATCGGCGATCGAGCGCGCCATCGTGGAGACGGAGATCGGCGAGCCCGAACAGGTTCTCCGGCCATCGCCCCGACCGGGGCTGATCGATTTCGATCCCGCTCGCCGGCTGTCTCCCCGAGCCGCGCGCCTGGACCGCTTGATCCGGGCGATGATCGCCGACAAGGGACTGCTGCGCGGCGAGCCGCTGGCCGAGGCGTGCGCCCGCGTGGGCGCGCGACAAGCGCCCGCGGCCAGTTCCTCCCTGATAGCCGAGGCCGTGACATGGCTGGAACCCTGGCTCGCGACACCTGTGTTCCAGGAACTCCGTGATGTGGCACGAGCCCGACGCCCGATCGAGCGGAACCTCGAGTGGACCATCGCCTGGCCGCTCGACGAAAATCACTCGACCGTACTTCGCGGCTGTTCCGAGGCGATCTACCGCGACCAGCGGGGCCGCTGGCGGCCCGTGATCGTGAGCACCGCCGCGGGCGATAGCCAGGCCGAGCGTCTACGTCTGATGCTCTCGGGGGTGGCCGCCCTTCAGCGTGGGTTCGACCCGGGCGGTCCGGGCTGGTGGGTTCACCTCGGTACAGATGAAAAAATGCTCGTCGACGTTCATGTCAACTTCAATCCCGCGGCGATCGGGCAGACCCTTGAGGAGTGGTTGCGGGCGAGCGATCTCGCGGCCGACTGTTCCATGGCATGATCACTCATTCCCGCCTCGTCCTGTTGGATGCGGAGGGGGCGTCCCGGTTGGAGGCCGCGATCTCGGCGGCCTGGCGGCGGGCGAAGGTCTGCCAGCGGTTCTCCAGCTCGGCAAAGCCCTCGATGTGATAAGACTCGCGGAGGGCGATCTCGACACCCTTACGCTGGGCGCCGCGCACGAAGCCGACGAACTGTTCGGGACTACCCTGCGCTACCAGGAACTGTGTCAGCGACACGCTCTGGGCGTAATACAGGTTCCAGGCCTCGGCACTGGGATAGTCGATGGCCATGAGCTCACTGAGCTTGAAGACGCGCCCTTCCTTCAGTGGCTCGGTAAGCTCCGAGGCGCGGCTGGCCTGCTCAGCGGGCGGCTCGGCAAGCACGGCCATTCCCTCGTCGGCCCAGCGCGGGATCTGCTGCTGGGTGAACAGGTCGGCAAGCACCACGTGCGTGACCTCATGGGGCAGGATCGCGGTGAGCAACTGGGGGTGATCGGCCCTCAGGTTGACGCGCCGCGCGACGATTCTGTTACCGTTGACTCCCATCGTCGAGAAGCCGGGAGAGGTCTCGGGCTGTCCGGTCAACTGGGCGAAGTCTTTGGGTGTGGGATAGAGGTAGATATCGCACCGGGGCGACCAGGGCGCGCGAGCAGCCGAGCTTCCCCAGCGCCTGGCTTGTTGGGTGCGAACTGCCTCGGCGGCCTGGGCCGCCTGCTCGGCCTGGACGGGATCGGTGTGGTAAATCCGAAAGTTCGCAGTCTCGCGAACGTGCCATGATAGGGGCGCGGCGGGAGTGTTTTCCGCCCCTCTGACACCGCTCTCCTGGCCAGATTGTTGCACCGCAACCGCACCGGCGGGGCTGCCGGGCTGGCTTCCCTGGTCGCCATCTGGAGCGGGGGCTCCCCCGCTGGGAGCTGCGGGTTGTGGCTCAGGGTGCGGGTCTTGTGGAGCAGCCGCTACGGGCAGGCCCAGGGGTTGTTCGCCGGCACTGCCGGACATTGCTCCCTGCGGCGCGACCGGGGCCGGCTGGGCTCGGGCCAGGAGTCGCGGGAACCTGGGCGGCGGGTTCTCGTCGGGAGCCGAACCACGGACGACAAGCTTGCCGGCACGGGCGGAGCCACGTCCCCCCCGCCGCGCTTCCGCAACCCGGTTCTGCAGATACTCGCCGTACCAGTTCCCAGGAGTCAACTTCTGGATGCTACGGACCTCCTGTTCGATGTCATCCCACTCCCGGTCCGACTGGGGATGGGCATTGATGAGCGCAACCACGGCAACCCAGCGACAGTATGCCCAGACCTGCTTGCGCTGGACCGGAAGCTGATTCTGCGCGGCGAGGCGTGCGTAAGCCTGGCCCGCCTCGGCGTATTTCTTGTCCGTGAACCATCGATCCGCCTGGGCTAGTTCTGAATTCGAGCTCAAGAACTGGGTCGAACCGGCGGGCGTCTCGCCGTCGTGTTCGGGCCGGGAATGAGGCTCTTCTGCCGCTTTGGCAGGAGTGGTCGCGTCGCCTACTTCCCGGATCCCCGCCCCGGCCTGCAAAGCCGGAATGCCGCGAGCCGGGACCTTGTTCGATGGCGGGATGACCGGATGAGAATGGGTGCCGGCCGAACCGGGTCGCTCGAGGGCCGGTAAGGGGGCGGGTTCCGGCAGTGAGCTCGGTTCCTTGAACGGTTGTTGATCGGGGCTCGCGGACGATCGGGGAATAGGGAGAGAATCCGCCGGTTGCGGCCGCGGGTCAGTCGCAGCCGAGGCCGGCAGAGCAGGTGATGGGTCGGGTGCATGGGCTGGGTTCGGGCTCGCCACGTTCACGGAGGGTCTGGCAGGAACTTGTTCGAGGATGGCCAGATTGTCTCGATACTCCGCAGCCTCACGAGCTTTGCCGGAGGCCTCGGCCTGGTTGATCAGGTTCTGGTAGGCCTGGCGCAGCAGGCCGATCATGTCGCCTCGGTCGGCCGGTGGCGATCCCGGAAGTCCTTCTTCCAGCAGGGCCGCGGCCTTCTGATACTCGCGGTTGGCCACCAGTGTCCTTGCCTGGTCGAGGATCTCGGAGGCGCCTGTTGCGGCACCGAGCGTCTTGCCGAAGACGCTCAGGACAACCAGCATGAGGGCGATCAAGAAAGCTTGTCGCATGACATCCGTGTCCTGCTCTGAGGGATCGGGCGAACGGAGCGGCCGCGTAAGCGGAAAGGACAGATCAGCGTGGCCGGCGACAGATCGCGCGGGAATGCCTCGAGG
>Ga0208044_1000989_pt1 | contig 17101 bp, 18 predicted proteins | sample Sb_taG_8_FD_187712 | JGI IMG/M metagenome (GOLD analysis project Ga0208044, IMG submission 187712) | Peat soil microbial communities from Weissenstadt, Germany - Sb_50d_c_BC metaG (SPAdes) (version 2) | ecosystem: Environmental > Terrestrial > Soil > Wetlands > Peat | place: Germany... | reverse complement strand
GAACTGGTCTCAGGGGGATTACTCTGTTGAAGGCGGCGGGACGTTAGAGGATAAAGAGGATACCTTACAAGCATTATCTACATACATCCGTGGGTTGCGTGGCGGCTCGTTCGAATCTGCGGCGTCGTCCGTCGGCTCTGGCAGCCGTATCAGGCAAGCGCCGACGAGCCGTCAGAACGACGTGGGTTTCCGTCCGGCGAGGACTTTCGCGCCTTAATTAGCTGCTTTACTGCGTTACCCCTTACCGCCCCGCAGGTCTGGTAGGCCACAAGGCCAATGGCCCCGCCGGGCTGTCTCAACACAGTGCCGTTAGCCCGCTTCGGTCTGATCGACATGCGCGCGCAAGCCGAAGCCCTCAGCGCGCGGAGACCGACACACCGAAGCGTTTGCAGGCCCAAGCCAGCGCGAATCGACGACTCCTCGGCCTATGCCCCATGATTTCGATTCTACGACGGCGTTGAGAAGGGAGCCATTTAGTGCGAATAGAGTCCCTTACCTGGCCCGCTAGCCCGATCCGGACCAACGTTGGGGCATCCATTATCACTACGTCGGCATCAGGATCGAAAGCACCAACGCACCCGCGCAGTCCGGCGACCGCCCCAACCGCTTGACAATGTCCTCTTTGGGCTCGATCTTGATCCCCTGCGTGGTCATGCTCCAGTGTGGTGCGGTTAAATCCGAGAGCAGCTCCTGATCCGGGGGCAGCATTATGCTTTGACCTCCGTCCGGATCGAGCAAATCGCGCATGGTCCAGTAGGCAAAGGCTCGCAGGTTGACGAAATACAGAACACCTGTTCGATCGGTGTTGGATACTTTGGCGCTGAAGTTGAAGGCCAACGCATGATAGATCCGGAGTTCTTTGCAGGCGTCGTAAGCCGACGCCCCCACACCCACCGAATCAATACACACCAAGGCCTGGGGATATTCCCGGATCGATTGCTGGATCAGTGCTGCCGCCTTCATCCCGGTGTCCGTGACCTTGCCGTCGTACTTTTCTAATGGCGCAAACCACGTGCCATAGCGTTTTGCCAGGACGGTCTTCGCCGGTCCGCCATGGGCTATATCGACGCCCACCGCGGAAAGCGCTATCTTCTTCCCTTCGGGTTTCCAGCGGTTCATCGCTGCTTTGATCCAAGCAGTCGGAATCGCCTGCCAGGCATCGTCTTCGCGCCCCACGCTGAAATCACCATACAGCAATTGCGAGCGCATCGGCTCGGGCAGGCCCTGCAGTGTGGTCACGTAGCCCGTGGCCATCAAGTACGGGTTGTCCTGCACAAACGCCGGCAAGAAGGTTCGAGACTTTGGCTGAATGATTTCCTTCTTCCAGAGGAAGGCCCTCCCATTCTCGAGTTCCACTTCCTTGCCGTCGACCATTGCATACCAGCGCAACTCGCCCGGCTTGGCCCTGCTCTTATGGGTCTCGTCCAGCCAAGGCGCCCAGCGCTTGATAACCCACTCGCCCTCGCATGTGCTGGGCGGATTGCCAGCGCCCACGATCCTGCAACGCTGACCTTCGACCGTGGTTCGATTCCAAGCGGTAACGAAGAGGTACTGCGATTCGGTGAAGTCGGATAGTTCGTCGAAGGCCTTGAGATCGTGTGCTCGGCCCTTCCACTTCTGTTTCGATTGTTCCTGTTTGCAGCCGGCCATCTCGATCATCCGGCCACCGGGAAGGCGCCAGGTTCCGGTAAGCCCGTTGTAACGGCCCCTCCCACCGAAGATCTCGTGAGAGCGAATAATGAGTTCCTGGAGTTGCGTGCTCTCGCGACGGAGAATCAGGCTTTTGCGGTGGGCAGTGCCGGCAAGGCCGAGCAACAGGTCGGATTTGCCGCCGCCGGCCGCGCCGCCGTAGAACAGCTCATCCGCCTGGCAATGGTAGGCCAGAGTCTGTGGACCCAGCAGCGGGGTCCACAGGGGCACTTGGATCGGCCTCAGCAACCTGTCCATCTCGGCGCGCTCGGGCTCGGTTAAGTATGTGAGCAACCCGGTGAGCTCGTTCTTCGTCAGTGAATCCATCGGTATTAGACTCCATGCCTTCCAGGCCAGCCAAATCCGCTGGGTCGTCCGTCAAGCCGGGCTCGCCCGGGCGGGACCTGCCCGGACCTAAACGCAGCCACGCCAAGGGGTTCTCTTTCGCCACTTGGACTTCCGCGGCAACGCGTTTCTGGGAGTGAGCCTTCACGACCTTCTCCCAGAATCCGACGTAGGGCTTTTTGCCCTGCTTGCCCAACTGCATCCACCGGAAAAAAGTGGTGGACGGTATCCCTTCGGCTGCGGCCGCGACATAGGGAAAGGCACCGCCCCGAATGAAGGACGTTATTCTGTCCATGGTTTCCTTGTCGGGTAGCTTGGCGTTCCGTGCCATAGAACCGCCTCGAATTTGCCTCCGGAGCTAGCACTCGGAGCGTTTTAGTGTCGCCTTCAGGCCAGTGAATCTTTCCCAGCGCTGCACGATGATGTCGCAATACAGCCCGTCAAGTTCCATCAGGTAAGCCCGCCGCCCGGTTTGCTGCGCGGCGATCAAGGTGCTCCCGCTTCCCCCGAACAAGTCGAGCACGTTCTCCCCTGGCCGCGACGAGTGCTGGATCGCACGCGTGGCCAGCTCGACGGGCTTCTCAGTGAGATGGATCATCGACTGCGGGTTGATCTTCTTCACCGCCCAGACGTCCGTGGCGTTGTTCGGTCCAAGGAACTGGTGCGCTGCGCCTTCGCGCCAGCAGTAAGAACACCACTCATGATTGCCCATGAAGTCCTTGCGGGTGAGCACCGGGTGCTCCTTCACCCAGATGATGGCTTGGGAGAAGTAGAGCCCGCAGGCCTTGAGCACCGGCGGATAGTTGCCACAGTTGGCATAGCCTCCCCAACAGTAAAGCGCCCGACCCGGAAGTAGGACTCGGGCGATGTTGCCGAACCAAGACTGCAGCAGGCGCTCGAACTCCTCATCGGACACAAAGTCATTGGCGAGCGGCCTGTCCTTCGCCCGAAGTTTCTTCGCTGTTGGCTTCGCCTTTTCCGGGTGCCGGGCGAGGTCTAGCTTCTGGTGATGTTTGGTCCCGGCGAACGAGCTGTTTCCAGCGGCGATGGCGTCGTTGCTGCGGGGCTGGACGCGCACTCCGTAAGGCGGATCGCTGTTAACCAAATGGATCCTTGCGCCATCCAGCAGCCGATCGACGTCTTCCTGTTTGCTCGAATCGCCGCATAGAAGACGGTGGTCCCCGAAGATATAGAGATCCCCCGGCTTGGTCGTTGCCTCGTCAGGCAACTCGGGAATCTCGTCCGGATCGGTCAACCCAGGGGTCTCTTCTGGTTCGAACAGCGGGACCAGTTCGCCGGCTGCCAAATCGTCCAGCAGTTCCCGCACGGCGTCGCTCTCGGTGTTCACCTGCTTCAGAAGAGCCGCCAATGCCCCGGCGTCTGCTTCAGCCATCGCTGCGAGGGGATCGAGTGTGGCGAGGATCTTTTTCTCTTGCTCCTCGGTCCAGGAGCCGATCAGGACGGGAACCTTCTCCTTTTTCTTGGTGATCTTCTTGCGGGCATGGCCATCAATTAGCCGCCCCGTCCGCTCGTTGTACAGCAGGGCTCCTGCCCAGCCGACTTCGCCCAGCACGTCCTTGAGTGCCGTGAGCTGTTTGGCCGGGTGCTTTCGCCAGTTCAGCGGGTTGTCGTTGAGGCTGTCGGGTTCCCAGTACTCTAGGCGCAGGGGAGGCTTGTTCTCGTGGGATGTCTGCTTCGGCTTCTTCGGCTTCCTTGCCATGTGGGAGTACCTCATGGAGCTGGACTAGGGGTTTGAATGCCGGAGGCGCGTATGGCGGCCATGTCCGGATTTCAAGCATTCCTTTTGAATTGTAAGTTTTCGCTTCGTAGACCTCTGATATTCCAAAGGCCCTTCCGCTCGGCAGCATTCCGATGGAAGTGCTCGCATGTATTTGCAATGCTCTGCAACGGTTGGCAAGTGTAATCGCGAGCCTCGGGCCACTGGCGCGCTGAAGGACACTTGGGTAGCAACTGTATGAGGTGGGAAACCCGAAGCGCGGATCATTCCCTGTTTCCGACGCTTCTCCTTCCCAAAGAAGAACAGCGCGTCGCGGGGAAGAACAGGCTTTAGCTCCCCGAGCTTTGATGATCCAGACCCTCACCTACGGCGAACAGCTCCCGCAACCGGTGCAGGTCGCTGGCCATGGTTCCCATCCGCGCCCGTGCCCCACAGGGGCCGCAGTTGATGTCTTGCAAGAGAGCGGCATACCATTTCGGGGGATCGACAATCTTTTGCCACGCATAAAGATCGAATGGTTGCACGGGTAAGTCTATGTGGGACTCGAGGAACCACTTCACCAACTCCTGCAATTCGGCTTCCCTGTTCGTGGATAAGTCAGCGAGCGATTGAGCTGCGCTGGTCTGCTCTTGGGGCTTTTTGAATGACTCGTCGTGCAGTTCGGGTCTGTTAGCTCGGAGAATGGCCAGGATCTCAGCCCGTTGGCCTTGGATCTGTTGCCGCAGGGCATCGGGCAGTGGTGCTCGGCAGCGCCACCGTACTCTGCCCTCCGCGGTGGCAATCAATTCCACCCCTTGGCGCTGGGCCTCGCAAATAATGGCGGCGGCGTTCAAATCTCTCCCTCCTGCAAACCCGGGCTCATATGGTTATCGGGGCTGGTCGGACTAGTCGAGTGAGGGTTGAGAGGGGCATCGGAGTTGGAAGAATCGTGCTGCGTCGGCTGATCCTTGTCGCTAAAACCCGACCAACCCGACCGTGGCGACGCAAATCCTGTTGCAGAGCCGTTTTGTGGTGGTCGGACATTTGAGCGCGGCTCCGACCCAGCGGTGCCGTTTCGGCCAGTTTGGTCGGGTTGGTCGGGTTGGTCGGACGAACATTGGGCTAGTACGATGGCAGATAAATGAAGCACCTCGCGCCGCCACCCACTCAAGGTGCGGCGGACGGTGACCACATCTCGGGCTGGGTCGGTACTTTTCAATAGTTTCTTCTCATTCAGGCGCCGTTTCAGCGTAGACAGGCTCACCCCGAGCACCTCGCCGCCATCACGGCCGAGCACCTGGACGACGGCATATGCGGCGTCGGGTTCAATGTACAAATCGGTGCCATCCACCCAGCCCACTAACTCCCCCTGCGGCCTCCACTCCTCGCGGGCGAATTCCCCGGTCCCGAGACTTACTTCCCTCCAGCCCCACGACTCCGGGCTATCCTTGGGAGTATCGCCCTCGGGGGCTGCGACATGGGCTCGCCCACTCGCGACAGCCGAAGATACTAACTCCAAGAAGCGCTGCGTTGGTTCGGCGGCTGCCTGGTGTTGCTGCTGCGCCGCAGCCGTTTTCCCCAACGCTGACCAGCAGTTCTTCTTTAAGACTGCCGCCTCAGCCTCGCTCACCGCACCCACTTCGATGGCATACCGGAGCCACAATTCCCAGCCGGCAAACAAATGCGCAACGATAAATGGGGTTCGCCGATGCATGCCGCTCCGCGCCGCCACGCATCGCAGCTCCTCGACTCGTTTGCGCAGCCAATCGCACATTTCCTCATAGCGCGGCGCTAGCCACTGGAGGAAACCAGCAACGGCCTTAGAGTACTCTCCGTTCGCTCCATCAGTCTGGGCCGCGGTCATTTGGGACCAGTCCACGTCGCCGGGACCTACTTCCAGGACCAGCATTCGACCGCGCAAGCTTTGCCCTCGAGGCAGATCTTCTCCCGTACCCACGATCAGGCCCCGAGGATATTTCTCCGGCCGAAGGGAAGAGTCCCGGCCCAGGCGTTGTCTTCCGGAACGGTTCCCTTGTCCGCGTAGCAACCGGTCCGCATCGCGGTGTTGACGGGCAGCATCTGTATGGCTGCCGCTCGGCACGAAGTCGTCCACCACCATTGCCGCATCCTTCGCAGTATGCGCCAAAACCTCCAGAGCGTTCGAGGTACTCGACCAACTGGCGGGCATACTCCTCGCGTCCATAGCCGAGCCCCAGTGTTGCTGGAGCCGGGCCGCCAGTTCCGTCTTGCCCTCGTGTGTAGGACCGACAAGGAATAACGAAAAATCAGCAGACTCCAGAATGGCGCGGGGAACAGCACAGCAGAGCGGAAAGGAAATCCGTGCCTTTGCCAAATCCAAGAGTCGGTGGCTGGCTCTTATGGCGGCTCTCAACTCATCGCCGGCGGGCGGTTCGGGTAACTCATAGCGAGATAAGGATTCCGGCAACGATACCTGTATATTTGAAACCCGACCAACCCGACCAACTGCACCGCCCGCATGTACGTAAATCCATTCTTGTCCTTGCTTTCGCCAGCCGAGGTGGGCAATAACCAGTCGCTCTGGAACATCTCTCGATAAGACTTGGATGGCGCAGCGAGCATGATCCCTCAGGCTCAGGCCGGGGAAGACAATGGCCGTCGCGCCGAGATTTTCGGTAGGCCAATTCATAACCGCGAAGCGATCTGCCGGAACCAGGAATCTTGTGGTCCGTCCTTTGAGCCGTGACGCGATCTCGAAGTACCTTTGAACTTCAGCACCATCGTCCTGTGCCACATCCGCTACGATTTTGGCGGTGAAGTTCGTCAGTTGTATTTCCGCCGAGCCAGCTTGGGTCGACCTCTCCCAGAAGATGCCGAGTGGCGTCTCGCGGTATGGGATGGCGTTTTCCTGATCAGGGGACGCTTGCCGCGCTGCCTCACGGATTTCCAGAGTCAAAGGGTGAAGCGCTTTATCGAGATCACGGACAGAGGCTTTTTTCTCCCTGAACATCTCGTGAATAGCTGCATAACCAATCGGGTTCTCGACCTGTAGTTTGGCCAATTCTCGAAGTAATTGCTCATTGGAGTAAATAGCTGCGGCCCCTTCATTTGCCAGCAGGTACTGGACTCGGTCGAAAACTGTGGACTCGTCCGTCGGAGATCGATCGGTTTCCTGAGTCCGGAGTTTGTCCACCAAAGCGGCCCAGGCTTGATCCAATTCCGGGGCCAATCCGCGCGTAGCCAGTTTTCGGTTTTGAAGATGGATGCGCACTCGTTTCACCAGCTCGCGCCGCTCTCGTATGGAAGTAAGATCGGCGCGATCCGTAACCAGAGTCTGGCCATTGTCATCCGTGATGATGACCGTGGCGCGCCGGGATCGGCTGTTAACGGGTGCATCAATCTGTAGCTTCCATGCCATCGGGGGCACTTTTTCCGTCATGGTTGGATCACTCGCTGAATCGAAGACACTTTAGGGAGTTTTTTCCATTGGGGGATTTGGAGTTTCTGGGAGTTCAGGCAGGTGGACAGACCGGACCCATAGGCGTTGCGGCCATACCGGTGGGCGCTGGCAATTATCTCGCGCAAACGATCTTCACCCTTGGGCGGGCTGTTTCCACTGTCCCAATGGCTTAGCCAACTGAGGGCTTGATCGTCGGGCAACTGAAGATCACGGACAAGAAACGCGGCGAAGTTAAACGCCACATCGTCTCTACCCTGGCCCTCGGATAGGTTTGGCAGTTTCGCCACATAGCCTGATATTCGCCGGGCAAGCCCCCCTGGTCGGATTGGATTGCCCCGCTGTAGAGGCCTCTCATTAGAAGCTGAACTTGCTGACGGCTGTTCGATGGCGAAGCAGCGGTTCGGGATCTTGCTGGGTGGATCACCGCGCAGAGAGAGCAGAAAGTCAATTGCTTCGGCGCCTTCGAGCCATCGCTGGCCGTCCCAAATTCTACTCCAATGATTCCTGGTGTGGTGCCTGCCTGGAAGTCGAAGCCAGTTGCCATAGCGCCCAGGGCTGATGCTTTCCTGCTTGGGAAAGATCTCGGGAGGCGAGGAGAGTCCGCAGTTCCTGTAATCGCCAACGAGCCAACGCAGGAACGCGAATGCAATGGAGGTAACAACAGGCTCACTAAAGATAACGCCAAGATGGAACCCACCGGCGCCATTGGAATCGATGAGTAGCGGCCTGAGCTGGAGATTGACGAGCTTTTGGTAGAAATATAGAGCCGCGAACCAATTCAGTTCCGGAGGAGGGCTGCTTTCGTTGTGCCAGTCTATGTCGACAAAGCACCACCGAGAAGTATTCTCCGGGCTTGTGCTATGCAGCCCGATGACTTGGCCCACATCGTATGCGAGGTAGTGGCGGGCAATGATCGCTGGCGTGAGAAGTTTGGAACCTCGATCACACCTTGCCGGCTTGGTCCAAATCTTTCCATTGGCAATTGTGCTGTCACGAAGATGAAGAGGTCGGTATCCTCCCCAGACTTCGGTCCGATTTACCAGGTACGTAAAGGTCCATTCGGCGAGTGCGTCCGCACGATCTCGCCAAGCCTGAAAAACGAGCTGAGGTTCGGGGGACGGCTCGGCATGTCGAGCGGGGAACGCTTCCTGGCTTGATTGGCTTAGATCCATAGTTCGACCCCTGCATCCTGGTCGCAAGGTGTGTGTAATTGGAAATTCGGGGACCAAGCCGCATCAGATGCCAAGCTCTTCTAGCTGTTGCTCAGCGCGTCTTGAGGCCCGTGCACGCGCGGCCGGACTGCGCGGAGTATCGCCCCGATGATCCAGTTGGGGTGTTTGGGCCTGGATGAATCGCGCGATCGCCTGAGGAGTGGTGATCCAGCGACCAGCTAAGCGGGCGGCCTCCAGGTGAACTCTTTGTCCATCAGCGTTCTGGACTCCGTGCAGGATCCATCGCACGAGGCATGAGAGCGTTACTGGGCGGCCTTTCCTCGAGGATGGAAGTAACCGTGCTGCCTGGGACAAGGCCTTCCCGTGTCCTTGGGAGATCTCTTCGGTAAGAAGGGAATACATGCTTGTGCTGCCTTTGCTTGTGAATGATGGTCCGTGTTCGACCGTCGTCGCAAAGACAGCATTGCAATTATGCGTTGGCACAGATACGGCTGGACTATGGACTAATTACGCCAGTCATATGCAGTAGCCTTTTTTTGTGTTTGATTTGATGAGGGACCTGATTTTCGCTGGGAGTTTGTTTCGAACTCGATCCCAACGGATTGCTGCTTTGTTGGGATATGCACCGCTAATTTCTGGGCTGCTAAGCCAGATTCCAGGCCTGTTGCTGAGCGTTCTCAGAAAAAACAAAGCATCGTCGAGCTTGTCGGATGTTAACCCCAGTGGCACAGGCTTGCCGTCAACAAAGACAGTCTTGCTCCTCACAGTAAGTCGGCACCGGTGTTTCAGCAGAGTCCTGCCTTTGCCCGGACCAAGCGGTGTGAAGGCGCCCGGAGACCCGCCCGCCCGAGCAACTTCCTTTTTGATCCGCGCATAGAGTCGAGAACTCTGTGAGCGTGGTGTCTTGATCGAGCGGAAATAGTCACGGACGATGATAAAGCTAGGAAGGACTTTCTTCACGTCGAGGCATTGGCAAGAGAATCGACGATCAGGAATCTGAGTCCATCCGACGGGATCGATCAACATCCAAACGTCGTTTAATGCCCACTCCGCCAAGGACAAGGCGGCCAAATGCGCGCTTGATTCGAACTGATTCAAGTTCGAAACAGAAGATTTTGCGCGTATCTTTAGCTCGGCCGAATCGATTCCTGCGAACCGTAGTTCCATTGTCCGCAAGAGTCGCGATGATTGAGCCACGTGGTCTCTGAGTTCTCTGACGCACCCTGCGGCCTGCTCGTCTGAAATCGAAACGATCCCTGGAAGCAGCTTGCAATAGTCGAACAACCAAAGGCATCTCCATGCCGCCTCGCTGGCTCGAATAAGACGAGATTTCTTGCTCTGGCTGGACCTTTTGGCCATCTCAAAGATTCCTTACCGCATCAGGCTTGCACATGGCTATCATAGTATCTGCTGCTTCTGGGTCACCGGCTAGGCCGGCGATTGAGACTCCCAATTCTTCTGTACATTGAATCATAAGGGCACTAACCAAGCCGGGCCATGACTTCCGCAGCCTTGTTCACATCGATCTCCGCATACACTTCGGTGACTTGCGGAGACCGGTGACCCAGAACCACACGGGCGGCGTCCAGGCCGGCTTCGCGGCGGATCTCTGTGGCCCTGCTGTGGCGAAGTTGGTTCGGATGCCAGTGCGGGATGAGGATTTCTTCCCTGGGGATTTCTGGATGGACCTCGTGCGTCTTCTTGTCGGCCCTCTTGCAGGCTCGGGTGATAGCATGCTCGTAAGACCCCACGGTATAACGCTCGCCGGGAAGTTTTTTGGGCCGGCGTCTCTTGCGGCACCGCTGGCTTGGCTGCACCTTGGTCCGCCGCCGGCGCCGCAACTCGACCCAATGTCCTTCCATCATTTCTCGCGGAGAAAAACAGTAGGCGCCAGGATCCCGGAAGAGGAACGGCTGCAGCAGCTCCTGTGCCCGCGGTCCCAGAAACACGAGGCGCTCGATTTCATGGTGCTCGGTCTTGTGGCTTCCGGGCCGGTAGGCCCAAGTCTTTGGGTTGCCGCGATCCACGTCGCATGGGCGCATGATGCATACCTCGCCCGGGCGCATCCCCGTAAGACGTTGCAGCTGTACCATCGCCCGCTGAGCGGAATTTAAGAACGGAAGAACAGCCTCGACGTGTTCGTCGGATACAGGGCGAATAGCCTGGGTTTCCCGAGCGTCGCTTCTTCCCTTCCTTAACCCTGCCACAGCTTGCAACCCATGGTAGGTCGATGGTGGAACCAGTTCCTGCTCGACGGCCCATTTGAACATGCGTTTAATGCACCCGATGGAGGAATTGACATAGCCGCGACTCCAGTCTTGCTGCACCATCCAATCCCGTACCGCTTTCAGCGCCAGGGGGCCAAATCTCTTGGCTGGCGTATGACCGTAAAGTTGTTTCACCGGTTTAAGAGCCAGGCGGATGCGATCCTGCTGCGAAGTTGGTACGTCATTCTTGCGATACTACTCCTTGGCAAAACCCCAGTACGCTGACATCAGCTCATTGACGCTCACATCTCGCAGGTTGGTTGGATGTGTCAGGCGCCGGCCATTTGCTTCCCACTCGCCAATGATTCGGGCATACTCTTGGCGGGTCTGAGCCGACCCGTACTTGCCCAGAAGAATGTCGCGCCTGTCGCCCAGACCATCGGGTAACGTAACGGTGGCCTGGCCGCTCTGGCGGTGTTTGCGATAAGTTGGAACGCTGGAATTCTTGATCATGCGAGCCTTACCCTTCCAGCGCGGAAATCTTCCGCGCGAATCGGGGTTTCTAGGCCGCACTATCAACCGCTGATAGGTACGCGTAACTCGCGTTCGGCTTGAGCGTTCTGAAGACTACGCCTGGAGGGATTCGAACCCCCAACCTATGGCTCCGTAGGCCATTGCTCTATCCAGTTGAGCTACAGGCGCTCGCGGCCGACGAAGGCGGGTTGCTTCCAGGCACACCAGGCTTCTAGGCCAAACGAGCCTTCAATATAGAGACGCCAGTTCATGGTGTCAACCTGGTCGAAATCTTGAGGAAATCCTGCGAAAATGTGAGCGTTTCCTGGCTGCTCGGGCCCGGTGCTAACCGGAACAAGACCTCTCCCATTTCGCACAATTCTTTCCGGTAATCGAAGCACAGCGATTGCCCCTTTCCTGACGGTTCCATTCCGCCGCGATTATCAAGAAGGTAAACCTAGCAAATTGACCGGCCCCACTCTGGCGGGAATAGTAGCGGTGTGGCCCTCTATGCGCAAACCGTCAGGAGGATGTTGCCGTGATCGTTCCTTCCCGTTACTTCATGGCCGCGGCGGCGGGGCTCTGGATGGCCCTCCCCCTGCCGGGGCAGGAGCCCGCTGGGCCCAAGATCAAGCCCAGTGAGGCCAGCGCTACGAATGTCGCGCCGTCCGCCAATCAGCGACTCGCCGACACGATAGTCGAGCGGCTCCAACAAGATGGACAACTGCACCATTACACCGTCACCGTGTTCGTGAAAGATGGCACGGCCAAGCTGGTTGGCAACGTCGCTGACCAGGCCCAGCACGAGGAAGTATTGCATCTCGTGCAGGGCGTTCCTGGTGTCGAGCGCGTGCTCGACGAGATCAAGCCGGCGCGAGCTGCCTCGATGCTCGCAGAAAACAGTGCAGCACCCGGCCAGCTCTTGCCTGTTGACCAGCTGATCAAGGTCGCTCAGACCGCGCCGGCTGAGCCATTGGCGGCTGCACAAGAGCAGTTCCCAATGCCGCAGAAACTTCAGCCTCCGCAGGTCCCATCGGCCGGGCCGGCCATTTCCACCGAGCCACAGCCGATCTATCAAACCCCAATGCCCGGGCCGTACGACCTGAATCCGCCGAGGATGCCGCCGTACGCCTGGCCGACGTATGCTCCGTATAACAATTACTCTCGGGTTGCTTACCCGACGGCCTACCCGGCGCAAGCCTTTCCGTTCATCGGCCCGTGCTATCCCTTCCCTAAAGTTCCGCTTGGCTGGCGCTCCGTCAAGCTGGAATGGCAGGATGGCCACTGGTGGTTCGGCAAGGTTGCAAATTCCCACGATTGGTGGCGGTTACGATACTGGTAACCACCAGGGAAAAGGCCAAGGAAAAAGAGAAAGGCAGCGGCGAACTCCGCTGCCTTTCTCATTGTGCATTCGACGCCTGATGTTTTGTCAACGACTGCTTCACTTTTGGATCAGCGCGCCGTTGTAGCTCAGAAGGGCGAGCTGCAAATCGCGTTGCTCCACCGGGGTGAGATAAGTGAAAGGGCCGGCGCTCTCGGCCTCGCGGAGTCGGCACGCCGCGGGATGTTGCTGCCCCAGGTGCGACCACACCTCGTACAAATACCAAGATGGCCTGGCCTCGTTTGGCCGCTGTTGAGTGGCGGCCGTGAGCTCGGCCGCCGCCTTGCAAAGCAAGCCCTCGGCCGGTAACTCCCCCTCGGGGTCTGACATGGCGCTGCGTTGGCGCGCCAGGAGATACAGGCCAATGCCGCGATGCAAATGCTCGTCGTACTCATCCTCGGATTGCATCGCCAGGGCGACAAGCCGGCCGTGACAACGAATGAGGTTGTGATTGGCCCAGGTTCCTTGCTCCTGCATGGCACAAATCGTGCATTCGAATTGCAAGCGGGCGTCGGCAAAGCGCTTCAAACGCGTGAGAACTTCGGCGTAATGTAGCCGGAACGTGAGCCGATCAGGGTTGGCCTCCACGTACTCGGCCAGATGCGGACATGCGTGGCCAAGATCATCCTTTTCCAAATACGCTGCTGCCAGGCTCAGGTGATTGCACGTCAGCTTGGGATCTTCGGCCAGGCTCTGCTCGTACAGGGCGATGGCCTCGTCGGTCTGGCCTCGTTTCATGGCCTCCTGGCCTTCATCCCAAAGATGACGTGCGGCAGCCACGGTTGGGTCGGGATTGATAGTCGGCAAGGCGACGCAGCCGAGTCCCAGGAAGCATATGCCGAGCCAACCGGAGCGCAAGACCATGGCGCGACCCCTGCGGGGGAGGATCCGAGACAAGTCCGTGCTTGTCTGGTTATCGCCAGGCCCAACATGCTTGATTCAATGAAAGAAGTGAATTAAAGGGTTGTGCCGAACGCGCCGGAAGGGCGCAGATTGCTATGCGGGGCAACCTTGAGGCATTATCCGCGTGCTATATCGCCGTGTTTGATTACGCCACACCAGCCCGAAGCGTTAGCGACGACCTCGCTGACGCTGCGGGCTGGTATGCTGCCGATTCGTTCACGGTGATTTAATTTACCTAGCTTGCATGCTCTCGCTAAGTTTATTGAGCGCTTCGCTTTCGATTTGGCGGACGCGTTCGCGCGTCAGGCCGAGACATTCGCCGATTTCTTTCAACGTCTTAGGCTCCTCGTCATCCAGACCAAATCGCATGCGCAGGACCGTTGCTTCCCGCTGATCCATTTTTTCAAGGAGGTCCAAGACATGGTGCAGGTCGTCTGCTTCCACCATTTCGGTGTCGGGCGTCTTGGTGTGCGAGTCCATCAGCATTTCATCGAGCGACCAGCCGGTTTCCGTCTGGTCGGTTTGCGGCGCGGAATTGTAGACGCGGATCGCCTTTTTGATGATTGCGAGTTTCTTGCGGGGTAAATCAAGGCTGCGGGCGATTTCCTCATGTGTCGGCGGCCGGCCAAGCTCATCTTGCAGCTTGGACGTGGCACGCCGCCATTTCGCCAGCAGCTCCACCATATAGGCTGGAATGCGGATCGTCTTCGCCGTGTTCACGAGAGCGCGCTTGATCGACTGCTTGATCCAGTAGCTCGCGTAGGTGCTGAAACGGGTGTTCATCGACGGGTCGAAGCCCTCAACCGCGCGCAGCAGCCCCAGGTTGCCTTCTTCGATGAGATCCTGAAGGCCCAGCCCCTTGCCGGTGTAACTGCGAGCGATGTTTACGACGAGCCGCAGATTCGCACGCACCATGCGATCTCGGGCCTCGCCATCGCCCGTTTCGATACGATAGGCAAGTTGTTTCTCTTCTTGTGCGCTAAGAAGAGCAGTTTCATTGATCTCCCGGAGATAGGTTTCCAGCGGTGATTGAACCGCGTCACTCCGAGACCGGCGAGGTCGTGGCATGGAGGGTATTCCCAGGAGAAGTAGTGTGCCAGTCTTGCTGCAAGTTTCGCACGTTACGAGGCGGCGTCCGTTTCAAGTCTGCGAAGCTAGTTGGACCGATTCATGCGCAGCGTTTTCGGCTATCCGGCCCCGTTGCCCAAGATAAGCTATCGGATGAATCGCGGAAGTGCCTAGAGTCAAGCGGGCGAAACTCTAACGGCATGGGAACACTAATGCCTGCACCAAACGATCTTAAGCTACCACCCGGTAACTGCACTCCTGCGGCGCGACAGCAAGCATTGGAACAACTTGCGCAGGCGGAACCAAACAATGCAATTGGCACCAAGATTGAAGCTTGGCGCTATGCTCTCGCCTGCATGGAGAGATCGGGCAGGGCGACAGTCTCTTCTTCCAGCGCAAACATTGAACTAGTCGGCCGTGCGGGATTCGGCTGGAGGTTAGGTTTCCAACTTGACCGGACAGATTGGAAATCTGTCCTACGCAGCTGCCGAATCAGACACGGTGATATAGTTGGCCGGCACGTGTTTCGAGCGGCGGAGAGCGCGCTTAAAGCTTCGCCATCCGCCGCCCCGCACTCATGCTATTCCTTGTCCGGAGTTGACTCCGGCATGCTGAATAGCTGGCCGCCACCCGAGCCGGTGCCGCCGCGGAGTTCGCGTTGCGGACGAGCGCTGCCATCCTCGGTCGGGGTTTCCGCCTCTGCCTCTTCTGGGCCGCCATAAAGATTCTTACGGCTGAGGCCGATCTTGCGATCCTTGGGTTCGACGCGCAAGACCTTTACCTCAATCTCGTCGCCAACTTTGACCACTTCCTCGGGGCTATCGATCTTATGGTCGGCCAGCTCGGAAATGTGCAAGAGTCCTTCAAGGCCGGGTTCCAGCTCGACGAATACGCCAAAGTTCGTGAGCTTGGTGACCTTGCCCTTCTTGACCTCGCCGGGATGGTATCGGCCGGGAATATCTCCTTCCCAGGGATCGCTGGCCATTTGCTTCAAGCCCAGGGCCACGCGCTTGCGCTCCTGGTCGACGTTGAGAACGACGCACTGCACCTGATCTCCCTTGCTGACGACCTCGCTGGGATGGCTCACCTTGCGCACCCAACTCATATCGCTCACGTGCAGAAGCCCGTCGATACCTTCCTCAATCTCGATGAACGCACCATAGTTGGTCAGATTGCGGACCACACCGCTGATAACTGTCCCGGTTGGGTAACGCTCGGCCACCTTGTCCCAAGGATTGGGCTGGACCTGCTTCATCCCAAGGGAAATTTCCTGCTTTTCCTTGTTAATGTTCAGAACTTGCACTTCGATCTGGTCGCCGATGGCCACCAATTCGCTGGGGTGGTTGATGCGCTTGGTCCAGCTCATTTCACTGATGTGCACCAGGCCTTCGATGCCCGGCTCAAGTTTGACGAAGGCGCCGTAACTCATCACATTGACGACTTCGCCGGTATGCCGGCTGCTAACCGGGTACTTGGCCTCGACGTTCGCCCAGGGGCTGGGAGACTTCTGCTTGAGGCCAAGGGCGATCTTTTCTCGCTCCTTGTCCACGGAGATGATGTACACCTCGAGTTGCTGATCGATGTGCACCACTTCATGGGGGTTGGAAATTCGCCCCCAACTCATATCGGTGATGTGCAGCAGGCCGTCGATCCCACCTAGGTCTACGAAGGCACCAAACTCGGCGATGTTCTTGACAACACCCTTGCGAACCTGGCCGGGCTGGATCTCCGAAAGGAGATTCTTCTTCATCTCCTCGCGCTGGTCTTCGATAAGCTTGCGACGGCTGACGACGATATTGCGCCGGGCCTCGTCAATCTTTAGGATCTTGCATTCGATGGTTTTGCCGATGTAGTCGCCGATGTCCGGCGGCCTACGGATGTCCACCTGGCTGGCCGGCAAGAAGACGTTGACCCCGATGTTGACCAGCAAGCCGCCCTTGATTTTCCGCGTTACGACACCGGAAACGACATCACCCTCCTTGTGCTTCTCGATGATGTGTTCCCATTCCTTTTGCCGCTTCGCTTTGCGGTAGCTCAGGACGATGGCACCGCTCTCGTCTTCCACCGAGTCGAGTAGGACTTGAATTTCGTCGCCGGGCTGGGGAGGAACGATCTTGTCGAGGCCTTCGTCGTACCACTCCTCGAGCTTGATCACGCCTTCGCTTTTGTACCCCACGTCGACGACGACATCATCGCCCAAGACGTTGAGCACTCGTCCCTTGACGATTTTGTTGACCTCGAATTCTTGCTCCTCATGCGGCAGCCAATCCTCCAGGTCCCTGCCGACTTCTTCTTGAAAGAACGCGGCCTGAAGTTGTTTCTGAAGTTCTGCATCGGGAAGGTCGAACTGGCGGAGGAGATTGCGATTCACCATAGAGATAAGGATTCCCTCGGAAGCATCCCACGCTTTCAGGACGTGGGCCGCACCCGGTAATAATGACCATTTCCCCTGACCCTGCCCACCAACACGGCAGACAAGAAATAGGCTGGGGGTGAAAAGACAATTCTAACAAAGTTGTGGTGCCTAGACCAGGGTAGGATGACGGAAATGCCGATCCGAGCACGATTTCGGGATGCCTACTCTTCGGGCCGCGCAAGTAGAAAGACCGTGGTGCGCGTGAATTCGCGTTGGTCCGCGATGCGCCAGCTGTGCGGACGTACCGCATT
>Ga0208044_1000987_pt1 | contig 17144 bp, 13 predicted proteins | sample Sb_taG_8_FD_187712 | JGI IMG/M metagenome (GOLD analysis project Ga0208044, IMG submission 187712) | Peat soil microbial communities from Weissenstadt, Germany - Sb_50d_c_BC metaG (SPAdes) (version 2) | ecosystem: Environmental > Terrestrial > Soil > Wetlands > Peat | place: Germany... | reverse complement strand
TGGCCATCGGCCAGCCGGGGCGGTCCCGTCCGGCACGAGGGGCCGTCACACCCCCGTCCTGGCGCACCAACTGGCGAGCGCTAGGCCTGATTCTCTCAAATTGAGAGCCGCTCGGCAATCAATTAGGTGTGCGCCCCCCCTGAACTCCATCTCGCTGGCCATGTTACGATCGCGGCATGGCCGGAGGGAAGTGAACTGTGGCGAGATCGGTGCGTGACGGCGGCAAAGAGCAGTACTGGCGTCAGGTCCCGGCACGCTGGCGATCAAGCGGGCTCTCGGGGCGGCCCTACTGCCAGATCCACAGGATCTCGAACCGTCCTTGTACTGGTGGCGACGCGAGATTCCGCGGCGTGACGGCTCCCGGCCCCAATTCCTGGCGGAGTCCGTCGTGCCGGCCGCCGTGGCCTCCAACGGCGACGGCGCCATCGAGGTCATTTTTGCCAATCAGCGCTGCCTTCGGGTTAGGCCGGGCTTCGATCGAACTACGCTCGTTCGTCTGCTCGACGTCCTGGAGGACGCAGGCACGGCATGTTGAGCTTGCTTGCCACGGTGCGCTTCTGGCTCTATGCGGAGCCGATATGAGAAAATCGCTCGAAAGCTTGGCCTCCATTGTTCGGGATGCCCTCGATCGAGGCGCCTCTCGCGAGGCAGCGCCACCCCCGATGCGCTGCACCTCAGGTCGAAGCATCTCGAAGCACACCGCAATTCCCGCTTTGAACATGAAACGGCCCTGCTTCCCAGGCCGCCCTGCCTTGACGAACCGGCCAGAAACGGCGAATGTGTACCCAGGGTGTCACCCGATCTCCTGGGCACGGCCAGGAATTCCGGGCCCACGAGCCGGAAAACGACGCTTATTCGCATATTGCCTCTCGTCGCCCCCTGCGCGCCACTTCACCTGGAGGACGGATCGATGTCCGAGAATGGTACCAGTCCCATGCATCGCCGTGAGTTCATTCAGGCCGGCGCGGCCGCGACGGCCGCCGCCACCACGCTGGCTCAAAGAGCTGCGGCGGCCCAGGTTGCCGGCGAGCAAGCCGGTGCAGCGAACAAGAAGACCGAGCTACCCCGGCGGATGCTGGGCAAGACGGGCGTGGAGGTGACACTCGTCAATCAGGGAACCGTACGTCAGCCGGATGCGCTGGAACGGCTACTCCGTTATTCCTACAGCCGGGGCGTTCGCTATTTCGACACGGCCGCGGCCTACCACACCGAGCCCGCGTTCAAGAAATGGTTCACGGCCATGCCCGAGGTTCGCAAGCAGATCTTCCTGGCCACCAAGGACGGCGTCCGCCGGCCCGGCGACATGGTCAAGAAGATCGACCAGCGGCTCGCGGCGCTTGGTACCGACTACATCGACCTGCTCTTCTTCCACGGGCTGGGAAGCAATCAGGTCGACTGGCCCAAGAGCAAGGAGATGAAACAGGCCGTCGCGGCCATCAAGAAGACCGGCAAAGTGCGGTTCGTCGGCTTTTCCACCCACGACGCCCGTAAGGCCGAGCAAATCCAGGCGGCCGCCGAAGGCGGCTTCATCGACGTGATCATGCTCGCGTTCAGTCCGTGGCTGAAGAAGGACGACCCGATCAACCGCGCCCTCGACGCCTGTAACGCGAAGAACATCGGGCTGGTCTCGATGAAGCAGATGGCCGGCCACACGAAGGTCAAGGACAACGTACCGGCGCTGCTGGAGCGAGGGCTCACCACGCATCAGGGGCTGCTCACCGCCATCTGGTCCGATCCGCGCATCTCCGCCACCTGCGTGACCATGACGAACACGGACCAGGTCAACGAGAACACCGATGCGGCCCGGAAATTCACACCCTTGAAAGAGGCCGACATCCACGCGCTGCGCGACGCCGTCCTGGCCGCTGGACCAATGATGTGCGCCGACTGCGACGGCCGCTGCGGCCGGGCCGCCGGCACCAACGCGCGCCTGGGCGACCTGACCCGGTTCTTGACCTACCACGAGCACCACGGCTCGCGCCAGCAGGCACGCGAGGGCTACGCCGAGCTCACCGAGGAAGAGCGGAACTGGCGCGACGCCGATCTCGTGGCCGCCCGCGAAGCCTGCCCGAGCAAGCTCGACTTCGCCCAGCTTCTGCCCGAGGTCGATCGCCTGCTGGGCTGATCGCAATCCCCGCTGCCTTCGAACCAGCGACCGGCGCGGCGTTTTCCGTGACGCCCCACCGGTCGCTTTCCTGTTCGACGACCAGCCTGCGAAGCTCGGCTCTCCTTGACCCGTAGCGGCGTCACTCCGAGTCAACGACAGCCGTCAGACTTGCGCGCGATCGGGGTCAATTCCTCGACTGGGCTCCGGCCGCGGTCTCCTGACGGAGGTCAAGGTTGCGGTTCGGGTTGGCGGCGGGAATGGCTGGCGGGTAGGGATAAAAGGGAGTCCGATCGAAGAAGTTCCTGGGGCGGAGGTCGAAGCCGCTCCACATCACGAGTGCCGAGCCTTCCCAGGCGTCGTCGCCGGGCCAGAGCTTGGGGGCGGAATCGGGCTTGCCGTCCTCGTCGCGGGGTTCATGGTGGGACGACGATGTGGCCCAGAGCACGATGTCGGCCGACTCGACTTCTTCCTCGTCCTTCACCAGGTTGGCCAGGTTGGAGAAGATGTATTCGAGCGGCCGTTCGGGGTGCGAGCGGGTGACCCAGAAGTCGTGCTGGGTGAAGTCTTCATTGTGCCTGGCCGACCCCATGCGAATGGGCATCAGGTCGTAGCCGATCGGCTTGCCGTTGGCGTTCTTCCGGTCGGTCTCGATCCGCACCATGGTGAATTCACGGCGATCGACGTCGGGTTTGGCCGCTCCCTCGGTCTTCTTGCGGAGCTCGACCAGGCTTTCGCGGGCGATGTCAACGGCTTGCCTGGTCTGCTGCGCGGTCAGGCCCGGGCGCGGGCTGGGCGTCCCCTGCGCAGCGGCCCAGGCCGCGACGCCGATCACCCCCAGCGCAGAGACGATCAGTGCGGACAGTCGTGGTCGGGGACTCATGCTCACCCTCCTGGGACCAAAAGTGCCGCCCCGCCCGGGAGAAGCCTCGGCGGGACGGACAGAAGATGCCGCTCGGCTTGCGGTCGGCTCAGGGTTCCTTGATGTCGAGATTGGCCTCCAGGACCTTGGCGATCCGGTGCTTGCTCTCCTCGAGGTGGGCCCGGGTCGTGTCGTCGAAGCTGGTGTTCCTGGTTTCCAGGACCATGCCGATCCGCCCGGCGATCTCCTTGAGATGCAGCCGCGCCAGCGCGCGGGCGTCGGCCGGGACCGACGAACTGCCGCCGCCGATGATCACGATGTAGCTGAACATGTCACTGTGAGGATTGGAACGATCGCCAAGAACCATGTTGCCCAGCCGGCGCAGGTACTCGCGCTGGAGGTTGCGGCGCACGGTCGAAAGGGCGAGTTTGGCGGCCTTCGCGTCCTTCTGGTCGGGCAGCTTGTCGAGGTCCGACCAGATCCCGTCGGTCAAGGAGCGGAAGACTTCCTCCATGCGGAGCGGATCGGTCCCGGGATTGGCTTGAAGCTGCTGATTCTGGATCCGGGCCAGAGTCCCTGCGCTCAGGCAGTGCCCCAGCACGATCTTCTGGATGCCCAGAATCCGCTCCAGCACCGAGATGTCGATGCCCGGCCCGCTCCCGCTGTCGTTGCCCCAGTGCGTCCACCGCTCCGCGCCCAGCCGCCGCAGCAGGGTCGGCGAGAACTGAAACGCCTGGTCGCTGAGGATGTTGTCGGCCAGGAACTTGAGGCACTCGCGCTGCTTGGCCCCGGACACCGGCACGATCGGGTCGCGGGCATCCTTGTCGGCCTTGTGGTCGCGCGAGACCGACTGACCGCCCACGTACTGCGCAGCCAGCGTGGCACCGTCACCGAACTGGCCGATCAAAATCCCGAACGCGCGCCGGGTCCTGGCCCACGAGTCGCCGTCCTTGACCACGCGGCCGTCCAGATCCTTGAGCAGCTCGCACGCCAGGGCAATCCGATCCTTGCCGAACTGACAGGGGTCCGCACCCAGGTCAAACTGGTTCACATAGGGATCGTCGTTGAGGAAAGCGTCCTCGTCGGTCGCGTACACCAGGTCGTGCTCGGGAGCACGCGCGGCGATCTTCTTCAGCTCCGTCGCCTCGTCACCCTCGACCGGCTTGTAGGCGTACTCGATGGCCCAGTAATCATAGGGGCCAATGGTGGTCGAGTAGTAGTCGCCCTGCTTCTTTCCCTTGGGCGCGATGTTGATCGGGCTGTAGTCCATGACGCTGCCGACCAATCCCTTGGAACGGGTGATCGCGGTGTCGTTGAGCTGCTCCTGGGTCAACATCGTGCTGGCCTTGAAGTTGTGCCGCAAGCCCAGCGAGTGGCCCACCTCGTGCATCACGATGTGCTTGATCGCCTGGCCGATGAACTCCTCGGGCAGCTCCGGCTTGGGCTCGGGCTTCTTCGCGGCCTTGTCCTTGTCTTTGTCCTTTTCGGTCTTGGGCGTGTCGGCCAGGGCGATCGCGGCCAGACCGAAATCGTGCTGGAAACCCGTCTGGAACTGGCAGAAGCCCCGAGTTCCCCGCGCCAGGTTCTTGGCCAGTTGCCACTGGAGGTAGTTCTGATCGGCCGGGACGACCTCGGGGATCATCTGGCCGGAGGGCCGCTCGAGAGCGCCCAGGCCGAGCAGAGCCTTGGCGGCCGGCTGGCCAAAGCCCATCTTCGATGCCAGGATCGGGCTGATCACCTCGCCGAAGGCAAGCGGAGCGGCCTGGGGCTCGCCGCCCGCGGCGGTCGTGCTGCCGATCAGGAGGGCGTATGACTGTTTCCAGTATTTGATGAAGCTGGCATCAAAGATGACGTCGCCGTCGATCATCTCGCCGGTCATGGGATTGGCACGCAGGCACGACATGGCGAAGGCCGTCTCGCTGGTGACCCAGCGGAACGTGCAGTAATTTGTGTCTTCGGGATCGAAAACGTCACGCCCGTCTTCTTGCCAGCGGACGGCTATCGCGTTGCGGAAGCCGATCTTCTCGAACGCCTTGTTCCACTCGCTGATCCCCTCCTCGACGTAGGGACGATACTCCAGCGGCACGGTGTCCTCGACGTACCAGACGATCTGCTTCCTGGGTGGCGAGAGCTTGGAGTGCGAGTCGGACTTCTCGAGCCGCCACCGATCGATGAACCGGACGAAGTTCGTGTCCGAATCGTTGATCCCGAAATCCTTGGTGGCGCTCAGGAAGTGGCCCACGCGATCGTCGGCAATCCGGGGCCGATAACCCATGTCCGGGGCCCTCATGATGCTGTAGTGGAGCACCATGGTGATACCCCGCGGATCCGACCCGTTGCCGTTGCGGCCTCTGCCCATCCGCCGGTATCCACCGGTGTAGGTTGCCTCCAGCTCGAGCTCCATGTTGTTGGGAAAGCCCTTCACCTTCGACCACTGGCTGCGGCTGCGATCGATCGAGCCCATGCCGATCTCGGCGAAGTCGGTCATGAAGACATCGGAAAGATCGATCAGCACGGCACCGCCGCGCATCGGATTGAGCGTGACGATCGGCAGTGCCATGAGCACCGAATCGGTGAAATTCTGCTTGACGGCCTTCTCGATCGGCGTGCCTGCGGGTGCCTTGTAATGGATGTTCCTCTGCACGATCTGGATGCGATCACCGACCCGGCGAAAGATCAGCACGCGGTCGTCGTCGCCGACGGGCATTCCCGCCTGGGCCATGCCGCGGGCGATGGTCACTGGCGTCAGCAACGGTTGGTTGAACTGATCGGGCCGGATCTCGGCGTAGAGGTGGTCACCCGTCTTGTACAGCGTGAACAGGCCCTCGGTCTTCTCCGCCTGGCGAGTGACCTCGTTGAAGTCACGGAAGTTGTTCCCGGGGCCGCGGTGAGCCCCGGCGTTGCGGGCGGCCGCGACGACCTCCTCGAAATCGATGTTGACCGGCGGCTGAGGCTCTTGCCCCTTCGCCCGCGGGTCTGCCGCGAAGACGGCCGCGGCCAGCGCCGCGAACCACCCCAATTGCCTGATGCGACTCATGAAGCCCTCCCACAATCCTGCCTGCAAGCCCGGCTAGAGGCGGAAGAATCAAAATGTTTCCTTCCACCGGGCCTGATGCTCATCCGTAGGACGCAATAGGCGAACGCCTGGCACGTCCTCTCCGTTGCCAAAGGATTTGCCCGCGAATCCATCGTGCCGAATGAATTCAGGGATTGCAAGCGAAGGCTTTGTCATTTGTGGGGATCATCCGGGTTCCGGTGTCATTCCCGGTTTTTCCGGACGAACCGGCCAGGACCCGGCAGAAGGCCCTCGAGCAGCAATCCAGGCTCTGAGATCGAACGCGTGGGGGATGCCCGCGCAGACTGCGGATCGCGGCCGCCGAGGCGTCCTCGTAGAGAACTCTTGCCGCCGCGGGCTTTCTGGGTTTCATGGCCGGGTCCTATTCTCTGCTCGTCGCCGGACGGCGGGGGCGGTCACCAGTACTGGAAATCCCTGGTCGCCAGGACGTGGAGACCCAAGGCAAGGTTGGCGACGGAGTGACTGAGCACACATGCCGGCAGAGACTTCGTCTGCCAGAGCAGCCAGGCCCAGAGCAGTCCGGTGAGCAGGGCGGGAAGCCATTCCGGGTGGGACAGGGCAAAGATGGCCGAGGTCACGCCCGCGGCCATGGGAGTCATCCGGCCGATAGGCACCTTCCAGAAATCCGGGTCGATCAGCCAGCGAACCAGGAACGATCGCCAGAAGAGCTCTTCGATCAGGGGAACCAGCAGCACAAGACCCGTCAACCGGATCGCGACGAACGGCCACCTCCAGTTCGCATCCAGGGTGGAGGGGTCGAAACCCGTTCGCTTTCCCAGGAAGCCGAGCGCGGGATACCAGCCCTCGAGACGGACCCAGAGCACGAAGACGACCAGGCCGACCAGCGTCGCCAGCAGCAATGTCGTGGCCGGCGGGATGGGCCGCAAATCCGACCAGGTGGACCGGAAACACCAGGCCACGAGTGCTACAACCAGCACCTTGGCCGCATAGGCCGGCGGATACCAGCCCTGGCCGGGCAAGTAACCTTCCAGGTTCGTCAGCACCAGAAACGTCAGCATGGGGACGACATAAGGCAGCATCTCTCGCGGCCCGGCTGCGGCCGTGCCCGGGACCTGGGTACTGGCGCCCGACTCTGGCACGTAAGGCTGGCTCGATTTCATGCCCGGGCCCTCGGTGGTGAGAGATGCAGATGCAAAAGCGGTTCGAAGTCGTCTGCCCGGTGGCCTCAATTCGGGTGCTCGAGCAGGCGGTCGGCGTTTGCGATTGCGGCAAGATTCCTCGCTCACCATTTGTATTCGACGCGCGGTGCGGCCCGGTCTTCGACGACGACCGGTCGTGCGGCCGGCGGGCCGTTGCCCCGGCGCCCGGCAGGACGCGCCCGCCGGCCCCGCACGCTCTCGGGGAAAAGGCGCTCTTGGTCGAGGTGGCCGGCAGCGTTCAGTGGCATGGGCTGAAAGTCGGTCTCGAAGGCGAGCTCCGGGTGAGCCTCGACCTCGGCGGCAAAGGGTTGCGTGACCCATAAAGTGGTCAGCTCCAGTGTATTGGGCACTACAACCAGGCGGGCCTGGTCGGGCTCGATCCGCCAGCAGGTCTCAAGGCAGGCGGAGATCACGTCCCGGTCGGTCGGCAGCGAGAGCGGCACTCGCGCCCGAGTCAGGAAGTTGCTGGTCAGGCTGTTGACTCGCATCGGCACCGGATCGATCGCCTGGACCAGTCGATCCGTGGTCAGGTCGGCCAGGCCAATGCCCAGAGCGTTTCCTCGGGTCTCGACAGACAGGTCGAGCACGGCCAGCCGGGTGATCACCGGACGCGGGAGATCGGGCATCGTTTCCACCCTTTGCCGGCCAATCACGTTGGGGTCCAGCCCGGTCCCGCTGTAATTCTTCCCCAGCTCTCCCACGATCAGCACGTCGATCTGGTCAAAAGGCAGTCGCCCCATCAGCTCGCGCGCCTCGTCGAGCAGCCGGGGCTCGACCTCCAGCAGCTCTTCAGGCTCGACGGCGACGATCCGCGCGGTGTGCTCGAAGGCGTTCTCGAGGATCGCGATTCCCAGCGCGACCGGGGTTCGCTCAAGGAGCAAGGCACCGACTTCGGGGAGCATCTTCTTCAGACCGGGCAAGCCGAGCTTGTGGACCTGAGCGGCTCCCTCACGCTTGCCCAGACCGATGGTCAGCATCTTGAGCAGGCCACTTTCGTACGACCCCGTGAATGAGGTATGCGGCTTGACCCGGTTCAAGAGGATGATGCCGTCGGCGTCGAAGGCGTTCTGGTCGAAGTGGATGGGCAGTCCGAACGAATTGGTTCCGAGGACCACGGTTTCCATCTCGCAGCGGACCGGACAGCCTGCCGACGACTCGTCCACTCCCATTTCGGCCAGAAGCGCGCGCTGGCCCTCGGGCGTGCCGCCGCCATGGGAGCCCATGGCCGCGACCACGAACGGCTGAAACCCGAGGCTGCCGACGGCATGGGCGGTGGCGTGAACAATCCGCGGCAGGCCGGCGATGCCCCGGCTGCCCACGGTGATGGCGACCCGCCCGCCGGCGAGCACCCGACTCGCCAGATGGCTGGTCCGGATCGCGCGGGTTACGAGGGCGGCCGCATCATCGACCTCGGGCTGAACGAACTGGCGGCGGACACGAGCAATCGGTGGCAAATTCATCGGTGCTGGGCCAGATACCATCGGGGGTGCGGCTGATCGCCAGACGGATCTTCGAAACTTGCCGGCCTGGTTCGCAATAGCCAGCTTTGCCCTCAAGATTGATGACTCCGTCGAACAACCACTATACCGTCTTTCCTTCGAAGCACCAAAGCCCCCGGCGACCGCACATGCGGTCGCCGGGGGCCGGTCGAATGTTCGGATTGGCCGGGCCAGGAGACGGCGGGTCCGATTCCCGAATGCGACGCTGATCTCCCTGACTCGCTGGATCCCAAGGCGGCTCAGGCGGCCTGGCGGTTCCTGCGGACATGCCGGACCAGAGCCACGGCGCCGATCATCCCTGCCCATGCCAGCGCGGTTGCGGGCTCCGGAACGGGGACCTCCTGGATCACACCCCCCTGGGCCGAGTAGGCCGTGGGATAGGTGATCTGGGGATCGGCGTTCTGGAGGCTTACCGGCTGGGTCGTGTACGGCTGGTTGGTGAGCACGACGATGGTCGCGCTGTTGGCGCCCGCCTGCAGCGGGCCGGTGTTCTGGGTTGCGTCGAGGTACTGGAACGTCAGGGCCCCGGTCTTGGTTCCGGGCATCCAGGCCACCGACGTGGGGGCCTGGATCACGCTGCCCGGCGCTGCCTGGGGAAGGTTGATGCCGCCGACCTGGCCGTCGCTGACGACGTAGACCGATGACGGGGTACCGCCGGTGGTGAAACTGGCCGGCGTCGGTGTGCTGTTGAAGGCCAGCGAGGCGCTGTTGACCGAGGTCGGCTGACCGTTCGTGTCCGTGACGTTGTTGACCGCGATCTGGTAGGCATAGGCATAAAGCCCGGCGGCGGTGCCTGTGCCCTGGAATACCTGCGAGTCGACCATGCCCGTGGTGGGCGTGTTCATGAACTGGTAAGGGGACAGGATCGGCGCCGCGACGGGTTGAAACAGGCTGTTGAACTCTGCCGCCGTCATCGAGGGCGTGGCGAGCTGCTGGACGATGGGAGTGGCGTGGACAGACGGACCGGCCAGGCTCAGCACTAGACCAGCCCCCAGGGCGAGAGCGAAAGTGAGTTTGTTCATTTCGAGCGATCTTCCAGGGTTGATCCGGGGAACTCATCGAGGCAATGGGTTCCCCCGTGCGAGTTGATCCTTAACTCGCCGGCCGGAGAACGTCTCCGGACGGGTCCCGCGGGCCACCCTCATGTCGAGCCCGGGGAGGAGGAAGCATGCATCAGCTTTGCAGGCCACGGCTTCCTCGCGGGAACCATCGTCCTGGAAAACCGATCGCTGGTTTGAGCCCCCAATCCGCACATGTTCCTAGCAGGCGGGAGGAAGGCCCTCGACGATCGATCGGTCACGCCGCTGCTGGCGAGAACGACGGCTCCGTCATGTCAAACATGCCTCGGGCCAGTGATGTGACTGACCAAGACGGCGGGAAAGTATCAGGAACCGTTCAATCGGTCAACACGACTTTGGGCCGGCCCGGCCGGGTGGCCGGGTCTGGATGACTGCGAACCCAGCGACGTCCGCGAGTGGGCTTGCGGCAATCCGACGTCAACGGGAGCGGCGCCCGTGGGCAAGTCGGCGGCACGGGCCGGGCCGGAATCGGTGGCGGCACGTGGGAGCGGGGCCGGAGCAGGCAGGGGAAGAGCCGCGGCAGGGAAAGCGCGAAGCTGTGCCGGCGACGTGCTGCCGGGCTGCTTCAAATCCAGCGGAGAATCGACCTTGCGCTGGGTCTCGTCGGGATGGGCCCGCAGGTCGTCCGGGGGCAAGGGCGGCTCGTCGCCAAAGAGCACGGGAGGGCCGACAGGCAGGCCGGCCCGCTTTCGTCCCGCGTAAAACCGGTAGGACAGCCAGATCGCCACGCCGGCCCCCAGGGCCAGGGTGAACCACTGCTGCATCTCGCGGATTCCGCTCTGGATCTGGTGGGCGAAGATGAACCCCAGGCCGAACATCAGAAACGTGCTCAGCGAGGCGGCAACAAGGTCGATGAGGAGGAGTTTCAACGGCGGCAGCTTCAAGATGCCCGCGGTGAGATAGGCGGCCGTTCGAAAGCCGACCGCGAACCGTCCCAGCACCAGGATCTTGAATCCGTGACGGTGAAAATACCCCTTGATCTGAGCTTCACGCGCGCGAGTGAGCAGCCGCCGCGTCAAGCGCAGGCTGAGCACCTTCTCGCCGTAAAAGAAACCAAGGAAATAGACCACGAAGTCGCCCGCCAGAACGCCGAGCAGGCACGTCGCCAGTGCCAGGGGCGCCAGCAGCTTGCCGTTGCGCGACAGGACGGCCGCCAGGATGACCGGCGCCTCCTCGGGGATCGGCAGACCCAGTCCCCCCAGGATCAAGATCAAGGCGATCCCGACGTATCCGAGATGTGCGACGATCTGCTCCGTCAACCTCGACTCCTGGTGGCTGCATGACTTCCGCGACAGATCAGGGCTGTTTCGCTTGCGCCGAGAAGGCGAGGATCCCGCCGAGCCAACCGTAATCTAGTGAAAATAAACAGGCTCGGCGGGAGCCTCGCCCACCCAATCACGGTCGCAATCCGAAACGAATCGACCCTGCGGGAGAGACCCGCTCCTCATGATCCCCGATCAAAGCCTTGGTATCATAACCTGCCAGACTCGTCGAGGGGCGCCTTTTCCTGGCCGATCAGCGAGCTCCGTCCTGAGTTCGCGCTCGAGCCGGCTTGACCGGTTTGGGGGAAAGGATTAGATTCCCTAATCGCCCAAGGAAGGGTCGAATTGAACGCACGCATTGCTGCACGGAGCGAGCGAGCCGGCCGTGAACATGGAACCGTGCTCGAAAGTCCTATCAGCCTGGCCCCCGCCGTGCGGTTCCCGTTCTCAAGGAGGAGGATCCCCATGTCGTCCCAAGACCGTAGGTCCGCCGGACGCCGTCGCGCCTGGGGGCGCGGTCCGATCATATTGAAGTTCGAGTCGCTGGAGAAACGGGAACTCCTTTCGAGTGCCGGCCCACCCCTTCCCGATCTGGTAGGCTCGTCCTTCGTAACCACCCCGAACGCCGACTGGAACCAGTCGATCACGGCCAGCGGCACGGTCACCAATCAGGGCGCGGCAACTGTGACCACTCCGTTCAATGTGGCGATCTACGCATCGCATGGCGTGACCATCGGCCCCTATTCCGTGTTGCTCGGCGAAGTGACCATCCCCGCCGGCCTCGCGCCTGGGCAGTCGGCGCCGTTCACCACGACAGTCAAGCTTCCCTCCTCGCCCTTGCCGGGGATGAGCCCCAACGGGATCGTTCACATCAACATGAAGATCGATCCCCAGCACGTGGTTCCCGAAAGCAACACCCGCAACCAGTCGGGCCTGGGACCTGGTTACGACGAGGCCGGCGTCCAGATCACTCCCCCGCAACCGGCCAATCTCGTCAATACTTCGGTCCAGATCACTCCCACGGCCCCCGAATGGGGCGGGACGGTCACCGTGACCGCCCAGGTCAGTAACGAAGCTTATGGTGCCGCCCCCGCGACGCGGGAAGCGGTCGTGCTGACTCCATCGGGGGTCGCGCCAGGCACTGGGTCGGACGTCGTCATTGGCAGTATTTCCGTTCCGCCGATACCGGCGTGGTCGATGGTCAACGTCGAGGGGACCATCAACTTGCCGGTGACCCCTCCAGAGTTACTCACCAACGACAGCGCGTTCACCTTATGGGTAGAACCGGACGCTGATTACATTACCAACCCGGTCTATCCCCGCGTTCCCAGCGGCAATCAGGGAGTCGATGAGCAGACCGTGAGCATCACGGTTCCACCAGGAACCACGCCACTGGCACTCGGCCCTCTCTCCGACCTCGCGGCCGGGGCCGTGACAACCTCGGCGCCGACCCTGTACTGGGGCCAGAGTTTTTCGACGCAGGCCGTGGTCCAGAACCTCGGCGTCGCCAATCCAGGACCGTTCGTTGTTCGCTTCATCATGGTGGGAGCCAGTGGCAACACCAGCACCGGAATCTTCCTGGGAGATACCACGGTCGCGGGTCTGGCAGCCGGTGCTACCACAATCGTCAACCAGACGTTGACGCTGCCGCTACGTTTGCCAGCGAGCGTGACCCTCAGCAGTCTGGGCGCTGGTCGAATCGTTGAGATCGTCGACCCGGAAAACGTCATCAACGAGGCATTCTACAACAATAACACCGCGGAATCGGGACCGGTGACCCTGAGGCTCCTGGGAACCGATGGCTCGAGCTACGTGCCCAACTTGCCATACCCGGCGCAACTCTTGCTGGTGAGGGCACCCGTTGTACCCGCGAAAGCACGAAAACCGATCATCGTGAAGGAGCGCTCGGGAGCCAAACGCCTCTTCAAGCGACCGCCGCCAAAGCAGAGCAGCCTGATCCACACCCTGACCGTCTTCCCCACCCAGGTGAACAACTTGATCAAGAAATTCGTCTGAGCGCGCCGCGCCCAGACCGGCGCTTACCCGCACATTGCTTGCAAGCTTTCGTCGCTGCTTTTCTTTCTGTCCGCGCACTGGTCGCAGACGCCAGAGGTCGGTATCCAGGACTTACGAATCACTCAACGCTCCCAGTTTTCGGATCGCAATTAACCCACATAACCCAAGCAGTTTCTGGGAATTCGGAACGGTTTCGGATCGCATTCGGGGAAACTTGAGACAAAATTGGAAATAACTGGGCGGTTTATTGAAGGGCGGCAAAATCGTGGCTATGCTTTGCGAGACTTGTCTGACCCGTCACGATAAGATGAGCATGCAAGCGAGGCCGGATTGACGCCAACATCTTGCGAAATTGACCAACCCCCCGAAGCGTCGACAAGGGAGGTTCCTAGGGATGACCAACGACCGGCTGAATGCTCCTCTCTCCTCGACGTTGTCCACGTCCAGCTTGCTGGCGGAAACTCGGTTCATTCCGCGGCAGTATGAGCCGAATTACGCCTATCCCCTGTTGGTGCTCTTTCATGCGCGGGGGGGGGACGAAGACCAGTTGATTCGGGCGATGCCCGCCCTGAGCTGGAGGAACTACGTCGGTCTCGGTCTGAGGGGCCCCGAGCCAGTGATCAAGCGGGACCAGATGGCCGGTTTCGGTTGGGGCCGGGATTTCGAGCTTCATGACCGCACCGCCCTGCGATCGAGGCCGCGATGTTCCGAGGCCGAGACTGTCCGCCGCGACTTCTTTGATCCCGAGCCGGACGACCTTGACCGTCTCGAGGACGGCGTCTTCACGGCGATCCGGAAAACCCGCAGCTTGCTCCACATCCATTCGGAACGGATCTTCCTCGTCGGCTGTGGAGAAGGAGCAGCGGTCGCCTACCGCTTCGGTCTGAGCTACCCCGAGCGCTTCGCTGGCGTGGTCGCCGTGAACGGTTGGCTGCCGGCCGGCTTCCGACCGCTGGGCCGCATGAAGGCCTGTCGTGACCTGCCCCTTCTCGTTGTGCATGGAGCCTGGAATTCCAAGCATCCACTCTCAAGTGCCAGACGGGACGTGGCAGCACTGCGTGCCGGCGGCTTGAACGTGGCTTTCCAGTCCTATCCCTCGACCCATCGCCTGAACAGCCAGATGCTCGGAGACGTTGACACCTGGCTGATGAACCACTGCACAGCGCAGCCGACGCTCTGAGCCGAGAATCCCGATTCCCGCCAGCAGATTGCGGTACCACCGTCGAAATCAAGGGGCTGGCACCGGGCCAACAGGTCCGGTGCGGATTCTGCCATCGGCTCCTGGAAGTTCCCTATTTCCCCAGGGTCGCGGAGCCGAGCTGGAAGCGTCGTCGATTTGAGCAGCCGTGGTGGGTCCGCTGGGCCTGGTCGGGACTGGGTTTGCTTGGGTTCTTGATCCTGGTGATCGCCGCAGTCCGGTTCCTCGACCGGCAGTCACACATCGCCCTGGTATGAAGTTTTTGACCAAACGGCATACGGGCATTATCATGAGGTGGGTGAGGGCTTCTCTGATTCGCCATGATGTGGACCGGTTCGGGGTTTAACGCATGCATATTCCTGACGCGGTTCTCGATCCCCGCGTGGCGGCGCTGGCGGGCGTCATGGGCGCGGCGGGCCTCTTTTACGGACTCAAGTCCGTCGAGGGGCGGCTCAAGGAGCGAACGACATCGCTGATGGGGATGATGTCGGCCTTCATCTTCGCCGCGCAGATGGTGAACTTCCCGGTTGGCCCGGGGGTCTCAGGGCATTTACTGGGGGGTGTTCTGGCGGCGGTGATGCTGGGGCCATGGGCAGGGGCCGTGGTCATCGCCGCGGTCCTGATCGTGCAGTGTTTTCTTTTCGGCGACGGCGGCCTGACGGCGCTGGGTGCCAACTTCGTAAACATGGGGTTGATCGGCTCGGTCGTGGGGTACGCCATCTACGCACCGATCCGACGGTGGATCGGAGGCCAGCGGGGCATCCTCATCGCGGCCATGATCGCGGCCTGGTTCACTGTCCTGCTCGCGGCCGGAGCGTGCGCGGCCGAGCTGTCGGCCGCGGGCAACCACCGCGACTTTTTCCGGATCCTGAGCTGGATGGCGCTGGTGCATGCCGTGATCGGCCTGGGCGAGGCGATCATCACCGGGCTGGTCGTCCGTTTCATCCTGCTCACGCGGCCGGAGCTGATCGAACAGGATCCGACCTGGGGCCTGGAGTCTCCTGTGCCCGGCAGCGGCCCTCCCCGGCGCTGGCTTGCCAGCATCGTGGGCGGGCTCGGGGTCGCGCTGGCGGTGGTCGTTTTTCTCTCTCCGCTGGCGTCCGAGCTTCCCGACGGCCTGGAGTTCGTCGGCCAGAGGATCGGGTTCCTGGCCGATGAATCCCCGTCCTCACCAATCCCGGTACCGATGCCGGATTACCAGCTTCCTCTACCGAGTCTGGAGCATGTCAAGGCCGCGACGGCGGTCGCGGGACTGGTGGGAACCCTGGTCGTCTTCGCAGTGAGCTGGGGCCTGGCGCGTGTGTTCTCCGGCGCTGGCCATCGATCGGAAAGGGCCAGCGCGGATGCGGCTTGATGCCCCCGACGACCGTGGCAAGCGAGCAGGCCCAATGCATCGGCTTGATGCCCGGTACAAGTTGCTTTTCACCCTGGCGTTTGTCATTGCGGTGGTCGCGACGCCGATCGGCCAGTGGCGCGTTCTGGGAAGCCTGGGTCTCCTGCTCGCGCTCCTGGTTGGCATCTCGGGGGCTCCGGTCCGATCGCTTGTGCTGCGCTGGGCGGGCTTCGCGCTGGTCGTCGGCTTCCTTGCCGTGATGGTTGCACCGGGGCTGCCGGCCCGGGCCAGCCATGGCCTGGTCACGGTCATTCTGTCGATCGTCGTCAAGAATAGCCTGGCGTTTCTGATGATGCTCGTGCTGGCGACGGTGAGCTCCTGGCTCGACCTGCTCCAGGCCATGCGCCGGCTGGGGGTTCCCCGAGTGCTGGTGGCCACGCTTCAGTTCATGGAACGCTACATCCACGTTCTGGGTGAAGAGCTCGCTCGCATGTCCCAGGCTCGCCGCGCCCGTTCGTTTCAAGGGGGAAGCATCCTTTCCTGGAGGCTGCTCACGGGCATGCTCGGCATGCTCCTCTTGCGGTCCTTCGAACGGGCCGAGAGAGTCCACTCCGCCATGCTCGCCCGGGGATGGGATGGAACCATCCATAACCTGGACTGAGGTTTGTCAGTGACTCAGGTGCCGTCGACTGATGTCCCCTCCGCGCACTCTTCGAATTCGGGTTGACGCACCATGACCAGTGACATGAAAGTTCCGCCGGCTGTTCGGTTGTGCGGTCTCGAGTACCGCTATCCGGACGGCAAGGAGGCGCTCCGCGGTGTGGACATGGAGTTGCGGCAAGGTGAGTGCGTCGCCCTCGTCGGTCCGAACGGGGCGGGCAAGAGCACCTTGCTCTTGCATCTCAATGGACTGCTGCCCGGTAAGGGGCGTCCGGATCTGGGGCATCATCACGATCTCACCCTTGCCGGCAGGAACGGCCGCCGGCCGCCTGGCGTCTGGATCGATGGCATCGAGGTCAATCACCGCACCGCGGCCCAGGTCCGCCGGAAAGTGGGCCTCCTGTTTCAGGACCCCGATGACCAGCTCTTCTGCACGACAGTGCTCGAGGACGTGGCTTTCGGTCCGCTCAACCAGGGTGCAAGCCAGGACGAGGCGTGTCAAATCGCGCGGGAATGCCTTGCCCGGGTCGATCTTCAAGACCTGGCCGATCGTCCACCCCATCACCTCAGCTACGGCGAGCGAAAACGGGTATGCCTGGCGGGCGTCCTGTCGTGCCGGCCCTCGGTGCTTGTGCTCGACGAGCCGACCGCAAATCTCGATCCCCGCGGCCGGCGCCGGTTCATTCACCTGATCGGCACGCTGCCCTCGACCAAGCTCATTGCCACGCATGACCTCGAGATGGTCCTGGAGATCTGCCCCCGCACGATTCTGCTCGACCGCGGCCGGGTTGTCGCCGATGGCCCCAGTCGCGACATTCTCGGCAATGCGGAACTCGTGGAGGGCCACGGACTCGAGTTGCCGCTCAGCTTGACGCTCCGACGCGAACCCTAGAAA
>Ga0208044_1000985_pt1 | contig 17150 bp, 9 predicted proteins | sample Sb_taG_8_FD_187712 | JGI IMG/M metagenome (GOLD analysis project Ga0208044, IMG submission 187712) | Peat soil microbial communities from Weissenstadt, Germany - Sb_50d_c_BC metaG (SPAdes) (version 2) | ecosystem: Environmental > Terrestrial > Soil > Wetlands > Peat | place: Germany: Weissenstadt... | reverse complement strand
AAAGTACGCTTTGGTAGGATGAGAGCACCAGAAACCATCGGACACCCGAGTCATGCCTCAGAAAATCCTCGACGTAGCCGACTGTTGTGGAGTCACTTGGAAAAAGTACGCTCATTCCGGATGAACCGGAAAAAGTACGCTCATTCCGGATGAACCAGATAAGGTATCGAAGATCGGGATTTGAGAGGTTGAAGGCGAACCAGTCGGGGAGCGGTTGATTTGCTAGCGCGACTATTCGCTCATGCGCGGCCTGCTTTTCCTCTGTCGAGGGCGTGCGTGCTTTCGCAACAAGCTCAAGGGCTTGTGTAGCGTCACGAGTATCTCCGACCAGCTTGAACTCGTCGTCCGGCGTGATGACATCGATGTGATCCCAGAGGAGCAAAGCTTCCTTCAGGACGGCTTCGTTGCGAATTGAGGAATAAGGATAGTAGAGAGCAGAATTCATGGGCATTTCTCGTATTGCCGCAGAAGACCTATCTCAGCTGCATCGGTTTGCTACTAAGTCGACATTTCCCAGATGACCGCTGAGACCGAGCGATTTGGTTACATGCCTAGTCTTCTCTAGCAAAATGAGACCAGGCCGGTATCGTCCGGTCAAGTAGCCGCTCGTTCTGAAAATGAAATCGAGCAACAGGGCTCCGAGGGCTCCGAGGGCTCCGGGGTCAGACCTAGTTATCGCTCCGGGGTCCGCTCCGGGGTCAGACCTAGTTATTAGTTTTTTTCTTGCAAGGTGCGGTGTCGATACCGCATCTGGATCCATCGCGGCCGACCGGACGCGGAGCACCTGGCCCGAGCCTTCGCAGCCTACCTGGTGGAATCTGACCAGCTCGACAATCCCAAGGGGTCGGCATCCCTCCGGGAGCCTTCTTCGACCCGCCCAAAACCCTGATCCGGGGCGGTGGTATCGGCCGTATAGAATCAAGGCATTGACTGCACCCGAAGCTGGCAGTGAATCCGGGAGCCGTTGGGGTTCGTCCCACTCGTTCTAGCACTAAGTCCATCGTGTATATCAAGTTAGGAGAGTTCCACGGGCCTCGTGAGTCGATCGGGCACGAAAGCTGCACTAATGCCTCCGTTCCGTTCACAGATTGATCTGGGGCTCGTGCTCTCCGCAGCTTTGCTCAATCACTGCCAGATGCATGGATGATTGACCAGGCGCTGGGACGGTCAGGCTATAAGCTTCATGCCGTACTGCAATGAACCGGCTAGCGTCGCGCTTCCCTCCGATTCGAAGCAGGGACTCTATGACCCGGCCTTCGAGCGGGACTCGTGCGGAGTTGGGTTCGTGGCCGATATGAGCGGCCGCAAGAGCCACGCGACCATTCAAAGCGGGCTCCAGGTCCTCAAGAACCTTCAGCATCGCGGCGCGTGCGGTTGCGATCAGGACACGGGAGATGGTGCGGGCATCCTCATGCAGTTGCCGGATCTGTTCTTTCGATCCGACAACACGTCGCTCTCGGACCGGCTGCCGGCTGCCGGCGACTACGGAGTGGCATTCGTTTTCCTGCCGCGTGGAGCGTCCCAGCGCCTGATCTGCCATCGAACCCTGGAAGCGGTCGTGGCCGCCGAGGGCCAAAGAATGCTGGGATGGCGAGACGTTCCGGTCGTCTCCTCGGCGATCGGCTGGCTGGCCCGGTCGCAAGAGCCCGTGATGGAGCAGTTGTTCATCGGCCGCGGCGAAGGGACGGCCGCCGGGGACCAGTTCGAGCGGAAACTTTATGTGATCCGCCGGCGGGCCGAGAAATGGGCCTATTCCGAAAGCATCGGCAACGACGCGTTGGGGTTCGCGATCGCCAGTTGCAGCGCACGCACGATCGTCTACAAGGGCATGCTCAAGCCCGATCAACTGCCGGCCTATCTCCCCGACCTGGGCGATTCACGGCTGGAATCGGCCCTGGCGCTGGTACACAGCCGCTACAGCACCAACACGTTCCCGCGCTGGGGACTGGCTCAGCCCTTTCACTTGCTGGCGCATAATGGAGAGATCAACACCCTGCAGGGGAATCTCCACTGGATGAAAGCGCGAGAGTCCCGGCTGCGGAGCCGCGTGCTGGGCGCCGATCTGGAGAAGGCCTTGCCCCTCGACTTCGAGGGCATGAGCGACTCGGCGGCCCTCGATCAGGTGCTCGCGCTCCTGGTCCAGTCCGGTCGAAGTCTACCCCATGCCTTGATGATGCTCGTGCCCGAGGCCTATGAAGGCGACCGCTCCCTCGATCCGGCCCGGCGCGCTTTCTACCAGTATCACAGCGGGCTCGTGGAGCCCTGGGATGGCCCGGCCAGCCTGGTCTTCTGTGATGGGATCCGGATCGGGGCGATGCTCGACCGCAACGGCCTGCGTCCCGGCCGCTACGTGGTCACGCACGATAACCTTGTTGTGCTGGCCAGCGAGGCCGGCGTGCTGCCGATCCCGCCCGAGGCGATCCGGCTCTCGGGCCGGCTCCAGCCGGGAAAGATCTTCCTGGTGGATCTCGCGGAGGGGCGGATCATCGGCGACGAAGAGCTCAAAGAGTCAATCTGCCGCGCCCAGCCCTATGGTCTCTGGCTCGAGAAGCACCAGATCCACCTGGGTGACTTGCCGGAGCCGGCCGAGGTTCCCGCTGCCAATCTCGACACCCTGCTGGCCCGCCAGCAGGCATTCGGCTACACCCAGGAGGATGTCCTCCGCATTCTTCTTCCCATGGCCCAGGACGGCAAGGAGCCGGTCTCGAGCATGGGAACGGATATTCCGCTGGCGGTGCTCAGCCGGCGCAGCCAGATCTTGCCCAACTACTTCAAGCAGCTCTTCGCCCAGGTGACCAATCCGCCGATCGACCCGATCCGCGAAAAGGTTGTCATGAGCACCGAGTCGCTCCTGGGTGCCGAGCAGAACCTGCTCGACGAATCCCCGGAGCATGCACGGCTGTTGCGTCTCAAGTCCCCCACGCTCAGCAATGCCGAGCTGGCGCGCCTGCGGGCGGTGCGGTCTCCGGGCTTTCATTGCCAGACGCTATCCATCCTCTTCGACCGCACCCAGGGTGAGGCCGGTCTGGCGCCGGCGCTCGATCGCCTCTGTGCGGCAGCCTCTCAGGCGGTGGACCGGGGAGCGACGATCCTGATCCTCTCGGATCGGGACTTGAATGCGGACCTGGTACCGGTCCCGCCCCTCCTGGCTACGGCAGCCGTTCATCATCATCTGATTCGCAAGGGCCAGCGCACGCGCTGCGGGATCGTCGTTGAAACCGGCGAAGCGCGGGAGATCCATCACTTTGCGCTGCTGATCGGCTATGGCGCAGGGGCCGTCAATCCCTATCTCGTCGCCCTCGTCGCGCTGCATGACACGAACAATTTCCCCGAATTCACGGGCAAGACCTGCCCCGCGCCGTGCGAGGCGTCCTGTGTGCTCGCGCTGAACGGCGCCGCGGTGACGATCAAGGACATCGAGGCGGCCATCGTCGATCGCGGCTGGGAGATGGGCTGGATCGTCGCCAGGCCACCGGCCCGTGAGACCGGCAAGTCCGTGGCAATCGCCGGCAGCGGGCCCGCCGGGCTAGCCGCGGCCCAGCAGCTCCGCCGCGCCGGGCACACCGTGACCATCTACGAGCGCGACGACCGGGCAGGCGGACTGCTGGCCTACGGCATCCCCGACTTCAAGATGGCCAAGGTCCACGTCGAGCGGCGGATCGACCAGCTTGAAGGGGAGGGGGTCCGCTTCATCCTCAATGCTGAGATCGGCCGGACGATCGATCCCCACGAGCTGCGCGCCCGGCACGACGCCATTCTCCTGACGATCGGCGCCACCGTCTCGCGCGATCTCGAGATCCCGGGAAAACAGCTCAAGGGCATCGAGCTGGCGATGCCGTTTCTCACCCAGCAGAACCGCCGCAACCTGGGAACGTTGAACGGCGAGACACCGATCCTGGCCACGGGGAAGAACGTCATCGTGATCGGCGGCGGCGACACGGCCGCCGATTGCCTGGGAACGTGCCACCGCCAGCAGGCCCGATCGGTCATGCAACTGGACTACAACCCGCGCCCGCCCGAGGGCGAGAACCCCGACACACCCTGGCCGCTGTGGCCCAAGGTCCTGCGGATCACCCCCGCCCACGAGGAGGGCGGCAAGCGGGACTGGCAAATCAAGACCAAGACGTTCGCCGGCGACGACCGGGGCCACGTCAAGGAGTTGCACGCCGTCCGTGTTTATCAGTACTTTGACGAGGCCGGCGAGCGGCAGTTCGAGGAGGTCCACGGGTCCGAGCTGATCTTTCCCTGCGAGCTGGTCCTCCTGGCCATCGGCTTCTCCGGCCCCGAAAATCGGCTGCCCCAGGCTCTGGGGCTGGCGCTCACGGAGCAGGGGGTGATCCGGTGCAATCACCAGTATATGACCAGCCAGGAGGGCGTATTCGCCGCCGGTGACTGCCGCAGGGGCCAGTCGCTGGTCGTATGGGCCATTGCCGAGGGACGGGAAGCCGCCCGGCATATCGATCATTACCTCACGGGTCAGCTCAGTACACTGAGAGCCCGCGACCGATCGTTGGTCCAGATCGAGCCCCTGCCGCTTGCCGTGCCGGGTACCTGAGTTTCGGCATTGCCAGATTCGGTTCGACCATGTTTCTCCGCGATGATAAGGTGTAGTGTTCCTGTCATGCCGCCCTCGGGGCCGAGGGGCTCTTCAGACATCCCGAAGTCCCGGCGCGACGGGCAGAAGGCCAGAACAGGGGAGGTGACCCAGATGTCCCCCAGTCCAATGCTTCAGACCCAGAGCTTGACGCAAGGCCAGACGCAAGTCATGCCCGGCCCGGAGACCGGCCCTCTGCTCTTTGAGGACTACACGCTCAACCCCAAGGCCTGGGACGAGCTCTTTGCCGCGCCGGGGCAGAGCCACGACTATTGCAAGGTTCTGTTCGATCGCCTGGGAGGCCTCAATGTCCGTGAGTTCCTCCAGCGGAGGACATCCGCGGACCTGGCGTTCATCAACAACGGCATCACTTTCTCGGTCTACTCCGACCGCCGGGGCACGGAGAAGATCTTTCCCTTCGACCTGGTCCCGCGACCGGTCGCCGGCAACGAGTGGGACCGTCTCGAGGCCGGCCTGATCCAGCGAATCCGCACGCTCAACATCTTCCTGGACGATGTCTACCACGATCAGCGCATCCTCAAGGAGGGGGTGATCCCGGCAAACCTAGTCCTCGAATCGAAGGGCTTCCGCCCCGAGATGATCGGCTTCAGCCCGCCGGGCAAGCAGTACGTGCACGTCGTCGGCACCGACCTGATCCGCGACCCCAGCGGCGAGTTCGTCGTGCTCGAAGACAACGGCCGCTGCCCATCCGGGGTCAGCTACGTGATCGAGAACCGGCTGGTCATGAAGAAGGTGTTTCCCCAGCTCTTCCAGCAGTGCCGCGTGCGCAGGGTCGAGGATTATCCGCGCAAGCTCTGGGAGGCCCTCAGCTCGGTCGCGCCGCCGGGGGCCGACGATCCGCCCACGATCGTCTTGCTCTCCCCCGGGCCGTACAACTCGGCCTACTTCGAGCATTGCTTCCTGGCCCGCCACATGGGCATCGAGCTGGTCTTCGGGCAGGACCTGTTCGTGCATGAAGAGCAGGTATTTCTCCGCACTACCCGCGGGCCCGAGCGGGTCGATGTCATCTACCGCAGGCTGGACGACGACTTTCTCGATCCCAAGAGCTTCCGGCCCGACTCGATGCTCGGCGTTCCCGACCTGATGAAGGCATATCGCGCCGGCAACGTCACGCTCGCCAACGCCGTGGGCACCGGTGTGGCCGACGACAAGGCAATCTATCCCTTCGTGGAGGACATGATCCGCTTCTACCTCAGCGAGGAGCCGATCCTCAAGAACGTGCCGACGTACATCTGCGCCCGTCCCGGCGATCTGGCCTACGTTCTGGACCACCTCGCCGAGCTGGTGGTCAAGTCGGTGAACGAGTCGGGCGGCTACGGCATGCTCATGGGCCCGTGGGCGACGTCGCAGCAGTGCAGCGAGTTCGCCGAGAAGCTCCGCCCCAACCCGCGTAACTTCATTGCCCAGCCGGTCGTCACGCTTTCAACCAGCCCCACCTGGACCGAGGATGGCCTGGCCCCGCGCCATGTGGACCTCAGGCCCTACATCATCAGTGGGACCTCCACCTGGGTCCTGCCCGGCGGCCTGACCCGCACGGCGCTGGTCAAGGGCTCGCTGGTGGTCAATTCCAGCCAGGGCGGGGGCAGCAAGGACACCTGGGTCATGGAGAACGGCCGATGATCTCACGTGTCGCCGAGCATTGCTTCTGGATGAGCCGCTACCTCGAGCGGGCCGAGAACACGGCGCGGGTCCTCGAGGTCAACCAGACGCTCCTGCTCGACTTCCCCGTTCCTCTCGAGCAGCAGTGGCAGCCGCTGCTGATCATCAGCGGCATCCACGACATGCCGAAGGACGCGGACGGAGAGACCGTCCAGCACCACCTGACCTGGGAGATCTCCAACCCTGCCAGCATCGCCTCCTCGATCGCAGCCGCCCGCGAGAACGCGCGGAACATCCGCGAGGTGATCAGCGGCGAGAGCTGGGAACGGCTCAACTATTATTATCTCTGGATACAAAGCAGCCAGGCGCGGTCGCTCTATCACGATGATCGCAGCGCCTTCTACAGCCAGATCAAGCGGATCAACCAGCTCATGACGGGGATCAGCGAGGGAACCATGTCGCACGGCGAGGCCTGGGATTTCTTCCAGCTCGGCAAGTATCTGGAGCGAGCCTGCCAGACGGCCCGGATCCTCGACGTCAAGTACCACATCCTGTTGCCGACCGTCGACCAGGTCGGCACGCCCATCGACAATGCGCACTGGGTGGCGATCCTCATGAGCTGCTCGGGATACGAGCCGTTCCACAAGCAGCGGCCGGGCGCGGACCCGGGAATCGCCGTCTCCGACTTCCTGATCTTCGATTCGATCTTTCCGCGGTCGGTGCGGTTTTGCCTGGGCAAGTGCCGGGCCGCCGCGTACTCAATCTCGGGCCGCCCGATCGGCAGGCCGGGCAACGCGGCCGAGCGTGCCCTCGACAACCTGGTGGACTGGCTGAACCTGACCCGGATCGACGACTTCGTCGAGGCGGGCCTGCACGAGGCACTCACCAACGTCATCGACCGGATCCATGGGATCGGCGAGGCCATCCATCGCACCTACTTCGACCAGCGCGACAGCCTGACGCCGCATGAGGCTGCCGAGGCTCGCTCGCAGAAGCCGGTTCTGGCGGCGCCGGCGTCGTTCTCGCCGGATGCTTCCCACCAGACATCATCGTGAACGCTCATGCGACAGCCGAGGCGGCACTGTTGGTTCCAGTCCATCCAGTATCCGCCGGCACTTCAGAGAACCAGCCAGGACACCGACTCTCCATGCCAATTCAAGTTGCCCTGAACCACAAGACGACCTATCGCTACAACCGGCTGGTCACGCTCTTGCCCCAGGTCATCCGGTTGCGGCCGGCCCCGCATTGCCGTACTCCCATCCTCAGCTACTCGCTGCGCGTCGAGCCCCACCCCCACTACCTCAACTGGCAGCAGGACCCTTACAGCAATCATCTGGCCCGGGTCATCTTTCCCAAGCCGCTGAGCGAGCTGAGGATCGAGGTCGACCTCGTGGCCGAGATGACCGTGATCAACCCCTTTGATTTTTTCGTCGAAGAGGCCGCCGAGAAGTTTCCGTTCAGATATGATGCGATCCTCGCCCGTGAGCTCATCCCCTACCTGGAAACAGAGCCGGCTGGTCCGCGGCTGCAGGCTCTCGCCGGGGAGCTCCGCGGCAGCGACGTCCGGACCGTCGATTACATCGTCGAGCTCAACCGCCGGCTGCACGAGAAGATCCGCTACATCATCCGCCTCGAGCCGGGAGTTCAACCCTGCGAGCAGACGCTGGAGCTGGGCAGCGGCTCGTGTCGCGACACGGGATGGCTCCTGGTCCAGCTTCTCAGGCAACTGGGGCTGGCGGCTCGGTTCGTGTCGGGATACCTGATCCAGCTCAAGGCGGACGTGCCGGCGCTGGACGGTCCGTCGGGAACGGAAGTCGACTTCACCGATCTTCATGCCTGGGCTGAAGTCTATCTGCCGGGAGCGGGCTGGGTGGGTCTTGACCCGACCTCGGGGCTGCTCGCCGGCGAGGGCCACATACCCCTGGCGTGCACGGCTGACCCGCTCTCCGCCGCGCCCGTGTCGGGCTCGTATTCCTGGAACTCAGACCCGAGCCACGACGAGCACGATATCTGTGAAACCACGTTCGAGCATCACATGTCGGTGCAGCGGATCCATGAAGATCCGCGCGTCACCAAACCCTACACCGAGGAGCAGTGGCGGGGGATCGAAGAACTGGGTCACGAGATCGACGAGCACCTTCGCGCTGGTGACGTGCGCCTGACCATGGGGGGTGAGCCAACCTTTGTCTCGATCGACGACATGGACGGCGAGGAGTGGAACACGGCCGCCCTGGGAGACACCAAGCGCCTGCTCGCGGGCGAGCTGCTCAAGCGTCTCAAGAATCGGTTCGCTCCCGGAGCGCTCCTGTACTACGGCCACGGCAAACTTTACCCCGGCGAGCCGCTGCCCCGCTGGTCGCTCGGCTGTTACTGGCGCACCGACGGCGTGCCCGTCTGGGAGAACCCGGACCTGATCGCCGACGAGGCGCGCGACTACGGCCACACCCCGGCCGACGCCCATCGCTTCATCGCGACGCTGGCGGAACGACTGGGCGTCGATCCCGAGTGCGCCCAGCCCGCCTACGAGGATGTTTTCTACTACCTCTGGCGCGAACAGCAACTGCCGGTGAATCTCGATCCCCGCGAGAGCAATCTCGATGACCCCGTCGAGCGGCACCGTCTGACCCAGATCTTCGATCGCGGCTTGAACCAGGTCGTATCCTACGTCCTTCCGCTCAAGGCGCAACAGGCGCAAGCGCAGGCGAATGCAGGCCGCAGCCGGTGGGTCAGCGATCGCTGGGAGCTGCGCCGCGGGAACCTCTTCCTTCTGCCTGGCGACTCGTCGGTGGGCTTTCGCCTGCCACTGGGGTCGCTGCCCTGGGCCAGCGAGGAGGATCTCGAGCCCTTCGTCGAGCTCGATCCTTTCGCTCCCCGGGCGCCGCTTCCCCCTCGTGTCACCAAGCCCGCGCGGCGGCAAAAGACCACGTCCGTGACCGATACACCACGCCGTGGCGGCGGGCCCGATGCCGAAGAGCTTCGTGACCACTGGGCGGTCGGCCAGAGCATCTCGGGCGTTGTCCGCACCGCGCTCTGCGCCGAGCCGCGTGACGGCAAAATCCACGTGTTCTTGCCGCCCCAGGAGCTCCTGGAAGATTATCTCGATCTGATCAGCGCCCTGGAGGCCACGGCCAGAAAGCTGAACATGCCGGTGATCATCGAGGGGTATCGGCCGCCGACCGATCCGCGGCTCGATCATTTCAGCATCACACCCGATCCCGGGGTGATCGAGGTCAACATTCATCCGTCTCTTACGTGGGACGAGCTGGTGACGAAGACCACGGTTCTTTACGAAGAGGCGAGGCAAACGCGGCTGGGCACCGAGAAGTTCATGCTTGACGGCCGCCATACCGGCACCGGCGGTGGCAATCACGTGGTGCTCGGCGGCCCGACCCCGGCCGACAGCCCGGTCCTCCGCCGGCCCGACTTGCTGCGCAGCCTGATCACCTACTGGCACAACCATCCCTCGCTGTCCTATCTTTTCTCGGGCCTGTTCGTCGGCCCGCATAGCCAGGCGCCGCGGCTCGACGAGGCGCGGAACGACAGTCTCTACGAGATGGAGATCGCCTTCCGCCAGATTCCCGACCGCGGCGGCGCACCGCCCTGGTTGGTCGACCGCGTCTTTCGCCACCTGCTCGTGGACGTCACGGGCAACACCCACCGGGCGGAATTCTGCATCGACAAGCTGTATAACCCCGACTCGGCCAGCGGCCGGCTCGGCCTGGTCGAGATGCGCGCCTTCGAGATGCCGCCGCACGCCCGCATGAGCCTGGCCCAGCAGCTCCTGATCCGCGGCCTGGTTGCCAGGTTCTGGGAAAACCCCATGCTCGACGGGCTTATCCCCTGGGGCACGGATCTTCATGACCGCTTCTTGCTTCCCCATTTCGTGGACCTCGACTTCCAGGATGTGATGCACGACATGCGCCGCGCCGGGTACGCGTTTCAGAACGACTGGTTCGCGCCCCACCTTGAGTTCCGCTTTCCCCAGATCGGTATTGTCGCCGTGGGCGGAATCGTCGTGGAGCTGCGGCAGGCCATCGAACCCTGGCACATCCTGGGAGAGGAAACCACCAGCAGCGGAACCGCCAGGTACGTCGATTCCTCCGTGGAGCGGCTCCAGGTCAAGGTCCAGGGCCTGACCGAAGGAAGGCAGGTCGTGACTTGCAACGGGCGCCGCGTGCCCTTGCACTCAACCGGAACCTGCGGCGAATACGTCGCGGGAGTCCGCTACCGCGCCTGGCAGCCCCCCTCGTGCCTGCACCCGACCATTCCGGTCAACTCGCCCTTGGTCTTCGACGTCTGGGACCCCTGGCTGAAGCGATCGGTCGGCGGTTGCACGTATCATGTGGTTCATCCCGGCGGGCGGTCGTACGATATCTTTCCGGTCAATGCCAACGAAGCCGAGGGCCGGCGCCATTCTCGGTTCTTCCCGTATGGCCATACCCCGGGCACCATGGAAGTGCCGCCGCTGGAACGGCATCCCGCCTCACCGCTGACCCTCGACCTGCGCCGGCCCCCCCTTGATCTCGGTTCACCTGCGCCTCATCGACCTCCCTCAACACCTGGATTTGTGGTATGATTTTTGCCGATGCTATCATGGGACGTGATCCAGGCGAGCGTTGTATGCCCAGCCTCATCGAGTGGTTCTGATGCAATCCATGACGACCGGAGCCGAAACATCACCGCCGTGGTCCGATGCGACTTCCCGGCCGCATGTCTGGGATCGCTATCGAGCCCTGGCTGGCTGTTACGATGAATTGATGGCTGCCGATGACAGTGTGCGGCGGCACTGGCAGCCGTTCGTTGACGCGATGGAACTGCTGGGCGGAGACGAGATCCGCCGCCGCTGGGAGGAGTCGCAGGACCTGATCCGCCAGAACGGAGTGACGTACAACGTCTATGGCGATCCCCGGGGAACGGATCGTCCCTGGCAGCTTGATCCCATCCCCCTCCTGATGTCACCGGCCGAGTGGAGGGTCCTGGAAGACGGCCTGATCCAGCGGGCAACGCTGCTGGACATGATTCTTGCGGATTTGTACGGCCCCCAGCGCCTGCTGGGGCGGGATTTTCTGCCTCCCGAGCTCGTCTTCGGTAACCCGGCTTTCCTTCATCCCTGCCACGCAATGCAGGTTCCCGCCAACCGCTACCTGCATCTCTATGCGGCCAACCTCGGCCGCCTGGACGATGGCAAGGTCGTGGTGCTGGGTGACCGCACGCAGGCGCCGTCGGGGACCGGATACGCGCTGGAGAACCGGCTCGTCCTTTCCCGCATGCTACCCGAATTATTCCGTGACTGCCTGGTGCAGCGGCTTGCCCCTTTCTTCCAGGCGGTCCGCGACATTTTGCAATCGATCGCGCCCCACAACCGCGACAATCCCCGGGTCGTCCTGCTGACGCCGGGGCCTTACAACGAGACCTACTTCGAGCATGCCTTCCTTGCCGGGTACCTGGGCTACACCCTGGTCGAGGGGGGCGATCTTCTGGTCCGCGGCAATCGCGTTTATCTGAAGCTCTTGGGCGGATTGCAGCCCGTGGACGTGATTCTCCGCCGCGTCGATGATGACTATTGCGATCCGCTCGAGCTGCGGGGCAGTTCGTTCCTGGGAGTCCCGGGATTGCTCCAGGTCTTGCGGGCCGGCAACGTCGTCATGGCCAATGCGCTGGGGAGCGGTCTGGTCGAGACCCCGGCGCTCCTGGCCTATCTTCCGGCCATCAGCCGCGAGCTCCTGGGAGAGGACCTGAAGCTGCCCTGGGCGGAATCGTGGTGGTGCGGGGAACCCGTCGGGCTCGGTCACGTGCTTGCCAAGTTGTCGCGGATGGTCATCAAGCCGGCCTTCGCCAACCGCCGGTTCGAGCCGGTTTTCGCCGATCGGCTCGATTCTCAGCAACTCCAGGATCTTGCCTGCCGGATTCGTGCCCGGCCAGGCGATTTCGTGGGGCAGGAACAGATCGCACTGTCCTCGGTTCCCGTGATGCAGGGCGAGCGGCTTCAGTCCCGGTATGCCGCCGTCCGCGTCTTCCTGACGGCGCGGGCCGGAACCTACACGGTGATGCCGGGAGGCCTGGCCCGGGTGTCCTGCTCGTCCGATTCCAAGGTCGTCACCATGCAGAAAGGAGGCGGCAGCAAGGATACCTGGGTCCTGGGCGACCATCCGGTCGGTAGCTTCAGCCTTTTGCCCCCACCTCACCGTCCCCTCCGGCTCAGCCGAGCGGGCGGCGATCTTTCCAGCCGGCAAGCCGACAACTTCTACTGGCTGGGCCGCTACGTCGAGCGAGCCGAGAGCGTGGTCCGCCTGCTGCGCGGCATCCTCGTCCGCCTGACCGAGAAATCCGGCATGGCCGACGTGCCTGAGCTTCCCGTCCTGTTGCGGGTGCTCACCGCGCAGACCCGGACCTTTCCCGGGTTCTTCGACCCCAGCCGGCCCGATTCTCTCGATCGGCCCGAGGACGAGCTGCTCTCGGTGATCTTCAATCGCGAGCGGAAGGGCAGCCTGGCCGCGACGCTGACCCTGCTCCAGCGAGTTGCCTCCAAGGTTCGAGACCGGATCTCGGCGGATATGTGGAGAGCACTCAGCCACCTCATGGTCGATATGATGGCCGACCTCACCGCCATGGTGCAGCCTGCGACGGGCGGCGCGGATGCGCCGGAACTCAATCACGTCGACGCCCGCGGCGTCTTGAGCGATGTCCTGGAACTGCTCGACGCGGGGATCAGCCGGCTGGCGGCGTTCAGCGGTCTGGTCGCCGAGAATCTGACCAGGGGCCAGTCGCTGACCTTCCTCAACATGGGCCGCAGGCTCGAGCGTTCGCTCCAGATGTCCAGCCTGCTCCGCTGCACGCTCTGCACGGAGACTCGCAACGAAGGCTCCCTGCTCGAGGCCCTGCTCGAAATCGCGGACAGCTCGATGACCTATCGCCGGCGCTATCTCAGCATGGTCCAGGCTGCACCCGTCCTGGACCTGTTACTGGCCGATGAGACCAATCCGCGCTCGCTGGCCTACCAGCTTGCCGCGCTGGGCGAGGGCATCGATCGCCTGCCGCGTGATCCGGCACTGCCGGGCCGCAGCACCGAGCAGCGCCTGGTTCTGGCCAACCTCACCGAGTTGCGGCTGGCCGATATCGATACCCTGGCCCGTGCCGAGGAATCCGGCCGCCGTGCGGGGCTGGTGGACCTTCTCTCCAAGCTCGAAACCGACCTGCCGGTTCTCTCCGACGTCATCGCCGCCAGTTATTTCAGCCACCTGCAGACCTCTCGGCACCTGGGCAGCCAGTATCCCCAGTGACCTGACCTTTGGCTCTCGTGAATCGCGGCGAGAGCAAGCACGAGACGTACGATGCTGTATAAGTCGGTCCACACAACGATTTATGACTATCGCGAGCCGGTCTCGCTCTGCCACAACGTGTTGCATCTCACCGCGCGGAGTGGGTCGTGGCAGACGCGGCGGTCGAGCGAGCTGCGGATCAGTCCGCCGCCGTCGGTGATGACCGAGCGGATCGATTTCTTCGGCAACACGGCAACCTTCGCCACGATCGAGGAACCGCATCGCAAGCTCTGCGTGACCGCCATCAATGTCGCCGAGATCGTGCCGGTCTCTGCTCCCATGGCCGAATTGACACCTCCCTGGGAAGTCGTGCGCGAGCAGTTGCGTACCGAGGTCGGTGTCGATGTGCTGGCCGCCAGCCAGTTCGTCTTCGACTCTCCCTATGTTTCCACCGGTGATCGCTTCGCCGCCTACGCCGCGCCCTCGTTCCCACCGGGCCGCCCGATCCTGGCAGCAGTTCTGGACCTGACGGCACGGATCCACGCCGACTTCCGCTACGACCCGAGCGCCACGACAATCGCCACTCCGATCAAGGAGGTTCTCGAGCAGCGTCACGGTGTCTGTCAGGATTTCGCTCACCTCCAGATCGGCTGCCTGCGCTCGCTTGGCCTGGCCGCGCGGTATGTCAGCGGTTATCTCGTGAACATGCCTCCTCCCGGTCGCCCGCGCCCCGTCGGCGCCGAGGCCTCTCATGCCTGGGTCTCGTTCTTCTGCCCCGGCTTTGGCTGGATCGACCTTGACCCGACCAACAACCAAATCCCCTACGACCGCCACATCGTCCTGGCCTGGGGCCGCGACTACGACGACGTCAGCCCCATCACGGGCGTCATCCTCGGCGGCGGCAAGCACACGGTGAAGGTGAGGGTCGAGATTGCACCCATCATGAGTGGCGAAACCTCGGCACCGGCTGAGTCCCACGAGGAATCCGCATTCTCAAGAGAATTCACGACCCAAGGCAGCTACAAACATCCGGGGGCGCAAGACGAACGGATATAATGGAGTCTGGATGTTTGGCCCCTTGTGCCTATTGCACCTTAGAGAGGCCAAAGCCAGGTTGCTGAAGACCGACCTACCTCCGTGCTGTTATGCGATGATGTGGTCGATGGGGAACGTGAAGTCGATCGCCGACTGAGGCATCTGGCAGTACTCGCACCGATGATTCGCACGGTTTCTGACACGGCGGTCGAGTTCCTTCCTCATGCTTGGGGTCAGGCATCGAAGCCCGCTCTCTTGAGGGACAACCTGGCCTTGGCCTTGATGACGGCGAGCTCATCGCTCACTCGGATGTAGTCGTCGAGCTCCTCACCCTCGTCTTGTGTGAGCGTCCCCTGCTGGGCCTTCTTGTTCAGCTCATCGACTCGCTTATGGTCCTCTTCTGGAAAAGCGAGGCGAAGCCAGGCACGAGCGGCATCGGGGGTCAGGTTTCCATGATCCGGTTCGATGAGCCGGCTCCATATTGCGGTCGAGGAATTGTTCCTGCAAGTCGCGACACCTGTGTCCATGGTCTTGGGCCCTCCTATCTCCTGCGTTCTTGTGTATGAATACGAATCGGGAACCCGTCTACAAGCGACTACTCGCCTTCACCGCAGGTTCTGCTCGCGCAGCAAAGCCTCGGCCCAACTGGCATCATCTGCTCCAAGCGGCGGATCTGGCTCCTCGCGGTAGTCGATGTCGTCGCCGTAGCGGCCGAACTCGTAGCACTGGTCGATCAGGGATTGAAGGTCCAGCGCGACGTCGCGGTCGTCGCGGCGGAGGGGAATGGGGATCGCGGGCAAGCGATCGCGGAGGGGAAGCCGGTAATACTCGATCTCGAACGGTTTCCAGCCCCGCCGGGCACACACGGCGTAGGCTGAGCGATGGCCCTCGGGGATGCGGTCGAACGGAACGGAGAGCACGCGCGTGCCGGCCCGGAGCAGATCGATCTCGACCAGGCTGACGCCTCCCGCCCTCAGCTCCTCTTGCTTCTTGACGTACAGGTCCCGCCCTGGACCCAGAGTCTTGTTCGAAGGGCTGAGCACCTCGATCACCGTCACAACCCGCCGGCCCGACTTGATGTCGATGATCTCGATGAACCCTTGCCGGACCGGCTCGGACTCATCCAGGTGGATCACCAGCGGCTCGGCCACCGCGACGCCGTTCCCCGTCCCGGCCCCTCGTTCTTGCGGCTGGCCGCGCTCGACGACCCTCACATCCGGGACGATGTTCCGGCCTTGCCCCTGGGCTGGCTCGACGAAGACGCGCTCGCCCATTCGCGCCAGCAGGTCACCCGGCAAGTGCCTCTGGAGCGCATCGCACGTATAGGTGATCAAACGGTGATGAACATCGCCCCAGAACTGCTCGAGGTACGGGTCCATCCCAGGAAAGGGACTGCGCATAGTCGGAGTCTCCGGCGGCTCAAAGGTTACTTTCCGTAATTCTACCGGGGACACCGGATTGGAGCCATTCATCCTGTGGCTTGCAGATTATGGTACGGCCCCGGCCCCGAGTTGGGCTCGCGTCGACTCACGCGATTCAGTCCTTGCCGCCGTGCCGGCGCAACACTTCCTTGACTGGATCCATCCCCGATGCGGTTTCGAGGAGCTTTGCCCCGGCCTCGAGCAGGGCTTCCACGACGGCGGGATAGTTGCCAGTCCTGCGATGCCAGCCGTGCTCGGAACCGTGCGTCGCCCAGCCGAGTGGCGTGGCGTGGAAGTCGTTCTCGGCATCTTCCAGCGGGGGATTCGATCGGAGCAGGGCCTGGACCAGAGCGAGATTGCCGTGCCAGGCGGCCCAGTGCAACGGCGTCCCGCGGTGCTGCCCACGGGCCGGCAACGGTAAGCCAGCTTCGAGCATCAGAAGGGCTGCCTGCGTGTCATTGTTGCGCGCGGCCTGGGCAATCTCGTTGCGATCGGCTTCGGACAGATGTTGCGCGATGTCGGGATGCTGGAAACGCAAGGAGGCATCGGCTCATTGATCCTGGCCTTCAGCTCGGGATGGAGGTCGAGCAGATGGCGGGCGCGACTGGCGTCGCCGTCCTGGATCGCCTCCATGAGCTGGTCTCCGCTGGGACGATCTGGTGCCGCTGCTTTCTTGTGGACGCGGCGTGAGAGCAACAAAAAAAGCCCCACTGGCGCGCGGGATGCGCCGGGGGCTGCCTTGGCGAGACCTCTCCGACCCCTCGCGAGCCGGGGTAAGTCCGTAGCTCAATTCTCCAACACCCGAATATATGGGGCGAGAGGGTGATGGACTCGGGGGCAATTGCGAGTCATGCTGGTGGAAAAACCGGCAATGTGAGACGATATTTGTTTCCAGATTCGCGACTTCGATGCGGAGTGACAACCGTGACGACCGAAGAGAGCTCGTCCTTGCCGCAGGCCCCCGTCCTGTGTGATTTCTGCGGACGGAACAGCGCCGAGGCCGGTCCCATGATCGAGGGAAGGGCACTGGTTCCCATGGCCATGGGCCGGCCGATCTCGCACATCTGCGCCCATTGCGTCGGGATGTGTGAAAGCCTCTTCGAGCAGCATGAGCGGAAGAATTCGAGGCTCGAGAAACTGCCGACGCCCCGCGAGCTCGTGGCCCACCTCAACGAGTACATCATCGGCCAGGAGCGGGTGAAGAAGACGCTGGCCGTCGCG
>Ga0208044_1000982_pt1 | contig 17222 bp, 19 predicted proteins | sample Sb_taG_8_FD_187712 | JGI IMG/M metagenome (GOLD analysis project Ga0208044, IMG submission 187712) | Peat soil microbial communities from Weissenstadt, Germany - Sb_50d_c_BC metaG (SPAdes) (version 2) | ecosystem: Environmental > Terrestrial > Soil > Wetlands > Peat | place: Germany... | reverse complement strand
AAGGTCAACAAGCAGGCTGGCCGCGATCGCTGGGCGCGCGTCAACTCGGCGTTACTTTCAGGCGGCGGTATGAAGGTCGGCCAGGTCATTGGGGCGACTGACAAGCTCGGAGCCTCCACCGTCAGCCGTCCCATTCATTTCCGCGACGTGCTGGCGACCATCTACCACAACCTAGGCATTGAGCCTGACGGCTACATCCGCGACAAGGCAAACCGTCCTGTCAACATTCTTCCGCCGACTTCCGAGGTAATCCGCGAGTTGACCTGAGGTCTTCGCGGCAATGGCACATCTCGGAATCGCAACAGATTTCTGAGAGAATCGGGAGGCTTCATGGCACGGAGACGGGGCATCGATTCGTCCCGATCGCCGCCTGCCCGAACCGACTCCGGACCTGATCGATGGACCCGATGTCCAAGACCCAGACAGGCGAGCTCGCCCACCCAGTCTCACGATCACATCGGCGGAACTGGATCAGCGCGCTCCTGCTGGGCCTTGCTCTGGCGGCCGTTTACGCGGCAAACGGCCGTAACCTGGGCAGCTATGATACAGAGCCGACAAAGATGCTGCTGCTGACTCTCGCCCGCGGGGAAGGGGTTTACCTCGATCGGTTCCGGCCGGTCCTGCGCGACACGAACCGGGTGCTGCCCGTCTTTGCAAGGCCTTGGCGCGGGCACATTCTCTCGCGGTATCCGACCGCCCCCGCGATCCTGGTCCAGCCGTGCGTTATTCCCCAGGTTGTCTTTCTGGATTGGCGTCAACCCGGCTGGGACCGGGAACCGCGGCTGGCCAGCTCCATTTGTCAACAGATCGCCCGGCGGTCGATGGCCGTGCTAATGTCCCTGGCGGCTGTCATTCTCTATGGGTTTCTGATCAGCCTGGGGCTGAGGCGAGTGGCCTTGCCGGCAACCCTGGCCGCGGCACTGGGATCGAACCTATGGACTGTAGGCAGCCAGGCGATGTGGCAACACGGACCGGCAGCCTCTTCGTTGATCGTGGCAATCGCGCTTCTTCGCCCCACACCCGTGCCTCGGTGGCGGCTGATCCTGGCCGGGCTTGCCACGGCGTTTCTCTTCTCCTGCAGGCTGATCGACGGCCTGTTCGCCGCTGTCATCGTCCTGTGGCTGGCTCGATCCCAGCCCAAAGGCCTTTTCTGGTTCCTGCCAGCACCCCTTCTCGGGGCCATCTTCCTCTTGAACTACAATCTCGGCTACTTCGGAGAATTCGCCGGCGGCCAAGCGGAACTCGAGCAACTCCACCGGGGTATCCATCATTTGCCCGGCCCGTGGTCAGGAAAGTTGGTCGAAGGCGCGCTGGGTACCCTGGTTAGCCCCAGCCGTGGGCTTTTCATTTACACCCCCTGGGTTGCCCTGGCGCTGGTCGCCACGCCGCTGGTCGCGTCCAGACTTGCCTCCCATCGCCTGATCGTCTGGCTGCTCCTGGCACTGATTCCCTACTTCCTGCTGCTTTCCAAATATGCCGTTTGGTGGGGAGGACACTGCTTTGGCCCTCGATACTGGACCGACGTGATTCCGCTCTTCGCGATTCTCCTCGCGTTTGAGCTGGACTGGGCGGTCGATCGGTCGCGCATCCTGACTGTCTTGTTCGCGATCACGATCGCGCTGGGGATCGCTGTGCAACTCATCGGCGCTTATTGCTTCCCGAGTAGCTGGAATCTCAAGCCCGTGAACGTGGATTTTCGTCACGAGCGCCTCTGGGATTGGCGCGACAGCGAACTGTCGCGCTGCCTCGTCGAGACCTGGAGGCAATACAAGAAGTGACGACCTGTAAAGAAAGCCGAACCAGCTCGCGCCCTCGGTTACGGCTCTCGATGAAGCACGCCCCCTTTCATGACCAGACGCACCTTGCGAACCGCTGAGATTGCGCGGGTCGGATCTGCATCGACCGCGACCAGATCGGCAAGCAGCCCCGGCTTGATGGTTCCCAGTCGGTCATCCAGGCGGAGTACCCTGGCGGCGACCGAGGTGGCTGATTGAAGAGCCTCGGCGGGCTTCATCCCGAACTCAACCATCAACTCGAGTTCGCGCGCGCCTTCGCCGTGGGCGAAGACCCCCATATCGCTGCCGTTGGCGATGGTCACGCCCGCCTCGCGCGCTTGCTTGAACAGAGTCCGCAGGCTGGCAAGTAGCTTCGGCTCGGGATCAACCCCGATTCGCCAGCCGTGGTACCTCGTCGCTGAGACCTCCGTCGCGGTCAGCGTCGGGCAGAGTGCAACTCCCCGCTGGGCCATCAACCGGAACACCTCGGGGTCGCCGCCGTAACCGTGCTCGATCGTCGCGACCCCGGCCTCGGCGGCCCGCCTCATCCCCTCGCGCGACGAGGCGTGCGCCGTGACCAGGATGCCGCTTGACCGTGCCGTCTCGACAATGAGCGTGAGCTCCTCCCGGGAAAATGAGGACCGGACCTCCTTGCCACCCATGGCCGTGTCGGCATAGACCTTGATCCAGTCGGCTCCCCGGCCAATCTGGTCCCGGACGACCCGGATCAGTGCATCATGCCCATCGGCCTCCTCGGCGCCCTGAGGGATGTGCCACTCAGGAGCAAACCCCTTGGGGGCGTAAGACCCCGTTGCCACAATTGCGCGGGTGGTCACGAGCATTCGCGGGCCGGGAATGATTCCCTGCTCGACTGCCTGCTTGAGCCCCACGTCCGAATAACCAGCCCCCTCGGTTCCCAGGTCGCGGATCGTGGTGAACCCCGAGAGCAGGTCGTTCTTCAGATGGTTCGTCGCCCGGCAAACCCGCAGCGCCAGCGCTTCCTTGAGCACCTGATCGTTCCAGAGCGCTTCGTTGTACGGGTGCAGCAGCACGTGCGTGTGCGCATCGATGAGCCCCGGCAGCAGCGTGGTTCCCGGCAGCTCGATCACGCAGGCACTTTCGGGGACCTTCACTTCCCCCGCTAGCCCAGCCGCCTCGATTCTCTCTCCGCGAACCACCACAACCCAGCTCTCGTGGGCTTCGGGTGAAACCCCATCGAAGACGCGTGAGGGGCGCAGAACAATCGCAGGCACGGACGGGGGGGCATCAGCCGCGATCATGATCCCGGCAAGGGAAAAGCCCAGGAAGGCAACGACGCGTGGGCCCAACCTCATTGATCTTGCTCCTTGAGGTCGTCTAAAGCGGGCTCGGACCAGGGGACTTGACCCATTCAGCGACTCTCCGTTCCGCTTCCTCCTGAGGAACAAACTGCCGGGCCTCGATCGCGGCCAGCCCATGTTCGACCTTCTGCTGAACGTATAAGTGATACTGAATATCCTCGATCGAGCAGTCCTCGGGCAACGATTGAATCAGCCGGATCGCTTCGTCTTTAATTATGCTCATGAGCTCTCCCGGTCCTTGAAGAATCCCCTGCCGGTCTTGCTTAAAGGCCACCTTTCAGGAGGATCCATGAAGATCACAATCAAGCCCGAATCTCTGGCCTTCCAGCAGGTTGACTCATTGTAGCAGACTCCGGCGAGACAAGCGGCAGTTCCTGAATGGGAGGGCAGAGTTTGATGGCTCAGGAGGTACTTTGTCGGAAACTCCGAGGCGTGACAGGGGCCCCCTCTTGTTCCACACCTCCTCAAAGAGAGTTGCGGCCTGGGCATGGAAAAGCAGGGTCTGGTCGGCCCATTCGGCCCATCCTGACGTATCGACGAACCGCTCAATCATCGCGGCATCCCTGAAGCTCGTCATGCAGCACCTGGCCGAGATAGTCGTCGTGCCGGACTGAGCCATCTGGTACGCCGGAGGCCCACGCGCCAGTCCAGCTTCGCAGGTGTTCACCCGGTGCCAGACTTTGAAGGGCCCGCGCCAGACAATCGGCGGCTGTCTCTTCCAGACGCCGGCCTGTCTCCTGTGTTCTGCGGAGCAAGGCGTGATAGAGATCGTCAGGCATCGTTAGTGTGACGTGGTGAACCACGGAACACCCCGGTGCAGGACTCGTGCCTTGGGTAGTACGCAAAAGCTCGTTCGAGAAGCAGATCGAGACAGCCGAATGAAGACCGCTCATTGGACACGCCAGAGAATGCGCTCCAGCCCTTACGAGTGTAACATCAGATGCGATTTACGGTCGTCCTCAATGCCCCCTTGCGTCCCCATGCCCATGTCCGCCGGCATGGTCTCCCTGGAACAAGGGATGGTTTGGGTCGCCGGAGGCGGCGACGTAGGAAATCAGATCGAGGATCTCCTCGCGGGTTAGCTTGTCGAGCAGGCCCTTGGGCATGATCGAGGCCGGCGACTGCTTGCGGCTGGAAATCTCGGATTTCTTGAGCAGCTTCGGCTCGGTGCTGGCTAGCGGGTTCTCGACGATCTTCACCACGTCGGGCGTCTTCTCGATGATCAGCCCGGTCAATACCTGGCCGCTCTCCATCTCGAAGAGATAGGCATAGTATTTTGTCGACCTGACGCCAAGCTCGCTGGCAGGGCGTGGAGCAGTGGCTCGATTCTGGGGTAAAGGCTGGCGCGCAGTCCAGGATCGCGGATCAGGGGCATCACCCCCAAGAGGTCGCACAGATCCTGGACCGAGCGGGTCGCGAGCGACCAGGCTTGATCCGCCCTGCCGTCGGCGCCGACCAGAGAGGCGAACCCGAGCTGGCGCAGCACGGGCAAGTTAGCACCCGTTGTTAGCTTTCCCAGGCCGCCGCGGGGCGCGGCCAGTTCTACGAGGTTGCGGTTGGTGAGTAGCCGGGCCAGTTCGATCACCGTGCTCTGGCCCGGGTCGTCCTGCTGGTTGTCACGCTCGCGAAGGGCGTTGATCAGGATTGTCGCCTCGCCTTGGCCGGTCAGCCTGGCCGAGTTGGCAAGTGCTTGCCGCCGCGCCTCCTCCCGAATCCCTATCCGCAAGAGGATTTCCTGGAGCACGCCGACTTTCCGTTTCATCTTGAGCAGAAGACTGGTATCGACCTTGCGGAGAAAGTACCGAGCGCCCGCGGTGCTTATGATCTCGAGCGGGTGCCCCTTGGCCAGGGCTTTTTTTACGTAGGGGTCAAGGGCCCGCATCGTCTCACCGCGCGTGTAGTCGAGGTAATAGTCGGACGGGTGTTCAGCCGTGATCAGGGGAACCTCCAACGCCTCGGGTACCGTGAAGAAGATTGCAGCTCGGACGGCCTCGAGGCGAATGCGAGGATAGGGATCGGCTGCCAGCTTCTTGAGCCGCTCCAAGGCGTCGGGTACCCGGGCGCGCCAGTAGCAAAGTACCCACGTGGCCGCAGCCCGGGCGCGGAAGTCATGCGCGGTAAGCAAGCCATCCAGCAGCTCGAGGTTGACGACATCGTGGAACTGGTGGGTCCAGAGGGCCTCCAGCAGGTGGTGTTCGTGGTTGATGTCCTTCTTATGTAGAGCCACGACCCATGTCTTCAAGGCAGCGATAACCTGGTTCGTGTCACGCGCCCCCAGCTCGGTCTTGACTTGATACCGCACGCGATCCTCCCCAATCGAAGCCTGTGAGGGGAGGAGCTTCTTTCGCAAAGGCTCCGGCAAGGGTGAACTTGCCGCGGGCGAGGGTCTGCGACTTGCGCCACCAGGCGCGCAGGAGATAGAGGCCGGAGGCCCCAAGGCCCAAGGCCAGGCCAACCCAGAGGCCGATAATTCCGCAGCCGGCAGTGAAGGCGAGCAGGTAGCCCAGGGGAAGGCCAACCCGGACGGCTCCGGCGGAGGCCAGTCCCAAGGGAATCATGAAAGTTACACTCGAAATGTCAAGCACGATGTGATGCGCGGCCAAGGCCACCGGGTCAAGCATTCCGGCCAGTATGGTGGCAACCGCAAAGACGCCGGCCTCGAGCGTCACATGCACTGCGGCGGGCAGTCCAATTACCAGGAGCCGGCAAATCCGGACCAGGTCAGGACGAAAGGAGACGTGGCGCAGGCCGGTCTTGTAGCGAAGCTCATGGTAAACCGCGTAGAGGGTCAGTACCGCGGCCATGTAGATTCTCGCGATTGTGGTCGCCCAGCCCGACCCCGTGACGCCCAGAGTTGGCACACCCAGATGACCGTAGATCAAGATCCAATCGCCGATGGCGTTGATCACGTTAGCGCCGACCAGTGCGAACATGACCGGCTTGACCAGACCTATGCCCTGCAAGTAGCGGCGAAAGGCGGCATAGAGGAAAAGCGGGAAAGTTCCCCAGGTCAACGCCCGGAGGAAGGGCACGGCTTGAGCCATAACCGCCGGATGCATACCCAGGCGGCCCAGCCAGGGAATGCCGCCTGAGAGCAACAGCATGACCGGCGGGCTGAGGGCCAGGCAGAGGTAGAGCGCCTGAACCAGCCAGCCGTGGCACTCGTCGCGCCGGCCGGCACCATATGCTTGTGATACGAGGGTATCGAGCCCCAGCAGGAGACCGATGCCAAAGATTGCGATCGAGAAGTACAGGGCGCTTCCCAGGCTGACCGCGCTGATGGCCTCGGCTCCGAGCCGGCCGACGAACAGCGTGTCCACGATTCCCATGGCCAGCCAGCCCAGTTCAGCCAGGATAACCGGGCCAGCCAAGGACAGCATAGGTCTGAGCTCGGTACGAATTCCTTGCCTCACCCACTGCATGGTAACCCATCCTCACACGGACCGCGGCCAAGGCGGCGGAAGCCCAACCCCAAATAAGATCGCTTGCCGGTCTAGAAATTGCTATTTCGTGGACACCTGGGACGCGATTGAGGCTCAACCGAAGTGGCGAACCGATCCTCGCCATGCCACTTTCCTGTGAAGAGGCGACATCATCGCTGACCGAGAAATATCCGGCGTCAACGGTAGTCGAGCCGTTGTGTTATCAAGCCCAGCAGCCGCTCGTCCAGTTTCGGTACGAAGAACGAGGTGGGCCCCCTTTCGGAAACGTTTTTGCGTATAGTATTAGGTAGGGGTTGCCGGAGGTGATCGACCGCCTGGGCAGGACATCATCGGATTCCAGCCGCTGGACATTCCGGGACAACGACGAGCGGATCTGATGCGATGGGACAAGTGTTCTCCGCTCAACCCTCAGTCCTAGACTATCGAGGAACCGACGAGGCCGGTGATGATGACGAAATTCCACTCTCCGACTCCCCCTCATCCCGAGGCGCAAATCGAGACCGATAGTCGGTTTCCCTCCGGGCCTTGGTGCGGATTCTTTCTGATGTCCCATCTTCCTGGCCGACACCAGATGGAGCTGCATCTGACCTTTCGCCAGGGGGTGATGACCGGCGAAGGTCGCGACCGGATCGGGGCGTTCCTGATCCGAGGTCGATACCAGGTCGAGGACGGACAATCCTGGTGGACCAAGCGGTATATTGGCAAGCACGACGTGTCGTATCGCGGCTACAATGAAGGGAAAGGCATCTGGGGTCTCTGGGAAATTCCCCCAACCTGGAAAGGGGGATTCCGCATCTGGCCCGAGGCGATGGGCGATCCTACCCAGCAAGAGCTGGCCGACGCGATCGACGAGCCGGTTGAGATGGAGATAAAAGCCGGAGCCGGCATGGCCGTTGAGGCCGGTGTCCAGGTGGGTGAGCATGCCGCCGTTGGTGCTGGTGCCTGGTGACAAGGTAAGCGACCGACAAGTCACCAAGAAAGAGCTTCCGCGGGTTGATCACGGTCGTTACCGTCTAGGAATCCCTCCCTGCGCAGCAGCCCGATACCGGTCTCAATGGAGTCTGCAACCGCTTGACCATGGTGATCGAATTACCGGCAGCGTTGAAGGCCACCTCGTCCAAAAAGTACGGATCAAGAGCAAGCCCCGGCCGCCGATCCTGACCAGGTCCTCGTAGTCTACCGGCCGGTCGAATTGAGAAGTATCGAAGCCGGGGCCCTCATCGCCGATAATGAATGTCGCGGTATGGTGGTCGATACGGACGATGACGCGAATCCGCCGTGACGTGTAGGGTTCTCGCCAGCGGCGAGCTTCGGCTTCATTGAAAAAGAGCCGCTCGTCCTCTTGCCGAAGGTTGGAGCTGACCTCAAGGTTGCCATGAAAAAGAGCGTTGGTCAGCGCTTCCTGCAGCGCGATGCCCACTCTTATCCGTCCCATCCGATCGAACAGTTCTAGACCGTCCAGTTCTTCCTGGACAAGCTCCAGCAACGAGGCGATCAGGTTGGGATCATTCTCGAGCAGGAAGGCCGATTCACGACAGTTCAAGCAGTGCAAGAGCTGCCGCCGATGGCGATCGACAGTGGACATGTGAAGGATGCCGCAGACAGTCTCAACCAAGTCACGGTCCAGGTCTTTCTTGGGGATATAGTTCGCCGCTCCCGCCCGAAGGGCCCGCATGGCGGCCTCCTCGCTGCCGAAAGCCGTCATCAAAATCATGGGAATGGAGGGGAAGCGATCCCGGACTTGCTGAACAAGCTCCAGGCCATCCATGTCGGGCATGATCAGATCGGTGAGAATCAGCTGGGGTAATTCACGATCCAGCGTTTGCATGGCCTCCTTACCGCCGCTGGCGAAGATTACCCGCAACCCTTCCATGACCTGGAGAAGGCGCGCAATGACCTGATGGTCAAACACCGAGTCGTCTACGACGAGCAGCGTGGTCAATGGAGGTTCAGCCATCACAACGAGCTCGATATCAACTCAGCCTGAAAAATCGAGACTCACGTCGGCGTAGCGCGCCAGCGACAATCGCCACATCGCGATCACCCTACCATAAGAACCCCCTTGGTTTCATCTTGATTCCCGGTGAAACGACCAGCCCGATCATGGCCATCGTCGGGTCGTTCGGAGGCAAGTGCCGTGCTATCTTCCACCTGTTCGGGCTCCCGGTCTGGGCAGAGATGCGTACTCCAGAATCCTCCTGCGCGAACCAGGCCGATGAGGAATTGTAGTCAACCCTGGTCGTGGGAGTGAATTCAGCGAATCAAGCAAGCCCAGCCGCGGCGGCAAGCCAGAGGTGTTTCGCCGCAGAGCCAGCGGCGCAAGTCGTCGGCCAGCGCTTGGCACGAGGAATAACGCCGGTCAGGCTGCTTGGCCATAGCCTTCTGGCAGATAGCAGCCAGGGATCTGGGAATTCTGGAATCGATTGTCCGGGGGGAAGGGGGATCGTGATGGATCGCATGGAAGAGGACATAGGACGGGGGTCCGAAGAATGGCGGCTGACCACACAAGGTCTCGTAAAGAACTGCCCCCAAGCTGTACTGGTCGCTGGCTGGTAGAACCTCCATCTGACCGCCTTGGGCCAGTTCGGGAGCAAGGTAAGCCGGAGTGCCCAGGATGGTTCCGGCTGGGGTGGGGATCTCCCCCGAATCAGGCAGGTAGGCAATTCCGAAGTCCATCAGATAGACGGTATCAAGGTTGTCCAGCCGGATGTTAGCCGGCTTGACGTCCCTGTGGATGATCCCTAATCCGTGAGCGTAGGCCAGAGCCTCGGCGAGCTCGGCGACGATCTTTGCGCTCTGCTGGAAGGGAAGACGGCTCTCGGAGATCCGTTCCGCGAGGCTGCGACCCTCGATCAAGGCCATTGCAATGTAGTGATGCTCTCCATCGCAGCCGGCCTCGTAGACCGGCACGATCCGAGGATGACGAAGGCGGGCCAGCGCCCGCGCTTCACCCAAAAATCGGTCCAGGGCCCGAGCCGTATGCACCGCTCCAGGACGAGGTAGCTTGAGAGCTACCTGGCGTTCAAGAAAAGGATCAAAGGCTCGGTAAACCGTGGCGTGATGCCCCTCGCCCAACACGTCCAGAATCTCGAACCGGTTCAATCGTCTTGCCGCCCTTGTTGACGTCGCCCCATTCTTGGCAAGAGCTTTCCCCAACGCTTGGTCACAAGGCTGGGTGTTTCCCCGGCTGCTGGGCGAGTCGTGGCGGCCGGCCGCTCTATCCCACTCCGAGCAATTCTCTTGGCCAAATGGACCAACATACACTTCGCCACTCTCCTGCAAGGCCAGGTCTGGCGGAAAGCGAACATCCCAGGAATCACCCGCCTGGGATTCGAGTGGCTCCACGGAAAACTCCCTACTGTCGGATGCTCGAAGGCGCGAAGGTAGGGATGGAGAAGCAATCAGTCGGGCTGGCATGTGATCCCAGCTCAACGAGTTCTGTACAAAAGGGTGAGCTATTGATTCCAGCGCCGAGATCCGCCCTGATGATGAGGATGAAGATCGCCTGGGTAATGGTCCGAGCACATTTGTCCATCCTGAATCTACAACGCTTACCTCGGCCGTCGGAAGCTTCATGAGGCAACGCGGACATCGGAAAATCCGGCCCAGTGGGTCCTCACCGAGATGCGAGGTCCGGCCGCATGAAGGGTTTGGGCATTGCACCACCCTCGCCATCTGGAGTCTCCCTCTTCCATCCTGTCGCCAGATCGTCACCAAACCCAGCTTGTCTCATCGTTGAACATGGAGCGCTGCAAACCTGTGTGTCATCCGGATCGTCCCTCGCTTCTCCCGCGAGGTACAAGCGGACACCCCACGGACTTGTATCGTGAGGCATGGAATCGGATCTTTGGAACATGCTTGAAGGGGTACTTGGCTGAGTTAGTTCATCCGATCAGGTAGGAACGCGCAATCATTTTTAACCGTAACCTCGGAATCTATAGCGCTCCCTGTCGCTTCGCAAGCGCAGATCCCCGGAGATTCCTGCCCGCACAGGGCGGTTCCTGCTATTCTCGACATTGCCCGTGTAGTTCACCAATAACAATCATCTTGACCGAGCGCTACCGTGTCCTCGAACAATAGCCCATGTATTCTTGGATAGAATGATGGATGATGGTTACCTTTGGCGTTTCTCAGAATCCTCCATTCTTGGAGTCTCTTGTCCAACTCCAAATGAAATCAATATGTCCACCTTCGTTTAACGCCCACCCCGCTTTAGTCAGATGAACCTCAAAAACGCATGCGTGTTGCCGGCAAAGTCGGAGGCAACTGGACTGGTTAAGGCCATGAAGACAACCATACTCGACGAGATCGTCGCCGCAAAGCGCCAGGAGCTTGCCGCGGCGCGCCGGCGGATGCCGCTGGAGGAGCTGGAAACCCAGGCGGCTGAGGCCCCACCGGTCCGCGACTTTCGCGCGGCCTTGGCCGGGTCCGGGCCCATCCAGCTCATTGCCGAGGTCAAGAAGGCCAGCCCCTCCGCTCGCTTGATCCGGGCTGATTTCGACCCGGTCGCCATAGCCCGGACCTACCAGGAGCATGGCGCGGCGTGCATCAGCGTGCTGACAGACGCACCCTATTTCCAGGGGCATCTCTCCTACCTGGCGCGAGTACGGGCGTCGGTCGTTCTTCCCTTGCTTCGCAAAGATTTCTTGATCGACGAGTATCAGGTCGTCGAGGCCCGGCTGGCGGGTGCGGATGCTATCCTGTTGATCGCCGAGATCCTCGATGACGCCACGATGGCGGCGCTCTTGAAGCGAGCACGGGTGATGGGCATGTCAGCTCTGGTTGAGTTGCATGACGCGGTGAACCTGCCACGGGTCCTGGACGTGGGGGCTAATCTCGTGGGGATTAACAATCGCAACTTACGGCAGTTCAGCACCGACATCGAGCACACCCTTAAACTCCGCGACCAGATCCCTTCCGGGATCATGGTGGTCAGTGAAAGCGGCATCCGGACGCGTCGTGACGTGGAGCGGCTCGAGGCCGTCGGGGTCTCGGCCATTCTGGTGGGCGAGTCGCTGATGCGCGCCCCAGACATCGGGCTGGCTGTTGAGCGGCTCTTGGGCTTGGCTCCGGTTCGGCCTGAGGAAGCATGACAACTCTAGACGTCGCTCGTGTGACTGACACGCCGTTTGCCGAGGAGCCTGGGAACCAAGGGCGCAAGCAGGGCCTGCAGCGGCGGGACCTGCTCCGAGCCGGGCAGACCCGCGTGAGCAACAGCCTGGGGCAGATCGAGGTCCAGCAACAGAGGAAAGAAAAGGAAGAGACCGGCTACCTTAGTGAGGAATTGCCTTCCTTCGCCGAGCGACAATTCCCGGACGTCGGCAACATCGGGCACCACGGAACCGTCGTTGGCGAACTCGCATTGTATGACGTTTAGCCTGAGCCACCAGCATGAGGTTCCGGACGTAAACCAAGAGCCCCATCGCTTGACCGACAATGATCACCGGGTCTTGTCGGGAGATCGCATAGGAGAGTAAAGCCCCACCACCCAGCAGGCTTAGCCACCAGAATGCCACCGGTACCACCGAGTCATGCTTTTGCTCCGAGACCAACCATTGCACTACGAACCGAGCGGTGAAGAGCGCCTGGCCCAAGAAGCCGACAAGGAGCCAGAAGGTTAGCCTCGACATGGGTTAACCGGCATCCTTGCCGTACGCTTGCTCGACCGGCCAAAGGCCCCAAGCGACCGCCTTATCGGTTTGGTAACTTGGTCCTCTGGAATGGGTGCGTACCTGGGCTTCGTCGTCGCTTAGCATCTGGTAAAGTAAAGGCCGGCGCAGTAGCCAGGCAACCCCGATAAGATCGACGATCACGCCGAGCGATCGGTTCCAGAAATTATAGTGCGAACGACCGTGAGCTCTCGGCCGGTGATTTACCGGTACCTGAATGACACGACAGCCCTCGCGCAAGAAAAGCGGCCCGAAGAACCGGTGCACCCCCTGGAATAGCGGTAAACGCAAAGCCAGGTCGCGGGGGAAAATTCGCACGGAGCACCCGGTATCGTAGATCGACTGGCCCAAGACCAAGTTCCGAACTTGGTTGGCTAGCCGGCTGACTAGCTGCTTCGACCACGTATCCACCCTCCCAACCCTCCAGCCCAAGGCAACATCGTGACCGGAAAGGGCATTCCAGAGGGTACTCAAGTCCGCTGGATCGTTCTGCAGGTCGGCATCCAGCGTTGCCAACCAGTCTCCCCGCGCAGCACGAAAACCGGCTATTGTCGCTGCGGATTGTCCTACAGTCGCCTTCAATCTTAGCGAGCGGAGTTCAGGATACGTCTCCGCAAGTTCCGTCAAGACCAGCGAGGTCCAGTCGGTCGATCCATCATCGACGACGATAATCTCAAACCTCGACAGTCGTCTGGGTGTTGGCGTGCTCGACACCGTACAGAGGGAACGCAAGACGAGGATGATTTCCGATACCAGGCGGGGCAAGCTCAATGCCTCGTTCTTGGCCGGGATAATGACAGACAAAGAGGATTGTGGTCCGAATTCACGATCAATCGGTTCGTTCAGAGGAAACGCTGCTGCATTCTGGTGGCTCTTCTGCCAAACTCGAAGCTTCTGGAAATGCGAATGGGTCGTTGGCTCAGGCTCGTGTGTTGGATCGAACCGTATGTGCGACACGGCTGGCCTCCTTACCGTCCCAAGAAGATCATGCCCGTCCATGTGAGAGCCTGGCAGTTCTCCGCAGACTCTCCTCCGCGCACTTACCGTTCGTGAGCAGATCCTCTACCTGGCCAATAGCGCCCAGCCATGCTGATTCACGGCTGGACGAGCGAAATGGAGTTGCGACGTGAGGCCGGTATTCTGCATAGATCACGATCTACGTCCATACCAAATCCTGGGCTTGGCCAAGTCCCTCAAGGCATCACGTCAGGGCCTCTGATTACCCTCGTTGGCTCATGACCGCAGCGATATCATCGCGCGCAAGAGCCCAAACCGGCTGGATATCGCCATTCTCAATGTCGCGAGCGGGCCTTGAGAGCCCGCTCAGGTCCGAAGACCCCATGTTGATGGGCATTACCAAATCATCCTGGACAGCCCATGCCTCGTCTGATACGTTGCTGCCCATTTGAAGGCCCGCAACCGATCCAGGACAAGGATGTCCCAGCATGCCTGTTGTCATCCCGCGAACAGTACCAGGTACTGGCAGCGCTACCAGCAAATCCTTGGGCATACGCTGGCTAGGGCCCGAGTGCTTGATAGCAAGTCCACTCAGCTTATCAGTCTACGGCGACCCATCCGCAGATCTCGAGAGCCTCAAGGAAAGCATCCGCCAGCAGGGAATTCTGGTCCCTCTCGTCGTGGCTGCAGGCGCAGAGCAGGGGACCTGGGATATCCTGTCCGGGCATCGGCGCCGGGCATGTGCCGTCGTGCTGGGCTTGACCCAAGTCCCCTGTGACATCCGCGAGATCCCGTCTGACGCGGTCCGCCGGCGCTTGGTTCTGGAGTATAACCGCCAGCGGCACAAGTCGTTCAGTCAATCAATGCGGGAAGCCGACGTTCTCGAGGAGTTCATGTTGGAGGAGGCTCGACAGCGTCGGTTGGCAAATCTGCATCAGGGTACCGATGGGCTGTCAGAGTCGGCACTCAAAGGCACACAGGCCGAGTGTCGGGATTCCGACGATCGAGAGGATACCCTAAAAGAGATGGGGAATTCCGAGCGGAAAGGAATCTATAAGGGGCGCACCGACACGAGCATCGCGCGGCAGTTGGGTCTGGGAGGAAAAGATCTATACCGCCAGGCTCGAGCTATCTGGCGGATGGCCCACCAAGGCGATGTCCGGGCTCTGAGCGGTGTGACCGAGATCGATGCCGGAACCAAGACCATCCACGCAGCCTATAAGGATCTTCGGCGACGTAATCGGTTCACGACCGACTTCCGGCCAACCCCCTATGATGTCTGGGCCTTTCGACATGATCGGGCTTTTGGCATTCCGTATCCGGGTTCAATACCCCCGGCTATTGTCGCTCATGCCTTGCATTATTTTTGTCCTCCTGGAGGCCTCGTTGTCGACCCCATGGCCGGGGGCGGAACTACGCTCGACGTCTGCCAGTCCATGGGGCGTCGTTGTCTTGCCTATGACCTTGAGCCTAGCCGGCCGGACATTCGGTACCATGATATCCGCACTGGTTTCCCAGTAGAGGCCGTCGGCTGCAATTTGATTTTCTGTGATCCTCCTTATCATACCATGCTGGCACGAAGGTACGGCGCTGATAGCATCGCCACCGCCTCCTGGCAGGACTGGATCGCGTTTCTTCACGGGCTGACGCGCGATGCCTTCACCACCCTTCAGCCCGGTGGCTACTTGGCGCTTTTGCTGGCTCCGCAGACGGAGAAAGACCTGCCTGCCGGGTATGGCTACCTCGACCACGCGTTCTTTGGCTACACCGCAGCACTGCAAGTTGGTTTCTTGCCGGAGCGGCGAATTAGCTGTCCGATGGATGCAGGCTACTTACCTCAGCATGTGCGTCAGGCCCGAATTGAGGGACGAATGCTCGGGCAGGTTCGGGACCTCTTGGTCGTTCGCCGGCCATTGCGTTCATGGGAAAATGCCCCCACATTTATCCCGTTTCCGCAATATAACTCTGAACGCTCGTAGGATGAGACTGGAGCATGCGGGGGATCTCAAGCGAAACGGAATCCAAAGTGTTGCTAAGAGTGGGACAATACCGATGAGTCGCGGGAGTTTGTGCTGCCAAATTGGCGGCTGCCATTTTAGCAAGCCCCGGCTATTGGACGCAAGGGTCAGTGCAGGATCGTGTCCGGCGAATTGATCAGGAACGTGGCGGCCACGAGATTTGCGGCGGGTGGATTTTCAGTCCAGTGGTTCACCGCAAGCTAACTCGTAGACCTTGCCGCGGACGAAGGGATTGGAAAGGGTAGGGTTGCGCCGAATCAAGGGTTCGGGAAGTGCTGCTACTGCTTGGGTAACTAGGTGCTCAAGCTCGGCGGGGCCAAGTTGGTCTAACACATACGCAATCGCAGCTTCCTCGGCTGCTTTCTGATCTGCTTGCCGGTTTTCCTGCTCTTGCGATTCCATCAAGCGAAGCCGTGCTTCCAGTTCACGGCGGCGACCCTCCAAGCGGCTGGCAACTTGGGGAAGTAAATCGTAACCATCTTCAATGCCAGCTCTTATATATCCAGGCGCGTTTTGCAGTTTGCCCTGACCCTGGAGATAAAAGGCATTGAGCAACACCTTTGCCACGGCTTCCGGGTCCTTTTGAGCCAGAAGCCGGCGGGCGAGTGTTTGTGGTATTCCCTGGTTCGTGAGCAGTTCTTGCAAATCAACAGCAACCAGCAGGCGGCCTTCTGCTGTGAGCCGGAAGGGAGTTCCCGGAACTGGGATAGTCGCTGTGTCTTCTTCTTTCGAAGCTGGTTCTCCTTTGGGCCCAACCTTCTGGCCAGACTGGTCCAGAAATTGGACTGCACCCACTAAAGATTTTGGGCCAGAAAACGGGACATCCTCTAAAGATTTCTGACCAGTTTCCTGCGGTCCCCCTGAGAGTTTTGGACTAGCTTCGGTCATCTTAGAGAGTGCATCGCCCAGCTTGTCGTCCCGTTTCCGTCGTGTTGGACGTTGGACGGGTGCAGGTTGACGAAGGATCCGGTAGGCCGTTGATCGACCTTTGGATCGGCTGGCGGCCAGCAGTCCTGCTTGGGTCAACTCATCGACCGCTGAGATCACCGTCTGGCGGCTGAGACCGGCCTGGCGAGCGATGGTTCGAACACTGGGATAGGCCCAGTCGGTTCCAAAGTCGGAATAGAGACCAATGACCAGATAGACCTTGATTGCCGAGCCTCCGAGCGTCTTGAACGCTTCGGAACGGAGCAGATCATGCTCGACCCGGAAGAAATACGACGCCATCGCCTATCACTACCTTGCTTCGAGACAAATGCATAAATGCATGATGCTGCAGTGCGAATCGACAGGCTATGAACGATCGATCGGGGTTTATCGCCCGCACGACAGACCGTCAGGCTGATGGACCAGGGGAAGGACCTGGTACGTAATATGTCTTGACTTTGCCCCGCTCATGGGTCGTGGAGACGACCAGGCCGAGTTCTTCGAGCCGGGCCAGGCTATCGATAACTGTGGGGCAAGAGAGCCGGGTCCGTTTCATGAGCTGGCTGAGGCTGATCGTCACGCTCCGGTCAGGTAAACCGTTACACGCCTCGATGATTACCAGGTAAACCTTGATCGCCTCACCGCGAATTCGCGCAAGATAACCCCGGTCGAAGAGCATGGTCTTGACCCAGTCGGCCTGGACCGATACGGGTATCACGACCGCCATAGCGTTTCAACCCCTTGCTGGATCTTCCCTGCGCTGTTCTTGCGCCCGTCGTCGTGCGGATTTCCTCCGCGTACGAAGTTCAACTCAAGCATACCACGAATTTTCTGGTCGAGGGTGTTGACCTGAGCTGATTTTGAGCTAGTATTGCGGTTGCGTCACCTAGTTTGGGTTTCGATCACGACGGCCGGGGCGAGATGCCAGCAGGCAGCTTGCACCGGCCGATGGTATCGGCGGGACCCGGTGAACTAACCGTGAGGCAACGGCGTACGAATGATGATGTCGTGTCGGGCTCTTTGACAATTCGGTTGATTGCACTCGTCGGCCAGAAAACGAGAAAGCAAGCAAGAACGAGATGGATGAGGCAAT
>Ga0208044_1000981_pt1 | contig 17224 bp, 16 predicted proteins | sample Sb_taG_8_FD_187712 | JGI IMG/M metagenome (GOLD analysis project Ga0208044, IMG submission 187712) | Peat soil microbial communities from Weissenstadt, Germany - Sb_50d_c_BC metaG (SPAdes) (version 2) | ecosystem: Environmental > Terrestrial > Soil > Wetlands > Peat | place: Germany... | reverse complement strand
TCTCGCGGAACTGAAGCCCCAGCACCGCAGCCAGGGACTCGCGTAAACCCGCTCCAACGCGGGACCGATCAGGGTCCGCGCTGAGATCCCGTGTGTTACCCGAAAACAGGTGTTTTTGAACCATGCCTGATCGCCCACTGAAGTCTGCCGAACGCAAGTCCTGGCGGTTCCAGGGTTCCCGCATCCGGCGTCATCGAGAGTCCGGGAGAACCAAGAATCAGGGCCATTTCTGAGCATTTGGAGAGGGCCAGCATTGGCATCTCATGTTTTGTCTAGTTCCCCCAGAATCGCGCAAATTCTGTCTTGTTCTTCGTTTTGTTCCCTCAGACACCCTGCTGCGAGTCCGTCGGCTAAGGCCGTGTGATTGCGCGCTTCCCGGCGCGAGCGGCGCGGCCTTCGAGCGTAGGCGGGGGGGGTTCCGGTGCGTCGTGCTTGAGCCCGGATGCTCCGGTGTTATGCTGGATGGCGTCTTCGCAGAGCTTTGTCGCGCACACGTGGAGTTGGGCCAGCGGCTCTTGAACAAGGGAGGCCCAGATGTCGTTTTGATTTGGTCGCCGAGACCCACGGTCACAAAGGGCGGGCGGGTCAGGAGACCCTGCCCGAACCAGCTACCGGCAGAGATTGTTCGTTGAGGACGACCTCGGTGAATCGGCGGGGTCCGCTGTCGATGCCGCGCGCCGAGCCGGTTACAGCACTGCCCACCCGGCAGGGGTCAACATGCCGCGAAAGCTACGATTTTCGACCCTTTTTCAGGGTGTTATACCCCCATCCGGCCAACAAATCATCGCTGAGGGTTGGCAGGGGGTCTTTCGGCATTGCCGTCCTGGAGGCGATGCCCGTTGGCGAATTGGCCGACCTTGCGAAGCCCGTTTGACCCCGCGAAGGCCCGTTGCCAGTGTCCACTTTGCCTTCCCCGACATCATGGGGATGTGGTTCAATCCGGTTCAATGCCCAGTTCACGCAGCCTGGCTGCCAATCGTTCAGCGCGTTGGCGTTCGGCCTCAGCGCGTTGGCGTTCGGCCTCAGCGCGTTGGCGTTCGGCCTCGGCTTGCTCCATTAGCTCCTGGTGGGTGCGGAACGGTTGGCCGTCGGGTCCGATGATTCTCAGGTTGTTTGGTCCTTGACCCGGCTCGAACCGGATTTCTAATCGCTGGCTGACATGGCCGTTCATCTCGGTGATCTCTTCCAGGCCACCATCTCCGCGCCGCCAGCCGAGCAGATCGCCGTTGTCCGGGTCGTAGAGGTAGTATTCTTCAACCCCATGTTTCTCGTAGAACCGAAACTTCCGGAGCATCTCGTCCAAGCGGTTGCCTGGTGAGAGCACCTCGAAGACGACCTGAGGGGCGATGCCGTCTTCCTCCCACTGCTTGTAGGAGCCACGTTCCCGCTTGGGCCGGCCAAGGACCACCATGACGTCGGGTGCCTGGCGAATCTTGGGTTTGCCTTCTTCCGGATACCAGAGCAGGTCACCGGCGACGAAGACATTGGGATCGCGCCGGAAGAGCGTCTCGAGACCCTCCTTGATCAGGACGATCCACTTGAACTGGAGCGTGTTTTCCGACATGGGCTGACCATCATCGTCAGGGTACTGGACCGTGGATTGCGGAGGCTGCGTGAATGTGGTGCTCATGACCCGGGGGGCCTCGGGGCTTGATTGCCGGATGACAACCGTTTCAGTGTGCCACGTCGTCTGCTCTCCAACCAGAGCGTTTTCGATGGCCGGTCTCGAGACCTGAGAAGCTCTGGTCAGGCACCTTCGCCTGAACTAAGTGGGGAGTCTGTGGAAAGCAAATACCCTTGCCACTGAGAATCCTTTGCCCCAATTGCGGTTGCGTGGCCTGGACCTGACCCGTCAAGCCGCCCCTGGCGCCTCATTCCCCCTATCTATCCCAATCGATGGTGCGTAGCCTGACTGGTTCCCTTACGATCTTCACCAACGAACAGGCCGCTCGGTTCGCCGAGCGGCTCCGCAAGGAGTCGCCGGGTGATCTTGCCGCCCAGGTCCGCCGTGCAATCCGCTTGACCACGGGAGCTTGTCCGACCGGCGACGAGGTCGCGCGCGATATCGCCTGGATCGACGAATTGCGGCGAAAGTCACGCCTGGCCGATCAGGCCGCGCTCGTTCAGTACTGCCTGATGACGCTCTCCGCCAACGCGTTTCTTTACCTTGACTGACGGAATCGAAGGCTCATGGACAACGCCCGACCACCCTTGACGACGCGCTCACCTGGCAGCCAGTTCTGCGGCCGGACCCGCCGTGAGCTGCTCTGGGAAGCCGGCGGCGGATTTGCCTCGGTCGCCCTCACCGCGCTTCTGGGCGGCGATGGGTTCCTGTCTCGTCAGACCGTCGCCGCCGACGGAGTCTCGCGGTTCGTCAATCCGATGGCGCCCAGGAAACCAGCACTACCGGCCCGGGCAAAGAGTGTGATCTTCCTGTTCATGTACGGCGGGCCCAGCCATGTCGACACGTTCGACTACAAACCCAAGCTCTATGGGCTGGACGGCAAGACGATCGACGTCAAGACGTTCGGCCGCAGCGGCAAGAAGAACCAGGGACGCGTCGTCGGCCCGAAATGGGCCTTTCGCCAGCATGGCCAGTGTGGCAAGTATGTCTCTGACGTCTTCCCGCACCTGGCGGCCTGCGTCGATGACATGGCGTTCGTTCACTCGATGTATGCCGACTCGCCGATCCATGGCTCGGCCATGCTGATGATGAACTCAGGGAGGATCATCAGCGGTCACCCCTGTCTTGGCTCGCGGGTGACCTACGGCCTGGGCAGCGAGAACGAGAACCTGCCTGGCTTCGTGGTGATGCTCGACCGCACCGGCGGCCCGATCAGCGGCGCCAAGAACTGGTCGAGCGGCTACATGCCGGCGGCCTTTCAGGGCACCGTCCTCCGCGCCGGGGATGTGCCGATCCACGACCTTGCCATTCCCGAAGGCACCGACCGCGCGACCCGCCGCCTGCTGCTCGATCGCCTCCGCGAAAAGAACGAGGCTCATCGCGCCCTTCGCTCCGATAACACCGAGCTCGCGGCGCGGATCGCGGCCTACGAGCTGGCCTTCAAGATGCAAGATTCAGCGCCCGAGGCGGTGGATTTCTCTCAGGAGACCGCCGAGACGTTGGCCCTGTACGGGGTCGACCGTCCCGAGACATCGGACTTCGGCCGCAAGTGCCTGCTGGCCCGGCGGCTGGTCGAACGCGGTGTGCGGTTCATCCAGGTCTACTCGGGCGGCGCACACAATGACGACAACTGGGACGCTCACAACGACATCATCGCCAATCATTCCAAGCACGCCGGCCACACCGACAAGCCGATTGCCGGCTTGATCAAGGACCTGAAGCAGCGCGGTTTGCTTGACGAGACGCTGATCGTCTGGGGAGGCGAGTTCGGCCGCCAGCCAACTGCCGAGTATGCGCAGGGCACCGGCCGCGACCACAACTCTTACGGCTTCACCATGTGGCTGGCCGGCGGCGGCATCAAGGGGGGCACGAGCGTGGGCCAAACCGACGAGCTGGGCAGCGCCGCGGTCGAGAACCGGTTCCACGTCAAGAACCTTCACGCCACGATGCTCACCCAGCTCGGCTTCGATCCCAACGGCCTGTCCTACTTCTACGGCGGTCTGCACCAGAAGCTCGTCGGCGCCGAAGGTGCCGACCCGATCCGGCAGATCATCTGAGGAACGGAGCTCTCCTCACTTTCGCGGCCGCTCGCGCCGGACCGTCACTTTCCTGCCCTTGATCTTGCTGGCACGCAGCGCGGTGATGACGGCCTCGGCGAGGTCTTCGGGCACCTCCACCAGCGAGAATCGATCGGAGATGTCGATATCTCCAACCTGGCGGCCCGTGAGGCCGGCCTCTCCTGTGATGGCGCCGACAAGGTCTTGGGCTCGAACGCCCGCGGCGCGCCCCGCGCCGACGTAGAGACGGGTCATGAGGCCGTCGCGGCTTTCTCCATGCGGCCTGTCGTCATGCGGCCTTCTGTCGCCTCGAGAAGCCCTGGCACTTTCCTTCCGGGGAGCTCGGGGCGGCTTGTCGCGGTAGAGCTCGACCTCGGGAATCTCGTCTTCTTCATGGTCCTCGGCACCGTTGGCCTGATGGAGCAGTTTGACGGCGCCCATGGCAACGTCCATGAGGTCGAACTCGGCGGCCAGTGATTCGACCACGACCCGGTACCGATCGAGATCGCCATCAACGATGGCTTCGCGCACCGAGGCGCGCGACAGCTCGAGCCGCCTGGCCCGCAGGTCGGCCACTGTCGGCACCTTGGCGATCTCGATTTTTTGCCCCGTGGTTTGCTCGATGCTGCGGATTTGCCGGTGCTCGCGCGGCTCGGCCAGCGTGATGGCTACGCCTTCACGGCCGGCCCGACCCACGCGGCCGATCCGGTGGACGTACGACTCGGCCTCGGCCGGTACGTCGAAGTTGATCACGTGCGACAAGTGCTGGATGTCCAGTCCCCGGGCGGCCACGTCGGTGGCGATCAGCAGGTCGGATGCCTCGCTGCGAAACTTCTTCATGACCCGGTTGCGCTGCTCCTGGGTCATGCCTCCATGAAGTGCCTCGGCACGGTAGCCACGCGCGTTCAAGTTCTCCGCCAGCTCATCAACCTCATTGCGGCGGCGGCAGAATACGATGGCCGAGGTCGGGTTCTCCGCGTCCAGCACGCGACCGAGCGTTGCCAGCTTGTGCCCGCGGGATACGATATAGGCAGTCTGGCGCACCCGCGCCACGGTGCCTGCAACCGTGGGCTGGGCGGCGATGTTGATCCGCACCGGGTCGGTCAGATGGCGTTTGGTGATGGCCGCGATGCGGGGTGGAATCGTTGCCGAGAAGAGCACGGTCTGCCGCTCTTTGGGCGTCTCGGAGAGGATCGACTCGATGTCTTCGGCGAAGCCCATATCCAGCATCTCGTCGGCCTCGTCCAGGACCACGACAGCCACCCCGCCCAGCTTGAGCTTCTTGCTGCGCACCAAGTCGAGGGCCCGTCCCGGCGTGGCGACGACCACATCGGCCCCGCGCTCGAGCGCCCGCAACTGCGGCCCGTACGCCTGCCCGCCGTAAATGGGCAGCACACTGGCTTCCAGCGGCCGGCCGTAGCGATGAACCGCTTCGGCCACTTGCATGGCCAGTTCGCGAGTCGGCACCAGGACAATCGCCATCGGCCGGAGGCCGCGCTGGTCCCCGGCGGCAAGCTTGTGCAGCAGCGGCAGGGCGAAGGCCGCCGTCTTGCCCGTGCCGGTCGCCGCCTGGCCCACGAGGTCCTTTCCCTCGAGCAGCGGCGGGATCGCCTCCCTCTGAATTGGCGTCGGCTCCTCATAGCCAAGCTCGACGATCGCCTTCACCAGACGGTCGTCGAGCCCCAGGGATGAGAAACCAGGGAGTGCCGCGGTCGGCGCCTTCTGAGCCATTCCTTCAATCCTCTTGCTGTCGTTCCACGGACGGGAAGAGAAAGTCCCAAAACATCATTAAAGTTAATTCAGTTCATTCGTTCTGTTCTTCCTGTCATTTCATTATCGAAAGTGACAGAGCTGCTTGCCGAGAGTTTGTCTGGAAAAATGGCGAGGCAGTTCGCGGGAACTTTCGAGGAACCAAAGATGAATCCCACGAGGCCTGGGAGGTGGTAAAGCGCCTCTCCCAGGTGTTGGGTCGGTGAGACGCCAGCGTAGTTGATCCAGTTTCCGGTCAACTCTGACTGGTTGGTGCGGATAATTCGTTGCTGGGTACTGTCGGTCAGGTCGACCACCTGTTCTAACACGACACTTAAGCTCAGGATCGCCCAGGAACCCTTAGGATTTGCGACTGGAGCGTTTGGGTCACCCAGTAAAGCGCCCACCTCGTGGACTGCGACTTGATGGGTTTCACCCAGATAGAGAATCCGAAACAGGGGATTCGAAGGAGACGCGGCACTGAAGCGGGATCTGGATGTTCTCGATTGATCGGTGGAGAGCCTGCTTGACCAGTGCCTCAGTCGCAGAGCGCGAAACCAATGACCTGTGAGTGGACGGCGAGCGAGCCGTTCACAGGCGCTTGCTCTCATCAAAAGAGACCCTGATCGACGGCATGCAGCAGATCGAAGACCTTCTCTTCCTCATCCGTGCCCATCAGGTCGATAGGTCTTCGGTTGCCTAATTGCGTGTTCGATGTTCTGAGCCACTCAATTGGGTTCTCGAGAACGTCGCCAGCGAGTACCATTGTCGACCGCCGTCGGTCCGGAGGCGTGGGTTCCTCGAGCTTGGAAAGGCGTTCGAGCGCGATCCGGACTTGTTCGGCCCCTTGTTCGTCCGAACGCATGAGTTCCTCGAGCAAGGGCTTGACCTGGGTGCGGACCGTGGAGGAAGCCCTGGTTCGTCGGGGCGGTTTGTCGCTCTTGGACGCTCGAATCGTCACGATCTTCCCCCCCTCGTGTTCAAGGATCGACCCTCCGCACTTATCATACTCCCTATTCTGAATGAAGCAAGTGAGTTACGACCGCGACATGGGGTACAAGACGGCGTGGTTCAAACCGAGGTCACAACTCAGGTAGCCCAGGTCGTGGACGCCTGCGCGTTCGCCAGGCAGGGGGCTGGGGGGAGATCCATCACGCCTTCATCGCCTCGCTGAACCCTGGAAGCTTGGGATACGGCGGAGTCGACCTCAACTCGCCGATTCCGGACAGTTCCGGCTGGACCCTCACGGCGGCCACCGGCATCAACGATGCGGGGCAGATCGTGGGCTATGGAATCAACCCGTCGGGGAAGTACGAGGTCTACGAGCTGACTCCGCTGGACAACCAGGTTCCCGAACCGAGCGTGCTGGTCTTTTTTGGTCTTGTCGGCATCAGCCTGGCCGCGCGTGAGGGCCTGAGGCGGAGCAGGCGAACGAGGATACAGCCATGATTTGCAGGCTATCGACTCCATGATGAGATCCTGAGCTCCGCGTGCTGCGAGCTCATCGACTGACCCCGCGAAGCCGCCCAGTTAACTAAGAACTCGCTCTGATTCCGCGAAGTCCGACGGTCTGACCCCGCGAAGCCCGCAGCTTAAGGAGCCCATGATCGCCGCGGGCATGGTGGGGTCAGGCCGATGAAAGCAGGTGTTACATCGAGCGTGCCCTCATCCTGCTCTCCAGCCAAATTGCTTTCTTCAGCCCCGGACGGGGCGTCGGTTCATAGCCTGGGGCTTCAGCCCAGAACTCCCTCAATAACACTGAGCCCCCAGGGGGCTCGGGTCAATGGGATGAGGAATGACCGTCTGCCGCACCGACCCCGGGGCTCTCGCCGCCGGGCTATGAACTTTCGCCGCTCCGCGGCTGGCACACGTCGCAACCAACCTCGGCCTCTTTGGACGGTCCAAACCGTTACCTCGGAAGGGATCGATTTGAACCATGCCTACAAGACGGTCATGTCTTGCCGCATCGGTTCTCACACGTCACACAGCGTCACCGCCTGGCGCAGGCCCTCCATCGGGTCGCGGGTGGGGATGAATTCCTGGCCGACGTGGCCCTGGTAGCCGATCTCGAGCAGGGCCTTCATGATCGGCGGGTAATAGATTTCCTGGGTCTCGTCGAGCTCGCCCCGGCCGGGGTTGCCGGCGGTGTGGACGTGGCCGATGAGTTCCTTGTGCTGGCGCAGCCGGGTGATGATGTCGCCGTCCATGATCTGGACGTGGTAGATGTCGAAAAGCAGTTTCAGGTTGGGCGAGCCAACGCGCTTGATGATGTCGAAGCAGTAATCGGTGTGGTCGCCCTGGTAGCCCGGATGGCCCTTCATCGGGTGCGTGCTCACCCGCGAGTTGAGCATCTCCAGGCAGAGCGTGATTCCCTTCTTCTCGGCGTGGCCGGCAATCTGCTTGAACCCCTTGACGCAGTTCTCGGCGCCCACGTCATCGGGAATGTCTTCCTTGTATCCGGTGAAGCAGATCACGTTCTTGTAGCCATACTCGGCGCAGGCGTCGATCGCCTCGCGCGTGGCCTTCATTACCCGGTCCCAGTGCTTGGGGTTGTTGAAGCCTTTCACGAACGGCGGGTCGGCGCCCATGTCGATCTGGCCGATCGCGTTGGTCAGTCCGGCCTCCTTGAGCTGCGGGAAGTACTTGACTGGAAGCAGCTCGATGCTGCCGACTCCCAGGCTCTTCGCCGACTTGATGAACTCGTCGATGGGCCAGTACTTCTCGAAGCACCAGTGAACGATCGATTGCTGGATCCTGCCGTTCTTGACCGCGGCACCGGGCTCCGCGGTCTCGGTCGCCCGTGCGCCGGCTCCCAGACCCGACATGCCCAGGATCGCTGCGCCTGCCGTGCCCTTGAGCAGGCTTCTGCGATCGGTTCCCTCGGTGCGGTCCGCTTCTTCGCTCTCCCGGCTCATGAGGAACTCCTTCGTCGTTCGTGAAGACCCGCCCTACCACCACTCTGCCGATCACCATACGTCAGGAAAAACCAGAATGCGAGCGGTCAGTGCCGGGATCGCGACCGGGCGCTCCACGCAGCCGCGGCGGCCGTGAAGGGCTCAGCTTGCCTGTTCCGGCAGGGCATGGTTGCCCACCTTGCGCGTGGTCCCGTATAGTACGTCGAGTCGAGGCGGCTGGGTCTTGCCTGCCGCGTGTTCTTCTCTTGCGAGGGTCACCATGTATTGGTTCAATCCGGCGGCCATCGCCACGCTGATGGCTGCCGTGCTCGTGGACGTGTTGCCTGTGAGTGCCGCGGAAGCCCCCGGGTTGATCTTCGACACTGATATCTGCGGCGACTGCGACGACGTGCTGGCCCTGGGGATGATCCATGCTCTTCAGTCGCGAGGGGCCTGCAAACTGCTGGCGGTGACGGTGAGCGTGGAGAACGACCTGGCCGCGCCATTCGTCGACGCGGTCAACACCTTTTACGGTCGCGGCGACATCCCGATCGGTGTGGTCGGCAAGGGGGGCGTGGTCGAGCAGAGCAAGTATCTCGGGCTGGTCGAGCAAAAGGAACAGGATGGCCGCTTCCGCTATCCCCACAACCTGCTTACGGGCAAGGACGCGCCCCCCGCGACTCAGGTTCTCCGCAAGGTACTTGCTACCCAGGCCGACCAGTCGTTGGTGATCGCCCAGGTCGGCTTCTCCACGAATCTCGCCCGGCTGCTCGACTCGGGCCCCGACGAGTACTCGCCGCTTTCCGGCATCGATCTGGTCAAGCGCAAGGTCAAGCTGCTGTCGCTCATGGCGGGCGCCTTCCAGCCGATTGACGGCAACAACAACTATCAGGAATACAACGTGATGCGGGACATCCCAAGCTGCCAGACGCTGGCCGAGCGATGGCCGACGCCAATGGTCTTCAGCGGCTTCGAGATCGGCATCGCGCTTCCCTACCCCGCCACGAGCATCGAGCGCGATTACGGCTACGTGCCGCACCACCCGCTGGCCGAAGCCTACATTCACTACATCCCCCCTCCGCACAACCGGCCGACGTGGGACCTCACCGCCGTGCTCTTCGCCGTGCTCGGCGATCGAGGCTACTTCGACGTTTCCCCACGCGGCCGGGCGACGATCAACAAGGACGGTTCGTGCCGCTTCGAGGAAACTTCGCAAGGCTCTCACTCGTATCTGATACTCCGGCCCGAGCAGCAGCCGCGTGTGCTCGAGGCCCTGGTCCAGCTTTCCAGCCAGCCTCCCCAAAGCCAAGAGCGATCACGGCCATGAAAGCACAACAATCCATGAATTCTCCGCGATGCTTCCCGTGGCTTGCCTGGGGCCTTAGCGCCGTCTTGCTCGGCTCGGCGCACGGGTGCGGAGGCGGAGTGCCCGAAGGAGGCACGACACCAGCGTCCACGGCCTCGAAGACGAAGTCGGAGAAGCCGCGGATCGCCCTGATCATGAAGTCGCTGGCCAACGAGTTCTTCAAGACGATGGCCGGCGGCGCCCGCAAACACCAGGGCGAGCACTCCTCGGAGTACGAGCTGATCGTCAACGGGATCAAGGACGAGCGCGACCTGAAGCGCCAGGTCGATCTGGTCAAGGAGATGGTCGCCCAGCGGGTTGACGCGATCGTGATCGCCCCGGCCGATTCCAAAGCCCTGGTCTCGGCCTGCAAGCACGCCCAGGAAGCCGGAATCGCGGTGGTCAACATCGATAACAAGCTCGATTCCCAGGTCCTCGCCGATCAAGGCGTCAAGGTCCCGTTCGTCGGCCCCGACAACCGCGCGGGGGCGAAGATGGTGGGAGACTACATGGCCGGCAAGCTCAAGTCCGGAGACAAGGTCGCCATGCTCGAAGGGATCAAGACCGCCTTCAACGGCCAGCAGCGGAAGCTCGGGTTCGAGGATGCCATGAAGGATGCCGGATTGCCGATCGTCGATTCACAGAGTGCCCTCTGGGAGATCGAGCCGGCCAGCAAGATCGCCTCGGCGATGCTCAGCGAAGCCTCGACGAGCGGCCCCTCTACTTCAGTATGTCACCGAATCAGGCGATTCCTGCGGACAAATCAATCCGTTTTCCCCCGCTTGTTGCCGCCCAACCGTTGACCATTCTCTCGGGGCAGGAGGCGCTCAACGCTAGTGGCTCAATGCGGGCATGGATGATTGATAAGTCGCAAATGCCCGTCCTCTCCTTGTCTCTTTTGTTGCGTTGGTGGTGAGCAAACCCAAGAGAGCGAAAGGGGCCACCCACTTTCTGGCACCCGGGAAACGCCGGGGGCCCCTTTCGCCTCACGATGCGTTGTCCTGTCACAACTATTCTTTCATCAGATTGCGGGTAATTATCCGATCTTAACAGCCAGGTACCCGTCTGGGAAACCGCTCGATTTGGAAATCGGGCCGCTGAAGCACATGACGCAAAGGGGGTGAAACCATGTCACAGAGCGATCCTCCGTTTTCGATGCTGGACGAGGCGACCATTGCCGCGGCAGAGTTGCGCCGCGACCCCTATGACTTCGCATACGTCGAGCAGGCAGTCAGCCCTCGGTTCAAGGACGAGGTTCTCGCCGATGCACCGGAAATCCCCGATCGCGGCAGTTACGGCTTGCCCAGTCTTCGGTATGGACCTCGATTCGGGGCGGTCGTCGCGGACCTCCTCACCCCGCGTTTCCGGCGACTGGTCGAGAAGAAATTCGACATGGATCTCACCCCCTACCCGCCGTGTATCGTGATGATGGGTAATACCACGGGCCATTACAACGAAGGTTACGCCCACCCCGATTCGAAGCATAAGATCGTCACTGTGCTGATCGGGTTCAGCCGCGAGTGGCCCTATGAGCGAGGCCGGCTCAGGGTTTTGCGCAGCAGCGATCGCGCTGATTACGCTTTCGAGTTCACGCCCGAATTCGGCCGCATGCTGATGTTCCGCGTTTGCGATCATTCCTGGCATGGCTTTCTGCCACAAAAAGGTGCTCGTATGAGCATGCAACTGTGCTACGTCGACTCGGAATGGTATGTCCGACGCGAATACGGGCGTCACGGCTTTAGCGCCCTCGCCAAGTCGGTTCCGCTGGTGCGCAAGATCATCGAATGGGCACCGCGTTAGGCGGCGGATCGGGTCGGACGCAGGTCTGCTGGTAACGGCCTGCGAGGGTATCGGATCGCTGACGATCGCATGTGTCTAGCGGGTTGGCCGAGGTTGGCCAGGTGTATGAACGCATGGATCGGATACTCCGACCTTGGGCAGCCGATGGTCTTTTCTGACTGCCCGACGTATTTGTGATGGTCTCCATACTCTGCTCGAAGATTATTGGTGTCAGTCGCTTATGCCGCCCTGCGGCACCCGGAATGATGAAAATGGGGTTTGGTCTTGGTAGCATGTGTCTGGAGGCGGGTGTCGGGTAGGAGGCCGATGATCAGTGGAGCCTCTAGCCCGCTTGTCAGTCTGGCCCGGACGTCGCCGCGTACCCGGAATTGTTGCCCCCGACTCTTGGGGAGCACGTGGAGCAGAATGTCTCCCCCGCGACGTCCCCCGGCGCACGCCTCCTGCGATCAGTTCGTGCCTTGCTAGTACGGCGAGCCTGTCTTGATTGACCAGCCGCAGCACACGTCCCGCCGAATTCTCGAGCCCCGAGCGTGTCCGAATCGGTGTCACCAACTCGCCTTGACCCTCGAGCCAAGCCTGCTATAAGTCTGCGAATTCCCCTCTCGTTGCATCATCTCTCGAGTGCGTCGGGGAACCGATCCCGTCGTTCGTTCGTGCACATCGTGGCGTCGTCTGCCGGTGGTCGCCGTACCAGGATGGTCGGCCCGGTCGATGGATCACGGATGAGGAGCCATTCCACGTGACCGCTCATAAGAAGAATTCGCTTTTCCGACGACTCATCTACTTCGTGGTGATGCTCGTGACCGGCGGCGGTGCCGGCGTCGGAGGCTGGGCTTTCAAGGACCATCCCCGGATGCAGGCCCTGCTGGGCATGGTGATGGGCAAGGCCGAGGAATCCGGAGCCGATGGATCCGACCTCAAGAGCAAGCTGACCTCAGTCGTCGCCGGCGTGCTCCAGGACGACCCGCGCCAGCCGGGGCTGTACAAGGTCAGGATCTCCGAGATCCAGCTCGACCCAAAGCTGTTCAAGACCGGCCACACGGTCGATATCCAGGCCCGCGTCCTGAAGATCGACGGCCAGGGTAGCGAGACCGTTGTCTGGGAGAGCAAAACCTACGGCGAGAACCTCGCAGTCGCGGGCAAGGACGAGTTGACCGCCGCGTTTGTCAACCGCCCCTTCGAGATCGGCTGGTCCCCCGGCGATAAGGTCGTCGTCGAGGTCTGGGACCGCAAGGGCATCCTCTTCGATCGCCGGGAACTGAAGATGGCTCTTCCCGAGCCAGGCGTCTTCCCGCTGGCCTCCGGCACTCATGCCCTCGGGGTCTCGGGGCGAAGCGGGTCGGAGCTCGACTCCGAACTGAACCGGATCGTCCTGCAAAGCCAGCGGGTGGGCGACTCTCAGGCCCGCCGCGGCGGAGATTCCCCGACCGACGACCCGAAGCAGGTCGCGGAGCGACCTATAGTTATCAAGTAAACGCAAGGAGACCACGGCGTGACCACCCGCCTGTCCCTCGATCGCTTTGAAGGCAAGAAGAAATCGATCGCCGTCCTCCTGACCGACGACGGCGAGTCGATCAACCTCCCCAGGGCGCTGCTGCCCCCCGGCGCCAAGGCCGGCGACGTACTCTCGCTGACGCTCGAAGCCGACCCCGAGGAAACCCGCAAACTGGCCGAGGAGACCCGGCACGTCCAGAAGGACCTCGAGAAGACGGATCCCGGAGGGGACATCAAACTGTGAAGGCCCGCAGGTTTCTGCGTCTCCTGGTCCTGGTCGGGCTGGTCCTTGCCGGCCCAGCCTCGCCATGCTTCGCCCAGCTCTTCTCGGGATGGTCGGGCGGGGCCGCCAAGCCGCTCGTCATTGATTTCCTCGACATCGGCCAGGGCGATTCGATCCTGATTCGCTCTCCGGAAGGCAAGACGGCCCTGGTGGACGCCGGGCCCTCACGCGACGCCGCGGCCAAGCTTCTGAAGCGCAAGGGTATCACGGCGCTGGACATCGTCATCGTCTCGCACCACCATAGCGACCACTACGGGGGCATGGACCAGGTCATCCGCAACTTCAAGCCCAGGTACTTCATGGCGACCGGCTCGTCGCATACGACCAAGGGCTACCTGAAGCTGCTCCAGACCGTGAAGGCCGAGGGCATCACGGCCGTTGCGCCCACGGCCAAGCCGCGCAAGATCGAGCTTGGCTCGGTGCTCCTGACCGTCTTCCCCCAGCCCCCGCTGGACCACCAGGAGGAGAATAACAATTCGATCGGCGTCCGCCTGGAATACGGCAAGTTTTCGGTCCTGATGACCGGCGACAGCGAGACCGACGAACGACAGTGGTGGCTGGCGCACAATTCCAGCCTGATTCGCGACTGTACAATCCTCAAGCTCGCCCATCACGGCAGCCGCAACGGTACCGACCAGCGCTGGCTCAACCTGGTTCAGCCCGAAGCGGCCGTCGCCAGCCTGGGCGCGGGAAACGACTACGGCCACCCACACTCCGAGACGATCTCCCTGCTCCGCCAGAACGAGATTCCCTTCCTGCGCACCGACCAGCGCGGCACCATCACCATCGTCAGCAACGGCCGCACCTGGAATTTTGTCAACTCCGGGCTGGCCCGCCGTGGCGGCTCGAGGAACCCTGAGGCCGTGGCAGCCAGCTCGAGCGACGACGAGCCAGGCGCGAATTCTTCTTCCTCGGGGTCAAGATCGCGGTGACGATGAGTCTGCCATCAACCTCAAGCGCACCCGCCCCACGGTTCAGACCGTGAACTCTCTATCCTCCTCACACTCGGATTCTTGAGTACAACCCGCCCCCTGAGTCTGCCATTACGAATGGGCCACTGGACGATCGTGTCATTGCTTCGATCGCCCTTCCCCGATCGGGGCATGGCCGCTATGATCATGCACCCAGGAGGGGAACGCGTCAGCCTCGATCTCGCTCACGGAGGAGCCAGCGATGCCGCTCCCGACCCACTCGAACGTCCAGCGGAGCGCTGGTTCGGGCCTCTGGACAGGCCCCAGCTCGGGCCCCTTCCATGACCCGAGCAACTTCAACGAGGTTTTCCTGGGCGCTTTTCGCCGCGATGTCCTTTCCTTCTATCCAGGCAGCCGGATCGAGCGCGAGCCGGCCGTCATCCTGGCGGGCTCGACCGCCCCGGCCCCACGTGTCACTCCCACGTTTGCCCTCGATTTTGAGCTCGACGAGGAAAGCGGCGGGTCGCGCGATTCGGTGCGGGTCGCGCTCTTCGGCGTCTGGTACCGCCTGAGCGTTCCCAGAAGCCTGGGGCTGGGACCACGTGACTACGGTCTGATCCGAGCGGTCGGCAGGGTCATGGAACTGCACCACCAGGTCCTCTTCCGCTGGTCGCGCGTATCGCTCCTGCAACTGCGACGCGGAATGCCCGAGGACCACTACGTCGCTGCCGCTGTCGATCCTTCGGCCTACTCGGCCGCCGCATCATCCCCCAGCCGGATCGCCGAGGCGATTCTGACCCTGCGGACCATGGCCCTCTCAACCTATGAGAACCGCCGGGTCACCACCGGGACGCTGATCATCGGCGCGGGCTCCCGCAGCGCAACGGACCCGCCCCGCGCGATCCTCGGGGCGTCCCCAGAGGCTCTCGCATTCGGAGTCGAGCTGACCGGGCTGAAGACGCTGCACCGACTCTGCGACGGCCGCAGAACGGTCTTTCTCGTGGACCAGCAGGGCAGGCTCACCGATCTGGTGGATATCCGGCACTGGGCCATCGATGAATCCCACACCGAGGATCAGCCGCCGAGACTTGAAAACGAGGATGAGCCGGATACGGACACGGAGACGGAAACGGTTCTCTCGGTTCCGTGCCCCAGGGTTTACACCTTTCATGCGCTGGCCACACGGACGGGCGGCCACGTGTGCCTCGTGCTCAGCCCGAACCAGGAGATCAAGGTGTTCGCCGGCGGAGTGCAAGCGTTTGTCTTCGCCCACGGCCGCTGGCGGGTGCTCGACCCGGAATCGAAGTTTGCGGTCTGGGAAGGGGCGGTAGCCAATCCCCGGCTGGCCCGCGTGCTCTTTCAGACGGCGCTCGACCTTGCCGAGGAGCGTCAGGGAGGCCTGCTTGTCGTCGTCTCCGACCCGGCGCGGGCAATCGGCCGGCTGGTTGCTCCTCATGACGTGCTCGAGTTCGAACTCGACCCCGAGCCGGCTTCCACCGCCCTTGCAGACGCGATCGATCGAGAATCTCCGGCGCGACCGTTTTCGCTCTTCGGCCTGACACAGCAGGAGACTTCCCCCGGCGAGGCTGCTCCTGGTGACCCCGGTGACATCCCGATCCCGTCTCTCGTCGAGCCCTTGTCCAAGCGGTCGATCCATTACCTGGCCCGTGGTGGTTCGGTGACCAAGCTCGACGCCGCCGTGCTCGAGGCCCTGGCCGGTCTCGACGGCGCCCTCGTCACCGATTCCAACGGCCGGCTGCTCGCCTTCGGCGCGATTCTGCGCCACGACGTGCACTCCCTCTCCGGCTGCGATCTCGCATCGCCCCCCGCCCTCGCCGAAGGTGCCCGCACCACCGCCGCCCTCGTCGCCAGCCACTTCGGCCCCGTCCTCAAGATCAGCGAAGACGGCATCGTCTCATGCTTCCTCGACGGGGCGCGAGTGTGGGATTTGTGACTGCAAGCAGTGGGTCAAGCCGGTTGCCGGTTTGTGCTTGGCGATCTATGATTGTGTCTGTCTGTGGGTTCGGAGGCCATCTTGGGTGCGGGTCATCTCATGGCAGCGAAATCGCGTTATTCATTGAAGGGCAGAACCCGCGATTCCTATCTCGAGCTAGTCTTCGCCTTTCCTCTGGCTTCCATCAAGTCTGACGATCAGCTTGTGGCAGCGCAGGAGGTCATGGATCGCCTCCTTGCCAGGGGTGTCCTGGATGCCGGAGAGTCATTGTACCTTGACGCGCTCAGCGATCTCGTCGCCTCCTATGAGAATGAGCACCACGTCATCGGGCCTGCTTGGGATGCCGACTTGCTCCGTCACCTCATGGAAGCAAAGGGTGTCTCGCAAGCGGATCTGAGCCGGGAGTCAGGGATCTCCAGGTCCACCGTCTCCGAGGTGCTCGCTGGCAAGAAGCCCTTCAGCCGACAATTGATCCGGAAGCTAGCCAGTTACTTTCAGGTCGACGCGAGCCTTCTCGCTGGCAACTTCGAACCCAACCATCGTGCGTATGCGAACCAAGGAGGATAGCGATGACCCGGGGCTGGTTGAATGGACTCGTGTTCCTGGCGGCGGGCGTGGCGACGAGTGGGCAGGGCGTCCTGGCGGCCGAGCATGACGGAGCACGGAATGCTGTCGAGATCGGGTTGAATGCGAAAATGCCCGGCCCAAGGCCAGACGACCCCAAGCCCGCGAAAACGATTGCCCAGCAATTCGCGGCGATCCGCGCCGAGTACGACGCGGCCGAGAAAACGGCTTCTGCCGAGGCCGAAAAGGGTAAGTCCGAATTCGAGAGCTGGAAGATCTACGGCAAGCTGATGCCCGACCAGGCGGCTTTCTCACGCCGCATGGTCGACCTGGCGGCGACCGAGCCCAAGGACCCAGCGGCCCGCGACGCCTTGCTCTGGGTGATCGACAAGCCGGGCATGGGCACCGGAGGCCCCTACAGCGACGAGTTTACCCGCGCCGTCTTGCTGCTCCTCCGCTACCACGCCGATGACCCGGAGGTCGCCCGTGTCGGCCTCGGGCTCGACAACCTTGGCTCGCCCGCGCGAGACATGTTTCTCGAAGGGCTCT